>Ga0307508_10000274_pt1 | contig 63493 bp, 55 predicted proteins | sample 9_EM_MG_FD_203089 | JGI IMG/M metagenome (GOLD analysis project Ga0307508, IMG submission 203089) | Populus trichocarpa ectomycorrhiza microbial communities from riparian zone in the Pacific Northwest, United States - 9_EM | ecosystem: Host-associated > Plants > Roots > Unclassified | place... | reverse complement strand
TGGGTACGAGACCCGGAAAATACGGTTCTCCGCGTTTTCACGCACCGAATAATTGCGGAGATCCAAAATAATCCCGTCGGCGTTCATCGCTCAGAACTACGAAAGAGTTTCCACACAGTCTGTCCCGCAGCGGGCTACAGGTTCCGGACGCAGAGCGATTCAGAATGTTTCTGTTCTTTCACTTCCGGTTGCTTTGCTATTGGGCGTCGTTGTCTTTGGCGATGCGAGCCATCGAGCGGCGCGTCAGAACGGAACTGTCGTTTTGCCGTGATGAAATCGGTTTTGCCGCGACACCGGACTTCGCGATGAGCCACACGGGTTTGTCGTCTTCACTCCGGATTCGAAACATATGCCATTCGCCTTTGAGTTTTTTGCCGTGGAGCATCAGTTTCAAATTCCCGTCAGCGATGTCACCACCGAGGAGCTCGTACGTGCCGATATCCCAGACCATCACGGTTCCGCCGCCATACTGGCCTTTGGGTATCGTGCCTTCAAATTTCATGTAGTTGAGGGGGTGATCCTCCACTTCAAAGGCAGAGCGCTTCACGCCCAATTCGGTCGGAACGCCTTTGGGGATCGCCCACGATTTGAGCGTGCCATCCATCTCCAGCCGAAAATCGTAATGCAAGTGGGACGCGTCATGTTTCTGAATGACGAAGCGCGACTCTTTCTGTTTTTTCTTCGCCGACTTGCCGCCGTCCGGCGGAGGCTCTGCCGTCAATGAGAAGTTCCGCTTGGCTTGGTATTTTTTGAGTGAAGGCGAGATTCCGGTCGCTGCGGCTCGTCCGATTTTCGCGAACGCATTGGGGAGCGATTGCTTCTTTTTGAGAATTGGCTCGAAGAGATCGCCGATTTTATTGAGTCGCTTCAACGCGTCGGCGGGACTGAAGGATAATGCTGAAGTTTTTTTCGTTTTCATCGCCCGCTTTAATTCATCCCACGTCACAGGCATGGAAATAAAAGGCGCATTCCGTTTTCCTCGCATTGAGTAAACTGCGACCGTCGTTTTAGAGGTGGAGTTTTGACTCCAGTCGATCAGCACGCGGCCGCGGCGCTGGAGTTTGTCCATTTTACTGACCACGAGGTCGGGATGTTTTTGCTGGAGGAGTTCGGCCATCGCCTTGGCAAAAGCGCTCGTGGTGTCATAGGTCACCTGGGTGTTGAGTGGCACGTAGAGTTGAATGCCTTTCGATCCGGAGACCTTGGGGAAAGCATCGAGGTTGAGGCCGTCGAGAATTTCCTTCACCAGAAATGCCACCTTGGCGCAGGTGAAAATGTCTGCGCCATCTCCTGGATCGAAGTCGAATACGACATGAGTGGGGCGATCCAGGTTTTTAGTGTGGTGTAGAAATGGATGCAGCTCGATCGCGGCAAGGTTGGCGCACCAAGCGAGGGTCGCAGCGTCGTTGATGACGATATAATTGGTTTTTCCTTCCTGGCGCCTGCGACTGACTGCGTGGGTTTTGATCCATTCCGGGGCGAAGGAGGGAACGTTCTTTTCGTAGAATTTTTCGCCGGTTACTCCATCGGGAAACCGGATGAGCGTTACCGGACGGTCTTTCAGGTGGGGTAGAATGTAGGGCGCTACTTTTACGTAGTAGCCAATGACTTCACCCTTGGTGAATTTTCCCTCGGGGAAAAAAAGCTTGGTTAAATTGCTGAATTTAACCTCGGGCGGTTTTGCGCGCGGAGCCACGGGGCGGGACAATGGGAAGTTTTCGGCCTGTCACGCGGCGCGGCGGCGGGGTTTGCTTTTCGCCTTCTTCGCTTTTCCTTTCGGCGCGCTGGCTTCCGCCAGGCTTTGCTGAAGCACGGAGGCGAGATCGATGACATTGGTGGCACGTTTTGGCTCGTGTCCGGTTTCGGGCAATTCCTGTCCGCCAGCCTTGCGCTTCTTTTCAATCAACTTCATCAGCGCAGATTTATAGTCGTCGCTGTAACGCTTGGGGTCCCACTTTTCGCTCATCTGCTCGACGAGCGTGGACGCCATCGTCAATTCACGGCTGCTCACTTTTTTTGCCTCGGGCAATTTGATCGCGGTCGGTGAAACCAGTTCGTCGGCGAAACGCATTAATTCCAGCACGAGTAAATTTCCGTTGGCTTTGACTCCAGCGAGATGCTGACGCGTGCGAATGATAACTTTGGCGATTCCGGCTTTGTTGGTATCGCCCAGCACCTGACGAAGAAGATTGTAGGCCGCCGCGCCGCCTTTTTGAGGCTCGAGGTAGTAGGGGCGGTGGAAGTAGACCGGATTGATTTCCGCGAGGTCGACAAAATCGACGATGTCGATCGTGTCAGTGGCTTCGAGATCGATTCGTTTAAAATCCTCGTCCTTGAACACGACAAATTTTCCTTTCTCGTATTCGTAACCCTTCACGATCTCGTCCCAAGGAACTTCTTTTCCGTCGACTTGGGCCACCCGCTTGTAATTGACGGGGCTGAGATCTTTTTTGCGAAGGAGCCGGAATTTCAGCTCTTCGGTCCGGCTGGCGTTTTGTAACGCTACGGGAATGCTGACGAGTCCAAAGCTGATCGAACCTTTCCAAATGGCGCGCATGATTGATAAACCGGTGGGGACCGGGGTTGCGGGTTTCCTGAAATTTGAAGATGCCTATCTAAAGAAAGTGACTTGCGCCGCGGACATCGGTTCGGCGCTTTCTGTGGAGGGGGCAAACTCGTTTGCGATGCCGTCTTAACCTCAAGGAACCGGCGCGTTCCGCGTGGGTCAGCACTTAGGGACGAACTCGCCCTCATGAAAACCATTGCCACAAAACCGCCGATTGCTGCGAAGGAAAGTCCTGGATTTATCAAGGATCGGCCGACGCCGAAACCTTCCGGCAAGGCCATCGGCGAATTAGTGGGCGGGCGGAAAGAGTTGCCGTCTGAAACCCGTCGCAAGGTGACGACGCGAAGAGGCCGGACGGAAACGCGAACGGATTGAGCGCGGCGATAAGGGTGTGATGAGTTTGCGACTTTGGTAGCAGCGGTGGTGACACCGCTGGGTTTGCGCCAGCCGTCTCACGACGGCTGCTACGTTTGAAATCACCATCCGGTCAGAAAGATGACGAAGACGGGTTTGCCCGGAATCGTCCGTGGCATTTCGTGAGTGACGAGTGCGAGTCCGTATCGGGCCGTTGGGGGCAGCAGCCTTCGCCGAGGCTTCGGCCGCCAAGACGGCCCTACCAGTTGCCGCAGAACGCGGAGCTATACCGGGACGGTGAAGAAAAATTCGGAGCCTCCGTCCTTGGGGGACTCGTAACCGCAGCGTCCTCCGTGAAGTTCGCTGAGGCGATGCACGATTGGCAGGCCGAGGCCGCGTGGGCCGCCTGAGCGGTGGAGCAGATGAAACGGGAGGAAGAGTTGCGAGCGGGAATCCGCGGAAACGCCCTGTCCGCGATCGCGGACCCAAAAACGATATTCGTTTTTGTCTTTCTTCCAACCGAGTTCGATCTGTGGCAATTCCCCTGCGTGAGTGAGGGCGTTGGAGATGAGATTAAACCAGATTTTTTCCAATGATTGTTTCGACGCAGTAATCTCCGGCCATTCGGCCGGCTGGGCCAACGAGGCATTTTTCAAGGTGATTTCGCCAGCGAGCCGGGCCAGGGCACCGTTGACCGCTTCTTTCATCCTGCACGCGCTCTTCGCTGCACCTCTGGCCGTGGCTCTCGTGATAAAACTCACCCGTTCGATCAATTTTCCCAAGGAATCCACTGAGTCGAGGATGGGTTGATAAAGCTCGGATTTGATGGGCTCGATTTCATGAAGCACTTCCTTCGATAGTTCGGCGGTCGCGAGAATGCTGGCTACCTGCGTACGCAAATCGTGCGCGATGCGAGTGCCGACCACGGCGAGATCGCCCTTCACTCGAGCCAGCTCGCGCCGCAGTGCATGCTGTGCGATGGCCGAATGAAAGGCATGGGAAGTCACCGGACCGGCCCATTCGGCGGGAAGGATTGTTTGGACCCCGAGCGGTGCGGGATGGGTTCCGACGGCGACTATCGCCCAGCGGGGAAGTTCGGTGGCGTCCACCACGTTCAGCGCTCGCTCCACGTCGTCAGCAGAGGCTCGCATCAGAACCAACAGATCAACATCGGCGACCGGAGCGCTGGCAATCGCGTCGTCGAGGGTGCCGATTGATTTCACCACGGCTCGAGGGAACGCCATGCGGGCCACTTCCGTGGCGATCTTGGCGTCGATCGTACTACTATGTCCTACCAGGAGGATGCCGGTGGTTTTCATTGATGAGCGAGTGGGAAGAGAGCAGAAAACAGTCTGTTCCAGAAACTCACCGAAGAGCGCGTAGTTGGCTCGATGGTTTCACTACAAAATTATTGGGGGATTGACGACTGTTTAGGGGAAAGGTTTCGGGGCCTCCGTGTAGACCGAGATCTGGCGGGCGGGTTCGGCGCGAAACATACGATGAAGCAACTATTGCGACGGAACCGTGCCTGGGCATCGCAGCGGGCACTGTTGCAGGCTTGACGGTCTGCGTGTGCCCGATAGCACTGGGCACGCTGTTAAATTTCGCGGGCGTAGTATATCGGTATTATGCGTGCTTCCCAAGCATGAGAGGCGGGTTCGACTCCCGCCGCCCGCACCATCCTTCGCCAAGGCTTCGGATGGCAGGCCAACCTTCGTCGGGCTTGCGTTAGGTTGGGCCACTTTTGTCGGACTGTATTAGTTAGGTCTTCGTCGAGGCTTCAGTGGAGACGGGATGCTTTCATCGGACTGATGTCGGTGGGGTTTATCAAAGTCTGGCACCGTTTTTCACCTCTTCATGCGATCCGTTTGGTGTTCAAGATGGCCTGCGCGGGGAACTCAGGGTCCCGAGTATCGCGGACGTGTGAAAATCTTTCGTGATTGCGGCGTGGAGTTTGGCGAGCTGCCGGTCCACGAGCCGGCGTGGCCACGAGGGCCAGCCCTACGACGGAATACCCGCGCGGGCTACATGTACGAGTGACTGGGGACGGCAGAAAGAAGAAGGTCGGTGTTACATTTGAAGGGCTGACATCGCGATATTTTCAGTATTTGCTCGGGCGTTGTTAACCTCGATATCCCTATGAAAATATTACGATTCCTTCCGATCCTGGCCCTCGGGCTGGTTCTTGGTTCCACCACATCCCGCGCAGAAGATGCCAAGCCCGCCGGCACTCCCGGCAAGTGCTGCGCTAAAGCGGAAAAAGCCGGTGAAACCTGCAAACACGAATGCTGTGCGGAGGCCGCCAAGGAGCATAAGAATTGCGAAAAATGCGGCGGTACTAACGAACCGAAGAAATAGCTCCGGTCTCACAGCGCAGCCAAGCGCTGAAAAATTCAAGCCGCACATCCCTGTGCGGCTTTTTCGTGTCTGTTTCTGTTGCGTGGTGCTAATCGCCGATGTGGAAATCGGCGACCACCGGTGTCTGTCGGTAGGGGCCGTTGCCCTCAACGGTCTTGGATGCCATAACGCCGACCGGAAGGCCGTTGAGGGCAACGGCCCCTACCTAAGGTGACGAGCGATTAGGCTTCGGCTTCCACGGCGCTGGCTTTGAGGCGGCGATAACGGTCTTTGATCCGGCGGGCGATGTCGTCGGGGGCGAGACCATACGCGGCGCGCAGGATTTCCACGCTGCTGCCGTGCTCCACGAATTTATCCGGCCATCCGATGCGTTCGACTGCGGTCTGACAATCGGCTTCCTGTAGTGCTTCGATAACGGCGCTGCCGAAACCGCCGGCCAATACGTGATCCTCCATCGTGACAAGCAATGGAACGACGGCGGCTTGACTGAGAAGCAGCGTGCGGTCGAGCGGTTTGACGAAGCGGGCATTCACGACGCCAACGGACAGCCCGTCTTCGCGCTCGAGGCGTTCGGCGAGTTTCAGCGCGTCCGTGACCATCGAGCCCAATGCCCAAATAATAAGATTCGATCCTTCACGAACGACTTCGGCCTGACCAATCGTGACCGGCGCGGGATGGGCCTTGATCTTTACGCCCGTTCCGGCGCCGCGGGGATAGCGAATGAAAGCAGCCGAGGGCAATTGCAGTGAGGTGTGTAACATGTCCACGAGTTCGTCCTCGTCCTTCGGCTGCATCACAATCGCATTGGGAACACAGCGCAGATACGACAAGTCGAAAAGTCCGTGATGCGTCGGTCCGTCGTTGGGTGAAAGGCCCGCGCGATCCATGCAAAAAGTAACCGGCAGGTTTTGTAGGCACACGTCGTGGATGATCTGGTCGTAGGCGCGTTGCAGGAACGTGGAGTAGATGGCGCACACGGGGCGGAAGCCCTTTGTGGCGAGTCCGGCAGCAAAAAGCACCGCATGTTCTTCTGCGATACCGACGTCAAAAAATTGCGCGGGGACTTCCCTGGCGAGCAGCGAAAGCCCGGTGCCTGCCGGCATTGCTCCGGTGATACCGAGAACTTTGGGATTTTCCCTGGCGAAGCGCGTCATCGCCGCGCCAAAAACATCCTGATAATTCGGTGGCGTGCCGGGTGCGGCTTTTGCGCTTTCGCCCGTCACAGGATCAAATGGGCTGGCTCCGTGGAATTTTTCCGGCGAATTCACCGCGGCCTCGAGGCCTTTGCCTTTTTTAGTGAGAACATGAATCAAAACCGGCACATCGCAGTGCCTGGCGAATTCGAGATTCTTCGTGAGTGCGTCGATGTCGTGACCGTCAACTGGTCCGAGATAACGCAAGCCAAATTTTTCGAACAGCGACGACTCGACAAAGAAGTCCTTCGTTTCGCGTTTCCACTTGTGGTAGACGCGGTTCATTTCGACTCCGGTCGGGAAGCTCTTGAAGAACGCCTCCACATCGTGGTGAAGTTTGTTATAGGTCTCGTTCGTGCTGATGCGATTCAGGTACTGCGAAATCGCGCCGACGTTTTTTGCGATCGACCACTCGTTGTCATTGAGGATGACGATCAGGCGCTTGGTCGAGCTGACAACGTTGTTGAGCGCTTCAAGGGTGATGCCGCAGGTGAACGCGGCGTCACCACAGACAGCTACGACGTGTTCCTCTGAATTCCGGAGGTCACGGGCCGTGGCCATGCCCAATGCGGCTGACAACGCCGTGCCGGCATGGCCGGCGCCAAAGGAATCGTGCTGGCTTTCGCGACGGTACAAAAACCCCGAGGCACCGTTGGTCTTGCGCAGCTGGCGGAAAAAATCGCCGCCCCGGCCCGTGAGGAGCTTGTGCACGTAGCCCTGGTGAGCGACGTCGAAGACAAATTGGTCTTCGGGTGTGCTGAAAACGCGATGAAGTGCAATCGTGAGCTCAACCACGCCGAGATTCGGGCCGATGTGGCCGCCATTGCGGGACGTGACATCGATCAGTTCCGTGCGGATTTCCTGGGCCAGTTGCGGCAGTTGGTCGGGAGTAAGGGACTTGACGTCGGCGGGGCCGGCGATGCGGTCAAGAAGTCGTGGTGCAGACGAAGGAGTGCTCATCAGGTGGGGGACCGGGCCGGCGGTTATTCCGCGCGGCTGGATTCAAACGGCTCGAACGCGACTTTGCCGTCTTTTTGCTTTTTCAATTGCTCGATTTTGAGTTCCGCTTCCTGCAGGCGGGCCTCGCAAGTTTTGAGCAACTTCGTGCCATCTTCGTACTTAGCCAGCAGGTCGGCCAGCGGTACTTCGCCCTGTTCCATCGAGTCAACGATGGCTTCGAGTTTGGTGAGGGCCGCTTCAAAACTTAGCTTGGAAGTCTTGTCTGAATCCACGCGATAAAGATGGGATCGGCAGAGTGGATTTCAACCATCTTCCGCGACATTTACGCGGCGATGGAATTTAGGTTGGCGTGACGCAAAATATCCTTGGACTGGACCGATGGACTGGTTACCCGCTGCGGTCGTTACCTTGGTGATTTTGCGTCTTCTGGCGCAACTTGGTCTTGAGGCATTGAATCGTGCCGAGGTCCGGCGTAATGCTCATGCCCGCCCCGCGGCGCTGGTCGACGTCATGGATGAGGCAACCTACGCCAAAGCGGTGCAATACACCTTGGCCAAGAGCAAGTTTGGCACGGTGGAAACGGTTTTTGAAGTTGGGGTGTTGCTGGTCCTGCTTTTTAGCGGCGCGTTACCCTGGCTTTGGGTGAAGTTTAACGCACTGGCGCCCGGTGCGGCCTGGAGCGGGGCACTGTTTCTGGTGGGAACGATGGTGTTGCTCAGTGTGCCGGGACTTCCGCTGGAGTGGTGGGCGCAGTTTCGCCTGGAGGAGAAGTTCGGTTTCAACAAAAGCACTCTTGGGCTGTGGATAACCGATCATATCAAGTCCGCGGTGCTGGGCTTGATCATCGGCTTCCCGATCATGTGGGGCCTGCTGGCGCTGGTGGGCTGGGTGGGACCGCTGTGGTGGATCTGGGGCTTCGTCCTGCTGTTCGGATTTCAACTGGCGATGATGGTGCTGTACCCGAAATTGATCATGCCGTTGTTTAACAAACTCACGCCGCTGCCCGAAGGCGACGCACGTACCCGCCTCATGGCACTGGCGGATCGGACGGGGTTTCAGGCGAAGACGATCGAGGTGATTGATGGCAGTAAACGCTCGGGCCATTCGAACGCGTTTTTCACCGGGTTCGGACGTTTTCGCCGGATCGTGCTTTACGACACGCTGATGGCGCAGCTCGGACAGGACGAAGTGGAAGCGGTGCTCGCGCACGAGATCGGACACTATAAGCGCGGCCACATTCCGCAGCGGCTGGTGACGATGGCCCTGCTGCAACTCGCCGCATTTGCGGCGATCGCCTGGCTGACCAACGCGGCGTGGTTCAATGCGGCCTTCGGCCTTCCTGCGGGTGTGCTGGCCCCGACGTTCCTCCTTTTTGCGCTGTTCGGTAGTCTGCTGACATTCTGGTTTTCTCCGATTGGCAACTGGGTTTCCCGCAAACACGAATACGAAGCCGACGCCTTTGCGCGAAATGCCATGGGCGGGCCGGTGCCACTCGTGAGCGCGCTGCGCAAGATGTCACAGAAAAATCTTTCGAATCTCACGCCGCATCCGCTGTACAGTACGTTTCACTACTCTCACCCGACGCTGGTTGAACGCGAACGGGCGTTGCAGAGCTGAAATTGGTCACCACAGAAAACACGGAATACACAGAAATTAGAACCAAGGCATTTTTTTCCGTGTGTTCCGTGTATTCCGTGGTTCAACGACCGCGCCGGTTGATCCGGCTGATTCTCGGAGTCACGACGTGGTTGGTTTCACTTGCTGGCGGTGTTTTCGTCCACGCCCTTACGATTGCGACGTACAATATCGAAAATTACCTCGTGACGGACCGGATGGTGGAAGGAGTTTACCGGCAGGCGTACCCGAAACCCGAGGCGGAAAAAGCGGCGTTGCGACAAGTCGTGGTCGGAATTGCACCGGATATTCTGGCTGTGGAAGAAATGGGCGCGCAGCCGTTCCTCGATGAATTTCAGCGGGATTTGAAACGCGCCGGACAGGATTTTCCCTTTTCCGCCATGCTCGAAGGCTCCGATCCCGAGCGGCACGTCGCAGTACTGGCCAAAGTACCTTTTAAGGAAATCCGCCGACACGAAAAAGTGATTACGAAACAAAAGCAGCGGGTGAAACGCGGCGTGCTGGAAGTGATATTTTCCACCACCAGCGGTGATTTTTCGCTGTTCGTGGTCCATTTAAAAAGCCGGCATACCGAGCATGAAGACGATCCTGAGAGCGCGAAGCAGCGGGCGATGGAGGCTGAAGCGGTCCGCGACTTGATCCTGTCACGTTATCCGGATCCCACCCAGGGGCGGTTTGTCGTTTGCGGAGACTGGAACGACACCCGCGGCAGTCGTCCCGTGCGTGCGATGCAAAAACGCGGCGACACGAGTCTCGGCGAAATTATTCCTGCGGCGGATTCACACGCGGAAACATGGACGCATTTCTGGCGGCGTGAGGAGACTTATAGTCGCATCGATTATCTGCTCGTTTCGCCCGCGCTTAAAGCGCTCGTCGTCGGCGGGCGAGCCCAAGTGTGGGACGGTCCGGGTGTCGCCGAAGCCAGCGATCACCGTCCGGTGGTGATGAAGCTGAATATGACTGTACCAGGAAGGTAGGGGCCGTCTTGGCAGCCGTAGCCTTGGCGAAGGCTGCTGCCCCCAACGGCCCGTGCTGGCGGCCGTCGAAACGTACGAAATAATATGATCGATCGTAGCAGTCGTCGTGAGACGGCTGGTCCGGTCGCCAGCGGTGTCACCACCGCTGCTACAAACAAACGATCGCTCATCCAAGTTTTCCTGTCGTTCGAAATTCAGCCGAAAATTCCAATGCAAGGCGCGGCCTTGCAACCTTCACAGCTTTTGCGGTGTCATCGGGACATGGAGATACTTGTCTGGAGTGCGGCAATTGTTTTGATGGCGATTGGCCTGATTGGCTCGGTCGTGCCGTTGCTGCCGGGCACGACATTGATTTTGGCGGGCGTACTTTTGCAGAAGTGGCTTTTGCCTGACACGCTCACCTGGCTTGCGGTGGGATGGATCGCAGGATTTTGGTTTCTGTCTGTGATTGCCGACATCGCTTGTACGATCATCGGGACAAAATTATTTGGCGGCACGAAGTGGGGCATGGCCGGTGCGACCGGCGGCGCAGTGGTGGGGATGTTTGTGTCGATCCCGGCTTTGATCCTGGCTACGATTTTGGGTGCCGTGGTCGCCGAAAAATGGCTGGGCAAACGCACAGGCTCGCAAGCGCTGCGGGCGGGGGCAGGGGCGGCAGTCGGTTTCGTTTTGTCGATTTTTGCCCGCCTGGGTTGCGGGCTGGTCATGGTCGCGCTGTATGTGGCTTCGGTTTGGACCGTAGTGCCAAAAATCTGGCACGCATAGAGTGCCATGTGAAAATACGTATTTCAACCGTAGCAGCCGTCGTGGGACGGCTGGCCCAGCGGTGTTCCCACCGCTGCTACTAACACGAGCCTGATCCCGTTCAGATTATCTTAATCAGTTCCGCAGTAGGCGGGACGTCCTTGATGATCTGTGATGGTTCCGGGCCGACACCGAGGTAACGGAGGTTCGGTAGCACGGACGGTAGTGTGTCGTCATACGCCACGGCGAGAAGACTGCGCACCATCGCAGCGGTGTAAAGTTGGGCGTTGCGCGGAAGCTTGGCGAAGTGACGTACACTGCTGATTTCTTCGGTCCAACCCGCATGTCTGGTGTAAACTGGTTTCAGGGTTTTGCGCACGGCCTCGTTGCGCGGGACGTGATGGTAACGTTTTCCCGTGGCGTCTTCATAGGCGGTGCAGATCAACAATTCGTGGCCGCCACTGAGTGCGTCGATTTTGTTGATCATTAAATCCTGATAACCGCCGTAGCGCAGCACGTCGCCCTTTTCGACTGCGTCATACCAGCCCACCATTCGCTGCCGTCCCGTGCTCGTGCCGAACTCCAGTAACTTGAGCTTCACGGTGAGTGGTTGCGCGTCGTCCATCTGCGTGAGAAACGTGTGCGTGCCGACTTTCGTGTCGTACGCCTTGGCGACGCCAAAGGTGTGGATGCGTTGAACCGGGATGCCGGCGCTTTCGAAAAACTCAGGCGTGTACGTATGCGAGGCCGTGACGTTGGGCGAATAGCCGTGACGCTTGTCGAGCCAGTAAGCCTGGCCAAACTCGCCGATGACAGTGTGTCCGGCGGCGACTTCGCGGAGGACGAGCTCGCGAACTTCCCCGATATTTTTGGCGAGAGCGGTGCCTGCTTTCCAATAAACCTCGGTAAGGCGATCGAGATTGATCGTGAAGGGTTCAGCGCCGCGGAACTGGGTGAAATCGAATTCCGCCTGATCGAAAATTCCGAGTTCGATCGCTTCCGCGTTGGCGCGGATTTCCGCTGTGGTGAGCTTGTCGAAGAAACTTGAAAATGTTTCCGGCGAGACGCGGCACACGTGTTGAATCGTGCGGAGGGCGCGATCGATGCGTTGGGCCAGTTTGCGCGCAAAATAATTAGGCCCGGCCTGAAAATCCGAATAGGTGATCTGCCATTGTCCGGTTTCGTCACCGTAAGCGGGAGTGATGCCCCGTCCGGTGGAACCGCGAGGCTCCTCCTTGAGAATATTTGTGCGGTAGTCTTCCCAGGCCAGGTCAAGGAGGCGATGAGAGAGATCCGAGACCAGCGTGCGTTCGTCGATCAGCAAGCGCGAGTAAATGGCGTGCCCCTTCTTTTCCAGCGGCGTGGCTTCCCAGTGGAATTTGCGGGGATCGGCCACCACCCCGGCGCCGACGCACAAATGGGGTGCATCGCGGACGACCACGCCGGCGGGAAGCAGATTGAGTTTGATGCCTCCGGCGGTGTGGCCGGAGTTGGCCCCGCCGTTTACTTTCAACACCACGGAAACGGAGCCGGGAGTGCCACGGAGTTCGTCGGCGACCTCGGGAATCAGGCGGCCTTTACCCTCGTCGCCGAGGGAGATGCCGACATCGGCGATGAGTTGACTGCTGAACGGAATGAGAGGCATGGACTGGAATTAAGGAACGATCAGCAGGAAGCACCGGGAATCCGGCGGCAACGTCAAATTGAGTCACAAAAAAGCCCGGTCGCTTGCGCAACCGGGCTTCGGGTTGGAAGGATCTGCCGAAGGCAGTCGCTTAATTGACGTTGGCGGAGCCGATGAGGAAGGGCTTGCCGGGGACGGCGAGTTCGCCTGCGAATTCGAACTTGTCGGTACCCGTTGCTCCGCACTTGTAAGTTACCTTGTTCCGGGCGTCGACGATGTCGCCGATACGGAAGGAGAGGATCTTTTTGCCGCTGTAGTCGCAAACCGTGAGGATCGGGCCACGGACAGCAGTGCTCACCGCGACCGGATCGGTCATGCGGGAATCACGAATGGTCAAATGAACCTGACCCTGGCCTTGGAACGTATGGCAGGCCTTGACGGCGCGATCTCCGCGGCAGGCGACCCAGAAGACGCTGTTGAAGCAATCCGCGAGGCCACTGTTGCTGTTGGAAGGAATCAGCGGGAGATTTTTCTCGGCACGACGGGCGAAGCACATGCTGATCGGATTGGCACCGACGTCAAAGGAACCGATTTCCCCGATCGTTCCCTTGATCTGCCAGGAGGCGCGCCACAGGAGCGGAGACGCATCGATGATGTGAACCGTGCCGTCCTCGGTCGCAACATAGGCTTTCAGGCGATCCTTGGACCAGCGGTCAATGCGGTTACCCGCGAGCACCGCGGTTGGCTTGGAGTACGATGCTTCCCAGACGACCGTTGGTTTGATCGACGGACGAACGTCAAAGGTCTGCGGAAATTGCGAGGGACCCGTTCCGCGGGCCGCGAGAGTGGCGGCGAAAGAGGAAGTCGACGACAACCACGAACTGCGCATATAGGCGAACAGTGGAGTGAGATCGACGATGGCGACTTTGTTTTCCTGTTTGGAGGCGACAATTACGTAACCGTTTTGTGCGATCATGCCGCTCGTGTAGAGCATGGAGCGGGTTGCTTCATCGGAAGGTTTGAGATAGCCCAAATCCTTGCCGCCCGTTTGCGAGGGGCCGGTCCAAAATCCGTTGCTTGCGGCCGAAATCGAGGTGGGAGCGGCCATTGGAAGATCGATATAACCCAGCAGCTTGAACGCTGACCAGCTGCCTTGGTTGGGAAGGCCCATGTACGGCATCGTGTGCGATGGGAGATATTTTCCCTCGAGGGCGATGACCGCGAGCTGACCTTTGAGCGTGGTCGTGTCCCAGACGGTCACCAGGGCGAATTCGTTTTCTGTGGTGATCGCGATGCCCGTGGCGATTTTGTTATCGGGAAACATCAGTCCGGGATAGGGACGGTCGGCGCCCGCGCGGCTCGTTTGCGTGCCGGCGACGCCCATGAGGCCGTCGCGGTAGAGGACAATGGCCTCGTTCTGAGTCAGGCCGTAACCACGAGCCATGGCGATGGGTTGTTTCGGAGCTTCACCGTTCATCGTCGCGTAGCCGGTGTCGCGGGTTTGCGGTTCCGAATGGGGCGTTCCGCTGGCCCAGTCCAGACGCGGGCTGATGGCGAACACCTTTGAGTAGTAGGCGTAGAGAGCCACGCGATCAAGGCCGGCGTCGGTCACGTTATCGGGAACGTAGCCGACCTGTCCGCTGTCGCTCCAGTAATCCGAATCTTTTGCCGGTGCAGTACCGAGTTCCCATGGATTGATGCGGGTGTAGCCCGAGTAGGAATGCGACGTGGGCTTGAAGAGAGTGGGACGGACGTCGGCGATGGCGCCATTCACTTCCACGAAGGTTGGCCCAAGTTTTTGGCTGATGGAATCCGCGGTCCAGGTGAGCGCTTCGTAAGTATAACTGGTGCGATCGATGAGTCCCTGGGAGTCCAGGATGGAGCCAGCCGAAGCAAAGCTAACACTGGAAAGCAAACAGGCGGAGGCGAGAACGAGACGTGATTTGAACATGATTTTTGTTTCGGTGGAATATTTCATTAACTTGATTCTGGCCGTGAATACGTCTCGCGCTTCCAGTTGCGCGAGAGTTATTTTCCTCTGTAACTTCCCGGATTTCATAGGGGATTTTAGCTGATATTCAGTGCGCGGATTTTTTTTGCATGCGCTTAATTCGCGCGATGAACGACTAAGACGTTTGAGATTTTTTTGTGCGTTTATGTTTTTCGATTTCCAGAGGAGGAATGTGTTTTGTTTTTGATATTTTTTTCGAAGCCACACTTGCGTAAATCGCATTTTGCAAGCCAGCCGCACAGGAATGTTTGTCCATTTCTCCGTGAGGCTTCCGCACTTTTTATTCACGTAATGAACGACTGGATAAACGTGCGAAACGGGGAATGGCTCGCGCTGTTTTTCGCTTTTCCCTTAAGGAAAACCCCGAGCGAATCGGGAATGTGTCCACACACTCACTCGTGACGTGCGAGTCGCCGCGGCTGCGCATGCAGGCAGATCAACCGCGTTCCGTTCGAACGCTCAGACTATCGCGAAAAATCCGTGAATTCCTGGTGAGAAACGAAGCACTCCGACGTACAGAGCGTAACGATCGTAAGCGTTAATAAAAAAACGCGGATGATGGTTTTTTTCACAGGAGGGAGCGGAGAGCACGAAGATGAAGTTCAATGGCGCCGAGGCCCATGAAGATTTCCCCTGCGCTCAACGGTAGGGGCCGTTGCCCTCAACGGCGCGTTTGGAGATAGTGCGAAAAGCGGTGCGGCAAAATGCGGAACATCGGTGGTGCAAGCCGCACTCACGAACGAATGGCTGGACCAACAAGGCATCCCCAAACGCAAGCACCACGGATCCCTTATCATTACCCGGACCAGACGACGACAAGTGCGTCAGCCTTGGCGGCGCCGTTGTTTAGATCAGCGAACCCTGAAACGAAACGGTAATCAGATCGGAACCGCCCGGTACGGCTGCGTCGGTAGAAGCCTTGGCGTTCGGCTTTATTCTCACCCAGAGCCTCCGACGGGCTTGTCGAATGGAGCAATCGGTGCCCCGTCCCGTGTCGGGTGCTCCTTTGTGTTGCGTCGGTAGTTTGGAGCGTATTTCCGTCTGAAATCCCGTTGGAAAGTGGAGCGTCTTTATGTCTGCTAAATGCTAAATTTAGGCCCCGCCGTGACGATAAGATCTGATTGATGACACACTGGACTATTAAACAGCGGATTACTGCCACATTTGCACTCGTACTCGCCTTGGTTGCCGTGCAAGCGGTGATCGCGTTCTACAGTCTTCAAAAAATCCGGGACCAGGCCGATTTCATCGCCTCCGACTCGCTTCCCGGAGCCATGCTCACCCAAAAGGTGAATAACCGGGTCGCGAAAATCCAGATTGATTTGTTGCGGGTCCTGTTGGCGTCAGATGCCAGCGAGCGCACGAAATTCAATAACGACATCACTACGCGGAAAAATGAAGTCGAGGAACTCCTCGCTTCGTATGAAAAAACGATCAACACCCCGGAGGAGCGCGCCTTATTCGATGGAATCCGGCAAAAGCGGGCTGATTACGTAACTGCACGAACCGAATTGCTCGGTTTGGCCAACGCGGGGAAAACCAGCGAGGCCATGGCACTCAACGCAGCAAAATTGCGCCCTGCATTTTTGGCCTATAGTGGGACGATTGAAGCTTTAACTGATTACAATACGGATGCCATCACTGTTTCGACCGCGACACTGAGCGCGCACGCCCGGCGGGAGACCATCACGATGGCCGCCACGGCTACCGCAGTCGTGGTGTTAGGCATCGTGCTCAGCACTGTCTTGATTATTACTTTGTCTCGAGTTCTGAATTCATTGGCCTCGTCTTTGGGCGATGGAGCGGCCCAAGTGGCTGCTGCCGCCGGGCAGGTTTCCTCCAGCAGTCAGACACTGGCCGAAGGCGCGAGCGAACAAGCCGCCAGTCTGGAAGAAACAAGTTCCTCGCTCGAAGAACTCTCTTCCATGACGAAGCGTAATGCAGACAGTGCCACCACCGCGAAGGAACTTTCCGGCGAAACGCGCACTGCCGCTGAAGCGGGCAACGCCGACATGGGGCAGATGCGCCAGGCCATGGAAGCAATCAAAGCGTCTTCCAGCGATATTTCCAAAATCATCAAGACGATCGACGAAATTGCGTTTCAAACCAACATTCTTGCACTCAATGCCGCAGTCGAAGCCGCGCGCGCTGGTGAAGCCGGAGCGGGCTTTGCCGTCGTGGCCGAGGAAGTTCGAGCTCTCGCCCAGCGCTCTGCCAATTCCGCCCGCGAAACCGCCGCAAAGATCGAAATCGCCATCCAAAGTGGCGAACAGGGCGTGCAAATTTCCACGAAAGTCGCCAAGTCTCTCGATGTGATCGTCACCAAGGCTCGCAAAGTTGACGAACTGGTGGCTGAAATCGCTTCTGCATCCCAGGAACAGAATCAAGGCATCGGCCAGATCAACTCGGCGGTCAGTCAGATGGACAAAGTCACTCAGTCAAACGCTGCTGGCGCGGAGGAAACCGCCGCGGCGGCCGAAGAACTCAACGCCCAGTCTGCCTCTCTGAACGACAATGTTACCCAGCTCCGGCAGCTGGTCAGTGGCAATCGCACTGGAGAACGGCGGCCCGATCATGACCGGCGCGGAAATCCGCGTCCGCCGAAAGACAAAGCGGAGATTTCCGCACGCCGCGAAACCAGTCCGGTGGGCGCGCTTTAGGACTTCGTTGGTGTTTGCGTCTGCGAGGGTGGACGGGGGTGAGGAAAGTAGTTTGTCGTAGCTAACGTATAACCGGTTTGTCGCTGCTTCGTCCGTTGACGTGGGACGGCGTGCCGACAAGCGGCAGCCCTACAAGTTTGCATTGCGCGGGAGCGTTATCCTCAGATTGGAAATAGCTGCGCCTTGTCACGTAACCCTCCGGGAGGCGCAGGAGCCTGGCTTCAGCCTTCGCCAAGGCTACGGCCGACAGGCCGGCGCAGGGCTACACAGTGCAACTTACGAGGAGGATTTTGGCTCTTTTGGCGGGCCCAGAAAAATCTTGTGGATTTCCCGGAAAAAATGTGACTTCTACGTCCTCCCTTTCGCCAGGGTAGCTCAGTGGTAGAGCAGAGGACTCATAAGCCTTTGGTCGCGAGTTCAATCCTCGCCCCTGGCACCAATTTCGTCGTCGTCCCGTAGCATTGCCAGAGGCTGCGTAGAGCAGCCCCGACATGTCGGGGTTGCTCGCGAGCTCAATCCTCGCTCCCTGACACCAATTTCCGCCTTGTACTTTGTCTATATCCTTCAAGGCGGCAGCAGTCGGCACTATATCGGAATGACTTCCAACCTAGAGGCGCGGCTTGTTCAGCATCGAAATGGCCAGACTCACACGACAAAACGGTTAGGCGGCGAAATTCAGCTCGTCGCCAGCAAAGCTTACACCACGCGTGAAGAAGCGGTTTCGGTCGAGAAACGATTAAAGGCGTGGAAAAATCCAACGAAGGCTCGCGCGTTTCTGGAGTCTTAAACGTAGAGCAGCCCCGACAAGTCGGGGTTGGTCGCGAGTTCAATCCTCGCCCCTGGCACCAGTTTAAGCCGCAACCATGTGTTGCGGCTTTTCTTTTGGCGGCAATCCGCCGGACCCTGAAATTTCGCGATTTCGGATTCTCTTTTTGACCGCCTCATGATGCGGTGTTGGCGTGGAAAAACCATCCTTCGACCTCGTGATTCTTGCCGCGGGCATGGGTAGCCGCTTTGGCGGTCTCAAACAAGTCGAGCCAGTCGGGCCGGCCGGCGAACTTATCATTGAATATTCCATTTTCGACGCGTTGCGCGCCGGGTTTACCCGTCTCGTGCTCGTGATTCGAAAAGATATTGAGCAGGATTTTCGCGCGACGATCGGACGTCGGATCGAATCACGCATCGAGGTTAAATACGTCTATCAGGAAATGGATGCGGCCATTCCGGCGCAGTTGAGGGGGGCGATAAATCCGACGCGTACCAAACCTTGGGGCACAGGGCACGCGGTCTTGGTCGCTCGTGACGCGGTGCGCGGAAGTTTTGCGGTGATCAATGCCGACGATTTCTACGGTGCCTCGGGTTACGCGACACTGGCGCGTCATTTTTCGCTGACGGCCACGAGTGCAAAACCGCGTTACGCGATGGTTGGCTATCCGCTCAAGCAAACACTGTCGGAGTTCGGCACCGTGAGCCGGGGACTTTGCACGACCGACGAGACCGGGCGGTTGAAGCACATCACTGAGATCACAAAAATTGAAAAGACGACCGGTGGGGCCCGGTACGTCGATGCTGCGGGCGCAGTGCAGCAACTGACCGGCGCTGAAATCGTGTCGATGAATTTCTGGGGATTTACGCCGGCGGTTTTTTCGCAATTGGAGCAGTTGTTTGCCGATTTCCTGGCGAAAAATGGCCGGGATCCCAAGGCGGAGTTTTATCTTCCAACCTCAATCAGCACGCTCAACGAGCGTAGTGCAGCCGACGTGGCGTTGCTGACTAGTTCAGATTCGTGGTTTGGTATCACTTATCGCGAGGATTTGCTGAGTTCCAAACAGGCGCTGGCGGATTTGGTCGCGCACGGGAAGTATCCGGCACCGCTTTGGAAGTGAGCGGGGTGGGTTAAGCACGCATTGATTGGCGGTAGGGGCCGTTGCCCTCAACGGCCTTCCGTATCGCAGCCCCGGGCGGTTGAGGGCAACCGCCCCTACCTTAAATCCTGCAGAAGTGTCCGCAATTCCTGCGCGGGGTCGTCGTGATCTTGCGTGATGGCGAGCTGGAGCGCCTGTTCGAGCCAGGGTTTGGCCTCTTTCTTTCGCCCGAGACCGAGAAGCGTTTTTCCGAGCAGAATGCGCGGCATCATCCAGTCAGGTTTTTTGGTGGCGCAGGCCGAGAGATGTTCGATTGCGTCGACCGGTTTGTTTTCCGTCAGCAACGCTTGGGCGAGACTGAAGCGGAAAAGTTCGTTTTCGGGCTGGCGCGCGACCAGTGCGGCGAAGTGAGCCGAACGCATTCTAGTCGAAGAACAGCACCACGGCAGTGGAATTGTCCAGTCCGCCGCGTTCGTTGGCGCGATTGATCAACGTCTGGGCGGCTTCGCCAGGCTCGCTGGATTGCAGCATGATCTCTTCGATTTCCTGCATGGCGATGTAGCGCGAGATGCCGTCGCTGCAAAGGAGGTAACGGTCGCGAGGCAGCACGGTGTGTTTGCTGCAATGCGCCATAATTGGCGGCGGTTGGCCGATGCAACGCGTCAACGCATTGCGATTTTCCATCAACAAGCTCAACGACTCGCCGCGGGCTTCGCGTTCGCGCAGTTCGTTTTCGATGGTGTGGTCGGTGGTGAGTTGCTCGATCTGCTTTGAGCGGATGCGGAACGCCGTGGAGTCCCCGACGTGGCCAATGTTGATCTTCGTTCCCGTGATGTGGGCAAAAGTAAGGGTCGAACCGATGCCAAACTGGGGGCTCAACACGCGCCCCAACAGGAATACCTTGTCGTTGATCTGCTCGACCACGCTTTGGTAGTCCACGGGAAGGCCGGGTTGATATTTCGCGAAAATCTGTCCCAGCACCTCCACTGCCATTTCGGACGCTTGCGCGCCCGAGGGGAGTCCACCAATGCCGTCGGCCACCGCGTAGATCTGCTGGGTGTCGTTGCAAAGGAAACTGTCTTCATTTTCCGGGCGGACGCGGCCGATGTCGGAGAGGGCGGAGGAACGCAAATTCATGAAGCTCAAATCTACAGGTACCCGGAGGTCAAGGGAAAGGCCTAAAAACACTTTCGCGCGTGTTGCGATCCAGACGTTCGTAAACCTCAGTGGGTAGGGAGCCTAGGAATTCGCGTCCGTACGCTTTTATTAGGACACGGGAGTCCAAAATCGTGATCAATCCGCGATCTGTTTTGCTGCGGATCAAACGCCCGATTCCCTGACGGAATTTGATCAAGGCGTCGGGCAGAGTTAGCTCGTTGAAGGGGTTGCCGCCACGGTCTCGGATGTGCTCGCATTGAGCTTCTGTGATGGGGTGGGTGGGCGGATCGAAGGGTAGCCGGGTGATGATCACCTGCGAAAGGGCTGCGCCCTGAATGTCGACTCCGGTCCAAAAACTATCGGTGCCAAACAACACCGCATTGCCGAGTGAACGCATTTGTTGGGTGAGTTCGGTCCGCGAAAGATCTGCGCCTTGCATGAGGAAAGGCCGGTTGATTTTCCTCCACTCCGGTTCCAACTCCATCGCGACGCCGCGCATGTCGGTATAGCTCGTGAACAATACCAACGTGCCTCCGCGGACGGACGCGGTGCAAAAGCGAATATAGTCGATCAGGACTTCGAGCGAGAGTCGGGCTTCCTTTGGTGTGGGCAGCGGAATGTCTGCTGCGACGTAGACCCGCATGTTACGTTCGAAATCAAAAGGCGATTTCACGGCAGTGGCGGTGGCGCCTTCCGCGCCGATGCGCGCAATGAACGGATCGATGCTTCCGCCCATTGCGAGGGTGGCGCTGGTGCAAACGACACTCGTGCGGCAACCGAACAGGTGTTTGCGCAACTCAGGCGCCACGTCGATGGGTGCGCTGCGCAGAGTGACGATCGTTTGTTTGCGACCGCTACGTTCCGCCCAGTAAACATGGCCTTTGTCCCCGAGCGTGAGCCACTCGTTGAGACTGGCTTGGACGCCCTTGATCCGTTGCTGCTGCTCGAGTAATTCGTCGCGTTCGCGACCGTCTTCCATTTTGTCCGCGAGCTTTGCCATCAGGCGGTGCAGTGCACCGAGTGGACCATCGAGCATCGGCTCGGCGACGTTTATGTCGCGGATGCGAACCACCGCTCGCGGAGTAAGGACCTTTTCCGCGATGAAATTGAAAAACAGCGTGGAGGCGTCGAGCGCGTCGACGACCAATTGCAGAGTGTCGGAACTGCCGAATTTCCTCAAAATTCCGCGCTTGGTCCGTGGATTGTAGAGATGCTTCAACGCGCGATCGACGCCGTAACTGCTGAGCGAAAGGCCAAAATTATTTGTCGCGACTTCCGGGACCGTATGAGCTTCGTCGAGCACGAGAAAGTCGTCGGGAAACAGGACGCCACGCGTTTCGTCGGTGGCTCCGTGCGCCTTCGCACCGCCCGAGTTGATCAACGCGAAAAGAAGGGCGTGATTGACGATGACCACATGGGCGGTGCGCAATCGCGCGCGCGCTTTCTGGTAGTGGCATTTACTCGCGTCACAATGTTTGCGTGAACAGCCGGACGAATCGGCGTTGACCGCGTCCCACACTTCGGGCCGTGGTGGCGGTTTTAAATCGTGGCGCAGACCGGTGGCGGTGGTTTCCGCCCACTGGGCGATACGTTGAAGTTCCTCGTAGTCGGCGTCCGTGAAAAGCGTGGCCCGGTCAGCGAGCGCGTTGCCGAGGCGGGTGGGACAGAGATAATTCGATTTGCCAACCAGGACAGTGGAGCGGAAATCCGCGTAACGCTCGAGGTCCACGCCGGCTTTAAACACACGCCGGCAAATCGGCAGGTCCTTGGTCTCGATCTGTTCCTGCAGTGAAATCGTGTGAGTGGATACGATCAGTTGCCGGCTTTGGTCGACCGCGTGGATGATTCCCGGAATGAGATAAGCGAGGGATTTCCCGACGCCGGTTCCCGCTTCAAAAAGCAACGGTTCGTCGCCGAGCATCGCCGATGCGACGGCGCGTGCCATCTGTGCTTGTTCGGGCCGGTGCTCGAGCTTCAGGGCGGAACAAAGCTGGCCGGTCTCGGAAAAAATCGATTGGGAAAGCGCCCGCAATTGAGTCGGCTTGGGGCCGGTGCTCACGGGGGGAATGCCTTCTTCGTTCAAACCAATCATGACCGCCCAATGAGCGGAGTTAATCGGTGCTGCGCAAGTAAAGATCCTCGGGACCAGCCCCCGCGGCGTTTGAAAACCATCCAATACATGCCCCGTCATCACTTCTTACTGTAGGAGGCTGGTACACAAGTCTGCTTGAAAGTGAATCCGCGCGCGAACCGACGACGGCTATCCCGAATCGCTTGTCCATTCGACGAGCTCAGCGCCCAGAGTCTGTCATTGGGCAAGCAAGCTCCTGCATTTCGGAGAGAAGAAATTCCGGGTGCGTTTTGTAGCGCTCGTTTGATCGAATGTCTCGGGCACACTCCGAGCGCTTGCTTCAATCCGTGGTTACTTGGGATTAATGTTCAGCAACTGAACTTCGAAAATCAACGCGGAGTTTGGCGTGATTTTCCCCATCGCGCGTGGACCGTAAGCGAGGTCGGCGGGGATATAGAGTTTCCACTTGTCGCCGACCGACATCAGTTGGAGCGCTTCGACCCAACCCTTGATGACGCCACCGACTTGGAAGCTTGCGGGCTCGCCGCGTTCGACCGAGCTGTCGAAAACGGTTCCGTCGATGAGCGTGCCATGATAGTGAACCACGACGGTGTCGGTGGCCTTGGGCTTTGCACCGGTGCCTTTGGTCAATACTTCGTATTGCAGGCCCGACGCGGTGGTCGTCACACCTGTGCGGGCTTTATTTTTCGCCAGAAACGCGGTTCCTGCGGCAAGATTTTTTTCACCGGCCGCGGCGTTGGCGGCGGCGGCGTGTTCGCGCACCACGTTGAATGCGGCCTGCAAATCGGCCTCGCTGATGCGGGTTTTTGTGCCCGCTAATGCATCTTCCAAGCCGGATTTAATTGCATTCCGGTCCGCCGCGAAATCCGTCTGCTTGGCGATACTGGATCCAAAATTATAACCGATTCCGTAGCTCACTTTCTGTTCGTTCGTTTCCAAGCCCTGAACGACACCCGGTTTGGCCGCGGCAGTTGCAGGCGCCTTGGTGGCGGCGTCCTTGTCGTTTTTGCCACACGCCCCGAGGGCAAGAACGGCAACGGACAAAAGAGAGAGGGATAGGAGGCGGGAACCGGCGATTCCCTTGAGGGTTGAGCTGTAATTCATGAGAGATGGTCACGAATACTCCCTTCATCGACCAATACAAGACCGGGATTGGCAGGATTTCGCGGTTTTATGGGCGGCGGTTTTTACGTTGGTTCGTCAAAGGAACTCAATCCTGAGTAGCCCATGCGCCGAGATTTAGGGGAACTGACGGGTACGCGTGCGATCAAAAAGGAAACGGAAGGCAAGTTGTCCAAATGCTTCCAAACGAAAAATATCCCACCCTATGAACTCAATCACCATGGAAGATACTCGCCTGGCGACTCCCAAAAAGACGCCAGTTTCGACCGTTGTTATTACTATCCTGGCCATCGCATTAATCGGAGGCGCCGCCGTTTCGTGGAGCAAACTCTCGGCCAGCAATAAACAGATCACCACAACTCAGGCGCAACTGGATCAAAACAAGACTGAGCTAACCCAGTTGCAGGCGCAGTTGACAGAGGCGAAAACAGGCGCCGCGGCACTGCAAAAACAAGTGACGGAATCGCAGGACGGAATGGCCCAGCTCACAAAGCAGTTTGAGGAATCGCAGACAGGTCTCACCACCGCTCAGAAGGATCTCACCGATGCGAGAACCGCGAGCACTGCGCTACAAACGCAGCTTGAGGAGACCAGGAGCAATTCGAACCAGATTCAAACTCAGGCCGACGAATCCAAGGCGATGGCAGATCGATTGCAGAAGGAGCTAACCGATGCTAAGGGGTCTGCGGTTTCGCTACAGACGGAACTCGACGCAGCAAAAATACAGACTGCTGACTTACAGGCGAAATATGACCGTGCTCAAGCCGAGCTCGCCGCAGCCCAAAAGCCAGTTAAAGCCAAAAAGTAGTCTTTTAACCCACGTCGATCACTGAATAACACGATTCGGTGATCGATTGAATTAGTCCTGAAGACCGCAGTCGGTCAGAGCTATCGGCGCGAAGCGTGAACTTAACCGATCGAATCGATCAGATCTCTGGCACGCTTTCCAGTTGTCCCGCGAAACGTTCTGCTGACCGTTGTGCGGCTTTCAATAAGAGCGCCTCACGATTTAATTTATCTGCGGCGTTTTCGTTTTCCGATTGATTACCGGCAGTAGAGGTGTGCGGATTTCCGGCTTGAGCCGAAGGGCGGGACACCACGGATTTGTACACTGAATTGAAATTGAATCCGGAGTGGCTGCTCGAAATTTGCATAGCGGTAAGAAAGTGACGAAAAAGTAGAAATTTTCCTCCGGGATTGCCAGCTTGGATTTGGTGTTTTTGCAGGATTTTCCCCCGCGTGAACGTCCTTGAGATTTCACTTAACCAGGGTGAACAATCACACCACCAGTTGTTAACCCTTCATTCCTAAGCATTATGAAACCACTCCCACCAATCGCTGAAACTATTTCCCAAGGCGGCCGAACGGGTTCGGTCGAAACTTCCGGTGAAGGCTTCCGGGTCCAATTTAAGTCACCTTCCGAGAAGGTTCCGGAGGGACTGACGCCCGAACACCTTTTCGGTGCGGCGTGGGCCGCGTGTTTTGATGGGGCGGTGAAATACATCGCGAAGGAATCAGGCCACGCTGATGAAGGAATCACCGTGACCGCCCGGGTTCAGTTGCACCCCGAAGGTCCGCAGCCATTCAGCGTCGAGTTGCAGATCTCGATTCCTGGCATCGATGAGCACAAAGCAGAACGAGTCGTGGCCAAGGCCCACGAAATCTGCGCGTATTCGAAAGCGACGAAAGGTAACGTGCCCGTGAAGCTCACGTTGGATTGAGGGACGATTGCGGGGCGCGCCCCGGCGTTCCATGAAGAGGTTTTTCGTGCAAGTCCTGAGGTGTCTGATGGGACGCCAAATGAGAGCGTCTATCATCATTTCTTACTGTAGGAGCGGCTTTACGCCGCGATCGAACGTGGCAACGCGCCCGAATCGGGGCATAAAGCCGCTCCTACATTTCGGAGGGAATAATTTGCGGAGGTATTGTGCGTGACGATCAATGCATCGCCGCTGCCACCGTTTCACGCAAGGGCACCCGGAATGTTTCTCCCACGCTGACGGACAACAGCTCGGGCGGGCCGTCGGCCAGCGCGGCGCGCAACCGGGCGGCGGGTTCCGACATTGCTTCCGCACTCAATTTGAATGTCTCGTGGTGAATTGGCACGAATGCCAGTGCGCCGGCTTGTCGGGCCATTTCCACAGCTTGCTCCGGACTGCAATGAGCCTTGATCCACGGATCGTACGCGCCGATCGGCATCAACATGAGGTCAATCGGCGTGTGCGTCTCGCGCAGCTTCGAAAAAGCCGGCGTATAGGCGGTGTCGCCGGCGAAGCATACAGCGTGGTCGCCACGTTGCATTAGATAAGCGTTATAACCGCGATGTTCGTCGCGCAGCATCCGCGCGCCCCAATGGGCGACTTCCAAGGCGGTAAGCGTGACGTCGCCCCGCCGGGTGGTGATCACCTTGCTTTGCCCCCAATCCAATTCGTGGATGTTTTTGAAGCCGTGACAGCGAAGCAAATCTCCCGTGGCCCGCGCGGTAACGACAGGCGTATGGCGGCTGAATTTGCGCAGGCTCCAGACATCAAAGTGATCAAAGTGAGCGTGACTGAGCACAATCACATCGGGCGCCGGTATTTCGCGCGGCGACAATGCGGGGGAAAAATAACGTTTTGGACCGAGGATAAACGGAGGAATGCCCGGTCCCACGCGTTTGGAAAACACCGGATCAGTGATGAGGTGGATTCCAAAAAAGTTCATGAAGACGGTCGAGTGTCCGAGCACGCTCCCGGTAATTTGACCGTTGCTCCATTCACTCGGTCTGGGGTGCGCCGTGGGTCGTTGTGGTGCACCGCGTCCGTCGAAAATCATTTGGTGGATCATCCTGAGCCGAGGCATGCTGGCAACGGACTCAGGAATTCAAGAAAGTCGAATTTCAGAGGAGACACTCCAACGCCCGGCGGGCGTTGGCCTCCGCACCGACGCTGATTGTCGATATGCCCCTCGGCCCGCTCGATGTCCTTGTATGTCCAACGAGATGAAACGGAGAAGTGCTGAGTGGTTCGGCTTTGCTCACCACCCAGAGCCTGCTGACGGGCTTGTCGAACGGCTTCGACTTGATTGATGTAGGAGCGGCCTTACGCCGCGATTCGTGCGCGTTGCCACGTTCGGATCGCGGCGTAAAGCCGCTCCTGCAGTAAGACGTGACGACGATCGCAGGCCGTTGGCAGTCTCGGCAAATGTGTTGGGCTTGCCTCGAGGATCGTTACTTCCTCCTTCGCCCTAAAGAACCCCGCGTGCCCAAGTGGCGGTAACCGTGGTGCCGGTGCCGACCGTACTCTGCAGGGCAAACTGTCCGCCGTGTCGCTCCACCAAATGCTGGGTGAGGGTGAGGCCGAGGCCCAAGCCCTGTTGCTCGTATTTTTTGCGATCGAACTGACGAAACGCACCGATCTGCGCGATTTGGTCCGGCGGCATGCCGCGACCGCGATCGATCACTTCCAGTTTAATTTCTCCAGACGCGTTCGAGAGTTTGACGACCACCGGACTACCGCGGACGGAATATTTGCAGGCATTGTCGACCAGTTCAGTGACGATGGTGGAAAGATCGGCGGAAGAAAGAGGGACATCTAATTCTGCGCATTCCAAGGTCAGGTTATCCTGTCGGGCGTAGCGGGTCATGACGGTGTCCGCCGCATGATGAATAATTCCCACCACTTCCGCCGAGCGTGTCCGTTCTGCTTCCGCACCCGGCGGTTGTCGTTCGTTGAGCACGTCGAGGATCCGCAAATAATTTTTAAGTGTGCGATAGAGCCGTTCAGCGCTGACGTGGATTTCGCTGACCATCTTGCCGGCTTCCTCCGGGCTGACGTGACCGATTTCGTCGCGCAATACTTCGGTGAAGCCCAGAATGCCGGTCAACGGCGTGAAAACCTCGTGGGGAAGGCTGTGCGAAATCGTTTCACGAAAATGAACGAGCGCGCGTTCGCCGGCCTTTTTGTACAACTGCGAACGCTGAAGGCGGACGCTTACGCAGTTTAGAAATTCGTCCACCGTGAAAGGTTTCGCGAGATAATCATCGGCGCCCAGATTCATTCCGACACGCTGCGGGGTTCCGTTGAGATCCCCCGTCATGAGAATGAACTGGCTCAACGCGAAACTCTCTTCCTTCCGAAGTTCAGCGAGGACCGATGAACCGTTCACATTCGGCATGTGCATGTCGCACACCACGACCGCCGGCTTAAACTCCCGCGCGATCGACACACCCTGGAGGCCGTCCGCTCCGGTTTTTACCTCGTAGCCTACTGCTTCCAGTGCACTCGCAAGAGACATGCGCAACCCGGCGTTATCGTCGATGACCAGGATGCGCGGCTTCGTGCCATTGGTTTCCATTGGGTTTAGCCTAGTTGATGAGCAAATACCCCCGGCAAGTCCTGCGGGCTTAGCCTTTCGGCTCCCCGTCTGGTGCTGACGGTGGCAGCGGGGCAAGACTGCCGAACATTTCATTAAATTCAAGCGATTGTCGTCGTCATGCTTGCCACTTCATCACGGCGAGATCGGTTCCGAAAAACATCGGTCGAAATTTCCGGAACTTAAAACTTAAGTAAACCTCCGCCGAACTGGCGCAGGAGTATTTGATCGACGAGCGCGAGAACGCGGCGCATCCAGGTTCTTGTCTCCTACATTTCGGAGGCGAAACGCACTAATTGCGTTCGCCGTTTTCCTGACGCCGCATCGGGTATGCCCTGATCCGACGCGGCGCGTATCAGGATTTTTTTGCGGCGAGCGCTTAAAAACCTAACTCACGAAGCAGAACCGGCGGCGACCTGTTCCTCGACGACACGTCCGTCGAAAACATGAATGGTGCGCTCGGCGTGACGCGCGAAACGGGTGTCGTGCGTGACCATCACAATCGTGGAACCCGTGCGATGCAATGAGTGCAGGAGCTCCATAACGGCATCGCCGTTCTTCGAGTCCAAATTACCCGTGGGTTCGTCCGCCAGAAGAACGGCCGGACTTCCTGCGAGGGCGCGAGCCACGGCTACGCGCTGTTGCTGACCGCCAGAAAGCTGCGAGGGAAGATGTTTCGCTCGATGGCCCATTCCGACTTTTTCCAGCGCTTCCGTAACCCGGGTTTTGCGCTCGGTCGCGGGCATTCCGCGATAGGTGAGGGGCAACTCAACGTTTTCATAGACCGTGAGGTCGCCAATGAGATTGAATGATTGGAAAATAAATCCGATTTCGCGGTTACGGATGCGTGCGCGCTCAGGGAGCGTGAGCCCCTGAACAGGTCGACCGTTCAGGATATAGCTTCCGTCGCTGGGAGTATCCAGGAGACCAAGGATGGAAAGCAGCGTGGACTTGCCGCAGCCCGATGGGCCGGCGATCGAGACGTATTCGCCTTTGCGAATATCCATGTGGATGCCGGAGAGAGCGTGCGTCTCCACTTCGTCGGTGAGAAAAACTTTGGTTACGCCTTCGAGTTTGATCAGGGAGGGATTTTCAGAGGTCATTTTAGGTGAGTGTGGACGGTGATTAGGTAACACGCGAAACCTGACAAAGGTTACAGGAAGTTTTGAATTTAGGCGCGAATTTGAAAGGGCCTGCGATTTAATTGAGACGGATGTGCTCGTTGGCATCCCATGGCGACATGTCGGAAAGAATCACCCAATCGCCCGGGGCGAGCCCACTGACAATCTCTACCGTGTTGACCGAACTACGGCCCAATTTCACCTGCACGCGGGTGGCTTCCGTCGCAGTGTTTTTGTCGCCATTCGCCTTGAAGATTCCGACCATGGTTTTTTCCTGTCCGAACGCAGGACGGCCGACGTAAATGACATCATCGAGGCGTTCCAACTCAATGGTGCCGTCAACTGAAAGATCGGGACGGGAACCGCGGGGGAGTTCGTTCACGATGGTCACGTCGACGAGCACGGTACCATTTTGTACGGCGGCGTCGATACGGGAAACGCGGCCTTCGACGACACCGTTACGCGTATCGACCACGCCGATCTGGCCGATGGCGATGTCGCGAGCCTGGGTTTCTGCGACCCGAATTTCGGCCTTTAGTTTTGTTGGGTCGGCCACGCGGGCCAGATTGGTACCAGGTTGCACTTGAGCGCCGACTTCGACCGGCATCGCGGAAAGTACGCCCGCCGTGGGAGCCCGGACTTGAAGTGCGTCGAGTTCTTCCTGACGCAGTTTGGCGAGCGACCGCAGCCGCTCCACCTCAGCTTCCTGTTCTGCGAGCTGCGGCTTCATCGATTCCTTCGTGAACGCATACCGCTTCTGCTCGATCGAATTGGCGATCGCAGCCTGAGCCGCGGATGCTTGAGTCAGCTTGAGCTCGAGGTCGGAGACGAGACCGTCGCGGAATAGTTGTTCTTTCACCTCGGCTTGCAACTTGGTCGTCTCGAAATCGGATTTGGCCCGCGCGGCGGTGGCTTCGGCGGCGAGCAGTCCGCTCTCCAGCTGGACTTTCACGGTGGCAAGTTTCGCTTCCGCCGCGTTAAGCTGTGACACCGCGTTCGCGGCGCCTTGTACGATGTCTGGATTGGCCAGTTCAAGAATCAGGCTACCGGCCTGGACAGGTGCACCGGAACGCAAAATGATTTTTTCAACCCGACCCGACGTGCGCGCGGCAAGCCAGCGAATTTCTTCAGGGACCAGCGTACCCAGTCCGCGGACCTGACGAACCATGGGCCCCCGTTTTACCACGTCCATCCACACCAGATTTTTCTCCACCGTGGGTGAGGCAGGTTTCAATCGTGAGAGCGCGACCGTGATGGCGACGAGAACCAGTGCGGCGATGACGCCGTAGATGATCCGTTTCCTGCGTTTTTCCTTGGCGACGTTGGGGCGGGCGATGTCCATTCGGTTTGAAGTGGGTACCTATTTGCAACGTTCGTGCCAATCTTCGGCTGAGTTTTAATCTGCTGGTTATGAGTTGGATAAAACGTTTCAAGCGCTCTGTGCAAAACCGATTGAGGACGTTGTTGGGATTAATTCGTCCCGAAAATGGGAACCCCCGTTTGGCTTCGGTCGGATCGAATGTAGGAGCGGCGAGGGCCGTCATTGATGACGCCCAGCATTCCCGTTGATTTGTTCAACTCTCAACAGACAGCAATTGCCGTCCGATCACGCCGGCAAACGCAGTCGCGCAATGCAGCCGTGCGCGCCTTCGCGATTTTCAAGGGACAGCGTGCCGCCGTGATTTTCAGCGATCTGCCGGCAGAGTACGAGGCCGATTCCGGAACCCGAGGGCTTCGTGGTGAAGAACGGCACGAATAAATTTTGCGCGCTGGCGATTCCCGGCCCGTCATCTTCCACCGCGATTTCGATTTGCCCCGGAATTTTTCGCCACGTCACGCGAACCCGACCGGTGTTGCTTTCTTCGACTGCCTCGACGGCGTTTTTGACGAGATTGATCACCACTTGCTCGATCTGCGCGGCATCGATGGCGAGCGCGACTTCAGGTCCGTCGACGAAATCCACGTTCTCACGTTTGCCTAGCGTTACAATGCGACGGAGTAATGGCCCAAGCTCGACCCGCTGCCGGGTTGGTGGCGGGAGTTTGGCCAGACGGGCATAGGATTGCATGAAACGATTCAAGCCTTCCGCGCGTGCTTCGATGATTTCCAATCCTCCCAGCATATCCTGCTCCCAGTCCTCGGCGCGTTGCGGACGGCGCAGCATCGTATTGAGACTGCCCGCGATCGATTTAATGGGCGCGAGCGAGTTGTTCAGTTCGTGGCCGATCACCCGCACGAGTCGCTGCCAGGCTTTCAATTCCTCCTCGCGCAATGGTTGGCTGAGATCGGCGATGACCACGAGCTTGTGAGGCAGTCCGCTCTCGCGAAATACCGTGCGCCGCATTCCCCAGCGTCCGGGACCTCCCGCGAAATTACGGGCGAGCACCCGCGTTGCTTCGCCCGTGAGGCAGTCGGTCAAATCCAGTTCGGACGCGAGCCGCCCGAGAATTCTCTCCGCTGGTTGTGCGAGCAATTCCTGTCCGGCGCGATTGACCAGTCGCAGGGTTTCATTCGCGTCGAACGCAAAAATCGCGACGTCGATTTCCTCCATGACGGTGCGCAACAAAGCGGTGGCCTCGAGCGCACCGAGCCGTTGTTCCTGGAGGACGCCGCTCAGCATGTTGATTTCCGACATCAAATCGCCCAGGGGATCGTCGCGATTTGCACCACGGGCGCGGACTGAAAAATCGCCTTCGCGCAGGGCCGTGAGGAGATTGGCCATGGTTTGCAGTGGACGGATCACCTGCTCGCGGGCGGCGAGCGCAAATCCGAACCAGCAACCGACGATGAGCAGTCCAAGCGTCCACTGAACTTTCGGGGTGAAGTCGCCGGTGTAAAGCAGCGAGCCCGCCACGATCAGCGCGGGTAAACCCGAAAGCAGCGCGTAATAGAAAATCCGCTGCTCGTGCGGAAGGCGGCGTTGTTTAGGCGTGGGCACGAGCGCGATGTGGGGTTGTCAGTCGCAAGGTGCCGCATTCACGAGTGAAGAACGGCGGCGTTTTCAGGTGGTGAATACTCCCAATAACCGAACGATCCTACAATCCGTATCTTTCCAAACGCCGATAGAATGCGCTGCGGCTCAGGCCGAGCTCCTCGGCCGCCTTGCGCGCGTTGCCATCGCAGCGTGCGAGGGTTTTTTTGATCAAAAAGGATTCGACCTCCTCCAGACTCATGTCTTCGAGTCTCGGAGTAGCCTGACCCGCGTTCAGCCCGAGATCGGGAGCGCGGACCAGTTTGGATTGCGCCATCAGCACGCCACGTTCGACCGAGTGGTCGAGTTCCCGCACGTTGCCGGGCCAGGCATAATTTCGCATGGCTTCAAGGGCAGTCTCGTCGAATCCGGTGATCGGTTTCCGGTAGCGCTCGACGTGCTGTTTCAGAAAATGTTGGGCGAGGAGAGGGATGTCTTCGCGGCGCTCGCGCAACGGCGGCAGATGAATATGAATCGTGTTCAGCCGAAACAAGAGATCCTGGCGAAATTTCCCTGCGGCCACTTCGGTGGGCAAATCGGAATTGGTGGCGGAAATCAAACGCACATTGGCGCGGTAAGTTCGCGAGGAGCCGACCCGGTCAAACTCGCCGGTCTCGAGGGTGCGCAGGATTTTCGCCTGCTGGCTCATCGGAATATTTCCGATTTCGTCCATGAAAAGCGTGCCGCCGTCCGCGAGTTCGAACCGCCCTGCGCGATCTGTTTTCGCGTCGGTGAACGCGCCACGCACGTGGCCGAAAAGTTCGCTTTCGAAAACTCCTTCGGGCAGGCCGCCCATGTTGACCGAGATAAATGCCTTCCCGGCGCGCACTGATACCGCATGCAGCGCCTGGGCGACGACGCCTTTACCGGTGCCATTTTCGCCGGTGATGAGAATATTGGCATCCGACGGTCCCACGCGGGAAATGATTTCGAGTACCGGGCGCATGGCTTGCGACTGCGCGATCAAATTGGGTCCGCCTTTGCCGCGAAGAATTTGATTTTCCTGCTCGAGACGGCGGTAGGCGCGGACTGCGCCCGCGAGTTCGATCTGATTCTTGACGATCGAAAGCAGCCGGGGATTGTCCCAAGGCTTCGTGATAAAATCCTTTGCACCGCGGCGCATTGCTTCCACGGCGATTTCTACGCTCGCCCAGGCCGTCATTACCACGACGGGCAGGCTGGAGTCAGCCGCCTGGAGTTTCGATAATAGGTCCAGTCCTTCCTCGCCGGAAGTCGTGTCGCGCGCGTAGTTGAGATCGATGATCGCGAGCGAGAAGTCGCGCGCATCGATTGCCTTTAAGACCGCGGCCGGTGACTTGGCGGTTTCGATCTGATAACCCTCGGCCTTGAGCAGGAGGCGCAGAGCCTCGAGCACATCGGGTTGATCGTCGGCGACGAGAATGCGGTGAGACGCGGATTCATTGGCGGACATTGCAGGAAGTGACCAGTGACGAGTGGCAGGTGTCAAGTACGGCGGTTAACTTCCTCATTCATCGCCACGGTTGGCTTCAAGCGGCAAGACGCTCCGACCGCGCTGACTTGATGCCGTACGCGGAGGTTTTCACGACGCCACCATTGCCAAGGCGAATGGCGGGCCGCACGATGTTGTTGTTCAACGTGAGTACCGGTGCGCGGCGCGAGTAATCACGAAACGCCACACCGACGATGGCAACTACAGTGATCGCGGCGACTGCTACGTCGCTTTGAAAGAAGGCGCTGAAGGAAGTTTTCGAGAGTGCAAAGAAGGCGGCGCCGGCAAGAGCGGCGGAGACAACGAGGGAAACGTATTTGGTTTTTGTTTTCATGACTGGTTATTGTGTGAGACCCCTATTGCTAGCGCCGTGCCAACAGTGTTCGCGTGCGATTAAGTGCTCGTTGCTCAGTCACATAAAATAATGCGTGGGGTTTTTCCCAGTCGTCCGGCCCACTGGTTTCGCCGCGTGCACGGGAAGCGCGATTCCCGGAATTGGGACGAATCGAGCGCGTCCGTGTTTCGCTCGGAAAACCCCGTCCGCATTTACCACACTAAATGAGAAATTTTTTTTGTCACAGAGAACACGGAGGGCGGATACGGAGTTCACCGAGGTAAATCCAATATCCGACTCTTCATTGGCTATCCAGAAAACGAACAATTGGCGAAGAAATGCCGTACACTTGGTGCTCTCCTGCAGCCTCTGTCTTCGCGCTCCGTGTCCTCTGTGAAATATGCCTTGGTCGGAAAGGCATGAGTTTTCCGGGCTGGCCTTCGCGCCGGCGTTATTCGTATCGCAGCGCCTCGATCGGATCGAGCTGCGCGGCTTTGCGCGCGGGATAAAAGCCGAAGAAGATTCCTATCACTGCGCTGAAGGCGACTGCGCCAATGATCGCAGTCGTCGACACCAATACGGGCCAGCCGTTCAGTTTTGAAATCAGTTGCGACGACCCGACGCCCAATAGAACTCCGATCGCGCCGCCCATTGAGCTGAGGATGATCGCTTCAATCAGAAATTGGGTGAGTACATCACTGCCGTGTGCACCTACTGCGAGGCGAATGCCGATTTCCCGGGTGCGCTCGGTGACTGATACGAGCATGATGTTCATGATGCCGATGCCGCCGACGATGAGCGACACACCGGCGATCGCACCGAGCAGCACGGTCATCGTCTTGGTGGTTGCCGTGGCTGCTTCCGCGAGTTCCTGTTGATTGCGCACGGTGAAATCGGGATCGCGACCGTTGCGACGTTGCTGAAGCAAATCAGTAATGTCCTGTTGGATTCGCGCCATCTGATCCGCTTCCTGCGCCTGCACGACGATTGAATTCAAATTAGGACGGCGGGCGATGCGCTTGAGATGGCTGGTGTAAGGAATGATCAGCGTATCGTCCTGGTCCTGACCGAAAAAATTGAATCCCTTGGGCGTCAGGACGCCGACCACTTTAAAGGGAATATTGCGGATGCGCAGCGTCTGACCGATGGGATCGCCATCCTGAAAAAGCTGTGTGGCGACGGTTTTGCCAATGACGCACACCTTGGCTGCGCCACGCACATCGGCCTCGGTAAACATCGCTCCCTCGGCGACCGACCAGATGCGAATATCCAAATAGCTAACGTCTTCCCCAATGACTTGAGTGTTCCAGTTCAGACCATTCGCCAGGACTTGGGACCGGTCGCGCATTTCCGGACTGATCGCAGCGACACCCGGAATTTCGTTTTGAATCGCGAGGGCGTCCTCGACGGTCAGCGTGCTCGCGCTGCCGAAACCCCCGCGAACGCCACCGGCGGTAAAGTTTCCTGGAAAAACACTGATGATATTCTGACCCAGGCTGGCGATGGAGGACTCCACCTGGGATTTGGCACCGTTACCGATGCTCACCATCGCGATCACCGCCGCCACACCAATGATGATGCCGAGCGCGGTGAGGATGGAGCGCATCGCGCTGCGCCGGAGCGCGCGGAGGGCGATTTTAATGGTGTTGAAAAAGCGCATGGCGGATCACGCAGTAAGTTTGGCTTCGGCTTCCGCGGAAAGGATTCGCTTCATTTCCTCCAGTGCATTCAAGCGCGGCGATACCTGCACGTCGCTGACCAGGCGTCCATCGCGCATGATGAGGTTGCGCTTGCAGTACCGGGCGATGTCGAGCTCGTGGGTCACCATTACGATCGTAATACCCTGTTCGTTGAGCTTTTGAAAAACGCCCATGATTTCGACTGACGTTTTCGAATCCAGGTTTCCCGTCGGCTCGTCTGCCAGGAGAATTTGCGGCTCGTTGATGAGGGCCCGCGCGATGGCGACACGCTGCTGTTGTCCGCCGGAAAGCTGGCTGGGGAAATGGTCGGCACGCGCGGTCAAGCCCACGATGTCGAGACTGCGCATGGCCCGCTCGTGTAATTCCCGGGCGGAAAAGCGCCTTTTCCCATAGAGCATGGGCAATTCGACATTTTCACGCGCGGTGGTGCGTGAGAGCAGGTTGAAGCCTTGAAAAACAAACCCCAACTTTTGATTGCGCAGGTCCGCGAGCTCGTTGCGACCGAGGCCGGAAACGTCGATGTCATCGAGCAGATAACGCCCCTTGCTCGGACGGTCGAGACAGCCGAGCAAATTCATCAACGTGGATTTGCCCGAACCGCTGGCGCCCATGACCGCCACGAACTCGCCTTTGGGAATTTGCAGGGTGACGCCGCGCACGGCGTGCACGGGAATTTCACCCGAGTCGTAGATCTTGTGGATCTCCTCCAGTTGGACGACGGCAGCCATGGATAATTAGAACCGTCGACCGCCTTGCCCGCCAAATGGATTCGCCGCCGGCGCTGCCGTCGCGGGTTTGTTTCCGCCCGGCACACTCACGCTGGTGATCAACACATCACCCTCGGCCATACCGTCGAGAATTTCCGAGGCAATGCCATCAGTGATGCCCACCTTCACGGTGACGGCTTCAGGAGTTGCGAGTTTATTACCGCCCGGCAGACGGTACACCGTGCGAGTGGTCACGGCGGACGAAGAACTGTCACCGCCATTTGCGACCGGGAGTCCTTCTTCGGCCATGCGTTTGCGGAGTTGTTCGCGTTGCTCGGCGGTGGGAGGGCCATTGCGAAAATCGAAGCCGATCTCCGCCATGATGGAGCGCATTTTTTGGCGCTGTTCAGGGGTGGCGTCAGGTGAAAGAAAACCACCACCCCGACGTGCGCCACTCTGGCCGCCTTGTCCAGCCTGGCCGGGTTCACGAGTGCGTCGCTCGGCGCCGCCTTCCGCCGTTTTCGTCGCCGATTTGGGTGACGAGGTATCGGGTGTACCGGTGGATTTCGCGGCTGCCGGGGCCGCGGCTGGCGTCGCCTTTGGCGGGATAATTCCCTCGGGCATGCGCACCCGCAGCGTGGAATTCGGCACGCGAAGTACACCGTCGCGACGGGCCACTACGATGGAAACGTTGGCGGTCATTCCGGGACGCAATTTCAAATCCTTGTTATCGACACTGATGATGGTGTCATAGGTGACGACATTACTGGTCGTTTTTGGCGCGTTCCGGACCTGGGTGACGATTCCTTGAAAACTGTGATTAGGGAAAGCGTCGACGGCGCATTTCACCACCTGATTCACCTCGACGGATCCCACGTCCACTTCCGCGACCGCCGCGGTGATTTGCATTTTTGCCAGATCGTTGGCGATGGTGAACAGGATTGGCACGTTCTGGCTGGCCGCGACAGTTTTTCCGACTTCGGTGAGCTTTGAAATGACAGTCCCGTCGATTGGCGAGTAGATGGTGCAACGGGAGAGATCGACGCGGGCGTTTTCCACTGAGGCTTGTGCGGTGAGCAGGTTCGCCTTGGTCTGCTGTAATAGAGCCTGGGCTTCGTCGTTCTCTTGTTGAGTAACAAGATTTTTGTCGAGCAGCTCTACCGTGCGCTTTGCTTTAAGCTGCGCGAGATCGAACGTCGCCTGCGCTGAGGCCAGGCTCGCTTCGGCCTGTCGCAGACGCTGCTGATAGGTTGCGGGATCGATTTCAACCAACACCTGACCCTTTTTCACCGGAGTATTGAAATCGGCATGCAGTTCCTTGATCTGGCCGGAAATTTGACTGCCGACGTCAACCGACAACACGGCGTCCAATTGACCGGTGGCGGTGATCACCTGGGTGATTTCGCCCCGGGTAACTGTAGTGGTCGTATAATCCGGCTGCTTGTCGTCGTCGCGCCCCTGATAGTAATGATAAGCGGCGTATCCGCCAGCGGCGAGAACGACGAGTACAAGCAAAAGTTTAGCAACAGATTTCCCTGGGGACGCCATAAACTTGGTGGAGGTGTTGTGTGGGGCGGTACGCTCTTAAATGAGTCGAACCGCAACGGTCGAGGTGACGCAAAGTAGAGGAGAAAGTTTCGTGGCGCGCCAACTAAATTGGTGCCGCCGGCGGGGCCGCTGGAATGACGAATTCACGAATGACGAATTCGGCTGCGCAGTTCGGCCGGATTCGCTGTATTTGCCGGGTGTAGGAGCGTCTTTACGCCGCGATTCGCAGCGGTTGCCACATTCGCAAAACGTGACATAAATCGGCTCCTGAATTTTGTACCCGGCAACCCGGTTGCTGCGCCGAAAACATCACTTCGATGCCTGCTGCCCGCTGGAGTTTGCCGAACTTTGTGCGGCATTCCAATTTCCGCCGGCGGCTTTGAAGAGAACGACGCTGGCATTCAGTCGCCGGCCCAGAATTTCCACGGCGGAGCGTTCCGCGTTCAGCTGCGCCGATTGAGCCGTCACCACATTGAGGTAGCTCACGGTGCCTGCCTTGTACTGGTTGAGGGTGATGGCGGTGGACTGACGTGCGGCATCGACGGCTTCGGCCTGAATTGCGGCTTCGTTGGCGAGCAAGGACGTGGCGGCGAGGTTGTCTTCGACTTCCTGAAACGCGGACAGCACGGTCTGCCGGTAGGTCGCGAGGCTTTCGTCGTAAGCGGCGCGCGCCTGTGCGACGCTGGCGCGGACTTTTCCGGCGTTGAACAACGGCGCCAGGGCCGACGCGCCCACTGACCAGACTTCATTCGGCGCGCTGAACAGATTTTGGTAGCGCGTCCCTTGATACCCAGCGGAGCCCGACAACGACAAAACGGGGAAATAACCCGCCTTGGCCACGCCGATTTCAGCGCTGGCGGCGGCGAGACGGCGTTCGGCTGCGCCGATGTCCGGACGACTCTCGAGTTGTTGTGAAGGAACGAGGCCCGGCGAACTTGGCGGCGCGATCGTCAAATCGGCGGGTGCGATCGAGAACGTCGCGGGCGGCTGCCCGATCAGCACTGCGATGGCGTGTTCGAGCTGGGTGCGCTGCAAACTCAGATCGATGGCTTGGGCTTGCGCGGATTTGAGTTGGGTTTCAGCCGCTGAAACATCGGCGCGGGTGTCGACACCCTGCTTGTAACGGTTCTGTGTCATCTGCAACGAGCGCTGGTAATCGGATACGATTCGTGCGTACAAACGCTGTTGAGTGTCGGCCACGCGCAGTGAAAAATACGTTTGGGCGAGGGTGGCGTGAAGGCTTAGACGCACCGACTCGAGGTCGGCGGCACTCGCGGCAGCAGTCGCGCGGCCAGCTTCGGCACTGCGACGAACACGTCCCCATAAATCAAATTCCCAGCTGGCGTCCAAGCCTGCGCCAAAGGTGTTGCGAGTTGTGCCGGGATTTTCGGTGCTCCGTGCGCTCGATTTGGTGCGATCGGCGGAACCCGTGGCGTTGATCGAGGGGAAAAGCGCCGAACTTGCGATCGTGGAGGCGGCTTGAGCCTGACGGTACTGGGCTTCGGCAACCCGGAGGGTGTTGCTGGAAACTTCGACGCGATCCTGCAAATCGTTCAACACCGTGTCACCGTAGATTTCCCACCATTTCCCCCGGGGCGTTGCTTCAGCCGGTGTCGCCGGCTTCCAGTCACCGGTCTCTTTGAATGCGGGAGCATCGACCGTGGGACGTTGATAGTCCGGGCCAACAGCGCAACCGGCACTGAAAATGATGGCGGCGATCGTGAACGGAAAAAATGTAGAACGAACTTTCATGAGATTGACTGGTTGGCAGCAGGAACCGGAGCGGAAGCACTTTGCGGACGAAGACTCCGCCACATGCGTGTGCCCCATGCGCCAAGCCGTTCCATATAGAGATAAACAACCGGCGTCGTGTAGAGGGTGAGCACCTGGCTCACGACGAGACCGCCGACGATTGCGATACCGAGTGGCTGGCGCAGTTCGGCACCGTCGCCATGACCGATGGCGAGCGGGACTGCGCCGAGCAAGGCGGCCATCGTGGTCATCAGGATGGGGCGAAAACGCAGCAAGCAGGCCTTGTAGATCGCGTCTTCGGCCGACGTGCCCCGACGCCGTTCTTCGATGGCGAAGTCGATCATCAGAATCGCGTTTTTCTTCACAATGCCGATCAACAGAATGACGCCGATCAACGCGATGATGGTGAAGTCGGTGCCCGTGACCAGCAGTGCGAGAATCGCCCCGCCGCCGGCAGAGGGCAGCGTGGAAATGATCGTGAGCGGATGCACCAGGCTTTCGTACAATATGCCGAGGACCAGGTATACCGTGATCAATGCCGCGAGAATCAGCCATGGTTGATTGGAGAGCGACGCTTGGAAAGCCTGCGCGGAACCTTGGAAACTTCCATGAATGGAGCTCGGCATGCCGATGCGCTGCAGGGCGTTTTCAATCGCGCGGGATGCGGTGGAAAGCGACATTCCCGGCGGCAAATTGAACGACACGGTGGTCGCGACGAACTGCCCTTGATGGTTTACGGAAAGCGACGTGTTAGTGGGTTCCCAGTGAGCGAACGCCGATATTGGAACCATGGCCCCGGTGGCCGATGCCACATAAGTGTTATCGAGTTCGTGAGGGCTCTGCCAGTATTCAGGCGAGACTTCCATGACCACCCGATACTGGTTGAGCGGATTGTAGATCGTGGAAACCTGGCGCTGGCCGTAGAGATCGTTGAGCGTGGAATCGAGTTGCGAGATGGTAATCCCAAGACGTGTGGCGGCATCGCGATCGATCACCAGGGACGTTTGCAGTCCGAGATCCTGCTGGTCGGTGTTGACGTCAACCACCTCTGGGAGCGCGCTCAATGCCTGCCGGATTTTGGGTTCCCACGAGCGCAACTCGCCGATGTCGTCGGCGCTGAGCGTGTATTGGTATTGGGCGTTGGCACCACGGCCACCGACGCGTACGTCCTGCGCCGCCTGCAGGAAAAGCGTGGCACCGGGAACGTGCGCGAGATTGCGGCGCAATCTTGCGATGATCATATCCGCGGAAACTTTCCGGACCGCGATAGGCTTGAGAATCACGAAGAAAAAAGCACCATTGCGTTGCCCTCCACCGGTGAAAGCGACCACGTGATCCACTCCGGGATCGGCACGAATGATGGATACGAAACTCGCGAGCTTCGTTTGCATCGCCTGGAACGAAATACTCTGATCTCCGATCAAATTGCCCTGCAGGCGTCCGGTGTCCTGCTGCGGCATGAAGCCTTTCGGCACGATGATGTAGAGGTAAATGTTCAGTCCGACCGTCGCGACGAGCGTGAGCAACATCAGCCGCCGATGCTTGAGCGCCCATCCGAGACTGGTTTCGTAAATGTGCAACAGCTCGGCAAAGATGCTCTCGATGTAACGGGAGAGGCGCCCCGGCTTTTCTTCGCTTTCGGGACGCAGAACGCGCGCGCACATCATGGGCGTGGTCGTGAGTGACACTATCAGTGAAACCAGAATCGCTGCGGAAAGCGTGACGGCAAATTCGCGGAAGAGCCGGCCGATGATTCCGCCCATCATCAGAATTGGCACGAAGACAGCGACGAGTGAAATACTCATCGAGACGACCGTGAAACCCACCTCGCGTGCACCCTGAAGGGCGGCGTCCTGTGGCGTCATGCCTTCCTCGATGTGGCGCGAAACGTTTTCGAGTACGACGACTGCGTCGTCGACCACGAAGCCCGTTGCGATGGTGAGCGCCATTAGGGAAAGATTGTCTAGGCTGTAGCCGCACAGAAACATGATTCCAAACGTGCCGATGAGGGAAATCGGCACTGCGACCGCCGGAATCACGGCGGCACGCCAGCGCCGCAGAAAGAGGAACACGACGAGAATTACCAGCGTGATGGCGATCAGCAGGGTGCGTTCAACCTCGCGCAGCGATGCACGAATCGTGGTCGTGCTGTCCGATGAAACCTCGAGGTTTATCGTGGGTGGAATCGACGCGCGCAGCATCGGCAGCAACGCCTTCACCCGATCTACCGTTTCAATCACATTCGCGCCCGGCTGCCGGCGGATCAACAGCAACACGGCAGGTTTGCCGTCGGCGAGACCGGCATTGCGCAGATCCTGCACTGAATCGACGACCGTCGCCACGTCGCCGAGCCTGACGGCAGCGCCATTACGATACGCAACTACGATCGGAAGATAGTCCACGGCTTTGCGCGCCTGATCGTTGGCGGCGATCTGCCAGTGATGCTCTTCGCCATCGAGCGACCCTTTCGGGCGGTTCGCGTTGGTGGTCGAAATCGCATTGCGTACAGCGGACGTGGCGATGCCGTAGCGATTCAGTGCCGTGGGATTTAATTCGACGCGAACAGCAGGCAGGGAACTGCCGCCGATCGAAACCTGACCGACGCCGTCCACTTGAGAAAGCGTCTGCGCGAGCACCGTCGATGCGGAGTCGTACAGCGCGCCGCGATCCAGCGTATCAGACGTCATCGAGATAATCATCACCGGTGCGTCGGCCGGGTTTACTTTGCGATAGTTGGGATTACTGGGCAACCCCGTCGGTAGAAGGCTCCGGGCAGCGTTAATCGCGGCCTGCACGTCGCGCGCGGCGCCGTCGATATCGCGGCTGAGATCGAATTGCAGCGTGATGCCGGTCGAGCCGAGCGAACTCGAAGAAGTCATTTCCGTCACACCCGCGATGCGCCCCAACGAGCGTTCGAGTGGAGTCGCGACTGTCGAGGCCATCGTTTCCGGACTGGCGCCAGGCAGGCTGGCATTCACCGAAATGGTGGGAAAATCAACCTGCGGTAACGGCGACACCGGCAATAGTTGAAACGCCATGATTCCGGCCAGCCCGATGCCGATGGTCAGCAACGTGGTCGCCACCGGACGCCGGATGAATGGAGTGGAAACGCTCATGACACCACAACAGGCACGCCAGCCTCGGATTGCTGGGATTGATTTTTGCGATTCGAAAGCCGGTCAAAGCACAAATAAATTACCGGCGTCGTGAAAAGCGTGAGCATCTGACTGAAAATGAGTCCACCCACCATCGTGATGCCCAGCGGATGTCGCAGTTCGGATCCGACACCTGTGCCGAGCATGAGCGGAAGTGCACCGAGTAACGCCGCCATGGTCGTCATCAAGATCGGGCGGAAGCGCAACAGACACGCTTCGTAGATCGCCTCCTCGGGTGTTTTGCCACCTGTCCGTTCGGCCTCGAGTGCGAAGTCGATCATCATGATGGCGTTTTTCTTCACGATGCCGATCAGCAGAATAATGCCGATGATACCGATCATGCCGAGATCGGTGCGCCCCAATTGCAACGCGAGCAATGCTCCCACGCCCGCGGACGGCAGAGTGGAAAGGATGGTGATGGGATGGATGTAACTCTCGTACAGAACGCCGAGCACAATGTACATGGTCACGATCGCCGCGATGATCAGAAAAAGCGTGTTGGACAACGACGCACTGAATGCCGCTGCGGCACCTTGAAAACTGATTTGGACACTGGCTGGTACCGCGAGATCGTGTTCCGCTTTTTTAACTGCATCCACGGCATCCCCGAGTGAATAACCCGGTGCGAGATTGAACGAAATCGTGGCCGCGGGAAATTGAGACACGTGATTGATCGCGAGCGGTGCATGGCGTTCGGATACCCGCGCGACACTCGTAAGGCGGATTTGTGTACCGCTGGCCGACGTCACATAAATATTTTCCAGCGCACTTATGCCGCGCTGCAGTTCAGGTGGCGCTTCCAGCACCACGCGATACTGGTTGGATTGAGTGAAGATTGTGGAAACGAGACGCTGTCCGAACGCATTGTAGAGCGCGTTGTCGATGGCAGCGACAGTGACGCCCAGTCGTGAAGCGGTGTCGCGATCGATTTCCAGGTACGCTTGAAGACCTTCATTTTGCAGATCGCTGGCGACGTCCGCGAGCTGGGGTTTTTCGTGCAGATGATCCACCAATTTGTTCACCCACGTGGCCAGGTCCTCAGGACTCGATGATTCCACACTGAATTGGTACTGGGTGCGGCTCACCGTGCTCTCAATGGAAAGATCCTGCACCGGTTGAAGGTAGAGAGAAATGCCGGGAAGCTGTGCCAGCTTGGGCTGCAGGCGACGAATCACGTCGACCGCGCTGCCTTTGCGCTGATGCTGTGGCTTGAGGTTGATCAGAAAGCGGCCGCTGTTGAGCGTCGCATTGGTGCCGTCCACTCCGATGTAAGAAGAAAGACTTTCGACTTCGGGATCGGCGAGAATGACACGACCGAGGGCCTGTTGGCGCTCCGCCATGGCACTGAAAGAAATCGACTGCGGAGCTTCCGAAATCCCCTGAATCGCCCCGGTGTCTTGCACGGGAAAAAATCCTTTCGGAATCGCCAGATAGAGCGCGACCGTCAGCAGCAGCGTTCCGACGGCGACGGCAAGAGTGAGTGCCTGCCGCTTGAGGACCCATTGCAACATTATCCCGTAACGCGCGATGACCGCGTCGAAAAAATGTCCGCTCGCCCGGTAGAAACGACCCTGTTTCTCCTCCGGAGTGTGGTGCAGCAGTTTCGCACACATCATCGGCGTCAGCGTCAGCGAAACGACGGCGGAAATCAGAATTGAGACAGCGAGCGTGATCGCGAATTCCCGGAAAAGTCGCCCCACGACGTCGCCCATGAACAGCAGCGGAATCAACACGGCGATCAGCGATACTGTCAGCGAGATGATCGTGAACCCAATCTGCTCGGCGCCTTTCAACGCTGCTTCCAAAGGTGTATCGCCTTCCTCGAGGTAACGCGAAATATTTTCGATCATCACGATCGCGTCGTCGACGACAAATCCGGTCGCGATCGTCAGCGCCATCAGCGTGAGATTATTGATGCTGAAACCGGCGAGGTACATCACGCCAAACGTGCCGACGAGTGAAAGTGGCACCGCGACACCGGGGATGATGGTGGCCGGTACGTTGCGCAGAAAGAGAAACACCACGAGCACGACGAGTGCGATGGAAAGCAACAATTCGAACTGCACGTCTTCCACGGAGGCGCGAATGGTGATGGTGCGGTCGGTGAGGGGAATCACCTCGATCGATCCCGGCAGCGTCGCCTGCAATTTCGGCAGGAGCTCGTGAATGCGGTCGACCACCTCAATGACGTTGGCGCCGGGCTGTCGCTGGATGTTAAGAATGATGGCCGCGCGCTCGTTGGCCCAGGCGGCGAGCTGCGTATTTTCGGCTGCGTTGATGATTTTCGACACGTCCTTCAGCCGGATTGGCGCGCCGTTGCGGTAAGCGATGATCAGATTTTCGTAATCGGTCACCGAGCGCAGCTGGTCGTTCGCATCAATCGTCGACGCCTGCGTGGGTCCGTCGAAACTGCCTTTCGCCTGATTGACGTTCGCGGAGCCGATCGCGGTGCGCACGTCATCGAGCGTGAGACCGTTCGCCGCGAGGGAACGAGGGTCGGCCTGGACGCGGACGGCGGGACGTTGTCCGCCGGAGATACTCACCAAACCGACGCCGGGAATCTGCGAGAGTTTTTGCGCGAGGCGCGTGTCCACGAGATCTTCGACCTTCGGCAATGGAATCGTGGTCGCGGAAATGCCCAGCGTGAGAATCGGCGCGTCAGCGGGGTTGACCTTGTTGTAGATCGGAGGCGTCGGCAGATCGGTGGGCAGCAGATTATTTGCGCTGTTGATCGCGGCCTGTACTTCCTGTTCGGCGACGTCGAGCGTGAGATCGAGACTGAAGGTCAGCGTAATGATCGAAGCGCCACCAGAGCTGGTGGACGCCATGCGATTTAAGCCCGGCATCTGGCCAAATTGCCTTTCCAGCGGTGCCGTGATCGAGGAGGTGATGACCTCCGGACTTGCGCCGGGGTAGAGTGTGACCACTTGAATCGTGGGATAATCCACCTGCGGCAGAGCAGAAATCGGCAGCATCCGGTACGCAAAGGCACCGGCGAGAAGGATGGCGACCATCAACAGAGAGGTCGCGACCGGCCGCAGAATGAACGGTTTTGAAGGATTCACGGGGACGCGATTGGCGGTTTACTTCGTCGCTGGCGGAGTGCCGTTGTGCTGCCGTTTTTTAGCGGACTTGTCGTCGCCCTGGCCCCGTGGCTTGGCGGGCGGAGCCGCTTCGGTGGTCTTGCTGATGACCTCCACTTCGGAACCTTCCCGGAGTTTGTCGACACCGTCGGTCACTACGATGTCACCCACGGCGAGTCCTTTTGAAATAATGATCGTGCCCCGATCGGATGGACCGGTTTCCACGGGACGTGCAGTCACTGTTTTATCGTCTGAGACAACATAAACGAATGTTCCCGCGGTGCCGCGCTGCACGGCGGCGTTGGGAACGACGGTGACGTCTTTTAACTGCTCGACGAGCAACTGAACATTGACGAATTGATTTGGGAAAAGCACATCGTCGGTGTTCGGGAATTCGGCGCGCAACTTCACGGTGCCCGTGGTCGCATCGATTTGATTGTCGATGGTGACGAGTTTCCCCGTCGCCAGCAGCGTGCGGCCGTCGCGATCATAGGCTTCGACCGTCATGGTTTCGCCTGAGGCAAAACGTTTCATTACTTTCGAGACCTCGTCCTGCGGAATCGAAAACAACACGGTGATCGGATGGAGCTGAATGATCACGGCAATGCCGGTGGCGTCTGAGGCATGAACGATATTGCCCTGATCGACGAGACGCAGGCCAATGCGACCAGAGATGGGGGAAATGACATGAGCGTATTTGAGTTGAAGCACCGAGTTTTCGATCGCGGCCTCGTCGACCTTGATCGATGCTTCGTACTGGCGTACGAGCGCGGCTTGGGTATCGACCTGCTGTTTCGCGACCGAATCCTGCTCGAGCAGCGTTTGAAAACGTTCCAGATCGACCCGCGCATTATCGAGCAGCGCTTTGTCCTTGGCGAGTTGAGCCTCAGCCTGGAGCTTTTGAACCTCGTAAGCACGCGGATCGATGTCCGCCAGTGGTGCGCCGGCCTCGATGTTTTTCCCTTCCTCAAAATATATTTTCTGCAGTTCGCCGTCCACCCGGCTGCGGACCGTGACGGTGTTAACCGGAGTGACGGTACCGAGGGCGATGGTGCGGACGTCGAGATTCGTCTTGCGCGCCGGTTCGGCGGAGACGGGCATCGGGCGACTGTTGTCGCGAGCTCCACGGCCGCCGCGGGCGGCGGCCGGTTGATGCTCTGGCCGGAAGAAGACCGCGTATCCCACCGCCGCGAGCACTGCGAGTACGAGAACCCATTTAACCCAGCGGCGACGAGGATGGGATCGTGCGCGAATAGCCTGCGGTTTGACTGGCGGAACCGGTGAAGGTGAGATTTGAGTGGACATGAAAAGTTAGGAAAAGAGTTTCAATTACGAACAAGGTCAGACGGCCTTTGCGCGGCGGCGCTCCGGAACGCTGGCGATTTTTTCGATGCGGCGGGACGGGGCGGTTCCGTCGGTTAACGGAAGGACTGCATTCAAATTCGACACCAACGAACGAATGAGCGGTTCCACCATGGAACGAGGATCACCGAAAGGTTCGTTGAGTAACATCCAGGGCAGAAGGAAAGGCGCGCTCGCCATCAGAATCATTTTTCCCCGCTGCTTGACGATTCCCGACCCGGCGCGGTGAGGATCGCCGGCAGCGAGTACTGACAGGATCCTCCGCTCGGCTTCGTCCAGATAGCGCCGCCGCAGGGCCGGTTCCTCGCGCGTCATCATCATATCGAGCTCGAAAAGCAGAGGTGCCTTTTTCATCTTGCGACGCGTCGTGTCGATGATGGCCCGGACGAGTGCAATAAGCTGATCCGCCGTGTCCTCTCCTGCACCTTGAATGACTGCATCGTAAGTTAGGAAAGCCGCCGCCTGATCACGAGAGACAACCGCCACACCGATCGCGAGTTTCCCTTCATAGAAGCGATAGAGATTGGCGGCGGACATTCCGCAGGCCTCGGCGATTTCCTGCATCGAGGTCTTGGGGAAACCAAATTGCCGGAAAAGGTCCCGGGCCGCATCAAGGATCCGGCTGCGAAGCTCGTCACCGGCTGAACGCTGAATATTTGGTTCATTATTCACTTTGGCTTGCGACGCCCCGGCCTGTCCAGCGGTTACAAGGCCTGTTTTATCGCGGTAAAATCAGGGTTTCCATCATGCGATTGAATTGCAGATATTATTGATTCTGCTGGGAAAAACCTTTTTCCCGAAAAGTGTAACGCGAAGGGCCCGGCTCGCGTCTGCAAGCAACGCTGGTTAACTGGCGTCCGATGACGCAGTCAGTCGCATTTAATTAACTGAAACGCGTGGTTAACGGAATCCGGTCTGTCGGAAAATTTCGCAGCCGGTGCGGAACTCTACTAGGAAACTTTGGCTACGACCTGCTGCGTACGTTTACCGCCGAGATCGAAGTAAAGAGTTGCGCCTTGCGTCCGGCCCATGAGTTGGCGGCCCAGCGGGGATTGCGGGGTGATCACGAGTACGTTGTGGCCTTCGTGTTCGATTTCCGTGCCACCGGCGCGAGGCCCCATGAAATAGTGGGTGGAGTGTCCGTTCGACTCCAGGAGAAGCAGTGCGCCAAGACTTACTGGTTCGGTGGAACCAAAATCCCTGACGGTTAATGCGCTGAATTGGGCGACCGCCTGCGCCGCCTCTTCAGCGGCTTTGGACTGCCCGATTGCGAGGTAGGACGCTTCGAGACCACGCGTGTCATATTTATCTTCCGCTTTGTTTTCCTCATCGGTCGCCTCGGCGTGCGTTGAAAGCGCCGCCTGCGTGAGCATGTCCAGTTCAGACTGGAGCCGGGCAATGATTCGATTAAGAAGCGCGCGTTTGTTCACAGCGGGAAGAACAAGACTTGCCCTGTGCCAAAGACGAGCCCGTTTGTGGGCGCTGATTTCGCATTTGCACAGGGTGCGAAACTGAAATTTTGCATCAGCTTGGTTTGCTGTAGGAGCGGCTTTATGCCGCGATTCGTGCGCGGCGCCACGTTCGGATCGCGGCATAAAGCCGCTCGTACAGGAGGAAGTGAAGTGTATCGCATGCTACGACCGACGGCGCGCATTATCCATGGCGCAGGTCAGCGCCGTCATCGCGGCCCGCAGCGCGCCGGCGATCTCGGTATCGTCCGCGATACCATTGGGCGGAAGTTTTCGTCCACGCAGCGGAATGGTGATTGATGCCTCGGGAATTACCTTTGCTGACATGGTTTCGATAATGGTCGCGAGCGCAGCGTGGGCGTGGGTGGAATAGGGTGAAGCATTGAGCAGCGCGACAGGCTTGCCGACAATTTCAATGCCGCCAACCAGCCAATCGAGCGCGTTTTTCAACGCGCCTGGAACTCCGCGGGCATATTCCGGACTGCAAATTAAGATCCCGTCGCATGTCCGGATTTTGGCGCGGAGATCGCCGACACTCGCGATCATTTCGTTCTCACGGTCGGGATTGAAATGAGGAAGCAGATCGAGGCCTCGATAGAATTCGACCGTTACGCCTGCCGGCGCGAGTCTGGCGGCCGCGTCCAGAAGGCCGGAATTCGATGATCCGGCGCGCAGACTGCCGGATATTGCGAGGACGCGATATGTCTGCTGCGAACTGCTCACAACGACGGCGACAAATCCCGGGGAAAAATTCGTAGCACGTAATATGTCGCCGGAGTTGCACCGGAGTTGCTCAGACCATGCAAATCCATCGAAGCGAAAAACAGGATGGCGCCAGCGCCGGCAGGTTCGATGCGACCGTTGAGGGTGACTTCAAGCTGACCTTCCTTGATGAAAATCAATTCCTCGTCGGCATGCTGATGGGGTTCATGAGCACGTTCGCCCGCGCGCAATGTGGTGGCGTGACACTCCATACGGGCGAGTGTGCGGGTCGCGGAATCGAAAAAGTTACGGCACTCTCCGGCTTTGGTGGGGAAAGCTGCAATGCGCGACCATTCGAACACCTGAGAGGACAAAGCAGGAGGATGTGGCGGGTTTTCCTGGGACATTAATGAAGTGTTGGTTTGATCGGCGGTCCGACGCTGGCGACAGATTCAATCACCGACGAAAAGTTCGGGCATCGAAAGACGGAATCCAGGCAGATAAGGATCGGTGAGCGGGAGGTGGTTCGCCAAAATTTCGAGCAGGGTAAATCCGTGGTCACCGCGACCGTAGATCTCGACGTTGAAATAACGCGGATCGACAATCCACAGCCGGGGCAGCAAGCCATCGCTCCAAATTTGTTTTTTCGCCACGGTGTCGACATGGTGGTCTCCGGGCTGGAGGACTTCCGCGACCAGATAAAGTTGCACTCGCCGACTACCGTCGACCGTCGGACGCATCTGAACAATCGCCAGGTCAGGGCGCAACACAGAGTGTCCGTCGAGTTCAAGTTCCGCCCGTGGTCCGAGCAATCGTAAGGTGGAATTCAGGGGCAGACTTTTCGCCACGAGCGCATGCAAGCGTGCCACGAGGATTTCGTGTTCGGGAGTGGGTGTCCGGCGTTGCACGCGTTGGCCGGCAATCAATTCCTCGTAGGCTCCGTTCATTGTCACTCTCTACGAGGCTCGCGGTTTGACATCGGTAAAGGTGAAACGGCCGAGCAGGGTGGTGAGGCGCTCGGTAAGCGTCTGGTTTTCCTGCTCAACGGTTAATTTATAAGTGCTGCGCTGGGTTGCACGCTCTGCGAGTTCTGCACTAACAACATAGATGTGCCGGGCCCGCACAAAGAGGAGGGTGCCGCGTTTCGCGGTGACAGGATCGGTGGGGGGCTCGTCACCCACACGATTCCTGGTTTCAAAATAAGATCCACCAGGCATGAGTGCGAAGGTGATCATGGTGCCGCCCTGGAGGTCGGGCATGAAACGTGCACTCTCGATGCTGGATTTTGGAAAACGGGATTTGAAATCGGCGAGAACGAAACCGTTGAAAAAATAGAGCAGGTAGTCGCGCAACCCGCGGGTATCGAGTTCCCATTTCTGCGCCGCGTCGAGTTCGAAGCAGGCAATACTGATGTGCGTGTTATAGTTGTCGCTAAAAGTAACCACGTTTTCCGTGTCGACAATGGTGCCACCAAGTTCTGGCAGAACCGGAAGCTGTACTTTAAATTCCCCGGTGGGTGACACGTAGCTGTCACCCACGATCCGTCCGACCATGGCGTTTTCCTGGGCTGTGGTTGCGACGACCGTGGCCACGAAAGCGGTGATCGAATAAAGCAGGCGAAAAAGCATGGCGGTGGAAGCTAGGAATTCCGGCACGATTTTCAAGCCGGTGCAAACTCAGACCGGGAATTTCTGCCAGAGTGCCGTTGGGATCTGCTCGGGGCGCGCCTGTGGCCCCAGTCCGTTGGCGGAGAGCAATTCGATCCATGTGGCGGCGCCTTCGTCAGAAAGTTTGCCTCGAAGCAAGGCGCGGATTTGCTTTCGCCTCTGTTGGAAGCAGGCGCGGATAAGTTTCCTGGCCGCGATCGAAAAAATGAATGGCTCGGGACGGCGTACCAGATTCAACAGATACGACTCCACGTCCGGTCGCGGATAAAAACACCCCGAGGCGACCTTGTGTCCGGGAGCGATCGCATAGGCGGACTGGAGAAAAATCGAAATCGCGCCAAACGATTTGGTGCCGGGCTGGGCCGCATAGCGTTGGGCGGCTTCCTGCTGGAGCATAAGCACGAGCACGCTTGGCAACGAACCACTCAAAACTTCATCCAACCAGGGTGTTGCGATGGCGTAGGGTAGGTTGGCCACCACCTTGAAAGCGCCCATACGGTCGGCTGGGATTCCCGCAAGGGGATGTTCCACCGCATCGCCTTCCATCAGGTGAAAGCGCGGATTGGTCCTGGACAACGTGTCCAAAAGATGGGCGTGAAGATTACGGTCCTTTTCAACCGCCCAGACTTCGGCTCCTGCATCGAGGAGGGCTGAAGTCAGCGTGCCGAGGCCGGGGCCCACTTCCACGACGGCGTCGCCCGGTGCGATGCCCGCAAGTTCGAGGGATTTTCGGACGATGTTGCCATCGACGAGAAAGTTTTGTCCCAGAAACTGCTTGGGTTCGTGACCGAGGCGCGAGAGCAACTCGCGCGTATCAGAAGGCGACAGGGGCATGAACGTCAGTCGTTTTTGCTCTCTTCCAGGTGAAATTTATGCATCGCCCGATGAATCACGGGGGCGAGAATGACGCCGGTGGTTCCGATCAAGGTGATGCCGCAATAGATCGCGTAGCATCCGGCGAAAAACTTGGCACCGGTCGTATGCAAATCCGACACGGGACCCATGCCCGACAAGATCATCGATGCGTTAAGGAAAGCATCGATCCATGCCAGATCTGCGATCAGGTGATAGCCGAGAACGCCGATGGTGAGGGAGCAGGCGATCAGTATACAACCCACGGCCACGCTCCGGCCGAGCCGTTCAATGAATTCCCGGCGCGGCTGCAGTTTGGGCGCGTATTTATAGCCCATGGCGGAATTCCGCGATCAGAGCCGCCGGATCTGGCGCGCGCATCAACGATTCGCCTACGAGGACAGCATTCGCGCCCGCAGCCCGAACCCGCGCCGCGTCGGCGGGGGTCGCGATGCCGCTTTCGCTAATGGCAATCACGCCTTTGGGGAATTGCGGAATGAGCCGTTCGCTCAAGGCGAGGTCGGTTTTGAAAATCGCGAGATCGCGATTGTTCACGCCAATGATTTTTGCGCCGTGGCGCACGGTGCGGGCAAGATCGGACTCGTTGTGAATTTCGTAGAGTGCATCCAAGCCGGCGGCCGTGGCGGCTTCCTGGAGGGTTTCGATTTCGGGGTCGGTCAGTGCGCGGACTATGATCAGAATCGCGCTCGCTCCGCCCAGACGCGCTTGCAGCACTTGCACGGGATGCACCATGAAATCTTTGCGCAAACAGGGCAGAGCAGGCGGATTTTGGGCAAAATGACCGGTGACTTCCGTGAGATCGGCGAGAGATCCGCCGAAATACTTTTGGTCCGTCAGAATCGACAGCGCACTGGCTCCGGCCGTCCGATATCGTAGTGCCTGCTCGAGTGCAGAAGCGTTTTCCTTGATCGCGCCGGCGGAGGGTGAGCGGCGTTTGATTTCTGAAATGACCGCCAGGCGGCCGTCGGAACGTTTCAGCGCCTGCAGGAAGGAGGGGGGAGGTGGCAGGGACGCGTTCAAGTCACGCAGCTCGGATAGCGGCACAGCCCGGATTAGCGGGGCAATCTCGCTCCGCTTGTGCGCCATGATTTCGCTCAATTTGTCCATCGGTTCGTATCACGCAATACACCCGCGAGTGTGACGCAAAACCAAATTGCCGTTTTTCCGTGTCTTCGGCGCATTCCATGGTAATTCCTGCGACATAATGAGTGCCATTGAAGATTTGTGCCGCACTGTAGCCCGCCTTCGCGCTCCCGACGGTTGTCCCTGGGATCGCGAGCAAACCCACCAGTCTTTAACCCGGTGTTTGATCGACGAGTGCAGCGAACTGCTCGATACGATCGACCGCATGGATCTCCCTCACATGCGCGAGGAACTCGGCGACGTGCTGATCCAGGTGGTCTTTCATGCGCAACTCGCCGCCGAGCAGGGACAGTTCGATTTCGAAGCCGTCGCCCGGGAGGTGAACGACAAGCTGATCCGCCGGCATCCCCACGTTTTTGGCGCCAACAAGGTCGATACTTCGGCCCAAGTCATGGAAGTGTGGGAAAAGGTGAAAGCCGGCGAAAAAGCAGCCGCGGGGAAAACGGAATCGACGTTGTTCAAGCAACTCCCGCCCCGCTTGCCAGCTCTCATGTTCGCGGAGGAGGTCGCAAAACGGATCGAGAAGAAGGAACTGCCGGCCGAAGGTGTGTACGATCAGGCGCAGGTAAAGTCACTCGGTTCGCGTCTCGATGAAGCCACGCTCGGTCGAATGCTTTTCGAACTCACGGCGGCCGCCCGGGTGAAGGGCCTCGATCCGGAAAGCGCTCTCCGCAAAGAGAGTGATCGCGTCATGCGTGAAGTTGAAACGAAAGTGACCGCGGCAGGTCCTGCGAAATGAACCGATTTGCCCACGAAACACACGAAAGGGCACGAAATTGAAAACGAACTGAGTGGCCCGCGAATCACGCGAATAAACGCTAATTTGAAAACAGAAGATGGAGCTCGAAAGAAGACTGAGTTACCTACGCCGATGAAATTATTCGCGTCTATTCGTGCGATTCGCGGGCAAACCGGTTGGAGATTTTCCTCTTTTCGTGTTCTTTCGTGTGTTTCGTGGGCGATTCCTTGTATTAACGGATCGTGACCGTTGCTGTTGCCAAAACTGAAAAACGTCTGGATTTACCGGCGAAGGTCGTGGCGGAATGGCTGCAGCCGTTTCTCGATTACCTGGCGAAAGAGAAGCGTTATTCCGACTACACGGTGCGGAACTACAGACAGGCGTTCGCCGATTTTTTTGGCTGGCTGCAGCGAAGCAAGGCGGGCAATGGCGATTTTGCTGCGCTCACGTCACGCGATACTCGCGACTTCGTGATCGAAGCACAGCGCCGGTTCAACCGACGGACGTTACACAATCACGTCTCGGGTCTGCGTGCGTTTTATCGTTATTGGATGAAGCGCGGCCGTATTGCCCGGAATCCTTTTGCGGGCGTACCACTGCCGAAACTGGAAAAGAGTCTGCCGAAATTTCTGACCGAGGCGCAAATGAGCCAGTTGCTCGGCGGGCCGATCAAGCTGCTTAAGAATGAAACGTTGGATGGGTTCAGCGCATGGCGTGATCGCCTCGTGTTGGAGTTACTTTACGGTGGTGGTCTGCGCGTCAGTGAGTTGGTCGCGCTGAATTACGGTGACGTGGATTTTAGCAATGGAAGTGCGCGGGTGATGGGCAAAGGCCGCAAGGAGCGAACTTGCCCGTTGGGTGAAGTCGCGATGATGGTATTGAAAAAATTCCGCGACGGGTTCGCTCGAAACACCAGCCCAGCTGACGCGGTAGTGATCAGTCCGGACCATCATCGAACGACCGTGCGTTTCGTGCAATTGCTCGTGAAGAAGTACCTCGCGCTCGCCGATCTGCCGATGGACATCTCTCCCCACAAATTGCGTCACTCGTATGCAACCCACCTGTTAAATTCGGGAGCGGATCTGCGCGTGGTGCAGGAACTTCTGGGGCACGCCAGTTTGACTACGACCCAAATCTACACTCATACGAGCGTGGCCCGGCTTAAAGAAATCTACGCCAAAGCACATCCGAGAGCTTGATAATTCCGACTCAATCCCATGTCCAATTCCAACGTGATTCAATACGGGGCTCCCATCAGCCTTGCCGAAGCAAAACTGGTCGTCGCAGCGGCCGAACGGGAGGCGGTCTCCAATGGTCTCGCGGTGATCATCGTCGTTGTCGATAGTGCCGCGCAGCTGGTGTTGCTCGAGAGAATTGACCACACCCAGTTTGGCAGCATCACCGTGGCGATCGCGAAAGCAGAAACGGCGGTCCGTTTCAAGCGCCCGACGAAGGCAGTGGAAGACGCCCTCGCGCAGGGCGGACTTGCGCTGCGTTTGCTCACGGTCCCCAATATTTCTGCCATCGACGGAGGGATCCCACTACTAAGGGATGGCAAGATTGTGGGGGCGATTGGTGTAGCCGGGATGCTACCTTCCCAGGATGCCCAAGTTGCGCAAGCGGGCGCTGCGGTGCTGCACGGAACGGCGGCGGGTTAAGCGCGATCGCCGCGGCCGTTTTTCGGGGCGAGAAGACGACGAAGCGAAAAGTTGAAGTCTTATTGAAGACGAACGCCGGCAGCGGACGCTTCGATCGCGCGATTCAGCCAGCTTTCGCGCGTAATATTCCGCTTTGCGGTTATGATCTTGTGAGTGATCCTGCGTCGATACCAAGGCGCCTGATTTGAGAAAAATTTCCACGCCTTCCGGTTGGCTTTAAATTTTTTCAGGAATGCGGGTGGAATTGCCTGGGGGGCCTTTTGTTCGAACGAATAGATGCCCACTTTTCCCGATTTGCGGGCTTCGAAAGCGCGAAGTCCGGCTGGTTGCATTTTCTTTTCTTCGATCAACCGCGTCGCGTGGCCAACGTTTATGTTGCTCCATATACTCGACGGCTTTCGCGGCGTGAAGCGATGAGTGTAACTATATTCATCAAGTTTCCGGATGATACCGTCGATCCAGCCGAAACAAAGCGCTTCGTCGATGGATTCTTGATAAGTCATGCCGGGTTTACCCGAACTTTTCTTATAAAACCCAACCTGCAGTTCCGTCGCACTCGCGTGGTTCTTTTTCAACCACGCACGAAAAGATGCCGCCGATTTGAAGTGCGTTACATTCATCGCAAATGCGATCAACAAACCAGAACCTGCCGTCAGGTCAAAACTCTCCGCGTACCGTCACTTGGCGGGCGGCGTCTGATCGAGCGGAAGTTCGTGCAGTTTCAAATCCGGATTTTTTTCGGAGAAGTAGCGCATCGTCCATTCGTTCGGGAAGAAAACCACGGGCTGGTCAAACTTGTCCGCTCCGAAACTGACGCCGCTGGCGACGACGAACTTGGAATAATCCACGGTGCCTTTTGCGAGTCCGGCGGTTGAGCCATCGGCGAGTGACAACCATCGCAGGACAGTCCACGGCGCCGGGGTAAGGCGGCATTCCGCGTTGTATTCACTCTGCAGGCGCCATTGTACGACTTCAAATTGCAGCGGACCGACCGCGGCGAGCAAGGTGGCGCCGGGAGGTGCGTTGCGCGCTGTGAACGATTGCACGACGCCTTCCTGCAAGAGCTGCTCGAGACCGGCGCGATATTTTTTCGAATCGGCGGAAGTGGGATTTGAAATGTAGGTGAACACTTCCGACGGGAAGCGGGGGATCTCGTTATAGAAAATGCCGCGGTCTTCGGTGAGCGTGTCGCCAATGCCGAATTCGCTGTGCCCGACGAGACCGATCACGTCGCCCGGCCAGGCTTCGTCGACGGTTTCGCGCTCGCGTCCGAATAATTTATGCGACGACGAAAGGCGCACTTGTTTTCCGGTGCGCTGGTGCGTGACGACCATGTCGCGATCAAATTTCCCTGAGCACACGCGGAGAAACGCAATGCGATCGCGGTGTTTCGCGTCCATGTTGGCCTGAATCTTGAAAATGAAACCGGAAAACTTGGGATCGTCGACGGGGACGACGCGCTCCGCCGTGGGTTGCGCCATACCGGGGACGGAAACGCTGACGGAATTGCGGGGGGAGGGTGGGACGGAGTCCTTCAGGAAACCATCGAGGAGCAGTTGGATGCCGAAATTGTTTACGGCGGAACCAAAATACACGGGCGTTTGCTGCCCCGCTTGCACGGCTTTCAAATCGAAGGGATGACCGGCACCGTCGAGCATCTCGAGCTGCTCTTTCACCTGCGCGTAAGTATCATCGTCGAGTTTGCTGCGCACTGCCGGATCTTCCAGCGACGTGACGTTCACTGGTGCTTGGAATTTGCCGCCCGGGACGCGCTCGAAGAGGTGAACTTCCCGCGTACGCCGGTCGAAGACGCCTTTGAATTGGGGACCATTGCCCAATGGCCAGATCACCGGGGATGATTGAAGACCGAGTACGCTTTCGAGTTCATCGAGGAGTGCGATCGGGTTGTGCGTCGGGCGATCGCACTTGTTCATGAACGTGAAAATAGGAACGCCGCGACGGCGGCAGACCTCGAAGAGCTTGCGGGTCTGGGTTTCAACGCCCTTGGCGGCGTCGATGACCATCAAGGCTGCATCGACGGCGGTGAGCACGCGGTAGGTGTCCTCGGAGAAGTCTTTGTGGCCTGGCGTATCGAGCAGATTGACCGCGCAGCCGGCGTAATCGAATTGCAGTACCGTCGATGAAATCGAAATACCACGCTGCTTTTCCAATTCCATCCAGTCGGACGCGGTGGCGCGCTGGTTTTTCCGGTCTTTCACAGCACCGGCGAGGTGAATGGCGTTGCCGTAGAGCAGGAATTTTTCCGTGAGCGTGGTTTTGCCGGCGTCAGGGTGCGAAATGATCGCAAAGGTGCGGCGTCGGGCGATTTCCTGGGCGGGCGAAGACATGGGAACCGCCCACGCAAATGACCAATGAGGCAGAGGGAAAGACTTTTCTCAGCGGGTCATTGGGCGACCGCGCTGAGCGCAGCGGCAATCCAGTGGCTGGACCCGTCGTCAAAATCCTCGTTCTCGAGCGAAGATTGGCTTTGGCCAAGCTGCCGCAGTGCTCGGAAATTGGACGAACGGCCGAGTCGCACCCCTGATTGCTCTCACGTAATTCTCACAAACGGTCAAAATCTGTTAATGAAAAGTTAAAACCGGGCCTCTCGCAGAAACTCACTCTACTTTCGGCCCCCTGAGACGATAGCTTTTCTTTAAGGAAAAAAACATGATCACGATCCTTCTACTCCTCGGCGTGCTTTCTGTGTTGGCAATCGGTACTTTGGTTTATCAGGCGTCCCGCGCTCCCGTGGGGCACGAAGATGGGGAAGGTTTTCATTACGCGGTTGCGCCGGTTCAACGCCGGGCGGTTCGCGAGACCTATACTGAGGCTTCAAGTCACCAAGGTGCCGCGCACGTCACGACCCAGCATATTCCGGCTCTTTGAGTGTTGTTTCTCGGTTTTTGGCTGTATTGAATTATTTCTGTAAGTGGCTTTTTGATAGATCGATAGAGAGTATCTTTTTCACCTGAAAAATGCCTTTTTCGAGGCTACGGAGATTCCGTAGATGACTTTACGTAGCTGCCCGTATGGGCGCCGGCGGGGCAAAAGTCTATAGTGGGTCAACTTCCAACCACCACCATGACGCTCACCCTTGCTCTCCTCGCCCTGACCTTTGTTAGCAGCTTCGCTTTCATGATCGTTAACCTCGTCAATGCCCCTGAGGGCTACGAAGACGAAAATGGTTTTCACGCAAAACTGTCGGGTCAGCCGGTTCCGGTCCCGGTGCGGGTGCAAGTCTCTGACGATCGTCTGGCGGCTTGATTTTGAGCTTCTAAGGACCCGGAAACCCCGGGAGTGTCAGGGATGACTGTCAGCCTGAAACTCAAATCCAACGCCAATTCACGTGTACTCGCGGGCCATCCGTGGGTTTTTGGAAACGAATGCGAGCAGCTTTTGCCTGCGGAACAGGATGGGGAAGTGGTGGAATGTCGCGATGCCAAGGGCCGTTTCCTTGGGTCCGGAATCTATAACAGTAAATCACAGATCGTTTGGCGGCGATTAAGCCGGGAACGGGTGGTTTTAGACGAAGCGTATTTACGCGGAGCGTTGCAGCGGGCTCTGAAGCGCCGCGAAGGCATGGGGGATTTCAAGCGCCTCGTCTGGAGCGAATCCGATGATTTACCGGGCGTCGTGGTGGATCAATTTGCCTCTACGCTGGTGGTCCAGGTGCAGACGCTCGCCATGGAAAAACGCGCCGGGTTGCTCTACGATTTAATCGCTGAGTTGGTGAATCCCGCCGAGATTGTTTTTCGTAACGACGCCAATATTCGCCGGCTTGAAGGTCTCACACTTGAGGTGACGACTCGGTCCGGCAAAACATGCGAGCCACATTGGGCGACGATCGACGGGCTGGACTATTGGCTCGATCTTCAGGGCGGACAGAAAACGGGATTTTATCTGGACCAGCGGGAGCAACACGCTCGCGTGGCCAAATATGCTTCGGGACGGCGGGTGCTGGATGCTTTTTGCAACCAGGGTTCGTTTGCGATGCATTGTGCCCGGGCTGGGGCCAAAAGTGTGCGCGGACTCGATAGCGCGTTTGACGCGATCGGGCAGGCAAAGAAAAACGCGGAGCGCAATCGCGTGCAGATCGATTTTGTGGCGGCCAATGTGTTTGACTGGTTCACGGCCCAGCGTGACGCCGAGGCGGCGTGGGACTTGATTATCCTGGACCCGCCACCGTTTGCGAAATCCAAATCCGCGTTGGAAGGCGCGCTGCGTGGATACAAGGAATTGAATTTACGCGCCATGAAGGCGTTGACGTCGGGCGGGGTTCTCGCGACCTATTCCTGCTCCCATCACATGCAGGACAAAGAGCTGCGGTCCGTCCTTGCTGAGGCGGCCGCCGACGCCAAACGACGTGTGCACGTGCTCGAATTTGCGCACCAGCCGCTCGATCATCCGGTGTTGGTCACGATGCCCGAGAGCGAGTATCTCCGCGGCTACATTTTGCGCGTGGAGTAAGCGGAGCAAATCAGGTTCGGGAAGATGCTGGCTTAAGGTAGGGACGGACCACTGGGCCGTTCGCGATGTTCTTACGGCATCAGTCATTCCACCGAACCCAATCAATCTTCTGTCTTCGCGTAGCAGCCGTCGTCAGACGGCTGGTCAGCGGTGTTACCATCGCTGCTACATCCCAGCCGAAGTAAGCTCCGGCTGGACTCAATTAAAACAAGAAAGCCGGCCCTTGCGGGCCGGCTTTCCGGGTGTGCTGCCGAAGCTTGGTGTCTGATCGGCTGTGTGTATCTAATTCGTGTCAGAACCGACCGGCGCTGCAAGACTAGATCTTGCCGCCGTAGATCGCGCTGGCGCCGAGCTCTTCTTCGATGCGGAGGAGCTGGTTGTATTTTGCCACCCGATCGGTGCGGCTCGCGGAACCGGTTTTGATCTGGCCGGCATTGGTCGCGACCGCGATATCGGCGATCGTGACGTCCTCGGTTTCGCCGGAACGATGCGAGATGATCGCCGTGTACTTGTGACGTTGCGCGAGCTGGACGGCGTCGAGCGTTTCAGTGAGGGAGCCGATTTGATTCACCTTCACGAGAATTGAATTCGCCGTGCCGGTATCGATGCCCTTCTGGAGGAATTGGGTGTTGGTGACGAAGAGATCGTCGCCCACGAGCTGAACCTTGTCGCCAATGGCGTCGGTGAGCTTCTTCCACGTGACCCAATCGTTCTCCGCGCAACCATCTTCGATTGAAACGATCGGGTATTTCGAGACGAGGTCCTTGTAGTAGGCAACGAATTCGTCGCCGGTGAAGCTGCGTCCGTCAGACTTCTTGAAGACGTAGGTTTTCTTTTCCTTCATGTAGAACTCGGACGAAGCGACGTCGAGCGCGAGGAAGATGTCCTTGCCAAGTTTGTAGCCGGCGCCTTTCACGGCCTCAGCGATGGCGTCAAGGGCATCGGTGGTGGAAGCGAGATTCGGAGCGAAGCCGCCTTCGTCGCCCACCGCGGTCTGGAGACCTTTGCTCTTCAGTACCTTTTTGAGTGAGTGAAAAACTTCCGCTCCGGCGCGCAGCGCTTCGGAGAACGTGTTGAAGTTTCGTGGCACAATCATGAATTCCTGGAAATCGATCGGGGCATCCGAGTGGGCGCCGCCATTCATGATGTTCATGAGTGGAACTGGGAGAACCTTGGCATTTGGACCACCGAGGTACTTGTAGAGCGGCTGGCCGGAAGCGATCGCGGCGGCTTTTGCGGTGGCGAGGGAAACACCAAGAATCGCGTTGGCACCGAGCTTCGACTTCGTGGACGTGCCGTCGAGTTTCAACATGGCGCGATCAACGCCGGTCTGGTCGAAAGCGTCGAAGCCAATCAGAGCGGGAGCGATCTTGGCCTTTACGTTGCCAACCGCCTTCAAGGTGCCTTTGCCGAGGTAGCGGGCCTTGTCGTTGTCGCGCAGCTCGATCGCTTCGTGTTCGCCGGTGGAGGCACCCGAAGGTACGGCCGCACGGCCAAGGGCGCCGTTGGCGAGTTTGACGTCGACTTCGACGGTCGGATTGCCGCGCGAATCGATGATCTCGCGGGCGGTAATGGCACTGATGGTTGTATTCATGCTTAGGTAGAGTGGTCGACAGGCACCTTGCGTGCCAGCCGTGGAACAACTAGCCACGCCGTTCGAGTAGCCTACGTCAAGTTCGGACGCGCAAACCCGATTTTATACAGTAAACGCTGCCACGCGGTCGGTGGCTTCGGTACAAATTCGGCCGGCAATTGACTAGCGTGGCCGTAGCGAATTGCGGCTCCAACCGGAGTTCCGCCGTTGTAGTTGCGGACATTCAAGGTCGCGGCAGTGAGGAATTCCGGTGGAATGTCGTCCAGATGCCCCTCTACGGCCGCGGCGTGCATGGGCGTATCACCAAAATCGTTTCGACTGGTCAATAGATCAACCGTGAGTCTTTCGCGCGGAATTTGCTGAATATTACCCGACTCGGCCGCTGCGTGAATGGGTGTGTGCCCCGATTTGCTTGGTCGCACCAGATTCTCGTGGGAAAGCAGTTCGGCGGGAATCTGATCGAGATGTCCGGCGATCGCCGCGGCGTGCAGGCAGGTGTCGTGATTAGCGGTCTTGGAAAGGAGGGCGGCAGCGGTAAGCAATCCGGGTGGTATCTGGTCAAGGTGTCCGTTGAACGCCGCGACATGAAGCACGCTTTCACCGCTGATATTTGCAACAGTCAGCGTGCTCTGGGTCAGAAATTTTGTGGGAAACTGGCCGAGTGTGCCCGCCTCGGCCGCTTCATGGAGGAGAGTATTCCCATGATCGGTTTTCGTGAGAGCGATTTCGTTCGACAGGATATCGGCGGGAACTTGCGCGAGGGCGCCGGCGGCGGCCGCCTGATGGAGTGGCGTATATCCACTGTTGGAGCGAAGCAGGAGATTTTCCCGGGTTAAAATGGAAGCGGGGACTTGGTCGAGATGGGCGCTTCTGGCTGCCAGGTGAATTGGCGTATACCCTGCCGCATTTTTCAGGGTCAACAATTGTTGCATGAGAAGCCTCGGCGGAAGCTGGCGCAGATTTCCGTATTTCGCGGCCATATGCATCGGCGTGTTGCCGGAGCTGTTCTGACGCGAAAGATTTTCCGCTGACAGAAGATCGACCGGGATCGCGTTGAGGGTGCCTTCCCGGGCGGCAGCGTGAAAGTCGTGCTTGTCCATGCCGATTCGAGGAGAAAAACAGGTGGGTTCAGACACAGGCAAACTAAAAGCGGGCCGTGTGGATCGATTTGAGTTTGCCATAGTTAAGTCGCGTCCCAGCATTTTGGGCCATGACAGGCCCCGGTAACCCCGCGAATGCAACTCAGCCCGCAAAGGGCGCCGTTTTGTTGATCGATGACGAAGAGCCGTTGTTGAACCTGTTCGCTGAGTCACTCGCACCGTACTTCGAGGTTACTACCGCCACTTCAGCGCGCGAAGCGGGTTTCGCGATGCACAAAAAACCATTCAAAGTGGTGGTTTGCGACCATCTGATGCCAGGCGGAAACGGCCTCAGTTTTTTGGTCGACGCGCGCGAGGAATATCCGAACACGCAGCGAGTGCTCGTGACAGGTTACATGAAACCCGAAATGCTCCTGCGCAGTGTGAACGAAGCGGCGCTCTACCGCTACCTGCTTAAGCCGGTATCACTTCCTGAACTCATCAAAACGGTCCAGGATGCTGCAAAAGTTTACGATCAGTCGACTGGAGTGACAGGATAATATTTCCCTTATGTCTGGCGTCACTGTCTCGCGTCCGGTGTTACTCCTCGTTGAAGACGAGCCATTGCTTGTCTCAACTCTGCGTGAGAATCTGGAGGATCAGTTTGAGATCGAGGTGGCGACCAATGTGGAGGAAGCCCGCGCGCTGTTTAATACGCGCAAATTCGATGTGATCCTTTCCGACCACATGCTGCCGGGAAAACCGCAGGGTTTGGATTTTCTGATCGAGGCCTTTCAACGCCAGCCGGAGACGAAACGTATTCTGATGACCGGGTATCTAAATCCTGAATTACTGAGCCGGGGAGCCGCGCTGGCGCAGCTGAGTGCATGTCTGATCAAGCCGGTGGAAATCATGCGACTGCGCAAGGAATTGGACGAAGCGCTTGGCCGGCGGTAGTGGATAAGTTTGCCGGACCGATCAATTTGATGCCGTCGCAGACAGGCCGATTTCACCCCGGCGAGCGCATCGATGATGTGACTCAGTCGTAACGCCGTCGCAGATTGCTTGGCAGCAATCCAAGCTCTTCGCGGTATTTTGCCACCGTACGGCGCGCGATGCTAAGCCCCTTGGCTTGCAGCAAACCGACGATTTCCTGATCGCTTAATGGCTTGCCAGGATCCTCGGCGGCAATGATGTCGGCGATCATTTCCTTGACGCTCGTG
>Ga0307508_10000273_pt1 | contig 63550 bp, 55 predicted proteins | sample 9_EM_MG_FD_203089 | JGI IMG/M metagenome (GOLD analysis project Ga0307508, IMG submission 203089) | Populus trichocarpa ectomycorrhiza microbial communities from riparian zone in the Pacific Northwest, United States - 9_EM | ecosystem: Host-associated > Plants > Roots > Unclassified | place... | reverse complement strand
TGCGCGAGGCCGCGGCGCTCGAAGACGCGAGCCTGTGCGACGCGATCGAGGCCTACCGCACCGCGTTCACGCGCGACCCGTCGCACCACTACTCGGGCGTCGACGCGCTGATCCTGCTGATGCTGCAGAAACACCTCGGCGGCGAGACCGACGAGGCTGCGCTCGAGCGCCTGCGCGGCGGCGCGCTGTGGGCCTGCCTGACGGCCGCGCAGCGCGAGCCCGGCGACTACTGGGCCCGCGCGAGCCTGGCCGAAGCGGTGCTGCACGACCAGCCGAAGGACGTGATCCTGCACAAGTACATGGCCGCGGTCGCCGCGGCCAACCAGGACTGGTTCGCGCTCGACTCGACGCGCCAGACGCTCGCGCTGCTGCTCGACCTCGACTACCGTCCGCTCGAGACGGCGGCCGCGCTGAAGATCGTCGACCGCGAGATCGCATTGGCGCAGCCGCCGTTCGTGCCGCGCCAGGTGCTGTTGTTCTCGGGGCACCGTGTCGACGCGCCGGGGCGCGCGCATCCGCGCTTCCCGCCCGAGCGCGTGCCGCAGGCCGCGGCCGTGATCGCACGTGCGCTTGATCAGCTCGAGGTTGGCGCCGACGACTTCGCGCTCGTGCAGGGCGCGTCCGGCGGCGACCTGCTGTTCGCCGAGGCCTGCGCCGCGCGCGGCGTGCGCGTGCAGCTGCTGCTGCCTTTGCCCGAGCCCGAGTTCATCGAACAGTCGATCGCGAGCTCGATCGGCGGCGACGACTGGCGCGCACGCTACTTCGCGCTGCGTGTGGTGCTGAAGGACCCGCCGCGCGTGATGCCCGACGAGCTCGGCCCGTTGCCGGCGCATGCCAACGCGTTCGAGCGCTGCAATCTGTGGCTGCTCTACAGCGCGCTCGCACGCGGCGTCGACCGGGTGCGTTTCATCTGCCTGTGGGACGGCGGCGGCGGCGACGGCCCCGGCGGCACCGCGCACCTGTATCGTGAGGTCAAGCGCCGCACCGGGCGCGTGACGTGGATCGACACGCGCACGCTCGGCCCATGATCTAGGGCTGTTGCCGCGCTGACCTCGCGACGATCATGCCGCGCCCGGCATCGATTCGATGACACACAACAAGGAGACGACCCCATGGCCAGCAAACCCGCCGCCGCGAAGGCGATGTCGCTTCACATCGGCCTGAACGGCGTCAGCGCCGCGGCCTACAGCGGCTGGGACGGCCCGCTCGCGGCGTGCGAATTCGACGCGAACGACATGGCCGCGATCGCCAAATCCAAAGGCATGAGGTCGACCGTGCTGCTGACCAAGAAGGCGACACGCGCCCACGCGCTCGCGGCAATGCGCAGCGCGGCCCGGGCGCTCAAGGCCGGCGACCTGTTCTTCATGACCTACTCCGGCCACGGCGGCCAGGTGCGCGACACCAACGGCGACGAGGCCGATGGGCAGGACGAAACCTGGTGCCTTTACGACGGTCAACTGATCGACGACGAGCTCTACTTCGAGCTCAGCCAATTCGCGGCAGGCGTGCGCATCCTCGTGCTGTCCGACAGCTGCCACAGCGGCACCGTCACGCGCGCCCCGCCGCCGCCCCCGCTGCCGGGCCTGCGCCCGAAGGCGATGCCGCCCGCGGTCGCCGCGCGCGTCTACCGCGATCACGCGGCCTTCTACGACAAGCTGCAGGCCGACGTCGCGAAGGCGGCCGGCAACAAGCCCGCCGTCGACCCCGACGCCGCGCTCGCACAGGTCGGTGCGGCTGCGCACGCGACCGCGCTGGTCGGCGCGTTCAAGCCCGTGGTCGTGCTGATCTCGGGCTGCCAGGACAACCAGACCTCGATGGACGGCGACCACAACGGCGCGTTCACCGAGCAGGTGCTGAAGGCCTGGAACGACGGTGGTTTCAAGGGCGGCTACGCGAGCTTCCACACGCGCATCCGCGCGGCGATGCCGGCGACGCAGTCGCCGAATCTGTTCACGCTCGGCAAGGCGGCCAAGTTCCTGGCGCAGACGCCGTTCACGGTCTGACCCTCGCGACCCGCTCACGCCCGCAACCGCAACACGATCGACACCTCAGGAGCACTCCATGGCGACGCGCGCGAACCGTAGCGGCAACCGCAAGGGCAACGCGCCCGACACCCGCAACGGCGACGACCGCGATGCCGGCGCGGACATCGTCTTCGTCGTGCCCGGCCAAGCCGAGGAGGTGCCGGCGGCGCGAACGACGCGCGGCGGAACGGTGAAGGCCTCGGTGCAAGTGGGCACGATCCGCGCTGCGGGTGCAGCGCAGCGCGTGACCGCGCGCCCCGGCGACGACGTGGTCGTGCTCGAGATCGTCGACGGTCCGACGCTCGTGCTGCACCCGGCCGATGCCCGCGACCTGATGCGCGCGCAACAGGGTCCGGCGGTGCGCGGAACGCCGTCAACTCCGACGAACGAGGTCGAGGTCCCGGCCCGGCTCGCGTGGCCCGGGGTCGAGGCCGGTGCGACTCGCGAGGCGACGCGTGGCTGGCTCGGCCAGGCCGTGCTCGGTGCCTTCAAGGTGCTGACCGGGCCGCTCGAAGACCGCGCCGCGAGTTTCGCCGCGAGCCTCATCACGACGAAAGTCGACGGCAAGGTCGAGTCCGGCGTCTACACGCTGAAGCCCGACGCGCTCGACAAGCCGCTGAAGGGCAGCGGCCAACTGGTGAAAGACGTGCCTGCCGCGGGTGAGCCGATGCTGGTGCTGATCCATGGCACCTTCGTCGACACGGTCAGCACCTTCGGCAAGCTCTGGGCGCAGCATCCGCAGACCGTGGGCTCGCTGTTCGAGCAGTATGGTGGCCGCGTCTACGCGCTCGATCACCCGACGATGGGCGTGAGCCCGATCGCCAACGCGCTGACGCTGGTGCGCGCATTGCCTGCGGGGGCGCGGCTGCACCTGCTGACGCACTCGCGCGGCGGGCTCGTGGCCGAAGTGCTGGCGCGCGCCTGCGGTGGCAAGTCGCTGGGTGCCGACGAACTCGCGCTGTTCGACGGCGACGCCTATGCCGCGCATCGCCAGGATCTGGCGGCGCTGTTCGACGCGGTGAAGAAGAAGCAGATCAAGGTCGATCGTGTCGTGCGTGTGGCCTGCCCCGCCCGCGGCACGCTGCTCGCCTCGAAGCGCTTCGATGCCTACCTCTCGGTGCTGCAGTGGGGGCTGAAGCTCGCCGGCGTGCCGGTAGCGCCCGAGCTCGTCGACTTCCTGCACGAGGTGGCGCGGCGACGCGCCGATCCGGCCCAACTGCCCGGCATCGAGGCGATGATGCCCGAAAGCCCGGTCATTGCGTGGCTCAACCGCGGCGACCAGCAGATCCCCGGCGAGCTGCGCGTGATCGCCGGCGACATGCAAGGCGATTCGGTGGGCTCGTGGGTCAAGACCTTGCTGACCGACGCGTTCTACTGGACCGACAACGACATCGTCGTGCAGACCCGTTCGATGTACGGTGGCGCGCCGCGCGCGACCACCGCGCCCGGCGGCGGTGCGAGCTTCCTGCTGGACCAAGGCGCGAAGGTCACGCACTTCAACTACTTCGCCAACGGCGCGACCGTCGATGCGATCCGCGCCGCGCTGCAGAGCGACACGCCGAGCGGCTTCCAGACCATCGGGCCACTGAGCTGGGCGGGGCAGGACACGAGCGGGGTGCGCGCCGGTCCAGCGTTGCCGCAGCCCCAGAAGCCCGCGGTGTTCGTGCTGCCTGGCATCCTCGGTTCGAACCTCGCGGTCGACGGTCGGCGCATCTGGCTCGGCTTCCATTTCCTCAACGGTCTGAAGCAGCTCGCCTGGGACCCGGCCACCGCCGAGCACGTCACGCCCGACGGCCCGATCGGCGCTTCCTACGACGACCTGATCGCGCACCTGGGCGATTCGCATGAGGTGATCCCGTTCGCTTACGACTGGCGTCGCCCGCTCGAAGACGAGGCCCGCCGGCTCGCCGCGGCGGTCGATGCTGCGCTCGATGCGCGCATCACCAGCGGCGAGCCGGTGCGTCTGCTCGCGCATTCGATGGGCGGGCTACTCGCCCGCACCATGCAGCTCGAGCGGCCCGCCACCTGGAAGCGCATGATGGGCGTCGGCGGTGCCCGGCTGCTGATGCTCGGCACGCCGAATGGCGGTTCTTGGGCGCCGATGCAGACGCTCTCGGGCGACGACACCTTCGGCAACGCGCTGGTCGCGTTCGGATCGATCTTCGACAACGGTGGCGCGCGCAAGATGATGGCCGGCATGCCCGGCTTCCTCCAGCTGCAGGCCGCGCTCACCGACCCTGCGCAAGGCCTCGGCAGCGCCGTGACGTGGCAGAAGCTTGCTGACGACGACATGGCCGTGCTGAAGGCGCGCAGCATCTGGCACGACGAAGGCGCGCAGCGCACGATCTACCAGTGGTCGGCACCGCCGCAGGCCGTGCTCGACCAGGCGGTGGCGCTGCGCCGCAAGCTCGACGCACAAGTGCCCGCGCTCGCGGCCGATGCCGCGAAGATGCTGCTCGTGATCGGCCACGCCGATCGCACGCCGGTCGGCATCGTGCAGGACAGCAACGACGGCCTCGAGTACCTGTTGTCGAGCGACGGCGACGGCCGCGTGCCGCTGCCGAGCGCGCTGCTGCCAGGGGTGCGCACCTGGAAGCTCGATGCCGAGCACGGCAAGCTGCCGGACGTGACCGACGCATTCGACGCCTACACCGAGCTGCTCACGACCGGCCAGACCCGTGCGCTCGACAGCTTCGAGCCGACCGCCGCCGGCGTGCGCGACAGCGCGGTCGTGGCGCCGGCGTTGACGCGCGGCCGGCCCTCGCGCGGCGCACAGCCGTCGCAGCCGCCTGCCAATGGCCGCGACGTGCTCGGTGCCGGTTTCGGCGAACTGCCGCCCGCGGCGCGCGGCGGCGCCGGCGCTGTCGTGCCGCTGAACCTGCTGGTGCTGAACGGTGACCTGAAGTTCGTGCGCGAGCCCTTGATGATCGGCCACTACCGCGCGCTCAAGCTGACCGGCACCGAGGCGGTTGTCGACAAGCTCGTCGCCGAGGCGATGACGCGCTCGCTCGATGCCGGCGTCTACCCCGACCCATCGGGCGATCACAAGATCTTCGGCAACGTCCGCCCCGACCCGGACAACGCGCTCGACATGGCCCGGCCCAAGGCCGTGATCGTGGTCGGGCTCGGCGAGGAGGGCAAGCTGAAGTCGGTCGACCTGGTGCGCACCGTGCGGCAGGCCGTGGTGGCGTATGCGCAGCGGGTCGACGAGCTCGAGAGCGGGAAGCGCTCGTTCGAGCTGGCCGCGACGCTGATCGCCAGCGGAGGCACCGGCATCAGTGCGGGCTCCGCGGCGCAGCTGATCGCGCAGGGTGCCTCCGAGGCGCTGCAGAAGCTCGTCGCGGTGCGCCTGCCGCTGCTCAGCCGGTTGACACTGGTCGAGCTCTACCTTGAGCGCGCCAGCGACGCGTGGCGCGCGCTGCAGTTGCAGGCCGAGGCCAGCGCGGGGCAGTACACCCTGATCGGCAAGGTGCGCTTCGGCACCGGGTCGATGCGGCGCTCGCTCGACACGAGCTACCGCGGGGCGAACTACGACTTCATCAGCGCGCGCACCTTGAAGACCACGGCGCCGACCGAACCGCCGCCGGGGCGGGCCCGGGCGGCCGGCGCAGACACGCCGCAGACCAGCATCGTCTACACGCTCGACACCCGCCGCGCCCGCACCGAGGTGCGTGGTCAGAAGCCCCAGGGCGCGCTCCTGCGCGAGCTGGTCAAGAATGCGTCGAACGACGCCAACCGCGATCATCAGATCGGCCGCACGCTGTTCAACCTGCTGGTGCCGGTCGAGATCGAGCCCTTCCTCGGTGGCAGCGCCGAGATGCTGATCGAGCTCGACGGCGGCACCGCGGTGATCCCGTGGGAACTGCTCGACACCGATGCCGGCACCTCGGGTGCGTCGACGCAGAAGCCGTGGGCGATTCGCAGCAAGTTGCTGCGCAAATTGCAGGTCGAGAACTACCGGCTGACGCCGAACGACGCGAGCGCCGACGACAGCGTGCTCGTGATCGGCGAGCCCAAGACCAGCTACGGCCCGCTGCCGGCGGCGCGGGCCGAGGCGTCGGCCGTCGTCAAGCTGCTGACCCGCGCCGACAATGGCATCGCACCGGACCGGGTGCGTGCGCTGGTCGACAATGACGATGCCCGCACAGTGATCAACGCGCTGTTCGAGCGGCCCTACCGCATCGTCCACATTGCCGGCCACGGCGCGCCCGGCGCGGCCGGCGGCGTGGTGCTGTCGGGCGAACACATGTTCCTCGGCGCGGCCGAGGTCGAGTCGATGCGGGTCGTGCCCGAGCTCGTGTTCCTGAACTGCTGCCACCTGGCCGGGCGTGACGCCGACGGCGCGCTGACGGTCTATGACCGCCCCGCGTTCGCGGCCAACATCGCCGAGGCGCTGATCAAGGTCGGCGTGCGCTGTGTGATCGCCGCCGGATGGGCGGTTGAAGACACCCCGGCGGCGGAATTCGCGACCACGTTCTATGCGGCCCTGCTCGAGGGGCACCGGTTCATCGAGGCCGTGGCCGCGGCCCGCGAAGCGGCGCTCGCGGCGAGCAGCACGGGCAACACCTGGGCCGCCTACCAGTGCTATGGCGATCCCGAGTGGACCTGGCGGCGCGAGGTCGCCGACGCGCAGCAGCCCGCGGCATCGCTCACCCACAAGTACGACGACATTGCCTCGCCGGTCGGCTTGGCGCTGGCGCTCGAGAACCTCGCGGTGAACGCCAAGTACTCGACCAGCAAGTCACCCCGCGCGCTGGCCGAGGTGCGTCATCTCGACGCCACCTTCGGCGCGTTGTGGCGCGGCATGGGCGCCGTCGCCGAGGCCTTTGGCCTGGCCTACGCAGAAGCCCGCGACACCGACAAGGCCATCGAGTGGTACCGACTTGCGGTCGATGCCGCCGACGGCAGCGCCTCCTTCAAGGCCGCCGAGCAGCTCGGCAACCAGCTCGTGCGCCGGGGCGAGAAGCTCGGCGACGCCGCCAACAAGGGTCACGACCTCGACGCCGCGCGGGCCTCGATCGACGAAGGCCTGGCGCTGCTCGCCAAGGTGGCCGCGATGCAGCCCACGGTCGAACGCGAAAGCCTGCTCGGCTCGGCATACAAGCGATTGACGATGCTCGAGGCGCGTGCGCGGCGCTCGCAAGCCGCGCTGCAGGCGCTGCGTGACGCGGCCGCGCACTACCAGGAGGCTGTCAGGATCGCGCGCGAGACGGGTGCCGACAACCTGTTCTATCCCGGCAAGAACTGCCTCAGTGCCGAGTTGCGGCTGGCCTTCATGCACAAGCGCGCGCCGACGGTGTCGGCCCAGCTGTTGCACGAGGTGCGCGAGTCGCTCGATCGGTCGGCCGAGCGCGATCCGACGTTCTGGTCGGTGGTCGGCCAGACCGAGATTCTCGTGCTCGATGCGCTGGCAGGTGGCACGCTCGACGCCGCCGCGCCCAAGCTGCTCGAGTCGTTCCGCGACTTGAAGGTTCGCGTCCCGGCGCCGGGCATGTGGGACTCGGTCTACAACGACGCGCAGTTCACCCTGGAGCCGTACCAGGCCATGAGCATTGGCGGCGAAGCGCGCGCCGCCGCGGGGTTGCTGGCGCTGTTGAAGTCGTTCGCGCTGGCCGCGCCCGCGCCCGCACCCGCGCGCGCGACCACGCCGGCCGCCCGCCCGCGCCGCACCGGCGCTGCCGTCGTCGAGCTGCGCACGATGCGTGGAGCACCAGCCGAGGCGGCCGCGCCGACGAGCGACGAGTTGCTGAAAGACCCGCGCAACGTGCCGCTGTGGTTCGCGACCAACCGCGAGCCAGTCAGCCGGGCCGAGATCGGCCGTGGCTTCACCGGCGGGCGCAGCAGCAACAACAGCGTGCAACGCGGTCTGTGCATCGTCAACGTGCCCATCGGCCACGAACTCGGATCGACCGGCACCAGCGGCCTCGCTGGCTGGTTCAAGCGCCTGCGCCACGGCGACGACCGGCTGCGGGTGCTGAGCATCCAGCCGCTCGACGAAGCCGGGTTCTGGGCCGCGGTGCAGGCCGCGATGCGCGAAGCCGATGTCGGCGCCTCGGACGCGCTGATGTTCGTGCACGGCTTCAACGTCAGCTTCGACGATGCGGCCTTGCGTGCGGCCCAGCTGGCCTACGACCTGAAGATCCGCGACACGTCGTTCTTCAGCTGGCCCTCGGCCGGCAGCTCCAGCCCGTTGAATTACACGAAGGATGAAGACTCCGCGAGGAACGCGATCGGCCCGCTCGCCGACTTCCTGCTCGCGATGGACCGCAGCGCCCATGCTGCCGGGAAGTCATTGCACCTGATTGCGCACAGCATGGGCAACCGGGTGCTGCTCGGCGCGCTGCGCCGGCTGACCGCAAAGGGCCACGTGCTGCAGGCCGTCGACAAGATCGTCTGCGCCGCGCCCGACGAAGACGCGGTCGAGTTCACCGAGGCGATGCAGGAACTGCTGGCGGTCGGCAAGCGGCGCACGCTGTACGCGTCGTCGCACGACAAGCCGCTGTGGCTCTCGACCGTGGTGCACGGCAATGCGCGCGCTGGCCGGATCCCGCCGGTGACGCGCCTCGATGGGCTCGACACCATCGACGCCTCGGGACTCGAGTTGACCTTCATGGCCCACAGCGATTTCGCCGAGAACCGGCCACTGCTCAGTGACCTGTACGACTTGTTGAAGGCCGATCGCGCCCCGAAAGACCGCATCGGCCTCGAGCCTGCGATGGATGCCGACGGCGCGAGCTACTGGCGCATCCGATAACGGACGATCACTGCGCGTACCACAGCACCGCGAAGAAGTGGCAGGTGCTGCCGCCGAGCACGAACAGGTGCCAGACGAAGTGCGCGAAGCGCACGCGCGAGTCGAACAGGAACACGACCGCGCCGGCCGTGTAGAGCAGCCCGCCGGCGACCAGCAGCGCCAGCCCCGCGCCGGGCATGCGCGCGACCAGCGGCGCCGCGGCGACGACCGCGACCCAGCCCATCACCACGTACAGGCCGGTCGACCACAGCGGGTGCCGCAGCCGGTTGAAGATCTTCGCGGTGAAGCCCAGCACCGCCATCGTCCAGACCACGCCGAACAGCGACCAGCCCCAGCCGCCGCGCAGCACACCCAGCACGAATGGCGTGTAGCTGCCGGCGATGAAGAGGTAGATCGCAGCGTGGTCGCAGCGGTTCAGCCAGGTCTTCGCGCGGCCGGCGGGCAGCGCGTGGTACAGCGTCGAGATGCCGTAGAGCAGCATCATCGTGGCCGAGAAGATGCACATCGCGACGATGTTGATCGCGCTCGTCGTCGGGCCCGAGAAGGCCAGCAGCAATGGCAGCGACGCGATCGCGAGCACGAAGCCGACGCCGTGGCTGATGCTGTTGGCGAGTTCTTCCCAGCCGGTCTGATCGCGAACCATCGTTGTCATTTCTAGCGTCCTCCGGTCACGTCGATGACCGATCCAGTGGTGTAGCTCGACTGATCCGACATCAGCCACACGATCGCCTGCGCCACTTCATCGGCGCTGCCGGCGCGCTGCATCGGCACCAGCGGCGCCATCTGCTTCGCGCGGTCGGGCGTGCCGCCCGAGGCATGGATGTCGGTCTCGATGATGCCGGGGCGCACCGCGTTGACGCGGATGCCTTCGAGCGCGACCTCTTTCGCCAAGCCCATCGTGAACACGTCGATCGCGCCCTTCGCGGCGGCGTAGTCCACGTACTGCCCCGGCGAGCCGATGCGCGCGGCGGCCGACGACAGGTTGACGATCGTCCCGCCGCTGCCGCCGTGCTTGGTCGACATGCGCAGCACCGCTTCGCGCGCGCAGACGAAGCTGCCGAACACGTTGATCGCGAACATGCGTTGCAGGCGCTGCACCGTGGTCGCATCGACGCGACTCGGCAGGTCGACGACGCCGGCGTTGTTGACCAGCGCAGCCAGGCGCGGCAGTTCGCGGTCGATGGTCGCGAACATCGCGAGCACGGCGGCTTCGTCGCTGACGTCGGCCTGCACCGCGATCGCCGTGCCGCCGGCCGCGCGGATGCGCGCGACGATGGCCTGCGCCGCGGCCGCGTCGCTGGTGTAGTTGACCGCGACGGCCCAGCCGCGTTGCGCACTGAGCAACGCAGTGGCCGCGCCGATGCCGCGGCTGCCGCCGGTGACGAGCACGCTGCGCGAGGTGGGTGTCGATGAAACTGCGGAGGGATTCATGGGCAGGTCCTCAATCGTCTTCGCCGCGTGCGCCGTCATCGCTACCGTCTTCTTTGGCCTTCTTGTCGAGCGCGGCCTTCAGTGGCGTGAGGCCGTTGATGAGCGCATCGGTCGTGGTCGGTTTGGCCACGCGCAGCGCGGGCGGGAACAGGTGGTTCATGTACAGCTCGTCGCCGAAGCGGTCGGTGCGCTGCACGTTGAACCACAGCGTCAGGCCGATGCCGACGAGCGCGCAAGTGACGGCGGCCCACTTCAGCATGCGGTGCCGTGCCGGCTCGACGGCGAGCAGATGGAAGTAGAGCGCGCCGGCGGCGACCGCGATCTCGCCGATGAATGCGAAGTCGGTGACCCACGGCCACGAGAACGCGAACGCGAGCAGCGGCGGCACGATGCTGAGCGCCATCAGCGCGAGCGCGGCGAACAGGAACACGCGCAGGTGCCAGCTGAAATGCGCCTGGCGCGTGAAGATCTTCGACAGCGTCGCCCACGCGCCGCACCACAGCGCGGCGCCGACGATCACGCTCAGCAGCAGGCTGCCGGCGGCGCGGGTGAAGTTGTCGGGGTCGTTGCCGAGGTAGCTGTTGAACACCACGCCCGCCAGCAGCACCGCTGCGCTGAGCACGATGGGCGCAGCGCGGCGCTTCAGCGAGCTCATCGGCGCGATCGCGAGCTCGGGTGCGACGGTGTGGCCAGTCAGGCGCAGCCGGAGCCGCGTGCGGCCGGCGGTGAGCTCGATGGCGTCGCCGCTGGTGGGCAGCGGCGCCACGTCGCCGCGGTGCAGGCGCTGGTGGCCGAGCAGCGCACCGTTGACGCTGTCGGCGATGGTGAGCGTCAAGCCGCCCGATTCGCTCGGTGCGATGCTCAGGTGATGCGCCGCCACGTGCGGATCGCTCAGCACCACGTCGTTGTCGAGCGCGCGGCCGATGTGCAGCGGCCAGTGCGGCACGCCGATCGACTGCCGCACCTGGCCGTCGCGGTCGAGGATCTCGATCAGCGCCCGAGCCCCGGGTTGCCCCAGGCCGCGCGCTGCGCCCTCGACCGGCCGGACGTCGCTTGTGGCGTCCGAGGGGTGCACATCGGTCAGCGCGCCCATCCGTAGCCCTCGATGTAGTGCTTCGCCAGCTTCTGCGCGTTCGCGAAGCTCAGGCCTTGCGCGTCGAAGCGGCCCTGCACGCCGGCCTGGTTCTGGTCGAGCGTGGCGACCAGCACCGACACGTCATACAGCTCGGGCAGCTTCTTGTAGGCGCGCAGGCACACGACCGCGCGCAGCGGCAACCCGCCGCGGTCGACGAAGTCTTCATGGCATTGCGGCTTGGTCTGGTATTCGCTGCGCAGCCGCGTGAAGTCCTCGTTGCGGAACGCTGCCGAGTGGCGCGCCGCGAAGCGCAGCGCGCCGAGCTTGGAGCCGTCGTAGCTCTCGTGGCGCACGCTGATCGCGCCGGTGTTGTAGTCGCCGACGAAGATGCGCGTGTCCATCACGCAGTTCGAGCGCTCGACGTCGAGCCCGCCGGTGCGCGACGGGTCGCTGTTGCCCCAGCAGCGCATGAACTCGTCGCTCGGCACCGGCACGTGGTAGCGCGGGTGGGTGGCGGACTTCCAGCCCTGCTTGATGAAGCGCTCGGTGAGCGTGGCCTGGTGCTGCATCAGCTGCGCAGTGACGATGGGGTAGGCCGCGGCATGCGTCGGCGCGGCGTCGCGGCCGCGTGCGAGCAGCGTCGCCGCGAAGCTCGCCGGCACCAGAAAGCTGACCTGCTCGCCGTCGACGCGGCGCGCCACATTGATGCCGATCACGTTGCCCTGGTTGTCGAGCGCCGGGCCGCCGCTCATGCCGCCGCTCAACGCACCGCCGAAGAAGATCTGCGGATAGAAGCTGCGCTTGACCAGGCCGTTGTAGGTGCCCTCGGTGACGGCAAAACCCACGTCGAGCGGGTTGCCGAGCGAGTAGATGCGCTCGCCCTGCGACAGCGGCTGCGCGTCGTTGCGGAAGCTCAGCGCGTCGAAGGTCGGGCGGCCGCTGGCATCGCCGGCCTTCAGCAGCGCGAGGTCGTGCAGCACGTCGAGCTGCAGGATCTGCACCGGCGCCTCGCGGCCATCGGCGGTGACGTAGACCAGGTCGTGCCGCTCGGGCTTCAGCGCGGCCTCGGCGACGACGTGGAAGTTGGTGATGATGTGGCCGTCGCGCGAGACGAAAAACCCCGAGCCGACCGAGGTCTGGCTGGCGCGGCCCTTCAGCACGGTGCGGATCTGCACCAGCTGCGAACGCGCCTGCTCGTAGACGCGGCGCGCCGACAGCGAGACCGGCGCCGACGCCGCAGCGGGCGGCTCGGCGGCGGCCTGCGACGCGGCGGGTGCGGCATCGGGCGGTGCGGCCGACGCGAGCCTCAGCACACAGCCGAGGATCGCCGGTGCGAGACGGAGGGAAAGCCGGCGGCGGGTCATCGATCTTCATTCTACGGGGCCACGCTGATGACCATCGATGACAAGAGCATGGGTTTGAAAGACCTCGTCACACCAGGCCGCGCCGCGCTCATCGATGGGTGACGGGTGCTGCGCAGACTGCCGAGGCACGCAGCGGATCGGCCGCCGCGGACTGTCCCCCCAGCCCTTGGAGACGCCTCATCATGCTGACTGCCACCCCGACTCTGAAACTTTCGCTTCTCGCCGGCGCGCTCGGCGCCGCGCTGCTGTCCGCCTGCGGCGGCGGGGGCGCAGGCAGCGAGACCTCGCCGAGCGCCGCGGCCCTCGACGACGCAAGCACCACGACCTATGCCGCGAACGCGACGCAGATCGCCAGCGACGCCGGCAGCGCGACCGACACCGCGGTGCTGACGGCGCAGGCCGTGGTCGGCGCGACCGCCACGGCGTCGGCAAGCGATGCCATGGCGAGCGCGCTGTCGGCCCAGCCGTTCGCGACGACGACGCGTGCCTGCCCGGGCGGCGGCACCGCGACGCTGTCCGTCACCGGCGGCACAGCGGCCAGCCAGGTCAACGGGCAACTCGATGCCGGCGAGGTCTACGCCATCACGTTCGCCGCGTGCGCCGGCGCGGCCGGCGCCGCTGCCGTCGACGGCTCGCTCGCGATGACGGTGCTGACGACGAGCGGCGACAGCAGCAACGGCACGCTCGCGCTGAGCCTGACGGCCACTGACCTGTCGGTCAGCCTGCCGCGCGGCGGCGCGAGCCTCAATGGCACGGTCGAGCGCACGGTCAGCGTCAGCACCGACAGCGGCGGCGTGGTGCATCTCGCCAGCCACTTCACGACACCCAGCCTGACGCTCGCGACGCACTACAACGCGCGTTCAAGCAGCTTCACGCTGAGCGCGGTCGACATCCAGCGCACGCTGACCTTGGTCGGCGGCATGCCGCAATCGAGCACGCTCAGCGGCACGCACACGCTCTCTGCAACGCTGCCCAACGCGTCGTTCGCCTACACCGTGGCCACCAGTGGCGGCGCGAGCTACTCGGCGGCCGGCCTGCCGGTGTCGGGCAACTGGACGATCACGCTGCCGCAGACGTTGCTGGGCGTGTCGATAGGCAACGGCAGCGCGACGCTGACGATCGACTACGGCAAGGACGGCAGCATCGACCGCACGATCACCGTATCGGCCCCGACGCTGGGGGCCGGCGCCGGCTGATCAATGGCCCCGGGGTGGGGCAGACCAGGGTGCGCGGCGGTGCCGGTGTTCGCTACAGTCGACAGCGAATCCATCGGAGACAGTTGATCATGCACCGCCGTACTTTCGTGACCGCCGCCGCGCTGGCCGCGTCCCCCTTCGCCTGGAGCCAGGCCGTCGACAAGCCCAAGCTCACCATCGCGGTGGGCGGCAAGAACCTGCTGTACTACCTGCCGCTGACCATCGCCGAGAGCCTCGGCTTCTTCAAGGCCGAAGGGCTGGAGGTGACGATCGCCGATTTCGCCGGCGGCTCGCGCGCGCTGCAGGCGATGATCGGCGGCAGCGCCGATGTGGTGTCGGGTGCGTTCGAGCACACCATCAACATGCAGATCAAGGGCCAGCGCCTGCGCGCTTTTGCGCTGCAGGGCCGCGCGCCGCAGATCGTGCTCGGCGTGAACCCGAAGACCCTGCCCAAGTTCAAGAGCGTCGCCGACCTGAAGGGCAAGAAGCTCGGTGTCACCGCGCCGGGCTCGAGCACCAACGTGCTCGCGAACTTCGTGCTCGCGAAGGCCGGGCTGAAGCCGACCGACGTGTCCATCATCGGCGTCGGCGCGGGGAGCGGCGCAGTGGCGGCAATGCGTTCGGGGCAGATCGATGCGATCAGCAACCTCGACCCGGTGATCACGCTGCTGCTGCGTTCGGGCGACATGAAGATCGTCTCAGACACGCGCGTCGTCGCCGAGGCCGACAAGGTCTTCGGCGGGCCGATGCCGGCCGGCTGCCTGTACGCGCCGCAGAGCTTCATCGACAAGCACCCGGCCACCGTGCAGGCGCTGACGAACGCGATCGTGCGCGCCGACAAGTGGATCCAGCAGGCCGGTGCCGGCGACATCATCAAGGCCGTGCCCGAGAGCTACCTGCTCGGCGACCGCGCGGTGTACGTCGATGCGTTCCTCGCGGCGAAGGGCGCGCTCTCGAGCGACGGCATGTTCCCCGAGGCCGGCGCCGAGACCGCGCGGCGCGCGCTCGCGAGCATCGACCCGGAGGTCGCCGCTGCCAAGATCGACCTGGCCGCGATCTACACCAACGACTTCGTGAAGAAGGCGAATGCAAGCTACCCCCGGGGCTGATGTGCCGGCGGCGCTGGCGCTGCGTGACGTCTCCTGCACCTTCGCCGACAAGAACGACCCGGGTCGCCGCTACACCGCGGTGCGCGAGGTGAACCTGACCGTGGGCGCGGGCGAGTTCGTCTCGGTCGTCGGCCCCACGGGCTGCGGCAAGAGCACGCTGCTGAATGTCGCGGCCGGGCTGCTCGCGCCGAGCACCGGCAGCGTGCAGGTGTTCGGTGTGCCGCTGGCCGGCATCAACACGCGCGCCGGCTACATGTTCCAGGCCGAGAGCCTGATGCCGTGGCGGACCGCGCTGCAGAACGTGATCTCCGGGCTGGAATTTCGCGGCGCCACCGACGCGCGCGCGCAGGCCGGCGAATGGCTCAAGCGCGTCGGCCTCGGCGGCTTCGGCGACCGCTACCCGCACCAGCTGTCGGGCGGCATGCGCAAGCGCGTGAGCCTGGCGCAGACGCTGGTGCTCGACCCCGACATCATCCTGATGGACGAGCCGTTCTCGGCGCTCGACATCCAGACGCGGCAGTTGATGGAGAACGAAGTGCTCGAGCTCTGGGCGGCGAAGAAGAAAGCGGTGCTGTTCATCACCCACGATCTGGATGAGGCGATCGCGATGAGCGACCGCGTCGTGTGCTTGTCGGCCGGGCCGGGCTCGCGCCCGATCGGTGAATTCGCGATCGACATCGAGTGCCCGCGCGATGTGGCCGAGGTGCGCGCCACCAGGCGATTCGTCGAACTGCACCAGGCGATCTGGGACGTGCTGCGCGAAGAAGTCCTGAAGGGCTACCAACAGCAGCTGGCCGCATAAATGACTACCCCCACGTCGCTTCGCTCCTGCCCCCCGAGGGGGCGCTCAGCTGCCTTGGGGCGGCCCGGCGGCGTCTGACGACGATGTGGCGCTTCATCAAGCCGAGCACGAAGAACCTGCGCATCTGGCAGGTCGGCCTGCTGCTGCTGATCTTCGTGATCTGGCATGTGGCCACGACCCCCGGGCTGGTCCCGACTATCGTGTTCGAGAACGATCAGCAGGCGGCGTTCTTCTTCGGCGAGCCGCTGAAGATCTTCTCGCGCATCTGGGCCTGGTTCGTCACCAACGCCGACATCTACCAGCACCTGTGGGTCACGCTGCTCGAGACCGTGCTCGCGTTCGGCATCGGCACCGTGCTGGGCCTGGCCTGCGGGCTGTGGCTGGCACTGAGCCCGCTGGCCGCGGCGATCGCCGACCCGTACATCAAGGCCGCGAACAGCATGCCGCGCGTGATCCTCGCGCCGATCTTCGCGGTGTGGTTCGGGCTCGGCATCGCGAGCAAGGTCGCGCTCGGCGTCACGCTGGTGTTCTTCATCGTGTTCTTCAACGTCTACCAGGGCGTGAAGGAGGTCAGCCCGGTCGTGCTCGCGAACGCGCGCATGCTCGGCGCCTCGCAGCGCCAGCTGCTGCGGCATGTGTACCTGCCGAGCGCGACGAGCTGGGTGTTCAGCTCGCTGCACACCAGCGTCGGGCTGGCGTTCGTCGGCGCGGTGGTGGGCGAGTACCTCGGCTCGTCGCGCGGCGTGGGCTACCTCATCCTGCAGGCCGAGGGCGCGTTCGACATCAACACCGTGATGGCGGGCATCCTGGTGCTCACGGTGTTCGCACTGATGCTCGACGCGGCGGTCGGCAAGATCGAGCTGCGGCTGATGAAGTGGCAGCCGCGCACCGCGGAGTCCGAGCGGCTGTAGACGAGCGTCGCTATGCTGCAGGCTTCATGCGAGGAGCCATGATGCTGCGCCCGAACATCGACATTGAAGACTTTCACACCCGCCAGGTCGGCATGCTGCCGGACCGCTTCGGCGTGCGCGTCACCGCGTTGAGCGAGGGCCGCATGGCGATGCAGCTCGAGATCCAGCCGTGGATGATGGCGCCGAACGGGTTCTTGCACGCCGCCAGCGTGATCCTGCTGGCCGACACCTGCGCCGGCTACGCGACCATCGCGCACCTGCCGGACGGCGCGAAGGGCTTCACCACCGTCGAGCTCAAGAGCAATTTTCTCGGCACGGCGAAGCAGGGCGTGATGCGCACCGAGGCTGTGGCCGAGCACCTGGGCCGCACCACGCAAGTGTGGTCGGCGACGGTCTTCAATGCCGATGAGCGCAAGCTGGCGCTGTTCCGCTGCACGCAGATGATTTTGTGGTGATTTGTAATTCGCGACCAAAAAAAAGCCCACCCGCGTGAGCGGGTGGGCTTAGAAGTCCTTCAGAAAAGGACGTCGTTGGGACCGGTACTGGTTCTGGCTCTGTTCGCTGTGGTGTTCTTCGTCGAGCTTGCCGAACCATGCTTGGCGATCTCTTGACGAGACCCGTGTGACAGCAACGAGCCGACTCTAGAGGCGCGTCTCTCGTGCCGCCATCCCCAATTCGAGGGAACGCGGTCAACGTGGCGCGACAATGCCGCATGACCGCCACCCCTCGACGCCCTTCCGTGCGGCCCTTGAACGACCGCGAGCTCGACGAATTGCAGACGCTGCTCGATGGCGTGCCCGCTCCGCTGGAGGCGCTCGACGTCAGCATGCTCGACGGCTTTCTGTGCGGGCTGCTGGTGCAGCCGCGCAGCGTGCCGGCCGCGCGCTGGCTGCCGCACATCACCGATGTCGATGGGCGTGCGCTGCCGCCGCGCTTCGATGCGTCGCGCCTGCATGAGCTGGCGTTGCGCCGTCACGCCGAGTTGAACGATGCGATTGCGCGCCGCCAGTGGTTCGACCCGTGGGTCTTCGAGCTGAGCGACGACGATGCCGAACGCGACGATGATGAGGGTGATGACGACGAGGCCGATGAGCCGGCCGTCGATGCGGTCTACCCGTGGGTGGCCGGCTTCGCGACCGCGCTGGAGCTGTTCCCCGAGCTGATGGCGCTCGACGCGCAGCGGCTGACCGAGCCGCTCGCGCTGGTCTACCGCCACCTTGCGCCCGACGACCTCGAGGACGCCGACGAGCTGCTCGCCGAGATCGAGTCGCTCGAGCCGCCGGCCGACCTCAGCGCGGCCGTCGAAGAGCTGGTGCGGGCGACGCTGTTGCTCGCCGATGTCGGGCGGCCGCTGGCCGCGGCTGCCGCGCCGGCGCCGCGCGGCCCGGTGCGGCGGCGCGGGCCGTCGTCAAATCGCTGACGGGTCGACGTCCACCGCCCAGCGAAGAATGCGTTCCTCGGCCTTGCGCTTGCGCAGCGCGTGCAGTGCCGGCAACCACGTCGCCAGAAAGCGCTGCAGTGCGGCGCGCGAGCTCGACTCGACCAGCATCTGCATGCGTTCCACGTTCGCCACGCGCGCCACGCCCAGCGGCACCGGCGGGTAGATCATCACCTGGTCGGCGCCGGGCAGCGTCAGCGCCAGCTCGGCTGCGGCCTGCAGGAAGGCGCGCGCCGCCTCGGGCGTGCGCGCATCGGCGCGCAGGATCGCGAGGTGCGAATACGGCGGCAGGCCGGCCATCTCGCGCTCCTTCAGCTGGCTGTCCGCGAAGGCCTCGAAATCATGGCGCCGCAGCGCGCCATAGAGCGCGTGCTGTGGGTGCCAGGTCTGCACCCACATCTCGCTACGTGCGGCCTGCGCCGCGTCGCGGCCGGCGCGGCCGCCGGCCTGCATCAGCAGCGCGAACAGGCGCTCCGGCGCACGGAAGTCGCTGCTGAACAATGAGCTGTCCGGGTTCACCGCGGCGACCAGCGTGATGCGGCGAAAGTCGTGGCCTTTCGTGACCATCTGCGTGCCCACCAGCACGTCGACCTCGCCGGCATGCACCGCGCCGAGCTGCGCTTCGAGCGAGCCTTTGAGCCGCGTGCTGTCGGCATCGATGCGGGCGATGCGCGCGGGCTGGTCGTCGGGCGTGCGCAGCAGTTGCGAGAGTTGTTCTTCGAGCCGCTCGGTGCCGCGGCCGATCGGCGCGATGTCGAGGTTGCCGCAGTCGGGGCAGGCGCGCGGCACGCGTTCGGTGAGGCCGCAGTGGTGGCAGCGCAGCGTCCGATCGAGCTTGTGGAACACGCGCCAGGCGCTGCAATGCGGGCAGCCGCTCTTCCAGCCGCAGTCGGTGCAATGCAGCACCGGTGCGTAGCCGCGCCGGTTCAGGAACACCAGGCTTTGCTCGCCGCGCGCGATGCGTTGCTGGATCGCGTCCACCAGCGGTGGCGACAACGCCGTGTTCGCGCCGCGCTGCTTGGGCTGCTGGGTCATGTCGACCAGGCGCACGGTGGGGAGTGCGCCGCCGCCGATGCGCGCCGGCAGCGCGAGCCGCTGATAGCGGCCTTCGTTCGCGCGTTGCCAGGTCTCGAGCGACGGCGTGGCCGAGCCGAGCACGACGACCGCGCGCTCGAGCTTGCCGCGGTAGACGGCGAGGTCGCGGGCCGAGTAGCGTGCGCCGTCTTGCTGCTTGTACGACGGGTCGTGCTCCTCGTCGACGACGATCAGCCCGAGCCGCGGCATCGATGCGAACACCGCGAGCCGCGTCCCGAGCACGAGATCGGCCAGGCCGAGGTGCGCGCTGAGCCAATGACGCAGGCGCTGCGCCGGCGTCAGCCCGCTGTGCAGCGAAACGATGTGACGGCCTTTGAACCGTTCGGCAAAGCGCGCCTCGAGCTGCGGCGTGAGGTTGATCTCGGGCACCAGCACCAGCGCCTGCTGGCCCGCGGCGAGCGCCTGGGCAGCGGCGCCGAGATAGACCTCGGTCTTGCCGCTGCCGGTCACGCCGTGCAGCAGCCACGGCGTCGGCGCGCTGGGCGCATCGCGCGCGGCCATCGCGGCGGCGATCTGCGCAAGTGCGTCGGTCTGCGCGTCGGTCAATGCCGGCGCGGCGGTGGCGGAGACGGCTGCGGGTTGATTCGCGCGCGCTTGGTGCAGCTTCTTGATCCGGTTCGCCAGCTGCGCGTTGTCGAGCTTGCGCAATTCGGGCGGCAAGACCGACAGCGCGATCTCGCCGGTGCTGCGCTGGTAGTAGGCTGCCGCGAAATCGACCAGCGCGCGCCACGGTGAACCCAGCGGCGGCAGCGCATCCAGCGCCTGCGACACCGGCCGCAGCGGGACGCCGGACGCGGTGTCCACACCGCCTTGCCACACGATCCCCGGTACATCGCGCTTGCCGAGCGGAACGTTCACCAATGTTCCGGGAGAGAGCGTGTGCTCACTCAAGTAGTCGAGTGGCGCGGATAGGCCGGTGTGCTGCGGTGCATCGACGGCGACTTTCACGACCACCGCTTCAGGCACCGACGCTCCTTGCCAAGTTATGGCCTACAACTAAAGTTCGGTTCACGTTCTCAGCCTAAGTCGATGATTCATAAGGCTTTCGAGATTTTTCCACTCAGCTTGTGGATAACTTTGTGGGCAACCACCTTGAAATGGCCGGAAACGCTGACTGCGCCTTGCCTGGGAAAAGATTGCCCAGTTTTCTGGCAATCGGCCACTCTCAATGAAATCAACGACTTAGCATCGTTTCGTGGAAATCCCATGCTGCACTGCAGCGACTTTTGTGGCGTGTAAAGCAGATGCCCGATTTTGGGGATAAGTCAAGGCCTGAGCGCTCACTTACCTGCCTGCGAAAGGCGCATACCGGTCGTATCCGTTCGGCTCACCCGGCCGCGCGCATTCGCCGCGAGACCTCGTGGACCGTGTCCACCAGCACCGCCACATGGTCCGGCGGCGTGTGCTGGCTGATGCCATGGCCGAGGTTGAAGATGTGAGCGCCCGGCGGGCCGAAGCTCTCCAGTGTGCGCGCGACCTCGGCGCGTATCTGCGCGGGGTTGGCGAACAGCACGTTCGGGTCGATGTTGCCTTGCAATGCCACGCGGTCGCCGATGCGCGCGCGGGCTGCGCCGAGGTTCATCGTCCAGTCCAGGCCGACCACGTCGGGGCCGGCCGCGGCGATCTCTTCGAGCCACAGCCCGCCGCCCTTGGTGAAGACGATGTGCGGAATGCGCTGGCCCGCGTGCTCGCGCTTGAGCTGCGCCAGCACGCGCTGCGTGTAGGCCAGGCTGAAGGCCTGGAACGCGCCGTCGGCGAGCACGCCGCCCCAGCTGTCGAAGATCATCACCGCCTGTGCGCCGGCCTCGATCTGCGCGTTCAGGTACTGCGCGACCGCGGCGGCATTCACCTCGAGGATGCGGTGCATCAGGTCGGGCCGGCTGTAGAGCATGGTCTTGACGAGCCGGTAGTCACTTGACCCCGCCCCTTCGACCATGTAGCAGGCCAGTGTCCACGGGCTGCCCGAGAAGCCGATCAGCGGCACACGGCCGTTCAGGGCCTTGCGGACCGACGCGATCGCGTCGAACACGTAGCGCAGCTTGTCCATGTCTGGCACCACAAGTCGGGCAACGTCTGCCTCGTTGCGCAACGGGTGTGCGAAGCGCGGACCCTCGCCTGCGTCGAGGCTGAACCCAAGTCCCATGGCATCGGGCACGGTCAGGATGTCGCTGAACACGATCGCCGCGTCGAGCGCGTAGCGGTCGATCGGCTGCAGCGTGACCTCGGTGGCGAAGTCGGGGTTGGTCGCCAGCCCCATGAAGCTGCCCGCTTTCGCGCGCGTGGCGCGGTATTCGGGCAGGTAGCGGCCGGCCTGGCGCATCAGCCACACGGGCGTGTGATCGGTGGGCTGGCGCAGGCAGGCGCGCAGGAAGCTGTCGTTTTGGAGGGGGGCGGACATCGGCGAATTATCGCGCCCATAATTTGCGCTCCTCACCGGAGAGCTCCATGCGCGCAGACAGCATCCTGGCCACGATAGGCAACACGCCGCACATTCGAATCAACCGGCTGTTCGGCGCCGCGCACCGCGTTTGGATCAAGAGCGAGCGCAGCAACCCCAGTGGCTCGATCAAGGACCGCATCGCGCTCGCGATGGTCCAAGCGGCCGAAGCCTCGGGCGCGCTGAAGCCGGGCGGCACCATCATCGAGCCGACCTCGGGCAACACCGGCGTCGGCCTCGCGATGGTCGCCGCGGTGAAGGGCTACCGGCTGATCCTCGTGATGCCCGACAGCATGAGCATCGAGCGCCGCCGCCTGATGCTGGCGTACGGCGCGCGCTTCGAGCTCACGCCGCGCGAGAAGGGCATGAACGGCTCGATCGCGCGCGCCACCGAACTGCTCGCGCAAACGCCCGGCGGCTGGATGCCGCAGCAGTTCGAGAACCTGGCCAACATCGACGTGCACCTGCGCACCACCGCGCAAGAGATCGCCGCTGACTTCCCCGACGGCGTCGACGTGTTGATCACCGGTGTCGGCACCGGCGGCCACATCACCGGCTGCGCGAAAGCGCTGAAGCTCATCTGGCCGAACCTGCGGGTGTTCGCGGTCGAGCCCGCGGCCTCGCCGGTGATCAGTGGCGGCAAGCCCGCACCGCACCCGATTCAGGGCATCGGCGCCGGCTTCATCCCGAAGAACCTGCACACCGAGCTGCTCGACGGCGTGATCCAGGTCGAGGCCGAGGCGGCACGCGAGATGGCGCGCCGCGCCGCGCGCGAAGAGGGCATGCTGGTCGGCATCTCGTCCGGCGCGACGCTCGCGGCGATCGCGCAGAAGCTGCCCGAGTTGGCAATGGGCGCCACGGTGCTGGGCTTCAACTACGACACCGGCGAGCGCTACCTGTCGATCGAAGGCTTCCTGCCGGCCGAATGAACGAACAGCCAAGTCGATGTCTTCCAGCAAGCCGCGCATCCTGATCGTCGAAGACGAACCCGGCATCGCCGACACGCTGCAGTACGCGCTGCGCACCGATGGCTTCGAGCCCGCGTGGGTCGCGACCGGCGAAGCCGCACTGGCGCAGGTGCAGGCGCAGCTGCCCGCGCTCGTGATCCTCGACGTCGGCCTGCCCGACAGCAGCGGCTTCGAGGTCTTCAAGCGGCTGCGCGCGATCAGTGCGGATGTGCCGGTGATCTTCTTGACTGCGCGCAGCGATGAGATCGACCGCGTCGTCGGCCTCGAGCTCGGCGCCGACGACTACGTGCCCAAGCCGTTCTCGCCGCGCGAACTGGTGGCGCGCGTGCGCTCGATCCTGCGGCGCGCGGCGCGGCCTTCTGTTGCGGTGGTGGCGGCTGCGCCTGTCGTGCCGGTCAGCGTCGACGAAGGCCGGCGCCAGATCCGCTTCTACGGCCGGCTGCTCGAACTCTCGCGCTACGAGTTCGGCCTGCTGAAGACGCTGGCCTCGCGCCCCGGCCACGTGTTCTCGCGCGACGCGCTGCTCGAGCGCGTCTGGGACGACGCGACCGAGAGCCTGGACCGCACCGTCGACGCCCACGTCAAGACCCTGCGCGCCAAGATGAAGCTGATCGCGCCGCAGCTCGAGCCGATCCGCACGCATCGCGGCAGCGGGTATGCGCTGGCCGAAGATTTGCCCGCGCAGCCTTGACGAAACGCACCCGCATCTTCATCGGCATCCTGCTCGCCTACGCACTCGGCGTCGGCGGGCTGATGTACCGGCAGCTCGCCGACATCGACCCGCGCTACCGCGAGTCGGCCGAGGAGTCGATGGTCGAGACGGCGCATCTGCTCGCCACGATCGTCGAGAGCCACTCGGCCGACGGCGTGCTGCACGCCGAGGCGCTGCAGCCGGTGTTCGAGGCGCTCTATGCGAAGCGCTTCAGCGCCGACATCTACGGCGTCGAGAAGAGCCGCGTCGAGCTGCGCCTCACGGTGGTCGATCAGGCCGGGCGCGTCGTGTTCGATTCGCTGGGCCGCGCAGTCGGGCAGGATCATTCGCAGTGGCGCGACGTGCACCTGGCCTTGCAGGGCGAGTACGGCGCGCGCGCCACGCCCGATGTGCCCGGCGACCCGACCACGTCGGTGATGTTTGTCGCTGCGCCGGTGCGCGTGCACGAGCAGATCATCGGGGCCGTCAGCGTCGGCAAGCCGGTGCAGAGCTTCGGCCAGTTCATCGACGCGGCGCGGCGCAAGACGCTGCTGGTCGGCGCGACCTCGGTGGTCGCAGTGCTGCTGCTGGTCGTGATCTTGTCGGTGTGGCTGGTGCGGCCCTTCGGCGTGATCGCCGACTACCTGCGCTACGTGCGCGCGCAGCGTTCGTTCAGCCTGCCGCGCCTGGGCCGGCGCGCGCTCGGCGCGATCGGCGCGGCCTACGACGAGATGCGCGACGCACTCGCCGGCCGCAACTACGTCGCCGACTACGTGCAGACGCTGACGCACGAGGTCAAGAGCCCGCTGTCGGCGATTCGCGGTGCCGCCGAGCTGCTGCAAGAGAGCATGCCCGAGGCGGACCGCGCGCGCTTCATCGGCAACATCGTGCGCGAGACGCAGCGCATCCAGGAGCTGGTGGACCGCATGATGGAGCTGACCTCGCTCGAGTCGCGGCGCGCGCTGGACCAGACCGCGCCGGTCGATCTGCGCGCCTTGCTGGACGAGGTCGTGACGAGCGCGCAGGCCAGCGGTGCCGCGCGCGGGGTGCGCGTCGAGCTGCGTGGCGGCGAGGCGGCGAGCGTCGACGGCGACGCCTTCTTGCTGCGCCGCGCGCTCGCGAACCTGGTCGACAACGCGATCGATTTCTCGCCGCGCGACGGCGTCGTCGCGCTCGCGCTGCAGCGGCGTGGCCGCAGCGTCGACGCCACCGTGCAAGACCAAGGGCCCGGCATCCCCGAGTACGCCGAAGGCAAGGTGTTCGAGAAGTTCTATTCGCTGGCGCGGCCGCATTCGAACAAGAAGAGCACCGGCCTCGGCCTGTCGTTCGTGGCCGAGATCGCCGAGCTGCACCATGGCCGCGTCTCGCTGAAGAACGCGGCGGCGGGCGGTGCGCTGGCGACACTGTCCTTGCCGCTGGCCGACGCCTCGCGCGCATCGGCCTGACGACTTCACGCAGGCTTCGAATCCGCTTCGCACGACGGCGCGATGCTGTGGTCCATGCCGCACCCGTCGGTGCGATGACTCAGGAGCCTTCTCGATGCGTCAGCTCTGCCCCTTGCGCCCGCTCACCGAAGCCGGCCGCGTGTTGGTCTGCACCGCGGCGTCGCTGTTCGCCGCGCTGCTGCTGGTCGCATGGACGGCTGTGCCGCCGGACGACATCGAGCCCGCGCGGCCGCTCACCAGCGCAGACGCAGCGCGCTGAGCTCGGGCGGCTGTGTGGCCTTCTCCGACCCCGCGCGGTGGCTCGCGCGGTAGGATGGCCACGCCATTCTTTCGGAGGAACCACACAATGATCGGTGCTCTCACCTTGTCGCGTGCACGCGCTGCCGGCTTGGCGCTGCTCGCGGCGTTCGCGCTGTCGGGCTGCGGCTACAACAACTTCCAGACGCTGGACGAGCAGGTCAAGGCGAACTGGGGCGAGGTGCTGAACCAGTACCAGCGCCGCGCCGACCTGATCCCGAACATCGTCGCCACCGTCAAGGGCGAGGCCAGCTTCGAGCAGGACACGCTGACCAAGGTGATCGAGGCGCGCTCCAAGGCGACCAGCATCCAGGCCACGCCCGAGCTCGTCAACGACCCGGCCGCGTTCGAGAAATTCCAGGCCGCGCAAGGCCAGCTGACGAGCGCGCTGAGCCGGCTGATGGTGGTGGCCGAGCAGTACCCGAGCCTGAAGGCGAACCAGGCGTTCCAGGATCTGCGCATCACGCTCGAAGGCACCGAGAACCGCATCACCGTCGCGCGCAACAAGTACATCGCGTCGGTGCAGAGCTACAACGTGCTGACGCGCAGCTTCCCGAGCAACCTGACCGCGATGGTGTTCGGCTACAAGACCAAGCCGAGCTTCACGGTGCAGAACGAAGCGCAGATCTCGGTGCCGCCGGCGGTGAGCTTCGACAAGCCGGCGTCGAAGTAATCGGAAGTGATCCAGCGCCGATCGTGACGATGATGATGCGCCGCCTGCTCGCGTTCGTCGTCATCGCGGCGGCCGCATGGCTGGCCGGCGCGGCGCATGCACAGGCGGTGCTGCCGGTGCCGCCGCTGTCGGCGCGCGTCATCGACCAGACCGGCACGTTGACGCCGGCGCAGACCGAGGCGCTGACCACCAAGCTTGCCGCGATCGAGACCCAGCGCGGCGCGCAAGTCGTCGTGCTGATCGTGCCGACGACGCAGCCCGAAGACATCGCGAGCTACGGCTTTCGCGTGGCGGACACATGGAAGGTCGGGCGGCGCGATGTCGGCGATGGGCTCGTCATCATCGTCGCGAAGAACGACCGGCGCGTGAACATCGAGGTCGCGCGCACGCTCGAGGGCGCGATCCCCGACGTGCTCGCCGGCCGCATCATCGGCGAGCAGATCAAGCCGGCGTTCAAGGCCGGCGACTATGCCGGCGGGCTGAATGCCGCAATCGACCGGCTCGACAAGGCCATCGGCGGCGAGGCGCTGCCCGCGCCGGATGCGAAGAGCGCGCGCGCCAAGCAGCGCGGCTCGGGTTTCGACCTGCAAGACCTCGCGATCTTCCTGTTCGTCGGCGTGCCCATCGTCGGCGCGATCCTGACCGGCATCTTCGGCCGCAAGCTCGGCACGCTGCTCACCGGCGGCGCGGTCGGCGGCATTGGCTTCTGGCTCACGACGAGCCTGCTCGTGGCCGGCGGCGCGGGCCTGATCGCGCTGTTCCTGGTCGGCGTGATGGGCCTGGGCAGCGGGCGCCTCGGGCGCTCGATGGGCGGGCCGGTCATCTGGGGTGGTGGCGGCGGTCGCGGCGGATTCGGTGGCGGTGGCGGCGGGGGAGGCTTCAGCTCCGGTGGTGGCGGCAGTTTCGGCGGCGGCGGTGCGTCGGGGAGCTGGTGATGGCGCATTGGCTGGTCCGACTGTTGAAGCACCGCCGGCTCGACGAGACCGATGTCGCGCGGCTGCTCGGCGAGGGCGCGTTGAAGCGCATCGAAGCGCGCGTCGCAGCGAGCGAGTCGCGCCACAGCGGCGAGATCCGCGTCTGCGTCGAGGCTGGCCTGCCGCTGAGCTACCTGCGGCGCGGGGCGCCGGTGCGCGAGCGCGCGGTGATGATGTTCGGCAAGCTCCGCGTGTGGGACACCGAGCACAACAATGGCGTGCTGATCTACCTGCTGCTGGCCGAGCACGCGATCGAGATCGTGGCCGATCGCGGCGTGGCAAAGCATGCCGATGCGGCGCACTGGCAGCGCATCACCGCGCTGATGAGCGAGGCCTTCAAGGCCGGCCAGTTCGAAGCCGGCTTGAACCAGGCGATCGATGCGGTGGATGCTTTGCTGGTGCAGCACTACGCGCTGTTGCCGGGTGCTGCGAATATCAACGAGTTGCCCGACGCGCCGTACGTTCGTTAGTCAGTCGTTCAGTTGGGATGCGCGTCGGCTGCGCTCGGTTGCGTGCGCACGGCCCACACCACGCCGGCGACGAGCAGCGCAACGCCGATCAAGGTCTCGAGCTGCGGCGCTCGACCGCGCAAGAAGAACGCGTAGCTCAGCGCCGCCAATGTCTCGAACACGATCAGCTGGCCCGCCAGGCTCGGCGGCAGGCGCTGGCTCGCCTCGTTCCAGCACAGCGTGCCGAGCCACGACGCGAACAGACCGATCGCGAACATCAGCAGCAGAAAGTCCAGCACCCGCGGGCCGAACGGCATCGCGAACGGATCGCCGGTGATCGCGGCCCAGACCCAGGTCATCGCGTAGCCGGCGAGCGCCAGCGGCAAGGTCATCAGGCCTTGCGCGGTGGCCCAGCCGCGCGGGCTGCGATCGGGGTGGGCGCGCAGCCATTCGGCATTGCGGATCGGGTACCAGGTCCAGCACGCGACCGCGCCGATCGCGAGCAGCGCACCGAACGCATAGCGCGCCATGTCGGCCTGCGGGTCGGCCTTCAGGCGATCGAGCTCGACATGGTTGACGAGCGCGATGCCCAGCGCGATCAGCGCCAGCGATGGCCACAGCCGCCGCCACGTCAACGGCGCTTCGATGCGTGCGCCGGCTGCGGCGCGGCGCAGCTTCGAGGTGATCGCGATCACGACCGGCAGCGTGCCGATGATCATCGTCGGCAGCGGCCCGCCGGCGCGCTGGATGGCACTGGCGAGGAACAGGTAGTAGACGATGTTGCCGACCAGCGCGAGCCTGAGCGCCTCGAGCCAGTCGGCGCGGCTGAGCTGCTTCAGCTTGGCGCGATCGAACCAGCCCAGCGGCAGCGCGATCAGCCCGAACGCGAGGTAGCGGCCGAACGACTGCAGCGTCGCCGGGTACTCGGGCAGCAGCAGCGGGCCGACGAACACCAGCCCCCACATCAAGCCGGCGGCGAGGGCGAACAGGACGCCCGAGAACAAGGGAGCTTTGAACATGCGGCGCGAGTGTCGCTCACGCGCTGCGCTGCGGTCTTGTACCCAATTGCTCCTGGTAGCGCGCCGGCGTGACGCCGTAGCGGTTCGCAAATGCGCGCGTCAGATGCGCTTGATCGGTCAGCCCGACCGCCGCAGCGACCTGCGCCGGCGCTTCGCTCGCGGCGAGCAAACGCTTGGCTTCGAACAGGCGCCAGGCCATCAGCATCTGCTGCGGCGTCGCATGGTGCGCGCGCTTGAACTGGCGCAGGAAGTGGAACGGGCTCAGCCCCGCGACCGCCGCGAGCTCGTCGAGCGTGATGCGCTCGGCGAGGTGCGCGCGCAGGTGCTCGATCACCGGCGCGAAGCGCGCGTGGCCTTCATCGCGTGCGGGCCTTGCGACACGCGCGCTCGGCCGCAGTTCGTCGATCAGATCCAGCAACAGGCCGTCGAACGCGAGTGGCTCGTGCGCATGCCAGAGTTGCCGCAGCAAGCGGCTGACGCGGCGCGCGCGGATCGCGTCGCGATCGAGCGCGTCGGCGAACCACCAGCCGCGTTCGCCGGTCAGCTGCGCCAGCACGCCATCGTCGAGGTAGAGCATGCGGTAGCGCCAGCCGCCGGCCGTTTCGGCGCGGCCGGTGTGCAGCTCGTCGGGGTTCATCAGCACCAGCGTGTCGGCCGGTGCCAGGTGCTCGGCACCGCGGTAGCGAAAGCGCTCGACGCCGGACTCGATCGCGCCGAGTCCGAACGCATCGTGCGTGTGCGGCTCGAACGCATGCCGCACGATGTGCGCGCGGTACAGCTCGACGCCGGGCCGGTGCGCGGGGCGCTTGAACTCGGCGGCGTCGAGCGGGTGATCGAAATGGTCGGGCACGGCTTGCACGTCGCGATGATGGCACTCGTCGGGGTAAATTCCGCAGCTCGCATGCGAATCGTCGTGTGCATCGCTTCGGAGAGAACGACATGCATCGTGCACTCACTGCCCTGCGCAGGCTGGCGCTGCTGCCCCTGCTGCTGGGCATCGCGAGCGTCCCGGTCCACGCCCAACCGGCGCCGGCCGCGCCACCGCCGGCGCCGGTCAAGGAGGTGACCGATACCTACTTCGGCACCGCGGTGCCCGACCCCTACCGCTACTTCGAGAACCTGAAGGACCCGGCGGTCGCGGCGCTGATGAAAGCGCAGGCCGACCACACCCGCGCCACGCTGGACCGGCTGCCGCTGCGCGCGACTCTGCTGAAGGAGGTCACGACCTACGGCGACGCCGGCGCGGCGCGCGTCTACGGCGCGCAGGTCAATGGCAACGCGATCTACTTCTACAAGCGCCTGCCCGACGACAACATCGCCAAGCTCTATGTGCGCGAGGGTGCGGCCGGCAAGGACCGGCTGCTGGTCGACCCGGAGGTCGCGGGCGGCTCGAAGGATGCGCACGCCGCGATCGACTGGTTCGCGCCGTCGCCGGACAACAAGTACCTGGCCTACGGGCTGTCGATCGGCGGCTCGGAAGAATCGGTGCTGCACGTCAAGGTGGTCGCGACCGCACGCGAGACCGGCGAGCAGATCACGCGCGCCAACTTCGGCCCGCCGGGCTGGACGCGCGACAACCGCCTCGTCTACAACCGGCTGCAGACTATGGCGTCGGGCGCGCCCGCGACCGACAAGTACGCCAACAACCGCGTCTACCTGCACCGGCTAGGCGACGAGCCGGACAAGGACGTGGCGCTGCTCGGTCCCGGCGTCTCGCCGGGGGTCGACATCGATCCGGCCGCGCTGTCCTTCATCGGCATCGTGCCGGGCTCGGCGCATGCGATCGGCATGGTCGTCAACGGCGTGCAGCGCGAGCTGACGCTGTACACCGCCCCGGTCGACTCGGTGACGAGCGGCAAGCCGGTCTGGAAGAAGGTCGTCGACACCGGCGATCAGGTCACCGACTTCGCGGTGTTCGCCAACACGCTGTACCTGCTGTCGCACAAGGGCGCGTCGCGCTTCCAGGTGCTGAAGCTGGGCCTGGCCGCGCCTGACATGAGCAAGGCCCAGGTCGTGGTCCCGGCCAGCGAGGCCGTGATCACCGGCCTCGCGTCCGCGCAAGATGCGCTCTACGTGCGGCGCATGAACGGCGCGACCAGCGACCTGCTGCGCCTGCCGTATGCGCCGGGCGCGAAGCCGGTCGCTGTGCCGCTGCCGTACGAGGCCGACATCAGCTCGCTGGCCAGCGACGTGCGCGTGCCCGGCGTCGTCTTCGAGACCAGCGGCTGGACGCGCTTCGGCGGCTTCTATGCCTACGACCCGCGCAGCGGCAAGGTCAGCGACACCCACTTGCAACCGCAGGGGCCGTACGACAACCCGAGCGACCTGGTCTCGACCGAGGTCAAGGTCAAGTCGCACGACGGCACGCTGGTGCCGATGTCCATCGTGCACCGCCAGGGCCTGAAGCTCGACGGCAGCAACCCGACGATTCTTTACGGCTACGGTGCCTACGGGGTGTCGCAGACGCCGTTCTATCGGCCGACCTTCCTGCCGTGGTTCGAGCGCGGCGGCGTGCTCGCGGTCGCGCATGTGCGCGGCGGTGGCGAGTACGGCGAAGACTGGCACAAGGCCGGCTTCCAGCTCACCAAGCCCAACACCTGGAAGGACGCGATCGCGTCCGGCGAATGGCTGATCGCCAACGGCTACACGACGAGCGCGCGGCTGTCCATCATGGGCGGCAGCGCCGGCGGCATCTTCGTCGGGCGCTCGATCACCGAGCGGCCCGACCTGTTCGGTGCCGCGATCGACCAGGTGCCGGTGTCGGACGCGGTGCGCGCCGAGTTCTCGGCCAACGGCCCGCCGAACATCCCCGAGTTCGGCAGCGTCAAGACCGAGGACGGCTTCAAGGGCTTGTACGCGATGAGCGCCTACCACTGGGTCAAGGACGGCACGAAGTACCCGGCCGTGCTCGTGACCACCGGCTTCAACGACCCGCGCGTCGACTCATGGCAGGCCGCGAAGATGGCCGCGCGTTTGCAGGCGGCCACCACGAGCGGCAAGCCGGTGCTGCTGCGTGTCGACTACGACGCCGGCCACGGCATGGGCTCGACCAAGAAGCAGGGCTACGAGGAACGCGCCGACACCTTCGCGTTCCTGCTCTGGCAGGCCGGGCTGACCGGGCCGACGCCGTAGTCGGTCAGCGCATCGGCGTCAGCATCGACATCGGTCAGGCCTTGCCGGCGTCCCAGCTGCCGCCGAGCGCGCGGATCAGGCCGACGGTGGCCTGGTACTGCGCGGCCCGCACCTGCACTGCCTGGCGGCGGTTTGCGAGCTCGCTGCGCCGCGCGTCCAGGAACTCGAGCTGGCTCACCAGCCCGTTGCGGTAGCGCGAGTTCGACAGCAAGGTCGCGCGTGCTGCGGCATCGACGGCCTGGGTCTGCGCACCCGCCTGGTCGGCGAGCAGGCGAAGTGCGGCGAGCTGGTCTTCGACGTCTTGGAACGCGGTCAGCACCTGCTCGCGGTAGCTCGCGGCGGCGGCGTCCCACAAGGCATTCGCGTTTTGCACGCCGGCCTCGCGCCGGCCGCCGTCGAACACCGGCAGCGACAGCAGCGCACCCACGCCCCAGCTGCGCGCCGACCACTTGAACAGGTCGCCGAGGTCGGTCGATGCGAAGCCGCCGTTCGCGGTCAGTGCCACGTCGGGGAACCACGCGGTTCGCGCAACGCCGACGCGCGCCTGCGCCGCGAGCATCGCGCTCTGCGCGGCCGAGACATCGGGCCGGCGCGTCAGCACCGTGCTCGGGATGCCGGGCGGCACGCTCGGCAGCGCGCCGCGCCATTCGGCCTCGGCGAGCGTGAACGACGAGGGCAGCTCGCCCAGCAGCACCGCGAGCGCGTGCTCGAGCTGCGTGCGTTGGCGATCGAGCGCGAGCGCCTGCGACTCGGTGGACGCGACCTCGGCCTGCACGCGCGCGAGGTCGAGCTCGGCCACGTCGCCGGCCGCGTAGCGGCGTTCGGTCAGGCGCAAGGTGTCGCGATAAGCACTGACGGTTTCGCGCACCAGCACGCGCTCGTCGTCGAGCGCACGCAGCACGAAGTAGGCCTGCGCCACGTCCGACTGCACGAGCAGCCGCGCGCTTTGCAGCAGCGCTTCGCGCGATTGCGCGTCGAGCGCCGCGGCGTTGCTGGCCTTCGCGAGTCGGCCGAACAGATCGGGCTCCCACGACGCGTTCGCGCCGGCGCTCAGGATCGTGGTCGGCGTTGCCGAGCCGGCAACCAGGTTGTTGCCGCGCTGTGCACCCGCGCCGACACCGATCTGCGGCAGGCGATCCGCATCGGTGCTGCGCAACAGGGCACGCGCCTGCGCGAGCCGCGCCGACGCGAGCTGGATGCTGGTGTTGTTGAGGTCGGCGCGTGCGACCAGATCGTCGAGCACCGGGTCGGCGAACACCGCCCACCAGCGGCCGCGCGCCTGGGCCTCGGCCGGCGTGGCCTGGGCCCAGCGGCCATCGAGCTCCTTGAACGCGGCCGGTGCCGCGGGCGCCGCGGCGGGCGTGAAGTTCGCGGTGCTCGCGCAGCCGGCGAGCAGCAGCGCGGCGATCAGCGGTACGAGCTTGGAAGCGAACAAGGTCTTCTTCTTCATCATGATTTTCATCCTTCGAACGGCGCGGCCGGCGTGGGCTTGATCTGGAAGCCCGCGCCCGCGGAAGGCACCGGCACGCTGCCGTGCAGCTTCAGCTGCCGGTTGCCGGTCATGCGGCGCAGCAGCACATAGAACACCGGCGTCAGGAAGATGCCGAACGCGGTCACGCCGATCATCCCGAAGAACACCGCGATGCCCATCGCGTGGCGCATCTCGGAGCCCGCGCCGGTGGCGAGCACGAGCGGCAGCACGCCCATCACGAAGGCCATCGAGGTCATCAGGATCGGCCGCAGCCGCAGCCGGCTTGCCTCGATCGCGGCCTGGATCGGCGTTCGTCCCGCGAACTCGAGCTCGCGGGCGAACTCGACGATCAGGATCGCGTTCTTCGCACTCAAGCCCACCAGCACCATCAGCCCGATCTGCGTGAACACGTTGTTGTCGCCATGCGAGAGCCACACGCCGGTCATCGCGGCGAGCAGGCCCATCGGCACGATCAGCAGGATCGCCAGCGGCAAGGCCAGGCTCTCGTACTGCGCGGCGAGCACCAGGAAGACCAGCAGGATCGCGATCGGGAAGATCAGCGCGGCCGAGTTGCCCGCGAGGATCTCCTGATACGTCAGGTCGGTCCATTCGTAGCTGATGCCGGGCGGCAGCGTCTCGGCGGCGATGCGCTTGATCGCGTCCTGCGCCTGGCCCGACGAATAGCCGGGCGCCGGGCCGCCGTTGATGTCGGCAGTCAGGAAGCCGTTGTAGCGCATCGCGCGCTCCGGGCCGAAGGTCGGCTTGATGTTCATCAGCGCCGCGAGCGGCACCATCTGGCCGCTGGTCGAGCGCACCTTCAGCGCGCCGATGTCTTCGGCACGCGCGCGGTAGGCCGCATCGGCTTGCACACGGACCGAGTACGTGCGGCCGAACTTGTTGAAGTCGTTCGCGTACAGGCTGCCGAGGTAGATCTGCATCGTGTCGAACACGTCGGTGATCGGCACGCCGAGCTGACGCGCTTTCGTGCGGTCGATGTCGGCGTAGAGCTGCGGCACGTTGACCTGCCAGCTCGAGAACATGCCGGCGAGCTCGGGCGTCTGGTAGGCCTTCATCATGAAGGCCTTCTGCGCCGCGTCGAGCGCCTCGAAGCCGAGCGAGGCGCGGTCTTCGAGCTGCAGCTTGAAGCCGCCGGTCGTGCCCAGGCCCTGCACCGGCGGCGGCGGGAACATCACGATGAACGCGTCCTGGATCTGACCGAATTGCTTGTTCAGGTTCTGCGCGATCGCGCCGGCCGAGAGCTCGGGGCTGCGGCGTTCGTCGAACGCCTTCAGCGGCGTGAACACGATGCCCGAGTTCGAGCTGTTCGTGAAGCCGTTGATTGACAGGCCCGGGAACGACACCGCGTGTTCGACGCCGGGCGTCTTCATCGCGATCGCGTCCATGCGGCGGATCACGTCTTCGGCGCGGTCGAGCGTGGCGCCGTCGGGCAGCTGCGCGAAGCCGATCAGGTACTGCTTGTCTTGCGCCGGCACGAAGCCGTGCGGTACCAGCTTGAACACGCCGAGCGTCGCGGCTGCGAGCACGACGTAGACGCCGAACATCACCGCCTTGCGCGAGATCGCGCCCTTCACGCCGCCGCTGTAGGCGTTGGCGCCGCGCAGGAACAGCGAGTTGAAGCCGTGGAAGAAGCAGCCGAGCACGCGGTCCATGCCGCGGGTCAGCGCGTCTTTCGGGGCGTCGTGGCCCTTCAGCAGCAGGGCCGCGAGCGCCGGCGACAAGGTCAGCGAGTTGACGGCCGAGATCACCGTCGAGATCGCGATCGTCAGCGCGAACTGGCGATAGAACTGGCCGGTCAGGCCGCTGATGAACGCGAGCGGCACGAACACCGCGATCAGCACCAGCGCGATCGCGATGATCGGCCCCGAGACCTCGCGCATCGCGCGGTAGGTCGCGTCGCGCGGGCTCAGGCCGCTCTCGATGTTGCGCTCGACGTTCTCGACCACGACGATCGCGTCGTCGACGACGATGCCGATCGCCAGCACCAGCCCGAACAGGCTCAGTGCGTTGATCGAGAAGCCGAACACCTTCATCACCGCGAAGGTGCCGACGACCGCGACCGGCACCGCGAGCAACGGGATGATCGACGCACGCCAGGTCTGCAGGAACAGGATCACGACCAGCACGACGAGCGCGATCGCTTCGAGCAGCGTGTGCACCACCGATTCGATCGACGCGCGCACGAACTGCGTCGGGTCGTAGACGATCTCGTAGCTCACGCCCTCGGGCATCGCCGACTTGATGTCTTCCATCGTCGCGCGCACGCCGTTCGAGATCGCGATCGCGTTCGAGCCCGGCGCCGCGAAGATCGGCACCGCAACCGCGTCCTTGCCGTCGAGCAGCGAGCGCAGCGAGTAGTCGGCCGCGCCGAGCTCGATGCGCGCGACGTCGCGCAGCCGCGTGACCGCGCCGTCGGCGCTCGTCTTCACGATGATGTCGCCGAACTCGTCCTCGCTTTGCAGCCGGCCCTGGGTGTTGACCGAGAGCTGCACGTCGATGCCCGAGAGGCCGGGCGACGAGCCCACGATGCCGGCCGCGGCCTGCACGTTCTGCCCGCGGATCGCGGCCACCACGTCGCTCGCCGAGAGCCCGCGGTTCGCGACCTTCTGCGGGTCGAGCCAGATGCGCATCGAGTAGTCGCCCGAGCCGAACAGCTGCACATCGCCGACGCCCTCGACGCGCTTCAGGCGGTCCTTGACGTTGAGCACCGCGTAGTTGCGCAGGTAGGTCATGTCGTAGCGCCCGTTCGGCGACAACAAGTGCACGACCATCGTCAGGTCGGGCGAGCTCTTGATCGTCGTGATGCCGAGGCGGCGCACTTCTTCGGGCAGCCGCGGTTCGGCTTGCGCTACGCGGTTCTGCACCAGCTGCTGCGCCTTGTCGGGGTCGGTGCCGAGCTTGAACGTGACGGTCAGCGTCATCAGGCCGTCGGTCGTCGCCTGGCTCGCCATGTAGAGCATGCCTTCGACGCCGTTGATCTGCTCTTCGATCGGCGTCGCGACCGTCTCGGCGATCACCTTCGGGTTCGCGCCGGGGTAGTTCGCGCGCACGACGACCGAGGGCGGCACGACCTCGGGGTACTCGGAGATCGGCAGCCCACGCACCGCGATCAGGCCGCCGAGAAAGATCAGCAGCGAGAGCACGCCGGCGAAGATCGGCCGGTCGATGAAGAATTTCGAGAGATTCATGAATAGCTTTCTGTGTCTGGCGTGCTCAGGTCTTCGCGGCGTCGGCCTTGGCTTCAGCCGCGCGTGCGGTCTCGGCCTTCACCTCCATGCCGACCGCCTGCGGCGCGACCAGCGCACCGGGCCGGATGCGCTGCAGGCCGTTGACGACGACGCGCTCCTGCGGCTTCAAGCCGGTGGTGACGATGCGCAGGCCGTTCACGTTCGCGCCCAGCGTGACTTCGCGGTACGTGGCCTTGTTGTCCTCGCCGACGACCATCACGTACTTCTTGTTCTGGTCGGTGCCGACGGCGCGCTCGTTGACCAGCAGCGCCGCGCTGCTCTTGACCTGGCCCATGCGCAGCCGCGCAAACTGGCCCGGGATCAGGCTGCCGTCGGCGTTGTCGAACACCGCGCGCACGCGCACCGTGCCGCTCTTCGCGTCGACCTGGTTGTCGACGAGTTGCAGGTGACCAGTGAACGGCGTGTCGGCGGTCGCCGCGGTGCCCATCTGGACCGGGATCTTCTCGAGCTGCGCCGGCGTGCTGACGGACGCGGTCTTCTGCAGGCCTTGCAGGCCGCGCAGCGCGCGCGCCACGACCTGCTCGTCGGCATCGAAGCTGGCGTAGATCGGGCTCACCGACACCAGCGTCGTCAGCACCGGCGCGCCGGGGCCGGCGGCCACGAGGTTGCCGGTCGTGATCTCGAGCTTGCCGACGCGGCCGGCGACCGGCGCGCGCACCTGGGTGTAGCCCAGGCTCAGGCGTGCGGTCTGCAGCGCGGCCTGCGCGGCGCGCAGGTTGGCATCGGCCTCGCGCTGCGCGTTGGCGCGCTCGTCGTATTCGCGCTGCGCGATCGCGTGCTCGTCGAGCAGCCGCTTGGCGCGCTCGAACTCGCTGCGGGTGTACGACACGCGGGCTTGCGCCGCGACGACCTGCGCATCCGCGCGATCCACATCGGCCGCATACGGCGCCGGGTCGATCGTGATCAGCAGATCGCCCTTGGCGACCAGCGCGCCTTCACGGAAGTGCACCGACTGCACGGTGCCGGCGACGCGCGAGCGGATGTCCACCCGCTCGACCGCTTCGAGCCGGCCCGAGAACTCGTCCCAGGTCGCGACCTCGCTCTGCACGACGGTGGCGACCGACACCGGCGTCGCCGGGGCTGCCGTGGACTGGGTGGCCTCGGCTGGCGTGGTGCGCAGCATGATTGCGGCCGTGATCACGGCGCTGACGGCGGTGAGGGCGGTGCCGGCGACCCAGAGGCGACGGGCACGGGGTTGGGTTTTCGACATGATGCGGTCCTTCAAAAGTGCGGGCAAAGCAGCGGCTCGCCTCGGCCTGCGAGGCTTTCGCCGTGAAAAAGTGGGGAACTAAATATACGTAGCGATCACTACGCCATGTGGCACAATGTAGCCAACTCGCAAGAGCAGGTCAAGCTATTTAATAGCGTTCACTATGAAAATTACGACAGAGACGACGGCGCCCATTCCAATGACGCCGAAGGCGCCGCCCAAACCACGCGGTCGGCCGCTGTCTTTTGACCGCGACGCCGCCCTCGAACAGGCGATGCATGTGTTCTGGGAGCGCGGCTACGAGGCCGCGTCGATCGCCGACCTGACCGCGGCGATGGGCATCACGCCACCCAGCCTCTACGCCGCGTTCGGCGACAAGGAAAAGCTCTTCCTCGAGGCCATCGAGCGCTACGCGATGGGCCCCGGCAGCGCCGGGCCGCGCGCACTCAAAGAAGAACCCACCGCGCGCTGCGCGATCGAGCGCTGGCTGCACGAATCGGCCGACGAGCTCACGCGGCCCTGTCACCCCAAGGGCTGCATGGTCGTGATGGCGACGACCAACTGCTCGGTCGCTGCCGAGCGCGTGCAGGGCGCGTTGGCCAAGCGCCGCGCCGCGGCGGTGGCCAACCTCAAGTCGCGCATCCAGCATGGCATCGACAACGGCGAGCTGCCGGCCGACACCGACGCGAAGGCGCTGTCGAACTTCTATTCCACCGTCTACCAGGGCATGTCGATGCAGGCCAAAGACGGCGCGACGCGCGCCAACCTGCTCGCCACCGTCGACGCGGCGATGCGCGCCTGGCCGGTCAGCCCGAAGCGCCGCTGAGCTGTCATTTTTGTTCGATGATCGTCTCGCCGCGCAGCGGGCCTGCGTCGCGGATGTTGAAACGGTGGCGCTTCCAGCCGCCGAACGAGCGCCGCAGATGGCCCAGCGAGACCACGTAGTAGATCGCCTTGAACATGCGCAGCCCACCCCAGATCGGGGTCGTGCCGAAGATGTCGCCGGCGAGCATCGACATCAGCGCTTCCTTGACGCGGAACGTGTTCTTCGGGTGCATGAACATGTCGCGGATCGTCGGGTTGGTGACGCGGAAGATGATCCACGAGTACACGCTCGGGCCCTTGCGCATCGTGCGCTCGAAGCGGGCGCGCGCCTTTGCGGCCTCGGCCGGCTGATCGAGGCAGGTGGCGACGACCTCCGCGCCTTCGAAGGCGCTGTTCATCGCCAGGTAGACGCCGGTCGAGAACATCGGGTCGATGAAGGTGTAGGCGTCGCCGAGCATCAGGTAGCGCTCGCCGCTGCAGTGGCGGGCGATGTATGAATAGTTGCCGGTCGCATGGACGGCGTCGTCGACCAGCGTCGCGTCCTTCAGCCGCGCGGCAAGGCCGGGGCACAGCGCGATCGTGTCGAAGAAGAACTCCTTCAGCGGCTTGTCGCGCGACTTCAGGTAGTAGGGCCAGCACACTGCGCCGATGCTGGTCGTGCCGTCGGCGAGCGGAATGAACCAGAACCAGCCGTGCTCGAACCAGCAGATGCTGATGTTGCCTTCCTTCTTGCCTTCGAGCCGCTGCGCGTTGCGGAAGTGGCCGAACAGCGCCGAGCTGTTGTGCGCCGGGTTCTTGTCCTTGATGCGCAGCTTGTTCGCGAGCAGCGTGTCGCGGCCGGAGGCGTCGATCACGAAGCGCGCGCGCCACGTCTTCGCGGTCTTGTCGCCGTCGGCGGTCGTGAGTTCCGCCTGCACGGTCGCGCCTTCGGCGTCGAAGCTCACGTCGCGCACGCGGCAGTTCTCCAGCGTCGTCGCGCCACGCGCGGCGGCGTGACGAAACAGCAGCTCGTCGAGATCGGAGCGCCGCACCTGCCACGCATACGACATCTCCTTGTTCCAGGCCTCGGCGAACTCGAGGTAGGTGCGGTGGTCGTGGTCGGGCGAGATGAACTCGATGCCGAACTTCGGCATGCCGATCTTCTCGACCTGCTCGCGCACGCCGAGGCGCTCGAACAGGCCGACGTTGGCCGGCAGCAGCGACTCGCCGATGTGAAAGCGCGGGTGCTGCGCCTTCTCGAGCAGCACGACGCTGCGGCCCTGGGTGGCGAGCAACGCAGCGACGGTCGAGCCGGCCGGGCCGCCGCCGATCACGAGCACGTCGCAGGGTTCTGTCTGGGTGGGCATCGATGCTTGCATGGTCGAAAGAGAGTGGGGATGGGCCGGAGCGCAGCATAGCCGCTGACTTGCCACAATGGCACGCGCGCGATGTCGCGCCGGAAGGACAGGTGTTGATGAGCCCCGCCACGGCCTCGGTCGAAGAATTGCTCGCCCTGGCGATACGCCATGTGAATGCGGGCCAGCGCGGCCGCGCGCGGCTGCTGTGCGAGCAGGCTGCAGCGGCGCACCCGCCGCACGCGGCCGTGCAGCAACTGCTCGCGGTGCTCAGCCTGCAGGACGGCGACGCGGCCGCGGCGGTCGAGCTCGCGACGGCCAGCCTCGCGCTGCGGCCCGAGCATGCGCCGACCGTGCGCGTGGCGGCCGATGCGTGGTTCCAGCTCTCGCTGGCGCGCCACGATCAAGGCGATCTGGCGGGCGAAGCGCAGGCCTTGATCGAGGTGCTGCGGCTCGCGCCCGAGCGGGTCGAGGCCGAGGTCAATCTGGGCATCGCGCTGCAGGAGGGCGGTGAGATCGTCGCGGCCCTGCGCGCCTATGGCCGGGCCTATCGAGCACGCGAGGACACGTTCGGCCGCATCGCGCACGCGCTCGCGGCGGCCAACGTCGGCCGGCTGTGGCTGAACCTCGACGAGCTGCGCGCCGCGCTGCGCAACGCGGCGTAACTCAGGCGCCGCCGCGCTTGCTGCGATAGCCTTTGCGGTACACGCCCGGCCCGCTCATGATCTGCGTGGCGAGCACGTCGTAGCTGCGCACGCGGGCGTCCGACATCGGCTCGCACACCAGCGCCGGCGCCTCGCGCGGCACCGGGTAGCACTGTGCGATCGGCGTGCCGCGCGGCAGCACGCCGCTGAAGTCCGGGTCGGTCCAGACGGCGGGGAAGTTGATGCCGACCTCATTGAAGCGATCCGCATCGACGAGCCCGGTGATGAGGCGAAACGGCAGGTCATCGCGGTTGATCGGGTGCACTGCCATCAGTGACCAGCCCGCCTCGAGTTCGATGGTCCAGAAGCTGTTGAACTTGACGGCCGACTGCGCACCGCGCGCCAGCGGCGAACCGGCAATCTGCTCCGGCACATGAAAGCTCAGCGGCGCACGCGGGTGGCCCGACACGCTCAGCGCGGGCAACCGCCAGTCCCAGGCGAATTGGCCGGCGGCCACGGTCACATCGCAGGGCAGCAGCATCATGAAACCGTGCGCCATCGCGTCGACGAAGGGCGGGCATTGCTTGACGGTGCGGATGCTGCGCTGGTGCACGCTCGACGGCACGCGCGGCGCCATCTGCCGCAGCCACTCGGGCAGCGCCGCCTTCGCGGGCACGGGGCGCGGCAGCAGATCGATCAGCGCCGGGTCGCAGCGGAAGGTGATGTTCATGGATCGCAAAGAATAACGCCCTGCCGATCGTCGCGATCGGCAGGGCGCGGCCTTCACACGCAGCGTCGGGTCAGCGGACCTTGCCGGCCTTCCACGCATTCAGCAGCGTGTCGTAGGCGATGGTTTCGCCCTTCGGCTTCTCGTTCGCCAGCTTCTTCCACGGCGCGCCCTTGTCGCTGAGCCACTTGTCGGGCGAGCCCTTCGGGTTGAGCTTCGGCGCGCAGTGCGCCATGCCGGCGCGCTCGAGGCGCGACATCACCTGGTCCATCTCGTCGGCCAGGTTGTCCATCGCGGCCTGCGGCGTCTTCTCGCCGGTCACCGCCACGGCCACGTTCTTCCACCAGAGCTGCGCGAGCTTCGGGTAGTCGGGCACGTTGGTGCCGGTCGGCGTCCACGCCACGCGTGCCGGGCTGCGGTAGAACTCGATCAGGCCGCCGTATTTGCTGGCGTTCTTGGTGAAGAACTCGTGCTGGATGTCGCTCTCGCGGATGAAGGTCAGGCCAACCGCCGACTTCTTCGCCGAGACCGTCTTGCTCGTCACGAACTGCGCGTAGAGCCAGGCCGCGGCCGTGCGGTCGGCGGGGTGGTCCTTGAAGAAGGTCCACGAGCCGACGTCCTGGTAGCCGTTCTGCATGCCTTGCTTCCAGTACGGGCCGTTCGGGCCGGGGGCCATGCGCCACTTCGGCGTGCCGTCGGCGTTCACGACCGGCAGGCCGGGCTTGACCATGTCGGCGGTGAACGCGGTGTACCAGAAGATCTGCTGCGCGATCTGGCCTTGCGCGGGCACCGGGCCGGCCTCGCCGAAGGTCATGCCGGTGGCTTCCTTCGGGGCGTACTTCTTCATCCAGTCGACGTACTTCGTCAGCGCGTAGACGGCGGCCGGCGAGTTGGTCGCACCGCCGCGCGAAACGGAGGCACCGACTGGCGTGCACTTGTCGTCGCCGACGCGGATGCCCCACTCGTCGACCGGCAGGCCGTTCGGGATGCCGATGTCGGCGGTGCCGGCCATCGACAGCCAGGCGTCGGTGAAGCGCCAGCCCAGCGACGGGTCCTTCTTGCCGTAGTCCATGTGGCCGTAGATCGGCTTGCCGTCGATCGTCTTCACGTCTTCGCTGAAGAACGCGGCGATGTCTTCATAGGCGCTCCAGTTCAGCGGCACGCCGAGCTCGTAGCCGTACTTGGCCTTGAACTTGTCCTTCAGGTCGGGGCGCGCGAACAGGTCGGCGCGGAACCAGTACAGGTTCGCGAACTGCTGGTCGGGCAGTTGGTACAGCTTCTTGTCGGGCGCGGTCGTGAAGCTCGTGCCGATGAAGTCTTTGACGTCCAGGCCCGGGTTCGTCCACTCCTTGCCGGCACCGGCCATGTAGTCCGACAGCGCGAGGATCTTGCCGTAGCGGTAGTGCGTGCCGATCAGGTCCGAGTCGCTGATCCAGCCGTCGTAGATCGACTTGCCCGACTGCATCGAAGTCTGCAGTTTCTCGACCACGTCGCCTTCCTGGATGATGTCGTGCTTGACCTTGATGCCGGTGATTTCTTCGAAGGCCTTGGCCAGCGTCTTCGATTCGTACTCGTGCGTCGTGATGGTCTCGGAGACGACCGAGATCTCCTTCACGCCCTTGGCCTGCAGCTTCTTCGCGGCGTCGATGAACCACTTCATCTCGGCGGCCTGCTGGTCCTTGCTCAGCGTCGATGGCGTGAACTCCGAGTCGATCCATTTCTTGGCTTCGGCTTCGCCGGCCCATGCGCTCTGGCCGAGGGCCAGAGCGGCAGCGGCCAGGGCCACAGCATTCAAGCGCAATTTCATTCGAGTCTCCTGAAAGTCTTCTTCCCGTTGATGATGAAGTGGCGTGCAGCGGGGAAGGGGTGGCCGCGCGCCTTTCCTGAAAAACTATCCCTTGCGGATGATCAGCGCCAGCAGCAGCATCGACACGACGAAGCTGATCCAGATCGACGGCTCCGCGTCCAGGCTGAACCAGGTGATCATCTTTTCGCTGACCGCGACAAAGGCCAGGTTCACGTAAGCCGCACTGAGCAGCCCGATGAAGAGCCGGTCGCCGCGCGTCGTGACGATGGGCAGGAAGCCCTTGCGCTCCACGGTCGGCGACTTCAGCTCCCAGACCGTCATGACGATCAGCATCAGCACGATGCTGCAGAAGAACACCGCCACCGGCAGCGTCCAGGCCATCCACTCGAACATCGCTTGCTCCTGCTCTGTCTAGACGCGACCCATCGCGAAACCCTTCGCGATGTAGTGCCGCACGAACCAGATCACGATCGCGCCCGGCACGATCGTCAGCACGCCGGCCGCCGCGAGCACGCCCCAGTCCATGCCCGAGGCGCTGACGGTGCGCGTCATCACCGCGACGATCGGCTTGGCGTTGACGCTGGTCAGCGTGCGCGCCATCAGCAGCTCGACCCAGCTGAACATGAAGCAGAAGAACGCGGTCACGCCGATGCCGGCCTTGATCAGCGGGATGAAGATCGTCAGGAAGAAGCGCGGGAACGAGTAGCCGTCGATGTACGCCGTTTCGTCGATCTCGCGCGGGATCCCGCTCATGAAGCCTTCGAGGATCCACACCGCCAGCGGCACGTTGAACAGCAGGTGCGCCAGCGCCACCGCGATGTGCGTGTCCATCAGCCCGAGCGTGGTGTAGAGCTGGAAGAACGGCAGCAGGAACACCGCCGGCGGCGTCATGCGGTTCGTCAGCAGCCAGAAGAACACATGCTTGTCGCCCAGGAAGCTGTAGCGCGAGAACGCGTACGCGGCAGGCAGCGCGACCGTCAGCGAGATCACCGTGTTGATCGCGACGTAGATCATCGAGTTGATGTAGCCCGAGTACCACGACGCATCGGTGAAGATGACCTTGTAGTTGTCCCAGGTGAAGGCCTTCGGCCAGAACGAGAACAGGCTCAGGATCTCCTCGTTCGTCTTGAACGACATGTTCACCATCCAGTACACCGGCAGGATCGCGAACAGCAGGTACGCGACCAGGAACACGTTCCGCTTGAGCGAGCGCTTGTCATTCATGGGCAGGCCCCTTGTCGGCCGTGCCGACGCGCTGCATCCAGTTGTAGAGGATGAAGCACAGCAGCAGGATGATCAGGAAGTAGATCAGCGAGAACGCCGCCGCCGGCCCGAGGTCGAACTGGCCGACCGCCTTCTGCGTCAGGTACTGCGACAGGAAGGTCGTCGAGTTGCCCGGCCCGCCGCCGGTCAGCACGAAGGGCTCGGTGTAGATCATGAAGCTGTCCATGAAGCGCAGCAGCACCGCGATCATCAGCACGCCGCGCAGCTTGGGCAGCTGGATGTAGCGGAACACCGCGAGCTTGCTCGCGCCATCGATGCTCGCGGCCTGGTAGTAGGCGTCGGGGATCGCGCGCAGGCCGGCGAAGCACAGCAGCGCGACCAGCGGCGTCCAGTGCCAGACGTCCATCAGCAGCACGGTGAGCCAGGCGTCGGTCGCGTTGCCGGTGTAGCTGTAGTTGATGCCGAGCCGTGCGAGCGCGGCGCCGAACAGGCCGATGTCGGCGCGGCCGTAGATCTGCCAGATCGTGCCGACCACGTTCCACGGGATCAACAGCGAGATCGCGACCAGCACCAGCACCGCGGACGACTTCCAGCCCTTCGCCGGCATCGACAGCGCGAGCGCGATGCCGAGCGGGATCTCGACCAGCAGCACCGACAGCGAGAACACGAGCTGGCGCAGCAGCGCGCCTTGCAGGTCGTCGTCGCGCATCACCGACTTGAACCACTCGGTACCGACGAAGACGCGGCGCTCGGGCGAGATGATGTCCTGCACCGAGTAGTTCACCACCGTCATCAGCGGCAGGATCGCCGAGAAGGCGACGCACAGCACGACCGGCAGGATCAGGAACCAGGCCTTCTGGTTGATGGGCTTCATGCCAAGAGCTCCTCGTTCCGGTAGAAGCAGGTGTGCTCGCCATTGATGCGCAGCCACACGTTCTCGCCGACCTGCGGCGCGCGTTGATCGGCGCCCAGACGCGCACGGATCAGCGGGCCGCCGTCGGCGCCGAGGCGGCCCGTCAACAGCCAGTAGGTGCCGATGTCCTGTGCCTGCGTGACGACGGCCGGCACCGCGCCGGTGGCGTTCGGCGCGGCGAGCGTCACGTACTCGGGCCGCACGCCGAGTGTGGCCGCAGCGTCGGGTACCTGAAGCGCGTGACCCGCGACGCGCGCGCCTGACGCATCGCGTTCCACCGGCAGGAAGTTCATCCCCGGCGAGCCGATGAAGTGGCCGACGAAGGTGTGCGCCGGCCGCTCGAACAGCTGCGACGCATTGCCGATCTGCACCGCGCGGCCGCGCGTCATCACGACCACTTGATCGGCAAACGTGAGCGCCTCGACCTGGTCATGCGTCACGTAGATCAAGGTCAGCTTCAGCTCGTGGTGGATCTGCTTGAGCTTGCGGCGCAGCTGCCACTTCAGGTGCGGGTCGATCACCGTCAGCGGCTCGTCGAACAGCACCGCGCTCACGTCCTCGCGCACCAGGCCGCGGCCGAGCGAGATCTTCTGCTTGGCGTCGGCGGCGAGGCCGGCGGCGCGCATGTCGAGCTGCTTGCTCATCTCGAGCATCTCGGCGATGCGGCCGACGCGCTGCTTGATCTTCTCGGCAGCCACACCCCGATTGCGCAGCGGGAACGCGAGGTTCTCGGCCACCGTCATCGTGTCGTAGATGACCGGGAACTGGAACACCTGCGCGATGTTGCGCTGCTGCGGCGTGCGCGCGGTCACGTCGACGCCGTCGTACTTCACCTTGCCGTGCGAGGGCTTCACCAGGCCCGAGACGATGTTGAGCAGCGTCGTCTTGCCGCAGCCCGAGGGGCCGAGCAGCGCATACGCGCCGCCGTCCTCGAAGGTCATCTTCAGCGGCAGCAGCGCGTAGTCCTCGTCGCGCTGCGGGTTGGGCTTGTAGGCGTGCGCCAGATCGAGATCGATGCGGGCCATGTCAGAGTACCTCCGGCGCGACGAGCAGGTTGCCGGGCGCGTCGAACACATAGGCCTGGCGCGGATCGAGGTGCAGCGTGATCGCCGCGCCGAGCGTGAACACATGCACGCCGGTGAGCTGCGCGACGAGCTCGCCGATCGGTGTGAGCACGTGCACGAAGGTATCGGAGCCCGCGATCTCGGCGAGCTCGACGATCCCGGGCAGTGCCACGTCGCCATCACGTTGATGCACGCGCAGCGCGCCGGCGCGCACGCCCAGCGTCAACGCCGGATCGGGCGTCGCCGGCAACGGAATGGCGAGCGACACGCCGCCCGGTAGCAGCAGCCCGTTGGGTTGCGCGCTCGCCTTCACGAGGTTCATCGGCGGGTCGCTGAACGCACGAGCGACGCGCAGCGAGCGGGGCCGGCGAAACACCTCTGCGGTCGGCCCGTATTGCAGCAGTTCGCCGCCATCGAGCACCGCGGTGTAGCCGCCGAGCAGCAGCGCTTCGGTCGGCTCGGTGGTCGCGTAGACGACGGTCGACTGGCCGCTCGCGAACAGCAGCGAGAGCTCGTCGCGCAACTCCTCGCGCAGCTTGTAGTCGAGGTTCACGAGCGGCTCGTCGAGCAGCATCAGCGGCGCGTTCTTCGCCAGCGCGCGGGCCAGCGCGACGCGCTGCTGCTGGCCGCCCGAGAGCTCGGCCGGCAGGCGCTGCAGGAAGGGCTCGATGTGCAGCTTGGCGGCGAGCTCGTTGACGCGCGCGTTGATGGCGCTGCTGGCCATCGCGTCCTTGCGCAGCTTCAGCGGCGAGGCGATGTTGTTCGCGACCGTCATCGACGGGTAGTTGATGAACTGCTGGTAGACCATCGCGACATTGCGTTCGCGCACCGGCAGGCCGGTCACGTCGACGCCATCGGCGAGCACGCGGCCTTTCGAGGGCACGTCGAGCCCGGCCATCACGCGCATCAGCGTGGTCTTGCCGGCCTGCGTGGCGCCGAGCAGCACGGTGACGGCGCGCGGCACCAGCGTCAGGTCGAGCGGGTACAGGTGGGTCTGCGCGCCCACCTTTTGCTCGATGCGTTCGAGCGTCAGTTCCATGCGGGCTCCGTGGCCGTTGAATTGGTGGCGGCCACGTCGGGCCAATGGGACTGGCACCATGCGGCCACGGCGGCGCGCTCGGTCGCGCTCAGGTGCAGGCCGAGCTTGCTGCGGCGCCACAGCACATCGTCGGCGCTGCGTGCCCATTCGTGCTCGTGCAGGTACTGCAGCTCGGCCTCGAACAGGCCGGGCGCGACTTCGCTGCCGAGAGCGTCTTTCAGCACCAGCTCGACGCGGGCGCCGTAGGCGCGTGCAAGGCGCGTGCAGAGCGCGGGCGACAGTTGCGGGTGACGCGCCGCGACGGCTTTCGCGAAGCGTGCGAAATCGGTGTCCGGCCGCTGCGCCGGGCCGATCCACGCGCTCAGATCGCCACCCGGCAACGAGGCACCATGGGTCCACGCGCCGCGCGTCGTTCCCATCGGCGCGGCGAGCAGGTCGGCGGCCTCTTCGGCGAGACGCCTGAACGTAGTGATCTTGCCGCCCCACACCGTCAGCAACGGCGCTTGCGACGCATCGAGATCGAGCAGGTAGTCGCGCGTCACGGCCGACGGGTCGCCCGACTCGTCGTCGAGCAGCGGGCGCACGCCGGCGTAGCTCCACACGACCTGATCCGGCATCACCGGCTTCGCGAAATAGCGACTCGCCTGCTCGCACAGGTAGGTGGTTTCTTCCGCTGAGATGCGGGCCTCGCCGACCGCGCCGTGGTGCTCTACATCGGTAGTGCCGATCAGCGTGTACGCGCCCTCGTAGGGGATCGCGAAGATGATGCGCTTGTCCGGGTTCTGAAAGATGTAGGCGTGGTCGTGCTCGAACATCTTCGGCACGATGATGTGGCTGCCCTTCACGAGCCGCAGCGACTTCGGTTGCGGCACATGCGCGTGCTCCGCGAGGAACTGCGCCGCCCACGGCCCGGCCGCGTTGACGAGCGCGCGCGCCTGGACCGGGCGCGTCTCGCCGCTCGCGCTTTGCAGCCGCAGCTGCCAATGCGTGGCACCGCGCTGCGCGTCGACGCAGCGCCAGCGCGTCAGCACCGTCGCGCCGCGCTCGGTCGCGTCGATCGCGTTCAGCACGACGAGCCGCGCGTCGTCGACCCAGCCGTCCGAATAGACGAAGCCCTTCGTGAACAGCGGCTTCAGCGGTTGGCCCGCCGGGTGCGTGCGCATGTCCACCGTCGTCGAGGCCGGCAGCACTTCGCGGCGCGCCAGGTGGTCGTACAGGAACAGGCCGATGCGGATCATCCAGACCGGCCGCAGCGTCTTGTCGTTCGGGTCGTGCGGCATCACGAAGCGCAGCGGCCGCATGATGTGCGGCGCGCTCTTCAGCAGCACCTCGCGTTCGGCGAGTGCCTTGCGCACCAGCGAGAACTCGTAGTACTCGAGGTAGCGCAGCCCGCCGTGGATCAGCTTGGTGCTGCTCGACGAAGTGTGCTGCGCGAGGTCGTCCTTCTCGCACAGCAGCACGCTCAGGCCGCGACCCGCGAGGTCGCGCGCGATGCCCGCGCCATTGATGCCGCCGCCCACGACGAGCACGTCGCAAGCGTGCGCGGCAGCGCTCGCATCGGCGGCATTCGGGCTGTTGGGCTGGGTCAAGCGGTCTCCTGCATCAGTGACAAACCGAACACTGCGAAGGGCTGCAGAATGTTCGTATCTGTTCGTTTTTGGTTTTCTCTTTTCTATTGTTACCTCAACGCTTCACGAAGCGCAAGCGAGATTTCCGCGATGGCTGGGCGGGAAACCCTCGCTACGCTGCTCGCCATGACCCCCAACCCACGCCAGTCCCTGTTGTTGGACGAGGTGCGCTCGCGCGGCTCGGTCTCGGTCGAGGCGCTGGCCGAGCAGTTCGACGTGACGCTGCAAACCGTGCGGCGCGACGTGAAGCTGCTGTCCGACGCCGGCCTGCTCGCGCGCTTTCACGGCGGCGTGCGCGTGCCGAGTTCGACGACCGAGAACATCGAGTACCTGCAGCGCCAGATGCTCAACGAGCAGGCCAAGCAACGCATCGCGCGCACCGTGGCGGCGCAGGTGCCGGCCGGCTGCTCGCTGATCATCAACATCGGCACGACCACCGAGGCGATCGCGCGCGAGCTGCTGCGGCACAAGGGCTTGCGCGTGATCACGAACAACCTGAACGTGGCCGCGATCCTGTCCGACAACCCCGACTGCGAGGTGATCGTCGCCGGCGGCATCGTGCGCTCGCGCGACCGCGGCATCATCGGCGAGATGACGGTGGACTTCATCAAGCAGTTCAAGGTCGACATCGGCCTGATCGGCATCTCGGGCATCGAGGCCGATGGCTCGCTGCGCGACTTCGACTACCGCGAGGTCAAGGTCGCCGGTGCGATCATCGAGCACTCGCGCGAGGTCTGGGTCGCGGCCGACCACAGCAAGTTCAACCGGCCGGCGATGGTCGAGCTCGCGCGCTTCGACCAGGTCGACATGCTGTTCACCGACGCGCCGCCGCCGCCGCCGTTCCCGCAGCTGCTGAGCGCGGCCGGGGTGAACTGCGTGACCTGCAGCTGAGAGACGAAAGACGATGACAAGAGACCACATCCTCGCGCTCGACCAGGGCACATCGAGCTCGCGCAGCATCGTGTTCGACGCGCGCGGCCGCATCAAGGCGATGGCGCAGCGCGAGTTCCGCCAGATCTACCCGCAGCCGGGCTGGGTCGAGCATGATCCGAGCGAGATCTGGGCGACGCAGCTCGCGACCGCGCATGAGGCGCTCGCCAAGGCCGGCCTGCGCGCCGACGAGATCGCGTCGATCGGCATCACGAACCAGCGCGAGACCACGCTGGTCTGGAACCGCGCCACCGGCTTGGCCGTCCACAACGCCATCGTCTGGCAGGACCGGCGTGCCGAGCCGACCTGCGCGGCACTGCGCGAGCGAGGTCTGGAGCCGCTGTTCCGCGAGAAGACCGGTCTCATCATCGACGCGTATTTCTCGGGCACGAAGCTGAAGTGGATCCTCGACCACGTGCCCGGCGCGCGCGCCTCGGCCGCGCGCGGCGAGCTCGCGTTCGGCACGGTCGACTCGTGGCTGGTGTGGCAGCTGACCGGCGGCCGCGTGCATGCGACCGACGTCAGCAATGCGTCGCGCACGCTGCTGCTGAACGTGCACACCAACACCTGGGACGATGAGCTGCTGGCGCTGCTCGAGATCCCGCGCGAGATGCTGCCATCGGTGCACCCGTCGAGCCATCTGTTCTGCAGCACGAACGCCGAGCTGCTCGGCGCCAGCCTGCCGGTCGGCGGCATCGCCGGCGATCAGCAGAGCGCGCTGTTCGGCCAGGCCTGCTTCAAGGCCGGCCTCGCGAAGAACACCTACGGCACCGGCTGCTTCATGCTGATGCACACCGGCGCGCAGCTCCAGACCTCGACCAACGGCTTGATCACGACCAGCGCCGCACAGCCGACCGCGACGCCCGAGTTCGCGCTCGAAGGCAGCGTCTTCATCGGCGGCGCCGTTGTGCAATGGCTGCGTGACGGCCTGCGTGCGATCAAAGGCAGCGGCGAGGTGCAGCAGCTCGCCGAGAGCGTGCCCGACAGCGGCGGCGTGATGTTCGTGCCGGCCTTCACCGGCCTCGGCGCACCGTACTGGAAGGCGGACGCGCGCGGCGCGATCGTCGGGCTGACGCGCGGCAGCACGGTCGCGCACATCGCGCGCGCCGCGCTTGAGAGCATCGCGTTCCAGAGTGCGGCCCTGTTGCAGGCGATGAGCCGCGACGCGATCGCCGCGGGCGGTGCGCCGGTGGCCGAGCTGCGCGTCGATGGCGGCGCCTGTGTCAACGACCTGCTGATGCAGTTCCAGGCCGACCTGCTCGGCATCCCGGTCGTGCGGCCGCAAGTCATCGAGACCACCGCGCTCGGCGCGGCCTATCTGGCGGGCCTGTCGTGCGGCCTGTACAAGAACCTCGACGAGTTGAGCGCGCAGTGGGCGGTCGAGCGGACCTTCCATCCGACGATGTCGCGCGAGCGTGCGGCCGAGCTGATGCGCGGCTGGGAGCATGCGGTCGCGCAGGCCACGCTGTGAGCCGCTGACAAGCTGCTGACACCACGTTGTCAGCAGCGCCCGCGCAGCATGACGGCTCCTCACCAACCGCTTCAGGAGCCCGACATGCCAACCACCCGCCACGCCATCGACTGGTTCGAAATCCCGGTCCGCGACCTGAACCGTGCGATCGCGTTCTACGAGAAGCTGCTCGCGACGACGATCCGTCGCGAGACCATCGCCGGCAGCGCGCTCGGCGTCATCAAGTACGACGCCGAGGCGGTCGGCGGTTGCCTGATCCAGGGCGACAACGTGGCACCGCCCTCGCTCGAGGGCGCGCTGGTCTACCTGAACGCCGGCGCCTCGCTCGACGCGGTGCTCGACCGCGTCGAGTCGCTCGGCGGCCGCATCACGACACCCAAGGTCACGCTGCCCGGCGACATGGGCGTGTTCGCGCACATCGCCGACACCGAGGGCAATCGCGTCGGTCTGCACGCGCCGGTGTGACGATGAGCGAGGTCGCGAACTGGGTTGCGGTGGCGAGTGCCGAGCACGTCGCCATCGGCCGCGCCGGCGGCTTCATGCAGGTGGGCCACGGCAAGGGCGCACCGTTGAAGCGGCTGCACGCCGGCGACCGCATCGCGTACTACTCGCCGGTGCGCGTGTTCGGCAGCAAGGACGCCTGCCAGGCCTTCACCGCGATCGGCACGGTGCGCGACGACCGCATCTACCAGGGCCGCATGGCCGATGGCTTCGAACCGTTCCGCAAAGATGTGGATTGGCGGGTCGCCGACGAAGCGCCGATCCGGCCGCTGCTCGACACCCTGTCGTTCACCGCGGGCAAGCCGAACTGGGGCTATGCGTTCCGCGTCGGCCTGCTGAAGGTCAGCGCCGACGACATGGCACTGATCGAGAACGCGATGCACGCCCGCGCGAGGCCATGAGACGCGCCGAGCGCCTGTTCCAGATCGTGCAGCTGATCCGCGGCCGGCGCCTGAGCACCGCGGGGTTTCTGGCCGAGCGGCTCGAGGTCTCCGAGCGCACCGTCTACCGCGACATCGCCGAGCTGATGACGCAAGGCGTGCCGATCGAAGGCGAGGCCGGTGTCGGCTACCGCATGAATGCAGGCTTCGACCTGCCGCCGCTGATGTTCACCAAAGACGAAGCGCAGGCCCTGGTGGCTGCAGTGCGGATCGCGCAGCCGCGGCTCGACATCGGCCTGAGCCGGCATGCCGAAGGTGCGCTGTCGAAGATCCTCGCGGTGCTGCCGGCCGCGGCGCGCGCGGCGGCCGAGAGCCTGGCGGTGTACGCGCCGTCGGCCGGCCCCGACGAAGCCACGCGCACGCGGCTCGAGACGCTGCGCGTCGCGACTGAGGCGCGCCACACGCTGCAGCTGGTGTATGTGGATCTGAAGGAGCAGAAGAGCGAGCGCGTCGTGCGGCCACTCGGCTGCTTCTACTGGGGCGCGGTGTGGACGCTCGCGTCGTGGTGCGAGACGCGCGAAGGCTTTCGCAACTTCCGCGTCGACCGCATCGAGCGGCTCGAGGTGCTCGACGCGCGCTTTCGCGACGAGCCGGGCAAGACGCTGGCCGATCTGTTCCGCCAGGTCGAGACCGAGCGCGAGGCCAGGGTCAAGCCCTAGCCGAGCGCTGCGGCTCGCGCGCCGCGGGGACGACACCGACCCAGCTGCGCTCCATCTCTTCGAACACCGTGTGGTCGACTTCGCTCACGTCGGCGGACGGGCCGGCGAGGTCTGCGTGCACCGACACCGGGCCGAACGCGGTGTCGCTCTTCGAGTCGATGGCGGCCGCTTCGGCCGGGTGCTTCTTCACGATCACGGCCATGCGCGAGCGCAGTTCGGCCAGGCCGGTGGGCGACCAGTCGCGCACCAGGCTGTCCATCTCGGCGAGGGCCTTGGCGATGACGCGCACCGGCAGCGCCTCGAGACCTTCGATGCCGTCGGTGCGCAAGCTGTGCTCGACAGTCGCGAGGCGGCGCATCAGCTGGCGCGCCGACGGGTGCTGGCTCAGCAGCTCGTACAGGTCACGCTTCATGCGCCGCACATGCCTGCGATTTTCTTCGCACACTTGCGCACGCTGGCTGCTTTTCGAGGTGCCGAGCGTGAGATGGCCTTCGTTGAACGTGATCGGCTTTTGCAGGAACTGACGTACCGATGACATCGACTGGCCGAGTTGGGATCTGAGGTCTTGCAGCATGGTCGTCACCCGCGGTGGAATGAATGAAGCGAATTCTTTCAAAGCCGCAGGTGCTTGCCTACCTCGACCCGCGGGAGTGAATTTGTCGCAGACCGCGATGCGCGGGGTTCCGTGCGTGCGGTCGATCACGCTGCGAGAATCGCGGCCATGCAACTCCACTACTACCCCAGCAATGCGAGCATGGCGCCGCACCTGCTGCTCGAAGAGATCGGTGCGTCGTACGAGCTGGTGCTCGTCGAGCGCGGGTCGAACGCGCACAAGTCGCCCGCCTACCTCGCGCTCAACCCGAACGGCTTGATCCCGGTGCTCGTCGACGGCGAGCTGGTGCTGTACGAGACCGCGGCGATCTGCCTGCACCTGGCCGACACGCACCCCGCTGCCGCGTTGGCGCCGCCACTCGGCACGCCGGCGCGCGCGCACTTCTACAAGTGGCTGATGTGGCTGACGAACACCTTGCAGGCCACGCTGATCGTCTACTTCTACCCCGAGCGCTGGGCCGACACCGCCGATGCGGCGGCACAGGTCAAGGCGCATGCCGAGGCCAAGATCGGCGCGCTGCTCGATCAGCTCGAGGCCGAGCTCGCGCGCGTCGATGGGCCGTGGTTTCGGGGCGCGTCGTTCAGCGTGCTCGACGCGTATGTGCTAATGCTGTGCCGCTGGACGCGCGGCTTCGCCCGGCCCGCGCGCAGCCTGCCGCAGCTCGGGCCGTATCTGCAACGCGTGCTGGCGCGGCCGGCCGCGCAGCGCGTCTTCGAACGCGAAGGCCTGAAGCCGCCGTTCGTCTGACGACATGGAGCCCCTCGCCTGCCGAGTACTGCAGGCGGCCCCCCGAGGGGGCGCGGGCCGGCTTGGGGCGGCCCGGCGCTCGGCCCGTCATCACAAGCTGCCGCTCGTGCGCAGCTTCTCGAGCCGCAGCGCGAGATGCTGCTGAAGCTCGCTCAGGCGCTGGCGCAGCGCGTCGGCCGCGGGGGCACTGGGGTCGGCCGCAATGAGTTCACGCAGTGCGGCGATCTGCTTCATCGTCTCGACCTCGGGCGGCACGAAGCCGGCCTCCTTCAAGGCCTTGAACGCCATGCGCAGCGCCTCGGGTGTCTGCGCGTAGCCGTCGTCGAGGTCCAGCGGCTTGCCCCAGTTCGCGGCCGACTGCAGCTCGCCGCTGCGTTCGCTGTCGCGCAGGCTTTGTGCGATCTGTTCGTCGAAGGTGGCCATGCTGCGTCTCCTCGGTTCAGTGCTGCCCGAGATGCGTCGCCCAGTGGGCGGTCAGCGGTGTCACGGGTTTGGCCAGGCGGCGTTCGTTCAACAATGCGCGGCCGACCGACTTGTCGCCGCCCTGCGCGGCGGCCGCAATCAGCGTCTGGTCGATCAAGTCGCGTTGTGCGTGGCTGCCGCCGAAGCGGCTCGCGCCGGCGCGCACCGGGTACAGCGTCTCAATCGCCTCGGCGAAGCGCCCCTGCGCGAACGCGAGCATGCCTTGCATCAGCGGCAGGCCGACCTCGCGAGCGACCGCGCGGTTGCTGCCGGTGGCGTGCTCGGCCTGCGTGCGAACCAGCGCGAGCCAGTCGTGTGCGCGCGCCAGCTCGCCGCTGCCGATCAGCGCGAGCAGCGCGTGCAGGTCGTTGAACGGGTAGAGCCCCGCGGCCTGCGCGGACCAGTCCCAGCCCTCGACGAGCTCGCGCCAACGCGGCCCGACCTCGGCGCCCAGCAAGTGCAGGCGCCACAGCAGCGCACTCGCATCGAGGCGCTGCAAGGTGATCTGCGCCGGGTCGGGCGTCAGGTGCGCGTCGAAGCGCTGCAAGGCGGTGCCGACATCGAGCGCCTCGAGCGCGAACAGCGCATGGTGCCAGCCGAGGTGGCCATTGAACCCATTGCCGATCGCCCAGTCGTCGTGCCATTGCGCCATCCACGCCGCGCCCTCGAGATGGCGGCCCTGCATCTCCATCACGTGCGCGACCGCGTGGATCGCCCACGGCACCTTGGCCGTGCCACTCAGCGCGCGCCGGCCGGTCTCTTCGGCCTGCGCGTAGAGCTGGCATTCCTCGAGGCCGAACGCGTACTGGCCCAGCACATACGGGTGCAGCGCGTCGGCCGCGTCCCACTCGGGCAGAACGCGCGCGACGCGCTGGCGCAGGTTGATCGCGTCGCCGCGGTAGAAGTCGAACAGATGGGCCCATTGCAGCGCGAGCGCGTCGCGCGGGTGTTGCAGCAGCAGCGTTTCCCACGCGGCGCAGGCACCTGGCCAGTCGCCGGCGAGCAACTGGCGCAGCGCGGCGAAGTGCGCTTGCTCGCGCGCGTTGGCCTGCGCCATCAGCGGCTCGGCGCGCTCGATCAGCGCGCGTGCATCGGCCAGCACCGAGGGCTCGGTCAGGCTCAGCAGAAAGCCGGCGTGCATCAGCAGCGGCAGCGGCCAGTGCGGGTCGGCGGCCAGTGCCGCGGCGAGGTCGTCGATCGGCACGCCGTAGAACGACATCATTCGCCACAGCGCCCGCTCGCTCGCATCGACCGCGGCGCTCGACCGCGTGCTGACCGGGTTGCCGCGCGGGTCGAGCATGGCGTCTACGTGTGGGGCGGCGACGGCCAGGGCCGCGGCGTCGGGCGCATCTGCTCCCAGGCGCGCGCGAGCTGCAGCACGCCGAGGTCGTCGAAGCGGTGGCCGACGATCTGCAGCCCGATCGGCAGGCCATCGCTGGTGTAGCCGGCATTGATGCTGGCCGCGGGCTGCTCGCTCATGTTGAACGCGAGCGTGAACGCGATGTGCTCGAACGGCGTGGCCGGGTCGTTGGTCGGGCCGGCCAGCTCGGCGGCGTAAGCCGGCATCGGTGCGGTCGGCGAGAGCACGTAGTCGTACGGCGCGCACGCGGCAACGGCGGCCTCGCGCATCGCGCCCATCTGGCTGTAGCCGCGGAACACGCGCTCGCCCGACAGGCCTTCGCCGCCGCGCGCCCACTCGGTGATGTAGGGCAGCACCTTGGCGCGGCGCTCGGGCGGCAGCGCGCTCATGTCGAGCCAGCTGCGGGTGCGCCAGAAGTCGTCCATGCCGTCGACCATCGCGCGTGTCATGAAAGGCTTCATCGGCGTGACGATTGCACCGGCAGCTTCGAACGCCCGCGCCGCGGCCTCGACCGCCGCGCGCACCTCGGGCTCGGCGGCGATGCCCCAGCCGGCGTCCAGCATCAGGCCGATGCGCAGGCCTTTCACATCGCGCTCGAGACGGTCCCATGCGATCGGCTGATACGGCAGGCTCATCGTGTCGCGCGCATCAGGCAGGCTCAGCGTGGCCATCATCAGCGCGGCGTCGGCCACGCTGCGCGTCATCGGCCCGGCGACGCGGCCCGCGTACGGCGGGAAGATCGGGATGCGCCCGAGGCTGGGCTTGAGCCCGAACACGCCGCACCAGCCGGCCGGCAGCCGCACCGAGCCGCCGATGTCGGTACCGATGTGCAGCGGGCCGTAGCCGGCGGCGGCGGCCGCACCGGCGCCGGCGCTGCTGCCGCCCGGGTTCTTGCTCACATCCCACGGGTTGCGTGCGAGCGCATGAAAGCTCGACAGGCCCGACGACAACATGCCGTAGTCCGGCATCGTCGTCTTGCCCAGGATCACTGCGCCGGCCTCGCGCAGCCGCGCTGCGGGTGGGGCGTCGCGTTCTGCCGGCGTCAGTACGGTGGCCGCGGTGCCGAGCGGCACCGGCACGCCGCGGGTCGCGATGTTTTCCTTGATCGTCGTCGGCACGCCGTCGAGCGGGCCGAGCGGGGCGCCCTTCAGCCAGCGTGCCTGCGAGGCCTCGGCCTGCGCCAGCGCGCCCTCGGCGTCGAACGCGTAGGTCGCGCACAGCTGCGGCTCCCACCGGCCCACGTGTGTGATGACGGCACGCGTCACCTCGACCGGCGAGAGCTGCTGGCTGCGGTAGGCGGCGAGCAGCTCGACGGCGCTCAGATCGAAGAGCTCGGCCATCTCGTTACCAGGACAGCGCCGCGAGGTCGTTCGCGAAGATCGGCGAGCTCGTCCACACGCCTTTCAGCTGCTTCTTGTAGACCGCGAACTGCGGCAGCTGGTACAGGTAGACGTTGACCGAGTCGGTGGCGAGCTGGCGCTGGATGTCGCCGATCAGCTTCAGGCGCGTCTTCGCGTCGGCGCTGCCGTTGTATTGCGCCAGCAGCGCGTTGTAGGCCTTGGACTCGTAGCCGAAGTAGTAGCCCGGCAGCGAGTAGATCGTGAAGTCCAGCGGCTCGACGTGGCTGATCAGCGTGAGGTCGAAGTTGCCCTTGTAGGCACCGCTCAGCCACTGCGCCCACTCGACGTTCTCGATCTTCGCGTTGATGCCGACCTTGGCCAGCTGCGCCGCGACGATCTCGCCGCCCTGGCGCGCGTAGGGCGGGGGCGGCAAGGTCAGCGTCACGTTCAGCGGCAGCGCGACGCCGGCTTCCTTCAGCAGCGCCTTGGCCTTCTCGGGGTTGTACGGGTTCGCGCCGGTCAGGTCGATGTAGCCGGCGTCGCTGGGCACCATGTGGCTGCCGATCGGCTTGCCGTAGCCTTCGCTCGAGCCGTCGATCACGGCCTTGCGGTCGATCGCCGCGGCGAGCGCGCGGCGCACGCGCACGTCGTCGAAGGGCTTCTTCTTGTTGTTGATGCTGACGATGGTCTTGCCTTCGGTGCCGCCGATCGTGACGCTGAAGCGCGCATCGCTCTGGAACTGCTTGACGTTCTGCGCCGAGATGCCGCGCGGGATCGCGTCGATGTCGCCGGCGAGCAGCGCGGCGACCTGCGCCGCGTTGTCGCTGATGAAGCGATACGTGACCTTCTTCAGCTTCACCGCCGGCGCGTTGCGGTAGCCGTCGTACTTGACCAGCGTGACCGACGAGCCGCGCGCCCACGCGTCGAGCTTGAACGGCCCGGTGCCGATCGGCTTGGTTGAGGTCGTCGCGGCGCTCTTCGGGTCGAGGATCACCGCGGTGTTCTCGCCCATGCGGAACAGGAAGTTGCCGTCGGCCTGGTTCAGCACCACGATCACCGTGAACGGGTCGGGCGTGTCGATGCGGGCGATGTTGTCGAACACCGCCTTCTTCGCCTTGTTGGTCGAGCCCTCGGCCTTGGCGCGCTCGAAGCTGAACTTCACGTCCGACGCATCGAAGGCCTCGCCGTCATGGAACTTCACGCCCTTGCGCAGCTTGAAGGTGTAGCTCTTGCCGTCCGGGTCGACGCTCCAGCTCTCGGCCAGCAGCGGCGTGATGCTGCCGTCCATGTTGATCTTGGTCAGGCCTTCGAGCACGCTGTAGTGGACGATCTCGCCGATCGACGCGGCCGGCGCCGTGGTCGGGTCCAGTCCCGGCGGCTCGAGCACGATGCCGAGCACTGCGGTGTTGTCCTTGCGGGCCTGCGCCTGGGCCGCGGGCGCGAACGACGCCGCAGCGGTGCAGAAGAGCGCGGCCACGGTCAGTGCAGTGGCGGTTCGGGGATGCGACGTCATCGGTTCACTCCTGGGGCAGGGGGTTCGTTCGGATCGGGTGGGCGGGATCGACTCTAGCGGAAGGCGCGTCCGGCACCGCGGCCAGCAGCGCGCGCGTGTACGCATGCGCCGGCCGGTGCAGCACCTGCTCGGTCGGCCCGTATTCGACGATGCGGCCAGCCTGCATCACCGCGACCTCGTCGCACACGTGGTCGACCACCGCGAGGTCGTGGCTGATGAACAGGTAGGTGACGCCGAGGTGCTCTTGCAGGTCGGCGAGCAGGTTCAGCACCTGCGCCTGCACCGAGACATCGAGCGCGCTGACCGGCTCGTCGGCGACGATCAGCTTCGGCCGCGTGATCAGCGCGCGTGCGATCGCGATGCGCTGGCGCTGGCCGCCGGAGAATTCGTGCGGGTATTTGTCGGCGTCGCTGGCGCGCAGGCCGACCGCATCCAGCGCCTCGGCGACGCGCTGGCGGGCCTCGCCCTCGGGCACGCCGATCAGCGGCTCGGTGACGATGCGCGCGACGCGCTGGCGCGGGTCGAGCGAGCCGTACGGGTCTTGGAACACCATCTGAAAATCGCGCCGTGCCGCGATCAGCTCGGCCGGCGACAGCGCGTTCAGGTCGCGGCCGAGCAGATGTACGCTGCCCTCGGTCGGTGCCTCGAGCGCCATCACGAGGCGGGCCAGCGTCGACTTGCCCGAGCCCGATTCGCCGACGATGCCGAGGCTGCGACCCGAGCGCACCGTGAAGCTGACGCCGCGCAGCGCCTCGACGACCGGCGCCGGCGCGAACAGACTTTCGCGCGGCAGGTGGTAGCGCTTCACCACGTCGCGCACTTCCAGCAAAGGGATGTCGGCGTCGGCCGTCATGCGATCTCGCCCACGCGAATGCAGCGCGCCGCGTGCGCCGTGCCGACATCCACCGGCGGTGGCGGCGCGGCGCGGCAGGCCTCGACGACCCAGGCGCAGCGGTCGGCGAATGGGCAGCCGTGCGGCATGTCGGCGAGCTCGGGCACGCGCCCGGCGATGGTCGCGAGCCGCGGCTTGCGGCCTTCCACGCGCGGCGCGCCGAGCCGCGGCCGCGCCGCGAACAGGCCGCGCGTGTACGGGTGCGTGAGGTGCTCGAAGACCTCGCCGGTCGGGCCCGACTCGACGACCGTGCCGCCGTACATCACGAGCAGCCGCGCGACCATGCGCGCCATCACGCTGAGGTCGTGGCTGATCATCAGCAGCGCCATGCCGGTCTCGTCGACGAGCGTGTGGATCAGGTCGAGGATCTCGCGCTGGATCGTCACGTCGAGCGCAGTCGTCGGTTCGTCGGCGATCAGCAGGTCCGGGCCGCAGGCGAGTGCGATCGCGATCGTGACGCGCTGGCGCTGCCCGCCCGAGAGCTGGTGCGGATACGCGTCGAGCCGCTGCGCCGCGTTCGGCAGCTGCACGCGCTCGAGCAGGCGCAAGGCCTCGGCCCGCGCCGCGCTGCGCGTCATGCCTTTGTGCAGCCGCAGCGGCTCGGCGATCTGCGCGCCTATCGTGTGCAGCGGGTTCAGCGCGGTCATCGGCTCCTGGAAGACTATGCCGATGCGGTTGCCGCGCAGCGCGCACATCGCATCGTCGGGCAGGCCGACGAGCTCCTGGCCGTTCAGGCGGATGCTGCCGCTGACGCGCGCGCCGCTCGGCAGCAAACCCATCACGGCCATCGCCGTCATCGACTTGCCGCAGCCGCTCTCGCCGATCAGGCCGAGCGTGGCGCCGCGCGCGAGCTGCAGGTCGATGCCGCGCAAGGCCTCGGCCGGGCCGCGGGCGGTGTTGAGCGTGACGCGCAGGTCGCGCACATCGAGCAGGGGTTCAAGCATAGAGGGCGAAGACACGCAGACATTGTGCCCGCGGCCGCGCAGGTTACGATCCGCGCGAGCCGCCGCCACCCACGCATCCACCATGTCCCTCAAACACGATCTCCAGGCGGTGTGGGCCGCGCTCCGCCAGGGCTCGCCGGTGGTGGTGCACGTGCCGCCGGACATCCGCCACGTGCTGCTGCAGCGCTACATGGAGATGTCGATGCAGAACGGCCGGCTCTCGCTGGTCTCGTTCGGCATCCTGCTGTTCGGCCTGGCCTACGAGGCGCCGCTGCTGCCGCGGCTGATCGCCTGGGGCGTGCTGGGGGCGATCTACGGGGTGCGGGTCTGGCGCGTGCGCCGGCTGGCGCGGCGGGCCGACCCGAACGAGCCGCGGTCCGATCGTCTGTACGACGTGCTGCTGCTGGTGGCCTCGTCGGTCTGGGGTGTCGCGCCGCTGCTGCTGCAAAGCTGGATCTCGTCGTTCAACCTGTTCTGCGCGATGTACGCGGCCTTTGTCGCGACGGCGCTGCTGGCCATCACCTACATCGCGGCGCTGCCGGCGAGCCTGGTGCTGGTGGGCGCGAGCGTCGCGCCGCTGATCGCCTTCATGCTGATGCAGAACTCGCTGGTGCTGGCGGCGCTCGCGGTCGGCACGCTGATCTGTGCGCTGGCGATGCTGATGCGGGTCAACAGCGCCCACGGCACCTTGCTGCAGGCGCTCGCGTCCGAACGCCAGAACGCGGTGCTGGTGCAGGAGCTGCAGACCTACCGGCGCGCGCTCGAGACCGAGAACGCCACGCTCGACAGCTCGCTGCGCGCCGCCGCGAGCGCCGCGAACCGCGACGCGCTCACCGGCCTGTTCAACCGCCGCCACGTCAACGCCTTCGCCGAGCCGCTGGCTGCGCTCGTGCACGAGGGCAAGGAGGAGGTGACGCTGTGCATGGTCGACGTCGACCACTTCAAGCAGGTCAACGACCGCTACGGCCACCCGGTCGGCGACGAGGTGCTGCGCGCGGTCGGCGATCTGCTCGGTGCACGGCTGCGCGAAGGCGACTGCCTGGCGCGCATCGGCGGCGAAGAATTCATGATCGTGCTGCGTCATTGCAATGCCAGTCGCGGCCGGCGCGTGGCCGAGTCGGCGCGCCACAACGTGGCGGCCTCGCAGATCCGCACCGCGGCCGGCGAGGTGCCGATCACGGTGTCGGTTGGCGTCGCGCAATGGGCATCTGGCGAACGGCTCGAGGACGTGATCCGGCGCGCCGACCGCACGCTCTACGGCGCCAAGCAGGCCGGCCGCGACCGCGTCGAGGTGCATGCGGACGATGCGTTGAACTTGTCGTTCGCGAACGGCGAGTCGACGGTACCCGGCCAGCTGCACTGAGCGTTCGTCAGCGTTGGCGTGCCAGCCGCGGGTCGAGCAGGTCGCGCAGCCCGTCGCCCATCAGGTTGAGCCCGAGCACGCTGAAGACGATCGCGAGGCCGGGCCAGACCGCGAGCAGCGGGGCCTGGTACATCATCGTCTGGCCTTCGTTCAGCATGCGGCCCCAGCTCGGCATCGGCGGCTGCGTGCCCAGGCCGAGGTAGCTCAGCGCCGCCTCGGCCAGGATCGCGATCGCGAAGCGGATCGTCGCCTGCACGATCAGCACCGCGGCGATGTTGGGCAGCACGTGCTCGAACGTGATGTGCCACGGCCGCTTGCCGCAGGCGCGCGCGGCCAGCACGTATTCGCGCGTCCACACCGCGTTCGCCGAGGCGCGCGTGATGCGTGCGAACTCGGGGATGTTGAACACGCCGATCGCAACGATCGACACGACGAGACCGGGGCCGTAGATCGCAGTCAGCATGATCGCGGTGAGCAGCGCCGGGAACGCGAGCGTGAAGTCGGCGCCGCGCATCACGAGTTCCTCGACCCAGCCGCGCCGCGCCGCGGCGAGCAGACCGAGTGCGACGCCCGCGGTGATGCCGATGCCGACCGCGATCACGCCGACCGCGATCGAATAGCGCGCGCCGACGATCAGCATCGCGGCCACGTCGCGGCCGAGGCTGTCGGTGCCGAGCCAGTGCGCGCTCGACGGCGGCTGCAGCTTGTTCGGCACGTCGATCTCGCCGGCCGGGTAGGGCGTCCAGACGAAAGACAGCAGCGCGGTCAGGACCAGCAGCGCGACCAGCAGGCCGCCGATCATGAAGCTCTTGTGGCGAAGCGCGCGTTGCCAAAAGCTCATGCCGCGTGCACCTTCAAGCGCGGGTCGATCACCGCATACAGCACGTCGACGACGAAGTTGATGACGATCACGGTGGCCGCCAGCAGCATCACGATGCCCTGCACCAGCAGCACGTCGCGGTTCGAGATCGCCTGGAACACCAGCCGCCCCAGGCCCGGCAGCGAGAACACGTTCTCGACCACGATGGTGCCGGTGACGAGGTTCGCGAACTGCAGGCCCATCACCGTCAGCACCGGCACGAAGGCGTTGCGCAGCACGTGGCGCCACAGCACCGCGTGGCGGCTCAGGCCCTTGGCGCGCGCGGTGCGCACGAAGTCCTCGCGCAGCACGTCGAGCACTGCCGAGCGCGTGATGCGCGCGAGGATCGCCGCCTGCACCACCGCGAGCGACACGGCCGGCAGCAGCAGCGCCTTCAGGGCCTGCCACGGCTCGTCGTCCCAACCCGGGAAGCCGCCGGCCGAGAACCATTGCAGCTTCACTGCGAACAGCAGGATCAACAGAATCGCGAACCAGAAGTTCGGCACCGCGATGCCGATCTGGCTCAGCGTCATCACGCTCACGTCGCCGACCTGGTTGTGGCGCGATGCGGCGTACAGGCCCAGCGCGAGCGCGAGCACCGTCGTCATCAGCATCGCGATCACCGCCAGCGGTGCGGTCACAGTCAGGCGCTCGCCGATCAGATCGCTGACCGGCGTGTCGTACGAGACGCTCATGCCCAGATCGCCGCGCAGCATGCCGCCGACCCAGCGCAGGTAGCGCTCGGTCGGCGGGCGGTCCAACCCGAGCTGTGCGCTCAAGGCCTTCACGGCCTCGGGTGTTGCGGTCGCGCCCAGCCGCACCTCGGCGGCATTGCCGGGCAGGATGCCGAGCGCGGCGAAGATCAGCACCGACGCGGCCAGCAGCGTGGCGACGAAGGTGGCGAAGCGCTTGAGCAGAAAGATGCTGATGATCGGGCCCGACGAAATGGACGCGGTGCCGATGCACCGTTCATGCCAATATCATGGCCTAAAACCACGCGCCCTCCGGAGACGACGTTGA
>Ga0307508_10000272_pt1 | contig 63553 bp, 54 predicted proteins | sample 9_EM_MG_FD_203089 | JGI IMG/M metagenome (GOLD analysis project Ga0307508, IMG submission 203089) | Populus trichocarpa ectomycorrhiza microbial communities from riparian zone in the Pacific Northwest, United States - 9_EM | ecosystem: Host-associated > Plants > Roots > Unclassified | place... | reverse complement strand
GACTTCCTCGCTCCCGCCCACGGGCGGGCGGGGGGTGGGCATGGCCCCTTCCCTCACGGGAAGGGGTGGGGGATGGGTGGGGTTGTCTTCAGCAGCCGGAGCAGTGAGCCAGTTTCCCGGCCCACCGCCTGAAGATCCCCCCACAAGTCCCCCTCGTGATTCGACGGGGGCGCAGCTGGGGGGAGCGCGGTGGGACGCCTGGCGCACGCGCTGCCCCGCGTTCGGGCGACGCAGCGTCGCGGCCGATGTGCCAGCTTGCCTGGCGCGGCGGTTGCAGCGAACGGGCCCGCTCTGCCTCTGAGGTCCGGCGCCTCTGCGGCCGACGTGACACCAAGCGAAGCGACTGGCGCGGCGGTCGAGCCGGGCCGATCACTTCATTGCATTCAGCGGCCCGGCATCGGGCATGGCGGGTGACCGGGGTGGCGATCTGGCCGACGTGCAGAGAACGAAGCGAAGCGCAGAGAACGGAACGCCGGTCAGTTCGTCAAGCGGGCGTCGTTCACGCGCAGCGTGAAGGAAACAACGCCCGCGATCCCCGGGCACGGGAACGGGCCGCTGTCGTCATCCCAGCCGGCAATGCCGGCCTGACCTGGTTGTTCGGCATCGCGATGAAGGCGCAGCCTTGATCGCTGCATCGGCGAGCGCACCGGCCGGCGGGCGCGCAGGGTGGCGGCGAGCCTGCGTGAGGGATGGCCGCCCGACAGGGGCGAGACGCTGGGCCTTTGACGGCGGCTCGACACGCAGCGCAACAGCCCGGCCCCGCGCCGCGGGGACACGCCCGAACCCGTTCCTCACTCGCACCGCAGCATCTCGCCACCCTCGGCGGAATGGGAAGCTACCGCGCCCGTTCGAGGATCTCGCGCGCGAACGCCCTCGCCTGTTGGTCCTCAGCGGCACCCAGCACTGGCAGTCGGAGTCCTTCATCCCCCGCTGCATACATCGCACCACCGAAGTCGCTGTCGTAGAACTCACCGTCCTGCGGCCCACCATCGTGATAGGCCCGCATCGTGGACACGGTCAAGTCCACACCGTGCAGCAGTGCCAGATGCTGCCAGGTCCAGGCCTTCATGGCATCACCCTGCTCCACGGCGCGCTCGGCCACGTCACGCAAGGCGTCGATGTTGCCTTGCTCGGCCAGCCGCTCCTGCGCCCACACCTCGCCACCACGCGCGAGCTGCTGCAGGGCCGTCAGGGACCCGCTCTCAGCGGCGGTTTGCGTCCACCGGGCCTGCGCCTCCGGCGTTCCTGCGATCCGCGCCATGCGATCGGCATCCACGTCGCCGGACATCCGCTCGGCCAGCTCGAAAAACTCGCGGCTGTCGAACGCGCCCGCGTACTCGACTGCCGCCGGCCGAACCCCGGCGAGCGCCGCAGCCTTCAAGTGTTGCTCGTACTTCCGAAAGCGCGGCTCGGCCAAGAGGTATTCGTCCACCCAGCCCTGCTCGATGCGCGTTAGCTGTCGCCCCTTGAGCGACTCTTCGTACAGGTACGGATTCGGCCGCTTGCACCGGTACAGCGCCGCCAGCAGGTGGTGAACCTGGCCGTCAGCACCCTCGGCGGCCTGCTCCAGGCTGTCCAGCAACAGGGGAGACTTCAGGAACCGTTCCGGACCCGAGGGATCGGCGACGGCCGATCTGTCGGCATCGCCTTCGTCGCCCCAATCATCCTCTGGGTCGTCGTTCAGGTCGTCCTCATCCTCGCGATGAGGCGCAGCCGCCAAGGCTTCGAGGACATGCGTCCAGCGGATGCACGAGACCTGCCGCGCCATCGCAAACTCTGCCAAGGCATCGGCAAGTTGGACGCTGGCTGCCTGCGCATAGCCGAGCTGCACGGCTCTTCCGATCAGCTGCGGTGATGTGCCCGACAGCGCATCCCCCACGCCGGCGTCGGCCAGCAAAGACTCGGAACGGAACGCTGCCCACGAGGAGTAGCCGAAGGCAGCTGCCAGCAGCTCGTGGACGTGGCTGCGCTTGACCGGCAGGCCGGTGCGAGATTGGAAGTGTTGCTGCGCAGAATGCGCCAGCTCTTTCAAGGTCATGATTCTTCCTTTGATGAACCACGTCGATTCGGGTCAGACGCACGCGTTTAAGTCCCCGACGACGAGGCCACAAAGGGAGATCAATGACGATGGGATGGAGGCCTGTTTCTACTCGCGTGCAAGTACGGTGGGCACCTTGGCGGGCATTCTATCCAGAGGCAGGAATCGTCCGGCCTGCTGCCGTTCGCGGAGGGCGGAGGAAGTTGCATTTACACTGCAAGCATTGACTTTTACAGCACTCCCACAACAGAATCCACGCCATGAAGGCGATCACGGCATCAACCACCCAGGAACAGCAGGTGCTGCGCCTCGCGCGAGCCCGCAAGCTGCTGCGCGCCCGTGACGTGACACAGCACGGGCTGCCGACGATCGCACTGACGCGCCTGGTGCAGGCCGGCAAACTCGAGCGCGTGGCGCGCGGGCTGTACGGCGTTCCTGGCGCGAAGACCAGCGAACACCGCTCGCTCGCCGAAGTCTCGGCGCGCGTACCGAAGGGTGTGGTGTGCCTGCTGTCGGCACTGCGCGTCCACGAGATCGGCACGCAGGCCCCGTTCGAGGTTTGGATCGCCATCCCGCAGCACATGGGGGCGCCGCGTCTGGACCAGCCCGAGATCCGCGTCGTTCGCATGTCCGACGCCACGTTGGCCGAGGGCGTCGAGCGACTGAACATCGATGGCATCAAGGTGCCTGTGTTCAACGCCGCCCGGACCGTCGTCGACTGCTTCCGATTCCGCAACAAGATCGGACTGGACGTGGCACTCGAAGCGCTGCGCGACGGCTGGAGGCAGCGCAAGTTCACACTGGACGACCTCTGGCAGCACGCCATGCGAGGTCGCGTGGCCAACGTGATGCGGCCCTACATCGAGGCGATCACGGCATGACGGCGAACCGCGCGGCATCGATCCGGGCCCGCGCACACCACGACTTGGATCACGTAGGACAACGGGTAGAAACGACTTTGAGTGACAGACCTCGCGTGCTAGCCTTGATTGCGTCACGAAATCATGCAGCAGCAGCCAAAACCTCAACACGGTGGCACCCGACAAGGGGCCGGGCGCAAGCTCGCCTACGGTGAACCGACGAAGACTGTTCGTGTGCCGCAGAGCCTAGTCCCCATGGTGGTGGGGTATCTCGAAGGGCTCAAGCACGGGCCCGCGGATCGCGTCAATGCAGTCGCCTCCAAGACTCGCTCCATCGCATCCCATCGATCCGCCACGTCTGTGCCGACACTGGGCCGGCGGGTGCGCGCCGGGAAGCCGGCTTCAGGCGATGACTATCAGGAAGACGTTGTTGACCTTGGGCGCCACCTCGTGCGCGACCCTGAAGCCACTTTCGTGATGCAGGTTGACGGTTGGTCCATGCGCGACGCCGGAATAGCCGACGGCGATGAACTCGTCGTGGATCGCTCAATCGCAGCAGAGGCTGGCCGTATCGTCATCGCCGAAGTCGACGGCGAATTGACGGTGAAGCGGTTGCAGCGTACTGCCACGGGTTGGTTGCTGCAGGCAGCCAATCCCGACTTCCCTGATCTTGTCGTCACGGACGAGAACGAACTGCACATATGGGGCGTTGTGACCCGCGTGGTCCGCAAGCTCTGAAAGCATCAAAAACCTAAACTGAACCTGGACGCTCTCATGTCGCAAACCAGCCGAATCGAATGGACCGAAGCCACCTGGAATCCGACCGTCGGATGTACCAAGATTTCCCCAGGATGCAAGAACTGCTACGCAGAGTCCATGGCCAAACGCCTCAAGGCCATGGGCACGCCGGGGTACGAGAACGGCTTCAAGCTGACCATCCTGCCTGATCGTCTGGCCGAGCCGCTGGCGAGGAAGAAGCCAACGGTGTACTTCGTCAACTCGATGTCCGACCTGTTCCACAAAGGCGTCGATGACAACTACATCGCGCAGGTATTCGACGTGATCCAGCGTTGCCCGCGCCACACCTTCCAGGTCTTGACCAAGCGAGCGGACCGCATGGCTTCGTTCTTCCGCAATCGTGAGGTGCCCTCCAATGCTTGGCTCGGCGTCTCGGTCGAGGATCGGAAGTACGGTGTCCCACGCATCGACGGCCTGCGACAGGTCGACGCTCGGATTCGCTTCCTATCGGTCGAGCCGCTGCTGGAAGACGTGGGCGAACTAGACCTCACAGACATCCATTGGGTCATCGTCGGTGGCGAATCGGGTCCGAAAGCTCGCCCGATGAAGTTGGAATGGGTCGAAAATATCCAGCAGCAATGCGAGGAACAGAACGTGCAATTCTTCTTCAAGCAGTGGGGCGGATGGGGCGCGGACGGCAAGCGCCGATCCAAGAAGGCAAACGGCCGACTACTAGCCGGCCGCACTTGGGATGACATGCCAGAGTTGTCCGCCATCGCCTGAAGTCCAGCATGGCGCTGAAACAGTACAACTGGAAAGATGGCCCGGACATCATCCAGCAGCACAGCGTAGCCAAGCACCGAATCCTCCAGGCGTACCTCGCCGCCTACTTCAAGACTCTCGTCAGCTCGCACACCCAGGAAGAGATGCGCCTGACTCTTGTCGACGGCTTTGCCGGCGGCGGCCTCTATGTTCACAGCGACACCAAGGAAACGGTAAAGGGGTCACCCTTTATTTTCTTGGAGGCTACGCGAGAGGCCGAGTACCTGATCAACAAGGACCGTCGCAAGAAGGTTGATCTGCGGGTGGACTACCACTTCGTCGAGCCCGACAAGCACGCGCACCAGCATCTCGACAAAGTCCTACGTGAAGCGGGTTACGGTGACCGCATCGGCAACGGCATTTTTCTGCGTCACGCAAGGTTTCAGGACGAGGCCGACTCGATCATCGAGTTCATCAAGAAGAAGAGCCCCCGCAACGGCCGATCGATCTTCTCGCTCGATCAGTACGGCTACAAGGACGTGCCCACTGATTTGATCCGCAAGATTTTTGCAAAGCTGCCCAGTGCCGAAGTGATCCTGACCTTCGGGGTCGACTCCTTCATCAACTTCGCCAGCGACGGTAAGCTGACCCAACGCCTGCTCGACGGCATGGGCGTTCCGGACGTGCTTCAAGGACGCTCGATTGACGAAATCAAGGAATCAGAACGCGATTGGCGGCTCTTCATCCAGAGCGCCCTGTATCGATCCCTGGTCGAGAATTGCGGTGCCCGTCACTACACCCCGTTCTTCATCCGCAATCGAAATGGTCACGGCGACTACTGGCTGATCCACCTCTCGCAGCACCACCGCGCTCGTGACGTGATGACCGAGGTGCACTGGGCCAACAACAACTACTTCATTCACTACGGTGGCGCCGGCCTCGACATGTTTCACATGGTCGGCTACGACCCCGTGCATGACGCCGCGCACCGAGGCCAGTCACCGCTTGGCTTCGAGTTCGACGACGTGGCGAGAAGGTCGAGCATCGCAGCGCTGAACGAGCAGATTCCGCGCCGGGTCTACTCCAACGACGAAGGCATCAGCTTCGGCGAACTCTTTGCCACGACGTGCAACAGCTCGCCGGCATCGGCGCAAATCTATCGCGAGTCGATCGGGAAGCTGCTCGATGAGAAGGCAGTCCAGATCGTTGGCGCCGACGGTACAAGGCGCCGGTCGGCGGCCCAGATCAAGGCCAGCGACCAGATCATGTCGCCAGAGCAACGCACGCTCTTCTTGGCGGGCTGAGCCTCACGCCGATCAGTACCGCCACGGGAGTAGCTCAACTTGACTTCGATCATTCCGAACGCCTACGAAGGTCGCGAGCAGGCTCTGGTGAAGCATGCACTCCTCAAGAGCTACCTTGAAAAGCTCGTGCTCATCATCGGCATGTGCGCCAAGAAGGCGAGGCATGTAGAAGTCTGCTTCGTGGACTGCTTCGCCGGGCCGTGGGGAGCGCCGGGTGACAACCTTGAGGGAACGTCCATCGCCCTCTCGCTGAAGACGCTGGCCGCCTGCAAGGAGAAGTTGTCCACGCTCGGAGTCGATGCAACGATGCGCGCGCTCTATATCGAGAAGGATCCGGCCGCCTTCGGTCGGCTCTTGAAGTTTCTGAATTCGAAGGCACCGCCTTCTGTCGATCATGCTTGTCTGCATGGTGATTTCGTCGATCTGCGCAACGACATCTTGAGATGGTGCGGGTCCGACGCCTTCACGTTCTTCTTCGTCGACCCCAAGGGCTGGAAAGACATCGCGATCGAGACGATGAAGCCTCTGCTTCAGCGTCCACGGTCAGAGTTCTTGATCAACTTCGCCTACAACTTCATCAACCGCACGGCATCGATGGCGATCTGGCAGGATGCAATGACGAAACTGCTGGGGTCGTCGGTGAAGCTCGATGGTCTGCAGCCTGCCGAACGTGAAGAGACGCTTGTCAATGCTTACCGCACGAGTCTCAAGGCTTGCGTCCCTGCCGGTCGCCCTGAGTACCGTGCCAGGTCGGCCTACGTGACTGTGCTCGACCCACTACACCGCCGAACAAAGTACCACCTCGTCTATTTGACGAGCCATCCAACGGGCATCGTCGAATTCATGGACATCTCCGAGCGAGTGGATTTGGTCCAGAGGCAGGTCCGCGCCGCCAAGCAGATCGATGTTCGCCAGCAGAAGACCGGCGTCACAGACATGTTTGGCGCAAACCCACAGCCCGAGCCAGCGGACGGCCGCCGCAGTCCCGATGATGTGGATGCGTTCTGGCGCCGGCATCTAGCAGCCGGCGGGCGGCGCGTCGGAACGGCAGATTTCGCAGACATCCTTGAGGCCACGAACTGGCTTCCAGGTGAGCTTCAAAGCTCACTGGTGAGGCTCGTGAAGGCGGGCGCAGTGCGCAATCTGGATGCCGATGTGACCAGGAGGCGAACGAGGCCGTTGCACTTCGAGAAGTCCGAGCGCCTTCAGCTCATCTGATCATCCTTCTCGGATCCTAAGCCTCCGAGACAAATCGCCATCAGCTCCTGGCGCCGGGCACGGCGCCGAGCCGCGATGATCGCATCGAGATCGAGAGCGAACTGGCCGCACCCATCAGCAACGCACTTCGGAGACAGGTCTGGCTAGTTGGTTCGCCGACGCCATGCGATCCCGCGCGAGCCTGAACCCAATATCTCGGCGGTAGGAAGGCGCCGAAGGCATCAGGAAATGTCGGAAGGCCGAAGGCTTCGCCCTACAAGTTCATACCTTCTGCGTCGTGTGCAGCCGCATCGATCTTCACCTTGCCCCGGACGATGACCTCCCTGGCGGTTTCACCACGCATCCAGCAGTCCAGCATGTCCGCCCACACTTGCATGAGGACCCGCCTTGGCCCAGACAAGCGCGCATGGTTGTAGGCTGCGGCAACTTGGTCCTTCTTCTGGTGGGCCAGACAGGCTTCGATCAAGGCCTCTGGAAAGAGGGCATCGTTGAGCCGTGACGAGAACGTTCGGCGCAGGTCGTGGACGGAGACCGGCAGAAACGGCTCCTGATCCGGTGTTCGATCCTCGTTGATCCGGTCCACCGCCGCGGCGATCGTCCGGTTCAGCGTGGCCTGGCTGATCGGCTCGGCGGAGTCATAACGGCTGGGGTGGACGAATCTGCTCGACGGGAAGCAGGTTCGAAGCGTTGTCAGGATGTCCAGGGCCTGCTCGGCCAGGTATACCGTGTGCAGCTTGCCTGCCTTCATTCGCTCGGCAGGGATCAGCCACTGCGCCCGCTCCCAGTCCACTTCCGCCCAGGTGGCCCCGATGAACTCACCTTTGCGAACACCGGTCAGCAGCAAGAACCTGACAGCCAGCCGCAGTGTCGGGGCGGTGCCAGTCTTCTCCAGTCCGTCGAGCAACGTCTTGATTTCATGGCGGCTCAGGTTGCGCTCACGCGGGACAAACGTGGCGTAGGCCTTCCGCGCGAGCGCTTCAGCCGGATTGGCGATATCGACGCCCTTGCCATTGGCGAACCGGTAGACCTGCAACACCAGTTCCCTGGCGTGCACGGCCGGACCAGGCCCTCGTTCAGTCTTGACGCGGTCGAGCAACTCACCCAGCGCGACCGGCTTGATTTCATCGAGGTTCAGCTTCCCGAACGGGCCGGCCAGGATGCGGTTGTAGATCGAACGCCGCAATGACAGCGTGCTGTCGGCCAGACGCTCGGCACCGCTCTTGGCGTCGGACTTGAACTCGAAATACCGCGTCGCCCACCGCCCGAAGCTCATGGCGTCGGCGACTTCGCTGCGCTGCTCGACCTTGGCCCGGGCCGGCGACCGCCCGGAGCTGACATCGACACGAGCCCGAGCCAGCAGCAGGCGCGCCTCCTCCAGCGTCACATCCATGCCATAGGCTAGGTGAGATCGCTGGGCATGACGCGCAACCGGCTCATGGCGTCCGATGGTCAACGTCTCGCGTCGGCCGCTCAGCCGATAGTCGTAGCGGAAGGACCGGCTACCGCTGGGCGAGACGACGACGTAGAGACCGTTGCCTCCGTCGCTGATCTTGTACACCCGCTCGCCAGGCTGTAGCTCTCGCAGCTTGGCTTCCGTCAATCCGTGACGCGTCTTCGCGCTGGCCAGCCCAACGCGAGCCCGATCCACCGAGGTGTCCATGAGATCTCCGATCCGTCCTTGGTCACAGAACCGGATACCGTCATGGGGTCTGACGGTATCGCCGCAGGCCTGCCAGCCTAGGTGCTCGGATACCGTCAGGTCAACCGTCAGGACGCCTGGGACGTCTCTGGATTCGATGGGACGTCGTGGGACGCTAAGTCCTTGTCCCTACAGCGAAATCGGGTTGTCTTGGGATGCTCTGAAACACCGTGGAACGATGTTGACTCATTCCCACTCGATCGTCGCCGGCGGCTTGCTCGACACGTCGTAGGTCACGCGGTTGATGCCGCGCACCTCGTTGATGATGCGGCCCGACACTTTTTTCAGCAGGCTGTAGGGCAGCTCGGCCCAGTCTGCGGTCATGAAGTCGCTGGTCTGCACGGCGCGCAGCGCCACCACGTAGTCGTAGGTGCGGCCGTCGCCCATCACGCCCACGCTCTTCACGGGCAGGAACACTACAAAGGCCTGGCTGGTGAGCTCGTACCAGGTCTTGCCGGTCTCGGCGTCACGCGTGTTGCGCAGCTCTTCGATGAAGATCGCATCGGCGCGGCGCAGGAGGTCGGCGTAGTCTTTCTTCACCTCGCCGAGGATGCGCACGCCCAGGCCCGGGCCCGGGAAGGGGTGGCGGTAGACCATGTCGTGCGGCAGGCCCAGGGCAACGCCGAGTTCTCGCACTTCGTCCTTGAACAGCTCGCGCAGCGGCTCGAGCAGCTTGAGCCCCAGCGTCTCGGGCAGGCCGCCGACGTTGTGGTGGCTCTTGATCGTGATCGCCTTCTTGGTCTTGGCGCCGCCGCTCTCGATCACATCCGGGTAGATCGTGCCTTGCGCGAGCCACTTGGCCGACTGGAGTTTCTTCGCCTCGGCCTGGAACACCTCGACGAACTCGCGGCCGATGATCTTGCGCTTGGCTTCCGGGTCGGTGACGCCCGCCAGATGGCCGAGAAACTGGCCGCTGGCATCCACGCGGATCACCTTGGCATGCAGGCGGCCGGCAAACATGTCCATCACCATGTCGCCTTCGTTCAGGCGCAACAGGCCGTGATCGACGAACACGCAGGTGAGCTGGTCGCCGATCGCGCGGTGGATCAGCGCAGCGGCCACGCTGGAGTCGACACCACCGCTCAGGCCCAGAATGACTTCTTCCTTGCCGACCTGCTCGCGAATGCGCGCGACGGCTTCGGTGATGTAGTCGCCCATCACCCAATCAGGTTGAGCCTTCGCGATGTCGAGCACGAAACGGTTCAGCAACTCGCGGCCCTTCACGGTGTGCGTGACCTCGGGATGGAACTGCACCGCGTAGTAGCCACGCGACTCATCGGCCATGCCGGCGATGGGGCAGCTCGGCGTCGACGCCATCAGCTTGAAGCCCGGCGGCAGCTCGGTGACCTTGTCGCCGTGGCTCATCCACACCTTGAGCATGCCGTGGCCTTCGGCCGTGGCGAAGTCTTCAATGCCTTTCAGCAGCTGCGTGTGGCCATGCGCCCTCACCTCGGCATAGCCGAATTCGCGGTGCGAACTGGCCTCAACCTTGCCGCCTTGCTGCACGGCCATGGTGAACATGCCGTAGCAGATGCCCAGCACCGGAACACCCAGATCCCAAACCGCCTGCGGCGCGCGCAGATCGTGTTCTTCGTAGGTGCTGGCGTGGCTGCCCGAGAGGATGACGCCCTTGGGCTTGAACTCGCGAATGAACGCGTCGCTCACGTCGTTGGGGTGGATCTCGCAGTACACATGCGCCTCGCGCACGCGACGTGCGATCAGTTGGGTGACCTGGGAGCCGAAATCGAGGATGAGGATCTTGTCGTGCATGTCAGGACTCGCGCCAAGCCACCCCGAGGGAAGCTCGTGCTCCCTCGATGGGCCGTGAACGCAGTGAGCGTGGAAGTTTCATTTCAGACGGTCGCGCCATCGCCCTGAGCTTTGGCGGACGGGAGATCGAGGCGCGCGCCGCGCTGCTTGCGGAAATGCGTCCAGGCCAGCAGCAGCGCGCACAGCTGCAGCGCGGCGCAGAAGTAGAACGGCGCGCCCAGGCGCCAGTCGCCCTTGGGCATCTCCGACACCATGCTGAGCAACGGCGCGCCGATCAACGGTGCCAGCACGGCGGCCATGCTGTTGACCGAACTGACGGCACCCATGGTCTTGCCCTGCGAACTGGCATCGGCCGCACCCGAGATCAGGCTCTGGATGGCGGCCGCAGCGGTGGAACCCAGCAAGCCGCAGATGATGACCGCGTACATCATCCAGCCCTCGGTGACGGCACCGAACGCGAAGTACGAGAGCGTCGATGACGCGAGCCCGATCAATGCCAGCCGCTTGGCACCAAAGCGCTTAAGCAGCCGGCCCAGCAGCAGGCCTTGCACGAGTGCCGATGAAACACCGACGGCAAACAGCGACAAGCCGTTTTCCATCGGCCCCCAGCCGAACTTGAAGGTGGTGTACAGCACCCAGCAGGTGTGCAGCACGAACTGCGCGAGCCCCGCGCAGGCCACCACCGCCACCAGCCTGCCCACGCCCCGCAGTTGGGTCAGCGCCGACAGTGAAGCAACTGGGTTGGCTGCAGCCCAGCGAAACGGCTTGCGACGCTCTTTGGGCAGCGACTCGGGCAACACGAAGTAGCCGTACAGCAGGTTGACGAGCGCCAGACTGCCCGCTGCGAAGAACGGCAGATGCAGGTTGATGTGGCCGAGCAAACCGCCCATTGACGGCCCGAGGATGAAGCCCAGGCCGAACATGGCGCCGAGCATGCCGAAGCGCTTGGCGCGCAAATCGGGCTCGGTGATGTCGGCCACATAGGCGTTGGCCACCGCGATGTTGGACTGCATCGCGCCGCTGAACAGGCGCACCACGATCAGCATCCACAGTGCCGTGGCCACGGCAGTCACGAAGAAGCTCAGGGCCAGCCCGCAGAACCCCACGAGCAGCACAGGTCGGCGGCCATATTGGTCGGACAGCGCGCCGATGATGGGGGAGCCGAAGAAGTTCGCAATGCCGAAGGCAAAGCCGACCGCGCCCGTCCACAGTGCCTGGTCGCTTTGCGAGCCGCCGGTGAACGTGCCGACCAGCACCGGCAGGACCGGGATGATCAGGCCGATCGACACCATGTCGATCAGCACCGTCAACATGATGAAGCGCATGGCGGCCTGACGCGGCGCTCCGGGGAGAACCGCGGCGGTCACGGGGGACTCATTCGGCACGGTAGTTCGGTGCTTCCTTGGTGATCTGGACGTCGTGCACGTGGCTTTCGCGGATGCCCGCCGAGGTGATCTCGACGAACTCGGCCTTGTCGCGCATGTCGTCGATGCCGGCACACCCGCAGTAGCCCATGGATGCGCGCAAGCCACCCGCCATCTGGAAGACGATGCTGATCAGCGAGCCCTTGTAGGGCACGCGGCCTTCGATGCCTTCGGGCACAAGCTTGTCGGCATTCGGGTTGGCGCCGGTGTTGTCCTGGAAGTAGCGGTCGGCCGAGCCCTGCTGCATGGCACCGATGGAGCCCATGCCGCGGTAGCTCTTGTAGCTGCGCCCCTGGAACAGCACGATCTCGCCCGGCGCTTCTTCGGTGCCTGCGAACATGCCGCCCATCATCACGGTGTGTGCACCGGCCGCGATGGCCTTGGCGATGTCGCCCGAGTAGCGGATACCCCCGTCGGCGATCAACGGTACGCCGGTGCCCGCAAGCGCCTTGGCCACGTTATCGATGGCGGTGATCTGCGGCACGCCCACACCGGCCACGATGCGCGTGGTGCAGATCGAGCCGGGGCCGATGCCGACCTTGACGCCATCGGCGCCCGCTTCGGCCAGCGCCAGCGCCGCAGCGCCGGTGGCAATGTTGCCGCCGACCACGTCGACATGCGGGTAGTTCTGCTTGACCCAGCGCACGCGTTCGATCACACCGGCACTGTGGCCGTGAGCGGTGTCGACCACCAGCGCATCGACGCCTGCTTTGACGAGCAGGTCGACGCGCTCTTCGGTGCCGTCTCCCACACCCACGGCCGCGCCCACGCGCAGCTTGCCTTGCGCGTCACGCGCCGCATTGGGGAAGTTGGTCTGCTTGGTGATGTCCTTCACCGTGAACAGGCCGCGCAGCTCGAAGGCCTCGTTGACGACGACCACGCGCTCCAGCTTGTGCTTGTGCATCAGCGCCTTGGCCTCGGCCAGCGTGGCGCCGTCACGCACGGTGATGAGCCGCTCGCGCGGCGTCATGATCTCGCGCACCGGGATGTCCATGCGCGTCTCGAAGCGCAGGTCGCGGCCGGTCACGATGCCCACCACGCGGCCGTCTTCGAGCACCGGGAATCCTGAGATGCCATGCTGCCGAGACAGCGTGATCACGTCGCGCACCGGCACGCCGGGCGAGATGGTGATCGGGTCGCGCAGCACGCCCGATTCGTAGCGCTTGACCCGCGCCACCTCGGCCGCCTGCTGCTTGGGCGAAAGGTTCTTGTGGACGATCCCGATGCCGCCCTCTTGCGCGATGGCGATCGCCAGGCGCGCTTCTGTCACCGTGTCCATGGCGGCAGACACCAGGGGCAGGTTCAGGCGAATGTTGCGGGAGAAGTGGGTCGAAAGCGAGGTGTCGCGTGGCAACACCTGAGAGAAAGCCGGCACCAACAACACATCGTCGAAGGTGAGCGCTTTGCCTAGAAGGCGCATGAGGAAGCTCCTGACGCAAAAGCGAATTATACGGACCGCCCTCGCCTTCGCACCGCCGCCGCGCCCCGCAAGGTGCCGGAGGCCTTTCGGATCGCGCACTTGGTAACGTCTGCGGCATTAGTTAACGAAATGCCGCCGCACGACGTGCAGACCCTGTGCAAAACCAGGCAAGGCACCCCGGCGATGGCTCGCAAGCCTCACTCGCACGACTACACTTTCGAGATGACATTCGCACGCCCTCACACCCTCGTACGGCTCGCCACCCTGGGCCTCGGAGTCCTTCTTACCTTGAGCCTTAGCAACCCCGCATTCGCTCAGTGGAAGTGGAAAGACAAGAGCGGCCGTGTGCAGTACAGCGACCTCCCGCCGCCGCCCGCCGTGAGCGATGCCGACATCCTGCAACGCCCCACCGGAAGCGTCCGCAAGGGTGGACCGTCCTTTGCGCCGAACGCCGCAGCTTCTGCTGCGTCAGCCCCGGCCAGTGGCCCGTCGAACGCCGTCGAGCCCGAACTCGAAGCCAAGCGCAAGAAGGGGGCTGAGGAAGAGGCCGCCAAGCGCCGAGCCGAGGAAGAAAAGCAGAAGGTTGCCCGAGCCGAGAACTGCCAGCGCGCCAAGGCTCAGTTGCGGGCCTTGGAAGACGGCATGCGCATGGCACGCGTGAACGAAAAGGGTGAGCGGGAAGTCCTCGACGACAAAGGCCGTGCCGAAGAAAGCAAACGCGCCCGCGACGTCGTCGGCAGCGACTGCAAGTAAGCCCCGTCAGGGCCTGGTCTTGGCACGGTGGCTCTGGTAGCGCTGGCGCCGGGCTTCTTTCGGATCGACCAGCAACGGCCGGTAGATCTCTACCCTGTCTCGATCCCGCAGCGGGTCGTCCAGGGCGCGGAGCTTGCCCCAAACGCCCACCGCCAGACCATCCAGCGCCAACTCCGGGAACGCCTGCCGCAAGGCGTCGAGCACGCTGCTTTCTGATGGCAACTGCAAGCTGACCTGCTGCACCTGGCCGGCCGCGGCGCTGTAGACCACTTCGACGTGCAGTTCAGCGGGGTCCATGAACCTGCTCTGCCCGCTTCACGAAAGCGTCGACGAAGGTGTTGGCCACGCGATCGAATACCGGGCTGACCACCAGTTCGAGCGGCATGCTGGCGAACGCATAGCGCATCTCGAACTCGACCTTGCACGCGGCTGCTTGGCCTGGCACCGCCAGCGGCAGAAATTTCCATGAACCTTCCAGCGTCGAGAATGGCCCATCGACCAGCGACACCAGCACGCTGCTGTCTGCGACCTGGGTATTGCGCGTGGTGAAGGCGTGCCGCAGGCCGCCATAAGCGAGGTACAGCCGGGCTGTCATGCTCGACTCATCCTGGCTCAGCACTTCGGCCTTTTCGCACCAGGGCAGGAACCGCGGGTATTCGGGCACGGCCGTCACGAGCGCGTACATCTCATGGGCCGAATACGAGAGAAGAACTGACTTCTTGACGTGCTTCATACAATGCCCGGATTGTATTGAGCGCTTTTTGCCTCACTTGCCACTTATGTCGATTGCCGAAAACCGCCGCGCCCGCTTTGATTACCACCTCGAAGAAAAGTACGAGGCCGGCATGGTGCTGCAAGGCTGGGAGATCAAGGCCATCCGCGCCGGCCAGGTGCAGCTGACCGACGGCTACGTGGTGATCCGCAATGGCGAGCTCTACCTGATCGGTTGCCGCATCAACGCGCTGCGCAGCGCGTCGACGCACATCAGCCCCGAGGCCGACCGCACCAAGAAGCTCCTGATGCACAAGGAAGAGATCAAGCGACTGATCGGCAAGGTCGAGCAGAAGGGCTTCACGCTGGTGCCGCTGGACCTGCACTACAAGGGCGGCCGCGTGAAAGCCGAGATCGCGCTGGCCAAAGGCAAGGCCGAGCACGACAAGCGCGACACCGAGAAGAAGCGTGATTGGGATCGGGAGAAAGGTCGCCTGATGAGACACAAAGTCTCGTCAGGTTCGAAGAACTGAGCCGAAAGGCTCAACGGACTTTTCGCCCCAGGCAAAAGGGGCGCCTGATGAGACACAAGGTCTCATCGAAGGCCTGAATCTCAGGGCCCGAGAACGGCCAGCGCGTGCTGGCAGTCGTGGATCAGATCCGCCACCGACTCCAGGCCCACCGAGAAGCGCACCAAGGTGCCCCGATAGGCGGGCTCCTCGCGCATACCCGTCAGGTTGTATGGAACAGCCAAGCTCACCGGCCCGGCCCACGAGTAGCCGATCTTGAAGAGCTGCAGCGCATCGATGAACGCATGCACCTGCTCGGCGCTGTAACGCTCGTTGAAGACCACCGAAAACAGGCCCGCTGAACGGGTGCAAAGCCGCTTCCAAAACTCGTGCCCCGGCGCACCTGGCAGCGCAGGATGCAGCACCTGCGTCACCTCGCGCCGCTGCGACCACCAGGCCGCCAAGGTGCGCGCAGATGCATCGTGCGCGTCATAGCGCAAGGCCAGCGATGGCAGCGAGCGCAGCACCAGTTCGATGTCGTTCGCACCCACGCCCCAGCCCATGCGCATGTGGCAGAACTTCAGCTTCAAGTGCAGTGCTTCATCTTGCGTGGTCACCGACCCCATCAGCACGTCGGCACCGCCCGAGGCGTACTTGGTCAGGGCCTGGATCGACACATCGACGCCCAGCGGGTCGCCGTTGGGCGTGAGATCGAACGGGTTGAACGCCAAGCCGGCGCCCCAGGTGTTGTCGAGCGCAATGGTCAGGCCGGGGTGCGCGCGAGCCACGCTCACCAGCGCCGGCAGATCGGGAAACTCCATCGTCACCGAGCCTGCAGCCTCCAGCCACAGCAGCTTCGTCTGCGGGCCGATCAGCGAGGCCAGGCCCAAGGCATCCATCGGATCGTAGAACTTGTGGGTGATGCCCCAGGCGGCCAGTTCGTGGCGCGCCAGCTCCTTGTTCGGCCCATAGGCGTTTTCGGGAATCAGCACCTCGTCGCCTTGCTTGAGCAAAGCCATGTCGACCAGCACGATCGTGGCCAGGCCGCTCGGCACCAGCAAGGTGTGCGTACCCCCCTCGAGTGCGGCGATTCGCTCTTCGAGCGTGAACGAGGTGGGCGTACCGTGCAGGCCGTAGGTGTAGCCGGTCTTCGACCTCCAAGTGCGAGCCTGTAAGGCAGCGACGTTCGGGAAGATGACTGTCGACGCCTTGTGCACACCCGGTGCTGCCGAGCTGAAGCCCGCCGGCGGCACGTAGGGGTGGTGGATCAGTTCGGTGCGCTTGTCTCGGCTCATAGGCGGCTCATGGAGGGCTTCAGATCGGCTGGGCAATCAGGTCGTGGCCCTGCGTGCCGACGACACGAGCCTTGGTGAACTCCCCCACCTTCAAGGTCTTGGAGGCTTTCTCGGGCGGCAGCAGCTTCACGCTGCCATCGATCTCCGGAGCATCGGCATAGCTGCGACCCACGCCACCCTTTCGACCGAGTGCTGGCGCCGAATCGACCAGCACCTGCATGGTCGCGCCGATGCGGCTGCGCAGCTTCGCGGCGGACACCTCTTCGGCCACGGCCATGAAGCGCGCCCTTCTTTCTTCACGCACTTCGGCGGGTACCGCGTCGGGCAACGCGTTGGCGGTAGCGCCTTCCACAGGTGAATAAGCGAAGCACCCTGCCCGGTCGATCTGCGCTTCGCGCATGAAGCCGAGCAAATGTTCGAACTCGGCTTCCGTCTCGCCGGGAAAGCCAGCGATGAAGGTGCTGCGCACCACCAGCTCCGGGCAGATCTCGCGCCAGCGCTGCAGGCGATCGAGGTTCTTCTCGCCGTTGGCCGGGCGCTTCATGCGCTTGAGCACATCGGGGTGCGAGTGCTGGAACGGCACGTCGAGGTACGGCAGGATCAGCCCCTGCGCCATCAACGGCAGCACCTCATCCACATGCGGATACGGGTAAACGTAATGCATGCGCACCCAGGCGCCGTGCTGTGCAGCCAGTTCGCCGAGCTTCTCGCACAGGTCGAGCATGCGGGTCTTGACCGGCTTGCCGTCCCAGAAGCCGGTGCGGTACTTCACGTCGACCCCGTAGGCGCTCGTGTCCTGGCTGATCACCAGCAACTCTTTCACGCCGGCTTCGAACAGGCGCTGCGCTTCACTCAGCACGTCGCCAATCGGGCGCGAGACCAGGTCGCCGCGCATGCTGGGAATGATGCAAAAGCTGCAGCGGTGATTGCAGCCTTCACTGATCTTGAGATATGCGTAGTGCCTCGGCGTGAGCTTGATGCCTTGCGCCGGCACCAGATCGACGAACGGGTCGTGCGGCTTGGGCACGTGCAGGTGCACCGCATCCATCACCTCATTCGTGGCGTGCGGCCCGGTCACTGCCAGCACGCTCGGGTGCATCTGCCGAACCAGATTGCCGCCGGCCTCGCCCGCCTTGGCGCCCAGGCAACCGGTGACGATCACCTTGCCGTTCTCGGCCAGCGCCTCGCCGATGGTGTCGAGGCTTTCCTTCACCGCGTCGTCGATGAAACCGCAGGTGTTCACGATCACCAGATCGGCGCCGGCGAAGGTCTTGGAAGTGTCGTAGCCCTCCGCACGCAGCTGCGTGAGGATCAGTTCGGAATCGGTCAGCGCCTTGGGGCAACCCAGGGACACGAAGCCGATCTTGGGTGCCTGGCTCGCTGGCATTGAAACAGCCGGCTTGGCGAGTGTGTCTTGTGTCATCCGGCGATTTTCGCCGCAAAACCATCAAACGCGGCGACGCGCATCAAGCAACGCCAGCGGAACCGGCTTTGCCGGGCCGCCAGGCGGCGCCCCTCGGGGGCAGGAGCGAAGCGACTGGGGGGCTATTTCTTGAAGCCAGGCATGCCCGGGAAAAGCGTCTCGGCCTGCTTGGCCATCTGCTCCTGCATCTGAGCGAACATGTTCTTCGACTGCTCGAGGTAGTTGCCCATCAGCCCTTGCACCGCGGGGGCCTGGCCGTTGAGGAACTGCGTCCACATCTCGGGATTCATCACGTTCGGCTCGAGCAGGCCCTTGGACTGGTCGGCCAGGCGTTTCTGGATATCAGTGAAGGTCTGCAGGTTCTTCTCAAGGTACGAACCCATCATGCCCTGCATGGCGTGGCCGTAGAAACGGATGATCTGCGCCAGCATCTGCGACGAGAACATCGGCACGCCGCCGGTTTCTTCTTCGAGAATGATCTGAAGCAGGATGCTGCGCGTGAGTTCGTCGCTGGTCTTGGCGTCGCGCACCACGAAGTCCTGGCCCTCGAGGACCATCTTCTTCACGTCGGCCAGCGTGATGTAGCTGCTGGTCTGTGTGTCGTACAAACGCCGATTGGGGTACTTCTTGAGAATGCGCTGGCTGTTGCTGTCGGCGCTGCCGTCGTCGGATGTCGATGCGCGGCGGTTTTGTGCCATTCAGAAAGCTCCTGTTGAACCAGTGTTCGCGTGTGCAAAAAGATTCTAGAAGGCCACCCAGGTGCGTCGCGAAGGGTTTTCCCGCCTGCTGTCTCACGAACCGGGCGCACTTGGCCGTGAGTCTTCGGCGGCAGGCATCTCCGGATCAAAAGGCTGAACCCCAAGACGCTGTGCAGTCCGCTCCAGATCGGCGGACAGCTTGGCGACCTTCTTGCTCAGACCCTGCCAGTTGCGAATGCACTCGTTGACCGGGTCCATCGGGTAGTAGACCTTGTTGCCCTTGTCCTTGGCGGCCGAGAGGGCGAATCGCACGAGGTCGTTGAGCTCGAACGCATAGTCGGCCATCAACGCGTGCGTTTCTGCAATGTGGGCGTCGATCACCTGTTGTCGGCGAGGCGTCATTTCCATGCGGTCACTCCTGCTCCAGAGTTGCTGCAGACAAAGAAAAAGAGCCTGCCCCTTGCGGAACAGGCTCTTGTTCGTTGACGTGTGATCTGGTGGGCGGTGAGAGGGTCGAACTCCCGACATCCTCCACGTCAAAGAGGCGCTCTACCACTGAGCTAACCGCCCGAGCCTTCTATTATCACCAGTTCGCCTATGTTCCGTCAAGGTTTTGGGGTATCGCACCGCCCCACTCACTTGCGTCGTGCACTTCGCACGCCATCGATGCGTGACACGGTGCCGAGCACCTGGTTGAGTTTTGCCGAGTCCGCCACCTCGACGGTGAAGGTCATCCAGGCCGTACCGCCACGAACGTCTTTCACGGTCTGGGTGCTGACGCCGGCCACATTCATCTTGTCCTTGGCGAAGACTTCGGAGATGTCGCGCAGCAGGCCCGACCGGTCGGCCGCTTCCACCAGCACATCCACCGGATACAGCGCCTGCTTGTCGCCACGCGGCGCACCCCAGGCCACGCTGATCACGCGCTCGGGCGTGCGCCCGGCCATCTGGCGGAAGTTGCTGCAGTCCGCACGGTGAATGGCCACGCCCCGCCCTCGCGTCACGTAGCCCCCGATGCCATCGGGCGGTGCCGGTCGGCAGCAGCGTGCGAGGCTGGTGAGCAGCGATTCGACGCCCACCACCAGCACGCCGCCCTTGGGGCCACCCTCGGCGCGTGGGCGACGCAGAGCGATGAGCTCGTCCGGCTGCGGCGCAGGCTCGGCCGGGCGAAGCAGCGTCTCGATGTTGCGCAGCGAGAACTCGTCCTTGCCCACCACCTCGAACAACGCATCGGCACTGCGGAATCCCAGGCGAGCCGCCAGGTCATCGAGCTTCATCGACGTCTTGCCCTCACGCTGCAACAGCTTCTCGACCGCCTCGCGCCCACGGGCGATCGTGTCCTGCTGCTGAAGCGCGTTGAACCAGGCGCGCACCTTGGCCTTGGAACGCGGGCTCTGCAGATAGCCCAGGTCGCCGTTCAGCCAATCGAGCGACGGGCCACCCTCTTTGATGGTGATGACATCCACCGTCTGCCCGCTTTGCAGCGGCGTGTTGAGCGGCACCATTGCGCCATCGACCTTGGCCCCGCGGCAACGGTGGCCGAGCGTCGTGTGCACCGCGTAGGCAAAGTCGATCGGCGTGGCACCCGCCGGCAGATCGATCACCGCGGCCTGCGGCGTGAAGACGTAGATGCGGTCGTCGAACACCCCGTCGGCATCCGCCGATGCGGCGTCCCCATCGGACTCCGCGAAATCGCGCTCCCACGCGAGCAGCTGGCGCAGCACGGCCTTGCGCGCCTCGGCCACTTGCGCATCGAAATCGCCGCTCGCGCTGACACCCGCGTAGCCCTTGGCACCCGCCTCCTTGTAGGCCCAGTGCGCAGCCACGCCGTGCTCGGCGTGCTCGTGCATCTGGCGCGTGCGGATCTGCACTTCGACCGGCCGCTCCTGGGCGTCGAGCACCACGGTGTGCAGCGACTGGTAGCCATTGCCCTTGGGCCGCGCGATGTAGTCGTCGAACTCGCCCGGCACCGCGCGCCACAGTGCGTGCACACGGCTCAGCACGGCATAGCATTCGGCTACGTCGCCGACGATCACCCGCACGGCGCGCACGTCGAAGATGTGGTCGATGTCCAGCCCCTTGCCGCGCATCTTCTTCCAGATGCTGTAGAGGTGCTTGGGGCGCCCCTGCACTTCGGCGCGCACACCGTTGCGCGCCAGCTCGTCGCTCAGCGCTTGGCGAAACGCCTCGACGCCCTGCTCCCGCTCGACACGCTTCTCGTCGAGCAGCCGCGCGACATTCTTGTACGACCCCGGCTCCAGGAAGCGGAAGGCCAGGTCTTCCATCTCCCACTTGACCTGCCAGATGCCCAGGCGGTTGGCGAGCGGCGCAAACACCTGCATCGATTCGCGCGCCAGCACCGGCGGGCACGCTTGCTTGCTCATCGCGAAATGCCGCAGCGTCTGCAGCCGCGAGGCCAGGCGCAGCAGCACCACACGCAGGTCGCGCGAGAACGCGAGCAGCATCTTGCGCACGCGCTCGGTCTGCTCGGCACGCTTCTCGTCCTGCACCTGCGCCTCGCGCGCTGCACGCTGGATCTGCACCAGCTTGCGCGTGTGCATCACCAGACCGGCATACGACGGCCCAAAAGCCTTGCTCACCACCTCGTCGGGCTTGCTGAGGTAGTCGCCGGCGTAAACCAGATAGGCCGCCGCACCCATCGACGGCGCAGCCCCGATGCCCAGCAGGATGTTGGCCACACCCTCGGCATGCACCAGCGCATCTTCACCGGTGTCGAGCGTCTGGCCCACCAGCAAAGGCTCGGCAAATGCGCGCGCACGTGCGAGCTGCGAGATCTCGGCCTCGCGCGACTCTTCCGGCGCCACGTCGGCCAGTTGAACGATGGCGGCAGCCGCGATGCGGCTGTCCTGCAGGCCAGTCTTCATGTGCGCAGCAGGAACTCCCGCACCACCTCGATCTGGTCTGGCGACGTGAGCATGGGCGCATGGCCCACACCGGTGAACTGCTTCAGTTCAGCCTTCGGCCCGCGGGCCTGCATGGCCTGAGCGGTCTGCGGCGTGAGCAGGTCGGAGCTGGCGCCGCGCAGCAGCAGCGTGGGGCAGCGCAGGCTGTCGTACATGGTCCACATCACCGCCTCGCCGCCCTTGGCCGCCTCTGGCGTGATGGCATGAAACGGCACCGCGATGTTCGGGTCGTAGTGCGGCACGAATCCATCGCCGTCGGCCTTGAGCATCGGCCGCGTGAGCGCCAGCCATTGCTCGCGCGTGTGCGGCCCGAAGCCTTGCGAGATGGCCCACAGCGCATCGGCGGCTTCGTCCAGCGTCTTCCAGCGCGCAGGCAAGCCGAGGTAGGTGCCGATACGTGCCAGCGAACTCGGCTCGATGGCCGGGCCCACGTCGTTGAGCACCAGGCGTTGCACCGGCGAACCTTTCAGCGACGAGATCACCAAGCCGATCAGCCCGCCCATCGACGTGCCGACCCAATGCACGGTGCCTGCATTCAAGCGGGCCAGCAGCGTCACCATGTCGGCCGCGTAGGCCGGGATCTGGTAGCCCGCCGGGTCGGCCAGCCAGTCGGACTGGCCGCGCCCCACCACGTCGGGGCAGACCACGCGGTACTCGCCTTGCATCGCTTGCGCAAAGGTGTCGAAATCACGCCCCTGGCGCGACAAGCCATGCACGCACACCAGCACACGCGGGTTGGCTGCATCGCCCCACTCCCAGTACGCCATGCGATGCAGGCCCCGCGAAGAATCGAGGCACTGCACATGGTTGAGGCGGGGTTCCGTCATGACGACTCCAGGGTTGAGGCAGAACTGTAGCAACCGAGGGCCATGCCCTTCGAACACAGCACCCCTGAAACCGTTGCCGGCTATTTGCTCATCGTCACCGAGCCGTTGACGGTGATGTTCACCGTGCCTTTGCCCAGTTCGACCGGCAGCGCTTCGCCTGCGTCGGCCACCTTGGCGTTCATGCGCATCATCGGCACGGCGGCATAGGCCACCGGCTCGTCGCTGCTGATGTTGACCTCGCGCACGTTGAAGCTCGTGAAGCCGAACTGGCGCGTGTAGTCGGCCGCCTTGGCGCGGTAGTTCGCGATGGCTTGCGCAGCCACGTCGCTCTCGGCCTTCAAGCGCTGCTCGCGCGACAGGTTGCTGCCCACTCGCGCGATCGTCATCGTCGTGATTCGCCCGGCGAGCTGCGCAATGCCGGGAATGTCGCGCCCTTCGATGCCCAGCTCGGCGGTGCCCTGCCAGCCGGTGATGCCGCCTTTGGGCGAATACCGCGGGAAGAGCGAGAAGTTGCCCGTATGCACGTCGATCTGGCCCGGCTTGGCCGCCTTCTTGGCCTCGGCCAGCGCGGCATCGAGCGCCTGCTTCAGGGCCGCTTGCACGCTGGCGGCATCGCTGCCGTCTTTCGTGGTCGACAGGGTGACGCTGAGCAGGTCCTTTGTCACCTCGACGGTGGCGCTGGCCGACAGGCTGATCACGTTCATCGGGGCTTGCATGTCGGCCCAGGCCGGCGCGGTAAAGGTGGCAGTCACGGCGAGCAGTACTCCGAGTTGGTGTTTCATGGTTCTCCTTGTTGTCCGGGGGGCGACTGTCGGGCATCGAGGCGTGGCGCGCATCAACGCCACCCTGCTCGCCGAAAGGCCTTGCGATCCAGGCCCAGCAACAGCGCGCAATCGTCGCATGGACGATGTTCGAAACGGTATGCAGGCCCCAGGTTCCGCCGACACGCCGAGAGGGGTATCCCAAAGCTTTTCTTGGTGTATTCGGCGGCGCGTCATAGATTTGTAACAGATGGTCAAGGGTGCCGAAAACAGCCCGTTTCCCTGCGCACAATCGCCTCTGTTACAAATGACGGAAAGGCCAGCCATGACGCCAAACACTAATGCTCGCCCCGACCGCGTCGTCGTGGTCGATGACGACGCGCGCATCCGCGATCTGCTGCGCCGCTATCTCACGCAAGAGGGCTTCGAAGTCCTGCTGGCCGAGGACTCGAAGGCGCTCAACCGGGTGCTGACGCGCGAGACCGTCGACCTGATCGTGCTCGACCTGATGCTGCCCGGCGAAGACGGCCTGTCGATCTGCCGCCGCCTGCGCGCCGCCAACGACGTGACGCCCATCATCATGCTGACCGCCAAGGTCGAAGACGTGGACCGCATCGTCGGCCTCGAAGTCGGCGCCGACGACTACCTGCCCAAGCCGTTCAACCCGCGCGAACTGCTGGCGCGCATCCACGCCGTGCTGCGCCGCCGCCCGGCCATGGAAGCCCCGGGCGCACCCGCCAAAGATGCGCAGACCGTTACCTTCGGCCCGTTCGAGTTCGACCTGGCGCTGCGCCGCTTGTCGAAAGACGGCGAGCAGATCGCGCTCACCACCGGCGAGTTTTCGATGCTCAAGGCCCTGGTGCGCCACCCGCGCCAGCCGCTATCGCGCGACAAGCTGGCCCAGCTCGCACGCGGCCGCGAGTTCGAGCCCTTCGACCGCAGCCTCGACGTGCAGATCTCCCGCCTGCGCAAGATGATCGAACCCGACCCGGCCCAGCCGCGCTACATCCAGACAGTGTGGGGCGTCGGCTACGTGTTCGTCCCCGATGGCGCGGCTTGATCGAAAGAAGCTGCGGCAGGGCCCCAAGACGGGGCCCTTTTTTGCGCCAACCGTACCCGAGCCCCTGCTACCGACCATGCCCCGCAAGGCCGTTGCGCTCAGTCTTTTCTGGCGCACCTTTTTCCTGCTGGCCATCTTGCTGGTCGGCGGCGTTTTCGCGTGGGTGCAGACCTTTCGCGCCCTCGAGTTCGAACCCCGCGCCGTGCAGTCGGCGCAGCAGATCGCAAGCCTGGTGAACCTGTCGCGCGCGGCGATGAAATACGCCGACGACATCAACCGCATCACGCTGGTCAAGACCATGTCGAACCAGGACGCGGTGAAGGTGCTGCCGCGCGAGCCGGCCGACAAGTGGGAGCCGTTCGAGACCGACCGCTTCTCCAAGGCGATTGCCGAAGAATTGCACTCCCGCCTGGGCGTGGACACGGTGGTGGCCTCGGCCGTCAACAACGTGCCGGGCCTGTGGGTGGGCTTCACGGTCGAGAAAGACGCCTACTGGCTGCAGGCCGACCCCACGCGCGTGCGGCCGATGGCCGGCAGCAGCTGGCTGCTGTGGGTGACCATCGCACTGCTGGCCACGGTGCTGGGCTCGGCCGCCATCGCACGGCTGATCAACCAGCCGCTGCGAGACCTGTCGTTCGCGGCCAGCCGCATCCGCGACGGCGAGTACGAATCGCAGCTCGACGAGAACACGCTCACGAGCGAGATCCGCCAGGTCAACATGGGTTTCAACCGCATGGCTCGCGAGCTGGCCAAGGTGGAAGAAGACCGCGCCGTGATGCTCGCCGGCATCTCGCACGACCTGCGCACCCCCTTGGCCCGGCTGCGCCTGGAAGCTGAGATGAGCGTGCAGGACGAAGAAGCCAAAAAGAACATGGCGCTCGACATCGACCAGCTCGACGCCATCATCGACAAGTTCATGGACTACGCGCGCCCCGGCGAGACCAAGCTGGTGCCGGTGCACGTGAGCAGTCTGGTCGAGCGCGAGATGCAAGGCTTTCGCGACCCGTCGCAGATCCGCATCAGCTCGCGCGTGGCGATCGACACCAAGGTCATGGCCGACGAGGTCGAGCTCGGCCGGGTGTTCCAGAACCTGTTCGAGAACGCGCGCCGCTACGGCCGTTCCACCGACACCGGCATCGCCCGCGTGCAGGTGAGCTATGCGCGCACCGGGCCGTGGGTGATCCTGAGCGTGCGAGACAACGGGCCCGGTGTCGCGCCCGAGAAGCTCAAGCAGCTGACCACGCCCTTCTTCCGTGGCGATGCGGCCCGCACCGGCGGCATCGGTGCCGGCCTGGGCCTGGCGATCGTCGAGAAGTCGGTCCAGCGCATGGGCGGTAGCTTCGAGCTCTCCAACGCGTCCGACGGCGGACTCGTCGCCCACGTGCGGCTGAAGAAAGCGCCGTGAGCGCAGCCTTGCAGACGACCCGCGTTTCGGCGCGCGGGTGGCGGGGGATGTTGGCCGTCGTGACCGTGGGCGTGTTGAGCCTTCTGGTCTGGCGCGACTTCCGCGAAGTCTGGTTCATCGGCAGCGAACAGCGCATCGTCGTCAAGCTCTCGATCTACTGGTTCTCGTGGCTGCTGTGGCCCGCGATGATCGGGCTGGCGTGGTCGGCGTGGCGGCAATGGTTCGGCCAGCGCCGGCTCAGATCGGCGCTGACAGCCGCTGCACTGGTGGTCTGCGCCTGCCTCGCCTGGGGCCGCTTCGTCGAGCCCCACCTGCTGCAGGTGCGTGAGACCACTCTGGGCTCAGCCTGCGGCGTGCGCGTGGCGCTGATCTCCGACCTGCACCTCGGGCTCTACACGCGCCAGGACGTGCTGGAACGTCTGGTGGATCGGCTCAACACGCTGAACATCGACGCCGTGCTCGTGGCCGGCGACTGGACCTACGAGCCGTCGCACGACCTGCAGACCGCCTTTGCACCGCTGGCGAAACTGCGCCATCCCATCCGGTCGGTGCTGGGCAACCACGACGAGCAACAACCCGGCCCACCGCTGAAAGCCGATCTGCTGGCTGCACTCGCGGCCGCTAAGGTGCAGTCCATCGACGGCATGCGCGTGCCGCTGGGCCGCTGTGAACTCGAAGGTCTGGGCGACCTGATGGCGAACTCGGCGTCACCCCATCTCAAGGCCCTGGAAGCACGGCCATCTGCCGTCGACGCCAGCCGCCGCATCGTGCTGACGCACAACCCCGACACGGTGTCTCTGCTGCCGCCGGGCCACGCCGCGTGGCTGCTGGCCGGCCACACACATGGCGGGCAGGTCGACTTGCCGCTGCTCACCCGTCGCGTGCTGGCCATGGCCACGAATGGCGGCTTTCGCCAGGGCGCCTACAAGATGAAGAACGCGAACGTCTTCGTGACCAGCGGCATCGGCATCGACCAGTTGCCGTTCCGCTTCCGCGTGCCGCCGACGATCGACGTGCTGACGCTGTAGGGGCGTCTGACTACGCCTTGACCAGCAGGCACACCGCCCGCGCTTCCATCGCGTCGCCCTGCCCCACCGGGCCCATGTGCTCGGCGGTCTTGGCCTTCACGTTGACCTGCTCAACGGGGATGCCCAGCGCAGTAGCCAGGCGCTGGCGCATGGCCGGAATGTGCGGCGCCATCTTCGGCGCTTGCGCAATGATGGTGCTGTCCACGTTGCCGATGATCCAGCCGGCGGCGCGAATGCGGCGCGCAGTTTCGGTCAGAAGCGCCAGCGAATCGGCACCCTGGAACTGCGGGTCGGTGTCGGGGAAGTGGCGGCCGATGTCGCCCATCGCTGCTGCGCCGAACAAGGCATCGGTGATCGCGTGGCACAACGCGTCGGCATCCGAGTGGCCCTTGAGGCCGTGCGTATGAGGGATCTCCACGCCGCCGAGGATCAGCTTGCGGCCGGTCACCAGCGCATGGATGTCCCAGCCCTCGCCGATGCGCCAACGCGGTACTTGCGGTTTCAACATGTCAGCACCGCCCGGCCGTCCGAAGGTGCTGACGCACCCCCTCGGGGGGCAGTGAACAAAGTGAGCGTGGGGGCTTTTTCATCCTAGCGTGTCCTCAGCAGCCGTTCGGCCAGCGCAAAGTCGCTGGGGTAAGTGAGCTTGAAGTTCTCGATCGAGCCCGGCACCAGCTTCGGCGCCTGGCCGGTCGCTTCGACGGCACTGGCTTCATCGGTGATGGTGGCGTCTGCACTCGCCAAGGCCAGCTGCAGATCGCCCAGGCGAAACATCTGCGGCGTTTGCGCCTGCCACTTGTGTGAGCGATCGACCGTGGCGGCCACGCGGCCGTCCGACTCCTGCTTCAGCGTGTCGGCCAGGGGCAAGGCCAGCAGGCCGCCGACATCGTCATCGATGCAGGCATCGATCAAGGCGTCGACCCACTCGGGCCGCACCAGGCATCGTGCCGCGTCGTGCACCAGCACCCAGTCGTGCAGTTGCGCTCCACGATCGGCCAACTCGGCCAATCCGTTCGCCACCGATTCCGCCCGGCTCGCTCCACCCACGTGAGCAACCCAGCCGGTGAACTCGGGCGCATGCGCTTCGAAGACCCGGTCTTGCGGGCTCAGCACCACCAGGGTCTGCCGCAGCCGCTTCACCTTCGACAAGGCCAGCAAGGTGTGCGAAACCAGGCTGCGACCGGTCAGCGTCGCGTACTGCTTCGGCCCGTTCACACCCGAGCGCTCGCCGATGCCGGCGCACGGCACCAGGGCATAGAGATGGGGGAGCGAAGAGTCGGCCATGCGTCGCGTGCAAAGACGCGAATTCTAGGGTCGACTCTTGCGGCCGCCCCAGCGCCGCGTCAGTGCAATGCTGACAGGAACTGCTTCAGCTCCGGCGTCTGCGGGTTGCCGAACACCGACTCCGGTGGGCCCATTTCGTGGATGCGCCCGGCGTGCATGAACACCACGCGGTCCGACACCTTGCGCGCGAAGCTCATCTCGTGCGTGACCATCAGCAGCGTCATGCCTTCAACGGCCAGCGACTCCACCACCCGCAGCACCTCGCCCACCAGCTCGGGGTCGAGCGCCGAAGTGATCTCGTCGCACAACAGCACGCTGGGCTCCATGGCCAGCGCACGCGCAATGGCCACGCGCTGCTGCTGGCCGCCCGAGAGCTGGTCGGGTTGCGCGTCGAACTTTTCGGCCAGGCCCACGCGCTCGAGCAGCTTGCGCGCCGCGGCCTCTGCTCTGGCGGAATCTCTCTTCTTCACCAGCGTCGGCGCGAGCATCACGTTGCGGCCGACGCTCAGGTGCGGAAAGAGGTTGAAGCTCTGGAAGATCATGCCCACGTGCTGGCGCAGCGCGCGCATTGCGGTGGCGTTGCCGTGCAGCAGAGCCTGGCCCTCGACGGTCAGCGTGCCTTCGTCGAACTGCTCCAGCCCGTTCACGCTGCGCAGCAAGGTGCTCTTGCCCGAGCCGCTCTTGCCGATGATGGCGATCACCTCGCCGCGCTTGACCGAGAGGTCGATGCCCTTGAGCACCTCGTTCGTGCCGAAGCGCTTGCGCAGCCCGGTGATCTCGACGATGCCCGTCACAGCGGGGCGTTGTTCAACGTTGTCCATGAAGCTTTCTTTCCAGCGAACGGGCCCACAGCGAAATCGGGAAACACAAGATGAAGTACAGCAGCGCCACGCAGGCGTAGACGGTGAAGGGCTTGAAGGTGGCGTTGGCGATGGTGGTGCCGGTCTTGGTGAGCTCGGTGAACCCGATCACCGACGCGAGCGCCGTGCCCTTGACCACCTGCACCAGGAACCCCACCGTCGGCGGTACCGCCACCTTGAGCGCCTGCGGGCCGATCACGTAGCGCAGCTGCTCGCGCAGGTCCAGCGCCAGCGCGCTCGACGCCTCCCATTGCCCCTTGGAGACCGAATTCACGCAGCCGCGCCAGATCTCGGTGAGAAAAGCACTGGTGTACAGGGTGAGCCCGATGGCCGCTGCCGTCCATGCCGACACCTGGAAGCCCAGGCTCGACAGGCCGAAGAACAGGAAGAACAGCTGCATCAGCAGCGGCGTGCCCTGAAAGAGCTGCACGTAGCCGGCAATCGCCGGCTCCGCGCCCGGCCACTTGGCGATGCGCGTGATCAGCAGCGCCAGCCCGATGAGCCCGCCGCCGACAAAAGCGATCAGCGAGAGCACCACCGTCCAGCGGACCGCTATCAGCAGGTTGCGAAAAATATCCCAGAGACTGAAGTCGACCATGCCTGCCTCAGCGCCCGAAGATGAAACGCGGCCCGGCCCAGTTGAGCAGGCGGCGCACGGCAACCGACAACACCAGGTACATCAGCGTCGCGATGATGAACGCCTCAAACGCACGGAAGTTGCGCGACTGGATCAGGTTGGCCGCGTACGACAGCTCCTGCGTAGAGATCTGCCCGCACACCGCCGAGCCCAGCATCACGATGATGATCTGGCTGACCATCGCCGGCCACACGCGCTTGAGTGCGGGCGGCAGCACCACACGCGTGAAGACCTGTGCCTCGCTCAAGGCCAGGCTCCGCGCGGCCTCGATCTGCCCGCGCGGCGTGGCCGAGATGCCGGCCCGCACGATCTCGCAGGCGTACGCCCCGAGATTGACCACCATGGCGAGTACCGACGCGAACTCGGGCGACAGCTTCACGCCGATGCTCGGCAGCCCGAAGAACAGAAAGAAGAGCTGCACGATGAAGGGCGTGTTGCGGATCAGCTCCACATAGGTGCCGGCCGCGAACTTCAGCGCCGCGCCGCCGTGCGTGCGAGCCCATGCGCAGGCCACGCCCAGCCCCATGCCGATGGTGGCCGAGGCGGCGGTGAGCACGAGCGTGGCCGCCGCCCCCTTGAGCAGCAAGGGCCACTCGGCGAGGACGGCCTGGAAATCGAGGCTGATCATCAGAAAGTAGCCACGAACCCGATCACAGCGGCAGGTCGCCGGCCGGCCGGCCCAGCCACTTCACCGCCATCTTGTCGATCTCGCCCGACTTCTTGGCCTCGGCAATGATCTCGTTGACCTTCAGGCGCAGCTTGTCTTCGCCCTTGGCCACGCCGATGAAATTGGGCGAGTCCTTCAGCAGCAGCTTGAATTCGGTTCCGAGCTGCGGGTTCTTGACCATCAACACGCCTGCCACCGATGCACCGGTGGCGATCAGCTGCGTCTGGCCCGACACGTAGGCCGAGACGGTCACGTTGCTGTCTTCGAAGCGCTTCACGTCGAGGCCGGCGGGGGCGATCTTGCCGAGTTCCTGGTCTTCCATCGCACCGCGGGTGACGCCGATGGACTTGCCGTTCAGGTCGGCAGCGGTCTTGACCGCCAGCGTCTTGGGGCCGAACACGGCCTGGAAATACGGCGAGTAGGCCGAGGCGAAGTCGATCACCTTCTCGCGGTCCGGGTTCTTGCCCAGCGTGGAGATCACCAGGTCAACCTTCTTGGACTGCAGATAAGGAATGCGGTTGGCGCTGGTCACGGGCACCAGTTCGATCTTCACGCCCAGCTTGGTGGCGATGAGGTTGGCCATGTCGACGTCCAGCCCCTGCGGCTTCATCTCGGTGGTGACGTAGCCGTAAGGCGGGTAGTCAGTCGGGATGGCGATCGTGATCAGCTTCTTGGCCAGCACGTCGTCGAGTGCGGTCTGGGCGTGCGCCACATGGGCGGCGAACAGCAGCGGGGCGGCAGCCAGCAGGCCGAGGGCCTTGAAAAAAGCACGGTGGCTCATCATCGTTTCTCCATGACGGGATCAAAAGTGGGATTCGGCCGTGCATACGCTCGGCACCCGCGATCGTATGCAATCCTTGCGCCACCCCGGCAAATGACGGCTCAGTAGAATCCCGGCCACTCGTCATGAGACCTTGTGCCCCGGAGGGATCGCCTCGTCGGGGCTGTTTCGTTTTTGTCTGGCCCCCATGCAGTTGCCCGCACTCAGCCCCGGTAAACGATTCACCTTGCCGAGGCCTATCGGATCGGCCGATGCACTCTTGCTGGCTCGCTTCGCCGAGCAGCAGAAAAGTCAGCAGCGCCTCACCGCCATCGTTACGGCCGAGCCTGCCGATACGCAGCGGCTCGAAGGCGAGCTGGCTTTTTTTGCCCCCGGCTTGCGCATTGCGGTCTTCCCCGACTGGGAAACGCTGCCCTACGACACCTTCTCGCCGCACCAAGACCTGATCTCCGAGCGCCTGGCCACGCTGTGGCGCATTCAGCAAGGCGAGGTCGACGTGGTGTTGATGCCGGCCTCGACGGCGCTGGTGCGCCTGGCGCCGCCGAGTTTTCTGGCCGGCTACACCTTCCACTTCAAGCAGAAGGCCAAGCTCAACGAGGCGGCGCTCAAGGCCCAGCTCACGCTGGCGGGCTACACGCACGTGAGCCAGGTGGTGTCGCCCGGCGAATACGCGGTGCGCGGCGGGCTGATCGATTTGTTCCCGATGGGCTCGGCCGTGCCCTACCGCGTGGACTTGTTCGGCGACGAGGTCGACAGCATCCGCACCTTCGACCCCGACAGCCAGCGCAGCCTCTACCCCGTGCCCGAGGTACGCCTGCTGCCCGGCCGCGAGTTCCCGATGGACGAAGAGGCGCGCACCGCTTTTCGCGCCCGCTGGCGCGAAAAGATGGAAGGCGACCCGACCAAGGCGCGGCTGTACAAGGACATTGGCACCGGCATCGCCACGGCCGGCATCGAGTACTACCTGCCGCTGTTCTTCGACGGCACGGCGACGATCTTCGAGTACCTGGGAGCACAGGCCGCAGTCGTCCTGCATGGCGAGACCGATGAGGCGCTGAAGCGCTTCTGGACCGACACCCGAGAGCGCCACCGATTCCTGCAACACGACCGCGAGCGGCCCATCCTGCCGCCGGAAGACCTGTTCCTGCGGTCGGAAGATTTCTTCACGCTGGCCAATGCACACGCGACGCTGGTGGTGCGCGGCAAGGAACCAGTCGAATGGGCGCGCCCTCTTCCTGACCTGAGCGTGGACCGTGGCGCCCCCGACCCGCTCAAGAGGCTGCAGCTTCACCTCGGCGCCACAGCACACCGCGTGTTGGTCATGGCCGAGAGCCAGGGCCGCCGAGAGAGCCTGCTTGAGCTGTTGCGCGACAACAAGATCGAGCCGCCCAGCGTGGCGAGCCTGGCCGAGTTCGAAGCCGGCGACGAGCGCTACGCCATTGCCGTGGCGCCGATGGCCGAAGGCTTCTTCTGGACAGAACCGGCTGATGGCAAGGCAATCCAGTTCATCACCGAAACCGAACTCTTTGCTACGTCGCCGACAGCGCGTCGGCGACGCAAGCAAGAGCAGGTCAGCGACGTCAACTCGCTGATCAAGGACCTGTCGGAGCTGAAGGTCGGCGACCCGGTGGTGCATGTCAACCACGGCATCGGGCGCTACGTCGGCCTGATGAGCATCGACCTCGGAAATGACGAAGGGGGTCCATCGGAGTTCCTGCACCTCGAATACGCCGACAAGGCCACGCTGTATGTGCCGGTCGCGCAACTTCACCTGATCAGCCGCTACACCGGCGTCAGCGCCGAAGAGGCACCGCTGCACCGGCTGGGCTCGGGCCAGTGGGACAAGGCCAAGCGCCGTGCCGCCGAGCAGGTGCGCGACACGGCCGCCGAGCTGCTGAACCTCTACGCCCGCCGCGCCGCACGCGAAGGCTTCGCCTTCCGCTTCTCGCCGCACGACTATGAAGCCTTTGCCGCGAGCTTCGGCTTCGAGGAAACGCCAGACCAGAAGGCGGCCATTCACGCCGTCATTCAAGACATGGTGTCGCCCAAGCCGATGGACCGCCTGGTCTGCGGCGACGTGGGTTTCGGCAAGACCGAGGTTGCCTTGCGCGCCGCCTTCGTCGCCGTCACCGGCGGCAAACAGGTGGCCATCCTCGCGCCGACCACGCTCTTGGCCGAGCAGCACTATCAGAACATCGCCGACCGATTCGGCAAGTGGCCGGTGCGCGTCGCCGAGATCTCGCGCTTTCGCTCCAGCAAGGAGGTCAAGGCCACGCTCGAAGGCCTGGCCGACGGCACCGTCGACATCGTGGTCGGCACGCACGCGCTGATCAGCGACAAGGTCAAGTTCAAGCGCCTGGGCCTGCTCGTCATCGACGAAGAGCACCGCTTCGGTGTGCGGCACAAGGAAGCCATCAAGGCCATGCGCGCCGAGGTCGACGTGCTGACGCTCACCGCCACGCCGATCCCAAGAACGCTGGGAATGGCGCTGGAAGGTTTGCGCGACCTGAGCGTCATCGCCACCGCGCCGCAGCGTCGCCTGGCCATCAAGACCTTCGTGCGCAGCGAGAGCAGCGGCACCATTCGCGAGGCCGCGCTGCGCGAGCTGAAGCGCGGCGGGCAGGTCTACTTCCTGCACAACGAAGTCGAGACCATCGAAAACCGCCGCGAGAAACTGCAGGAGCTGCTGCCCGAAGCCCGCATCGCGGTGGCGCATGGCCAGATGCCGGAGCGCCAGCTCGAATCGGTGATGCGCGACTTCGTGGCCCAGCGTCACAACGTGCTGCTGTGCTCGACCATCATCGAGACCGGCATTGACGTGCCGAGCGCCAACACCATCGTGATCAGCCGGGCCGACAAATTCGGCCTGGCCCAGCTGCACCAGTTGCGTGGGCGTGTGGGCCGCTCGCACCACCAGGCCTATGCCTACCTGCTGGTACCCGATGTCGAAGGCCTCACCAAGCAGGCCGCACAGCGGCTCGAAGCCATCCAGAACATGGAAGAACTGGGCTCGGGCTTCTACCTCGCGATGCACGACCTCGAGATCCGCGGCGCCGGCGAGGTGTTGGGCGAGAACCAGAGCGGCAACATGATGGAGGTCGGCTTCCAGCTCTACAACGACATGCTGAGCGAAGCCGTGCGCTCATTGAGGGCAGGCCGCGAACCCGACCTGCTCTCGCCGCTGAGTGCCACCACCGAGATCAACCTGCACGCACCCGCCCTGCTGCCCGACGACTACTGCGGCGACGTGCACACGCGCCTGAGCCTCTACAAGCGCCTGGCCACCGCCGACAAGCCGGAGCAGATCGACACGCTGCTCGAAGAGATCACCGACCGCTTCGGCAAGCTGCCGCCGCAGGGGCAGACGCTGTTCGACGTGCACCGCCTGCGCGTGTTGGCCAAGCCTTATGGCGTGACGAAGATCGATGCCGCGCCGCAGCTGATGATCATCAGCTTTCGCCCCAATGCACCGGTCGATGCCATGCGCATCATCGAATTGGTGCAGAAGAACCGCCACATCAAGCTGGCCGGCAACGACAAGCTGCGCATCGAGCGCGAAACCAAGGAGCCGAAGGACCGCGCCCAGCTGATCCGCGATGTATTGCGCTCGCTGGGCACGCCCAAGGTCGAAGCCTGAGGGTCGGATCGGCTATGCCTCACTCGTCCACTCGATGTTTGCCCCGAGTTCCTGCAGGTTCTCGACGAAGCGCGGGTGCGCCCGGCGTATCGGCGCGGCGTTCTTGATGACCGAGCGGCCGCCGATGCTGGCGGCGAGCATCAGCAAGGCAATCGCCACGCGAATGATGTAGGGGCTCTCGACCTCGGCCGGTACCAGGCGTTTGCCGCCGAAGGTGATCACGCGGTGCGGGTCCGACAGGAAGGCGTGAGCGCCGAACTTGGAGAGTTCGGACGTCCAGCCCATGGCGCCGTCGTACACCTTGTTCCAGAACATCGCGCTGCCTTCGGCCTGCACGCCGAGCGCAATGAAGATCGGCAGCAAGTCCACCGGCAGGTATGGCCAGGGCGCGGCCTCGATCTTCTGCAGCATGTTGGCGGTGAACGGCTCGGCCACCTTCAGTTTGCCGTCCACGCGAGCATGCGACCAGCCGTCGCGGTGCGTGACCTGCACGCCGAACTTGGCAAAGCAGCGGTCGATCAAGGGAAAGTGCTCGGGCGACGAATTGCGCACCATGACGTCTCCGCCAGTGATGGCGCCAAGCGCGAGGAAGGTGACGACCTCATGGAAGTCCTCGGTAAAACGGAACTCGGCGCCGCCGAGTTCATCCACATCCCTCGATGGTGAGCCGTGAGGTGCCGATGCCTTCGATGCGCGCGCCGAGCTGGCGCATGAAGGCACAGAACTCCTGCACGTGCGGCTCGCAGGCGGCGTTGGTCAACGTCGACGTGCCGCTGGCCAGTGCCGCGCAGAGCACGAAGTTTTCGGTGGTGGTGACAGAGGCGTAGTCCAGCCAATGCTGCGTGGCGCGCAGCGGGCCGTCGCTGCGAACGATCAAGGCATCGTCGCTGCGCTGCACGCGGCCACCGAAGCGCTGCAGCACTTCCACATGCGGGTCGATCTCGCGCACGCCCAGCGTGCAGCCTTTCACATCGTTCTCGATGCGTGCCGCGCCGAAGCGCGCCAGCAGCGGCGGCACCAGCATGATCGACGACCGCATCTCCTGCGGCAGGCGGTGCAGCTTCTCGTCGAACAGCGTGTTGCGGTGATGAACGCCCACGATGCCGCGCTCGAAGTCGGCGTGAACCTCGCTGCCGATCTGCTCGAACACGGCGAGGATCTTCCTCACGTCGGTGATGTCGGGTACGCCGCGCAAGTGCACCGGCTGCCGGGTGAGCAGCGTCGCACACAGGATAGGAAGCACGGCGTTCTTGTTGGCCGAGGGCACGAGCCGGCCCGAGAGCGGTGCCCCACCATGAACGATGAGACCAGGTGCACCGCGCGTTGGCACGGCTTGTTGCAAAGAATGACTGGCTGGCACGAGCTTGACTCCGAAACGTCGCCACCGACATTGGTGAGCGCGAAATCAAGCATCGCCGCGGCCTGCGAAGCAGGTATGAAGTACAGACACCGTTTGTGAAGCCTCGGTGAACCTCAAGCTATGGCGTGGCACCGGCGGATCTCAGGGAGTGCGGCTATTGCCGATGCTGCCGAAACCCGACAACATGGGCACAGGTTTCTCTTTGCAGTAGTGACATGAACATTCGAACCCTCCCCATCGCCTTCTTCACGCTTTTGCTGGGCTCAGCCACGGCGCACGCTGCCGCCCCCGTCGACGGCAGCAAGGCCGCCGAAAGTTGTGAAGCCGCCGTAGTCGACACGATCAAGGAAATGCGTGGCCGTGACGCTCAGGAGGTGCAGTTCAGCAAGGACAAGCGCGTACTGACGCCCACCACCGGCGACGACACGGACGTCAAGGGCGCGGGCCGTTACCGCAGCGCCACCGGAGCCACCCTGCCATTCACCTACGGCTGCGCGTACAACACCCAGACGGGCGCCACCTCAGGCATCGTCTTTCGCGATGTCGGCGGCGCACGCACGACACCAGAGAAGCCCTGGGAGCCCGATCTGGCGAACGTGTCGCCCGAAGCCTGCGAGGCCGCAGTCGCGGCCAACCTCAAGAGCAAGCATCCCCGAGTCGGCCGCATTGCCTTCGGCTCCGACTCGCGTCAGCTGAGGGCCGCCCCGGCCGGCCGGTCCAGCCTGGAAGGTGTGGGCGCCGTCGAGCGTGCGCCCGGGATGAACTTGGTTCAGTTCAGCTACCGCTGCGAATTCGAACCCGGCAACGCGAAGATCGTTGCCGTACAAACCATCGAGTAAACCCAGTTCGGCCTGAGCCACAAAGCAAAACGCCCCGACGTGTCGGGGCGTTTTGCTGCTTGCCGTGCAAGCCATGTTTGGAGGCGCGACCCAGAGTCGAACTGGGCTCTACGGATTTGCAATCCGGTGCATAACCGCTTTGCTATCGCGCCGCATGAAACTGGAAGCCAAGTCTGCAGATTATTGGCAAAAAGGGAAGCCGAAGCTTCCCTTTCTTGAATCTGGAGCGGGAGACGAGGCTCGAACTCGCGACCTCAACCTTGGCAAGGTTGCGCTCTACCAACTGAGCTACTCCCGCTTGGTGCCTCGATCAAATCCTGTCAGCTTTAAAAGCATTTCAGGAATCAACCGAAGCTCGCATTATAGGTCGAAAAAAGCCGGGCTTGCAAGCCCGGCTCGCTGAACATCAATGTTTGAGTGACTCAGAAGTCACCGGCGCCACCGGCCCGTCGGTCTTTACCGGCTCGACCTTCGGCGGCTCTTCATCCAACAGAGGCTGAGGCATGCTTTCGAGCGCCACTTCGAGCACCTGATCGATCCACTTCACCGGCACGATTTCGAGGTGGTTCTTGACGTTCTCGGGGATGTCCTGAAGGTCCTTCGCGTTCTCTTCAGGAATGAGCACTGTCTTGATGCCACCGCGGTGCGCTGCCAGCAGTTTCTCTTTCAAGCCGCCGATGGCCGTGACCTCGCCACGCAGCGTAATTTCACCGGTCATCGCCACATCGGCGCGCACGGGGATACCCGTCAGCGCCGAGACGAAAGCCGTGGTCATCGCGGCACCGGCGCTCGGGCCATCTTTCGGCGTGGCGCCGTCGGGCACGTGGATGTGGATGTCGCGCTTCTCGAACATCTCATCCTTGATACCCAACCGACGTGCGCGGCTGCGCACCACCGAGCGAGCGGCTTCGACCGATTCCTTCATCACGTCGCCCAGCGAACCTGTGCGGATGATGTTGCCCTTGCCCGGCATCACCGCCGTCTCGATGGTCAGCAGATCACCGCCCACTTCGGTCCACGCCAGACCAACCACCTGGCCCACCTGGTTCTGCTTCTCGGCCTGGCCGTAGTTGAACTTGCGCACACCGAGGAAGTCGTTCAGGTTCTCGTCCGTCACGACCACCTTGTCGGTGTAGGTCTTGAGCTGGATGCCCTTGACCACCTTGCGGCAGATCTTCGAGATCTCCCGCTCGAGCGAGCGCACACCGGCTTCACGCGTGTAGTAGCGAATGATCCCGCGCACGGCCGACTCGGTGACTTCCATCTCCTCGTCTTTCACGCCGTTGTTCTTGCACTGCTTGGGCAAGAGATAGCGGGTCGCGATGTTGAGCTTCTCGTCTTCGGTGTAACCTGACAGGCGAATCACTTCCATCCGATCCAGCAACGCTGGCGGAATGTTCATCGAGTTCGACGTCGCAATGAACATCGTGTCGGACAAGTCGAAGTCGACCTCGACATAGTGGTCGCTGAAGGTATGGTTCTGCTCCGGGTCCAACACTTCGAGCAAAGCACTCGACGGGTCGCCACGGAAGTCCATGCCCAGCTTGTCGATTTCGTCGAGCAGGAAGAGTGGGTTGCGCGTACCGACCTTCGACAGACTCTGCAGCACCTTGCCAGGCATCGAGCCGATGTAGGTACGGCGGTGCCCGCGGATCTCGGCCTCGTCGCGCATGCCGCCCAGCGCCATGCGAACGAACTTGCGCCCGGTGGCGCGTGCCACGCTCTGACCAAGCGATGTCTTGCCCACGCCAGGAGGGCCGACCAAGCAGAGGATCGGCGCCTTGACCTTGTCGACGCGCTGCTGCACCGCAAGATATTCAAGGATGCGGTCCTTGACCTTGTCGAGGCCGTAGTGGTCTTCGTTCAACACCTCTTCGGCATGCTTGAGGTCGTATTTGATCTTGGTCTTCTTGGTCCAAGGCAAGTTGATCAGCGTGTCGATGTAGTTGCGCACGACCGTCGCTTCGGCTGACATCGGCGACATCAGCTTGAGCTTCTTGAGTTCGGAGTCGACCTTCTTGCGCGCCTCCTTGGGCATCTTGGCCGCAACGATCTTCTTTTCCAGTTCCTCCATGTCGGCGCCTTCTTCGCCGTCACCGAGTTCCTTCTGGATGGCCTTGACCTGTTCGTTCAGGTAGTACTCGCGCTGGCTCTTCTCCATCTGGCGCTTGACACGACCACGGATGCGCTTTTCGACCTGCAGGATGTCGACTTCGTGTTCGAGTTGTTCGAGGAGTTTTTCCAGGCGCTTGTCGACCGCGAACAGGTCGAGCACCGATTGCTTGTTCTCGAGCTTCAGCGGCAGATGCGCCGCAATGGTGTCAGCCAAGCGGCCGGCATCGTCGATGCCCGCGATCGAGGTGAGAATCTCCGGCGGGATCTTCTTGTTGAGCTTGACGTACTGGTCGAACTGCTGCGTTACCGCGCGGCGCAGGGCCTCCACTTCAGGCTTGGCATCGACCTCTGGCGGCACGGGCGTCACTTCAGCCATGAAGTGCTCGCCGTTGTCGCTGATGGACAGCGTGTTGGCGCGCTGGATGCCTTCGACCAGCACCTTCACCGTGCCGTCGGGCAGCTTGAGCATCTGCAGGATGCTGGAGACGCAACCCACCTCGAACATGTCGTCGGGCTTGGGCTCGTCCTTGCCTGCAGCGCGCTGCGCCACAAGCATGATCTGGCGACCGGCTTCCATCGCGGCTTCGAGGGCCTTGATGGATTTGGGGCGACCCACAAACAGCGGGATCACCATGTGAGGAAACACCACCACATCGCGCAGCGGCAGCAGCGGCATCGTGATGGGCTCGGCGGGCAAAACAGGATGTCCGGACATTGGAACCTCTCTTTCTCAAGCCCACATAAGGCTCGAGCATTCATTTGCAAGGTGCCCGCGCCTTACTGCGCACGGGCCATTCAGGATCCTCAGTCTCAGCAGCGCGGGTCAGGCACTCGCTTTGGCCTGCTCGCGATACACCAACAGGGGCTTGGTGTTCTCTTCGATGGTGTGCTCGTCGAGCACCACCTTGGCCACACCGTCCAGCGTGGGTAATTCGAACATCGTGTCGATCAGGCACAGCTCCATGATCGAACGCAGGCCGCGGGCGCCGGTCTTGCGCGCCAAGGCCTTGCGCGAGATGGCGGCCAGCGCCGACGGGCGAATTTCGAGCTCGACACCGTCCATCGCAAACAGCTTCTGATACTGCTTGAGCAAGGCGTTCTTCGGCTCGGTGAGGATCTGCACTAGCGCGTCTTCGGTCAGCTCGCCCAGCGTGGCGACCACGGGCAGGCGGCCCACCAATTCGGGAATCAGGCCGAACTTGATCAGGTCTTCGGGTTCGACTTCGCGGAACACCTCGGACACGCGCTTCTCGCTCTTGGTGTGCACGGTGGCACCGAAGCCGATGCCCGACTTCTCGGAACGGTTTTGGATGACCTTCTCAAGACCATCGAACGCACCACCGCAAATGAACAGGATGTTCGTCGTGTCGATCTGCAGGAAGTCCTGGTTCGGGTGCTTGCGGCCGCCTTGTGGTGGCACCGAAGCCATCGTGCCTTCGACGAGCTTCAGCAAGGCCTGTTGCACGCCCTCGCCCGACACATCGCGCGTGATCGACGGGTTGTCGGCCTTGCGCGAGATCTTGTCGATCTCGTCGATGTAGACAATGCCGCGCTGCGCCTTGTCGACGTCGTAGTTGCAGTTCTGCAGCAGCTTCTGGATGATGTTCTCGACGTCTTCGCCCACGTAGCCGGCTTCGGTCAACGTGGTGGCGTCGGCGATCACGAAGGGCACGTTGAGCAAACGGGCCAGCGTCTGGGCGAGCAGAGTCTTGCCGGAACCCGTGGGGCCGATCAGCAGGATGTTGCTCTTGGACAGCTCCACCTCGTCCTTGGTGGTGGCCATGTGCTTCAGGCGCTTGTAGTGGTTGTAGACCGCCACTGACAGAGTGCGCTTGGCGGTGTCTTGACCGATCACGTACTGGTCGAGGCTGGCTTTGATGTCGCTCGGCACCGGCAAGTCGGACTTGGCGGCGCGTGCTTCGGCCGTGTCGGCCGGGACTTCATCGCGAATGATGTCGTTGCAAAGCTCGATGCATTCGTCGCAGATGAACACTGACGGACCGGCGATGAGTTTCTTCACCTCATGCTGGCTTTTGCCGCAGAAGGAGCAGTAAAGAACTTTCTCGCTGGAGGAGCCTTTTTTTTCGGCCATGTATGGGGGCGCGCTGAGGCGTAGAAGAGGCTGAGTGAATGATAGAGCAAAAGAAAACGGGGCCTTGGAGGTAATAAAGGCCCCGTTTGGATCGCAGTTACGGGTCTTGCCCGGCTGATTTCGGCGTCAGCCAGCGGCCGGTGGGCCGGCGCGGCGGTTCACGACCTGATCGATCAGGCCGTAGTTCTTGGCTTCTTCCGGGTCCATGAAAAAGTCGCGTTCCATGTCAGCCTGGATCTTCTCCAGCGGCTGGCCGGTGCGTTCGGCGTAGATCTTGTTCAGCTGGGCCCGAGTCTTCAGGATTTCACGTGCGTGGATCTCGATATCTGTCGCCTGGCCTTGGGCACCACCCGACGGCTGGTGGATCATCACGCGCGCATTGGGCAGCGAGAAGCGCTTGCCCTTGGCACCGGCCATCAGCAGGAAGGAGCCCATGCTCGCAGCCATGCCGACGCACATGGTCGACACATCGGGCTTGATGAATTCCATCGTGTCGAAGATCGACATGCCGGCCGTCACCGAACCGCCCGGCGAGTTGATGTAGAAGTGGATGTCCTTGTCGGGGTTCTCGCTTTCAAGGAACAGCAACTGAGCAACCACCAGGCTTGCGGTCTGGTCGTTCACTGGGCCGACCAGAAAGATGATCCGCTCGCGAAGCAAGCGGCTGTAGATGTCATAGGCGCGTTCGCCGCGGCCCGATTGTTCGATGACCACGGGCACCATGCCCAGGCCTTGTGTGTCCAGCGCGCTCATGCGGAGGTCCTTGAAGTTGGATCGGGGAGAGATTGGGTCTGATTATGTCGCGTCAAGAGACGCGCCAAAGAAACATACCCGGACAAACGCGAGGGGCGCCAAACCTTGCGGCCTGGCGCCCCTCGCGCGAGTGAAACGACGGCGATCAGTTGCCCGTCATCAGCTCGTCGAACGGCAACACCTTGTCGGTGACCTTGGCCTTGGAGAGCACGTACTCCGTGACGTTGTTCTCGATCACCACGCCCTCGACTTCCGCCATGCGCTCGCGGTCGCTCAGGTACCAGCGAACCACCTCAAACGGCTTCTCGTAGCTCTGCGCCATTTCTTCGATGTGGGCTTGCAGTTGATCCGGCTTGGCCTGCAGGCTGTTGGCCCGCACGAGTTCGGCCACCACCAGGCCCAGGCGCACGCGGCGCTCGGCTTGCGGCTTGAAGATTTCTTCGGGGATCGGGGTCTTGTCGGCATCCTTGATGCCACGCTTCTTCAGGTCGGCGCGAGCGCTTTCGACCATGCGGTCGGTCTCACCCTTGACGAGTGCGCTCGGCAGGTCGAGCTCGGCGTTCTTGGCCACAGCGTCCATCACGGCCGCCTTGTTACGGGCCAGCACGCGGAACTTCACTTCGCGCTCGAGGTTGCGCTTGATGTCGGCTCGCAGCGCTTCGACCGTGCCTTCGGCAATGCCGAGCGCCTTGGCCAATGCCTCGTTCACTTCGGGCAGGTGCTGGGCCTCGACCTTGTTGAGCGTGACCATGAAGTCGGCTTCCTTGCCGGCCACATCCTTGCCCTGATAGTTATCGGGGAACTGCAGCGGGAAGGTCTTGGAATCGCCCGTCTTCATGCCGCGAACCGCCTTCTCGAAGGCTTCGAGCATCTGGCCTTCGCCGATGATGAACTGGAAACCCTCGGCCTTGCCGCCGTCGAAGGGCACGCCGTCGATCTTGCCTTCGAAGTCGATGGTGACTCGGTCGTCGTCCGTCGCGGCTTCGGCTTGTGCGCGCTGCGCGAAGGTGCGGCGCTGCTTGCGCAGGATATCGAGCGTCTTGTCGATGGCGGCTTCGGTCACTTCGGTGCTGATGCGCTCGACTTCGGCGGCGCTAAGGTCACCGAGCTTGACCTCGGGATAGACCTCGAAGGTGGCGTCGAACGCCATCTGGCCTTCGGGAGCAGCCTCTTTCTCGGTGATGCGCGGCAGGCCGGCGACACGCAGGTTGGCTTCGTTGGTGGCTTGCTGGAAAGCCTGGCCGACCTTGTCGTTCATCACCTCGTACTGGACGGAATAGCCGTACCGCTGGGTGACGACACTCATCGGCACCTTGCCCGGCCGAAAACCATCGGCCTTGACGGTGCGTGCCAGGCGCTTGAGGCGCGATTGCACTTCGTTGTTGATGGTGTCGGCGGCGAGCGTCAGCGTGATGCGGCGTTCGAGCTTCTCGAGGGTTTCAACAGTGACAGCCATGATTCTCTGGACTCTCTGGTTTCGTGTTGCTGGTGCGCGGGGCGGGACTCGAACCCGCACACCATCGCTGGCGTCAGGACCTAAACCTGGTGCGTCTACCAATTTCGCCACCCGCGCGGTATGTCAAAAAGGAAAACGGGGTCGCCACAGCGACCCCTTCTTGGTGGGCAATTCGGTGAACCGCGGATTTTAGCTGCTTGCGGGCGCCTGCTCCTGATCAGCCGGTTTGACGCGGAACAAGGCTGCATACATGGCCGGCAAGGCCAGCAGCGTCAGCACCGTCGCAACGATCAAACCGCCCATGATGGCCACGGCCATCGGCCCCCAGAAAACGCTGCGCGACAGCGGGATCATCGCCAGCACAGCGGCAGCCGCGGTGAGGATGATCGGGCGGAAGCGCCGCACCGCGGCTTCGACGATGGCAGTCCACGTGGGCACGCCGCGCTCGCGGTCCTGCTCGATCTGGTCGATCAGGATCACTGCATTGCGAATGATCATGCCCATCAAGGCAATGACGCCGAGCAGCGCAACAAAGCCGAAGGGCCGGTTGAGCAGCAGCAAAGCCCCAGCCACGCCAGCAATGCCCCAGATGCCGGTGATGAATGCAAGGATCGCTCGGCTGAAGCTCTGCAGTTGCAGCATCAGCAGCGTGAACATGATGAACAGCGCGATCGGCAAGCCGGCGGCGATGGACCCTTGCCCCTTGCTGCTCTCTTCCACCGCGCCAGCCACCTCAACGCGATAGCCCTGCGGCATCTTGGCGCGTATCGGCTCGAACAGCGGGTTCAGCTGGTTGGTGACGGTGGCGCCCTGCAGGCCGTCGATGATGTCACCCTGCACCGTGGCTGCGTAGTCGCGGTTCTCGCGCCATAGCACGCCCGGTTCCCAGATGAAGCTGGCCTTGGCGATCTGGCCCAGCGGAATGCTGCGACCCGTGGTGGTGGGCACGTAGGCGTTGGCCAGGTCGGTGAGTGCATTGCGCTCGTCCAGCGGCTGGCGCAGCACGATGTCGATCAACTTGTCACCATCGCGGTACTGGCCCACCGTGGTGCCGCTGTTCATCGTGCGGGCAGCCTGCGCGATGGCCTGGCTGGACACGCCGAGCGCGCGCGCCTTGTCCTGGTCCACGTCCAGCCGCAGCACTTTGACCGATTCGTTCCAGTTGTCGTTGATGCCGCGCATGTTGGCGTTGGTGCGCATGATGGCCTTCACCTCGTCGGCATAGGCGCGCACTTTGGTCGGGTCGGGGCCGACCACGCGGAACTGCACCGGGTACGGTACCGGCGGCCCGTTCGGCAGCAGCTTCGGCCGGGCACGCGCTTCGGGGAACTCAGTCGCCAGCAGCTCTGGCAGCAACTTGCGCAGCCGCTCGCGCGCCGCCAAGTCCTTGGGCAGCACGACCATCTGGCTCACGTTGCTCTGCGGGAAGATCTGGTCGAGCACCAGGGCGAAGCGCGGCACGCCGCTGCCGACCCAGGTCGTCACATGGTCGACGCCTTCGAGCTTCATCACCCGCGCTTCGACGCGCTTGGTCACGGCCTCGTTGGCCGCGTAGGAGTTGCCCTCGGGGTACCACAGGTCGACCAGCACTTCGAGCCGGCTCGAATCGGGGAAGAACTGGTTCTGCACCTTGCCCATGCCGACCAGGCCCAGCATCAGAGTGCCGATGGTCAGGCCGATGGTGATCCAGCGGTGGCCCACGCACCAGTTCACCAGCGCGCGAAAGCGCGTGTAGAACGGCGTGTCGAACAACTCGTGCGGCTGGCCTTCCTCGCCCGAGTGCGGCGTGGTCTTGAGCAGCAGCGTGCCCAGATAAGGCACGAAGTACACGGACACCAGCCACGAGATCAGCAATGCAGCCGCCGTGACGGCAAAGATCGCGAAGGTGTACTCGCCCACCGTCGACTGCGCCAGACCGATGGGCAGGAAGCCCACTGCAGTGATCAGCGTGCCGGTCAGCATCGGCATGGCCGTGGCTTCGTAGGCGAAGGTGGCGGCACGCGCCTTGTCGTAGCCCTCTTCGAGCTTGCGCACCATCATCTCGACGGCAATGATCGCGTCGTCGACCAGCAGGCCGAGCGCGATGATCAGCGAGCCGAGCGAGATCTTGTGCAGGCCCACGCCCCAATAGAACATGGTGACGAAGGTGATGGCCAGCACCAGCGGAATGGTGATGCCCACGACCATGCCCGGGCGCCAGTCGATGCGGAAGGGCTTGAAGTGCAGACCCAGGCTCACGAAGCTCACCGCCAGCACGATGACCACGGCTTCGATCAGCACGTGGACGAATTCACCGACGGACGTTGCCACCACCGTCGACTGGTTCTGGAACTGGTGCAGCTCGAGCCCCGCCGGCAGGTCTTTGCGGATCGCACCGGTCACCACCGCGAGCGACTTGCCCATCTCGATGATGTCGCCGCCCTTGCCCATCGAGATACCCAGCGCGATCACTTCTTTGCCCTGGTGGCGCACCTTCACCTGCGGCGGATCGATGTAGGCGCGCTTCACCTCGGCAATGTCACCGAGCTTGAAGCTGGCGCCATTGGCGCGGATGGAAAACGCCTTCAGCTGATCCACCGAATTGAATTGCCCACCCACGCGAACCTGCACAAAGTCGGTGGGTGAATTGATGATGCCGGCCGATTCCACAGCGTTCTGCTGGCCGAGTTGCGCCAGCACGGCATTGAAGTCAAGGCCGAGCTGGGCCAAGCGCCTCTGCGAGATCTCGATGAAGATCTTCTCGTCTTGCACACCGAAGACCTCGACCTTGTTGACGTATTTCACCTTCAGCAGCCGCTGGCGCACCTGGTCGGCCTGCTCCTTCAGCTCTTCGTAGCTGAAGCCGTCGCTCGACAGTGCGTAGATCGAGCCGTACACGTCGCCGAACTCGTCGTTGAAGAACGGCCCTTGCACGCCACTCGGCAAGGTGCCGCGCATGTCGTTGATCTTCTTGCGCACGGTGTACCAAACCTGCTGCATCTCTTTCGGCGGCGAAGAGTCCTTCACCTGGAAGATGATCAGCGTCTCGCCCGGCTTGGAGTAGCTGCGGATCTTGTCGGCGTAAGGCACCTCCTGCAGCGTCTTCTCGAGCTTGTCGGTCACCTGGTCGGCGACCTGCTGTGCCGTGGCACCCGGCCAACGGGCGCTGACCACCATCGCACGGAAGGTGAACGGCGGGTCTTCGTCCTGGCCGAGCTGAAAGTAGGCCGCCAGGCCGAGCAGCATCAGCACCAGCAGCAGATAGCGCGTGAGGGCCGGATGCTCCAGCGCCCACTTCGAAATGTTGAAGCGCTGCGAAGCGCTCGTGTCGGCAGGTATCGCGCTCACAGACACCTCGCTCACTTCACCGACACCGGCGTGCCGGCGCCGGAGGCCACCACGCCGGCAGGCGGCGCGGTCGGGTCCACGTAGAGCTTCACCTGCTGGCCGGGGTTGAGCACGTGCACGCCGGCCGTCACGACCAGCATGCCGGGGGCGAGGCCGCTGGTGATCACGGCTTCGTTGCCGTCGGCACCCGCCAACTGCACGTCTTTCGATGCCACGGTCATGGTCGCCTTGTCGACGACCCACACCGCCGTCTTGCCCTGCTCTTCTCTCAGTGCCGACAGCGGCAGCTTGGTGATGCCGGCCACCTTGGGCAGCTCGGCGAGGATGGTGGCCGTCTGGCCGAGGCGCACCGAGGTGTTCGCGGGCAGCTTCTCCAGATCGGCCTTGACGGTGAAGGTGCGCGTCACCGGGTCCGCCGCCGCGGCGATTTCACGGATGTGAGCCGGCAGTGTTTCGGTGCCGCCCCACAGGCGCACCTTGATGCCACCGGATTGCGCTGCCAACGCCTTGATCACGCCCACCTTGTCTTCGGGCACGTTGAACACCACGTCGCGCGGGCCGTCGTGCGCGAGGCGAACCACCGCGGCTCCCGCAGACACCACCATGCCCGGCTCTGCGTCCACGCCGGTGATCACGCCGCTCGCGTCCGCCACGAGCGCTGCATACGCCGCCTGGTTGCCTTGCACACTCGACTGGGCACGCGCCTGATCGAGCTGAGCCTGGGCGGCCTTCAACGCGGTGTCGCGCCGCTCGAGTTCGGCGGAGCTGATGAAGCCTTGGTCGCGCAGCTCCTTGAACCGCTTGAAATCCGCGGCCGTCTGGTCGAAGTTGGCCTGGGCAGCCACGAGGCCAGCGCGCGCGGCGTCTTGGCCGAGCTTCAGGTCTTGAGGGTCAAGCTGGGCCAGCACCTGGCCGGCCTTCACCGTGTCGCCGACATTGGCCGTGCGGTGCACGATCTTGCCGCCCACTCGGAAGCCGAGGCGAGACTCCGTGCGCGCCCGCACCTCGGCGGCATATTCGTAGGTGCCGCCCGAGGTATCGGTCGCGACGGCCATCGTGCGCACGGCGCGGATGGGCGCTGAGGGAGGCTCAGCCTTCGAGCAGGCCGCCAGAACAGCCGCGCCGAGCAGGGAAATGAGCAGGGTAGAACGCATGGGAATCCTCGATGAAAGAGGGAGAGATTTGTAGACGGGCCAGGCGATCTGGCGAACTAACTGACTGACTAGTCAGTAATGTATTCGGGTGCCCCCGAGGTGTCAAACACTTCTCTGCGTCAACCCCGTGTCGCAATTGGCAGCAATGTCCGAGGCGACAATGCGCGCTGAAATCAGAGCCTCATGAGCATCAATCACTACGAAAACTTCCCTGTCGCGTCGGTGCTGTGTCCACCTGCGCTGCGCCCGGCGGTGGCTGCGATCTACTGGTTCGCACGCACCGCCGACGACCTGGCCGACGAAGGCGATGCGGCTCCCGCGCAGCGCCTGGAATCGTTGAATGCCTATCGCGCGGACCTGCATGCCACGGCGGCGGGCGCTGCGCCATCCCCGCGTTGGCCACACGTCTTCAACCCGCTGAAGCTCGCGATCGACCGCCATGCCCTGCCCCTCGCTTTGCTGGAGGACTTGCTCAGCGCCTTCGAGCAAGACGTGCGGCAAAACACTTACGCAGACCGCACCGAACTGCTGGCCTATTGCCGCCGCTCGGCCAACCCGGTCGGCCGTTTGCTGCTGCATCTGTATGGCGTGCAAGGTGCCCATCCATTGCGTCAGTCGGATGACATCTGCACGTCCTTGCAACTGATCAACTTCTGGCAGGACCTGAGCGTCGACACCTTGCGCGGCCGCGCCTACGTTCCGATCGCAGACTGTGCGCATCACGGCGTCGCGCCGGCTGCCCTTCTGTCGCGTGAAGACACACAGAGCACGCGCGCACTGGTTGCCGACATGACCGGCTGGGCAAAAGACATGATGCTCGCCGGCGCACCGCTGGTACATGCCCTGCCCGGCCGCGCCGGCTGGGAGCTGCGCCTCGTCGTGCAAGGCGGCCTGCGCATCGTCGAAAAGATCGAGTGCCTGCGATACGGCAGCTTGCAGATCCGCCCCACGCTGCGCTGGTACGACGTGCCTGTTCTGTTGTGGCGCGCACTGCGCATGAAGGCCACCGTTCCTTCGTCGCTGAGCGAGGCTCGCCCATGACGCCCGAGCAATACGTGCAAGACAAGGCGGCGAAAAGCGGCTCGAGCTTCTACTACGCCTTCCTGTTCCTGCCGCCGCCTCGGCGGGCTGCAATCACCGCGTTCTACGCCTTCTGCCGCGAGGTGGACGACGTGGTCGATGAGGTGCACGACCTCAGCGTAGCCGCCACCAAACTCGCCTGGTGGCGCAAAGAGGTCGCCACCAGCTTCGCCGGCCAGCCCAGCCACCCGGCGATGAAAGCGTTGATGCCGCACGTGTCGGCGTTCGACATCCGCGCCGAACACCTGGCCGCGGTGATCGAAGGCTGCCAGATGGACCTGGAGCAATCGCGCTACCTCGACTACCCCGGCCTGGCGCGCTACTGCCACCTGGTGGCCGGCGTGGTGGGCGAAGTGGCATCCGGCATCTTCGGGCGCACGCAGCCTGCCACCGTGCAGTACGCCCACAAGCTCGGGCTGGCGATGCAGCTCACCAACATCATTCGCGACGTTGGAGACGACGCCCGGCGCGGCCGCATCTACCTGCCGGTGTCGGAACTCCAGCAGTTCGACGTGAAGGCGCAGGAAGTGCTCAACCGCGGCTACAGCGACCGCTTCACTGCGCTGATGCGATTCCAGGCCGAACGGGCGCACCGCTGCTACGACGAAGCCTTCTCGCTGCTGCCCGACGTCGACCGCCGCAGCCAGAAGCCCGGCGTGATGATGGCGAACATCTACCGCACGCTGCTGCGCGAGATCGAGGCCAGCAACTTTCAGGTGCTGCACCAGCGCACATCGCTGACGCCATTGCGCAAGTTGTGGATTGCGCTGCGCACGAACTGGCGAGGTCTTTGATGGCGGCGCCGAAGCGCGTGGCCGTCATCGGGGGCGGCTGGGCCGGCTTGGCCGCCGCGGTCGAAGCCACCCGGCGCGGCCACCATGTCACGCTGTACGAGATGGCACCGCAGCTCGGCGGCCGTGCGCGGCAGGTGGATTTTGGCGATGCGGTGCTCGACAACGGCCAGCACATCCTGATCGGCGCCTATTCGCAGACCTTGTCGTTGATGCGCCTCGTGGGCGTAGACATCGAGCAAGCCCTGCTGCGCACGCCGCTGCGCATCAGCTACCCCGACGGAGCCGGCCTCCAGCTGAACGCCGGTTCGCCGATCCCGGCCTTCGCGGGGGCCGTGCTGCGCTACCCCGGCTGGCGCTGGCGTGACAAGCTGGCTCTGCTGACGACCGCCACGCGTTGGGCGTTGCAGCGCTTCCAATGCGCGCCTGCACAGACGGTCGCCCAGCTCACCGCGCACCTGCCGCCTGCCGTGCGCGAAGAGTTGCTCGATCCCTTGTGCGTAGCGGCGCTCAACACGCCCGCATCGCAGGCGAGCGCCACGATCTTCCTGCGTGTGCTCAAGGACGCCTTGTTCTCCGGGCCGGGCTCGGCCGATCTCCTGCTGCCCCGCCAGCGCCTGAGCGCTCTCTGGCCCCAGCCCGCCGCGAACTGGCTGGCGGCAGCTGGCGCAACGGTTCACCTGTCGACCCGTGCCGACTCTTTGGAGCGCGTGAACGACACCTGGCAAGTCAATGGCGAAGCCGCCGACGCTGTAGTGCTGGCCTGCACGGCCAACGAAGCCGCACGTCTGACGGCGGCAGATGCTCCAGGCTGGTCGCGCCAGGCGGGAGCGCTCCACTACGAACCCATCGTCACGATCTACTTGAGCAGCCCCGGCAGCCGCTTGCCCCAGCCCATGATGGCCCTGCACAGCGACGCCTCTCGCCCGGCACAGTTCGCATTCGATCTCGGCGCCATCAGCGGCCTGGACGGGGTGATTGCCCTGGTCGTGAGCGGGGCCGCCGCCTGGGTGGCGCAAGGGACCGAAGTTGTGGCCCAGGCCGCACTGGAGCAGGCACGGCAGGCTTTCGGCGGCGGATTGACCAGCCCGCTTTCCGTGCTGCGCGCCACCACCGAGAAGCGCGCCACCTTCCTCTGCACGCCTCAGCTTCAGCGGCCCGCCAGCCGCGTGCTGCCGGAGCTGTTCGCCGCGGGCGACTACGTCGACGGGCCGTACCCGGCGACGCTCGAGGGTGCGGTGCGCTCGGGCATTGCCGCAGCGTCGGCAATCCATTGACCCTGCGCTGTTTTCGCGATGCAAAATCTTGCGAAACTGCGTCAGAATGCGCCCCATGAAAAGCAAAGAGGATCAGAAGCCCGCGATCCAGGTGCTTGAGCGGATGTTTTCGCTGCTGGACTTGCTCGCTTCGCATCAGGACCCGATTTCGCTCAAGCTCATCAGTGAGCAGACGGGGCTGCACCCCTCCACCGCTCACCGCATCCTGAACGACCTCACGGTCGGCCGCTACGTCGATCGGCCCGAGGCGGGCAGCTACCGCCTGGGAATGCGCCTGCTGGAACTCGGTAACCTGGTGAAGGCCCGGCTCGATGTTCGCGATGCGGCATTGGGGCCGATGCGCGAGCTTCACAAGCTGACGCACCAGCCGGTGAACCTGTCGATGCGGCAAGGCGACGAGATCGTCTACATCGAACGCACCTACAGCGAACGCTCGGGCATGCAGGTCGTGCGCGCCGTCGGCGGCCGGGCCCCTTTGCACCTCACATCAGTCGGCAAGCTGTTCCTGGCCCACGACGACTCCCAGCGCGTGCGCGCCTACGCCACACGCACCGGCTTGGCCGGCCACACACGCAACAGCATCACCGACGTGAACACGCTGGAGCGCGAGCTTTCAAAGGTCCTGCAATACGGCACCGCCCGCGACGATGAAGAGCTGGAGCTCGGCGTGCGCTGCATGGCCGCAGGCATCCTGGACGACCAGGGCAAGCTCGTCGCCGGCCTGTCGATCTCTGCCCCGGCCGACCGGCTGGAAGAAAGCTGGCTGGAGCGGCTCAAGTCCACCGCATCGCAGATCTCTTCTGCGCTGGGCCACCGGGGGTAGATCTCGACTCCCAAAGCAAAGAGCCCGGCGTTGCCGGGCTCTTTGCTTTGAAAAGGGCACGCCGCTGGTCAAGACGTCAGCTTGGGGGCCTGCAGCACTTCCACTTCGGGCTCTTCCGCCGGAGCTTCTTCCTTGGGTTCCGCTGCCGGAGCTGCTTTGGCAGGTGCGGGGGCCAGCACAGCCGGCAACATCGCAGCATGCGCGACGGAAGGCGCCGGCGCGACTGCAGCCGGCATGCCGTTGACCCACTTGCGCACCCGCTCGGCGTCACCGATGCGGGAGTACTTGCCGGCCGAATCCAGGAACACCATGATCAGTTGGCGGCCCGCCAGCTTGGCTTGCATCACCAGGCAACGACCTGCTTCGGTGATGTAACCCGTCTTCTGCAGGCTGATGTCCCACTCCGGGTTGCGCACCAGGCCGTTGGTGGTGTGGAACTGGAGCTGACGGCGACCAACGGCCACCTGGTACTCAGGCGAGGTCGACAGTTCGCGAATCAGCGGGTAGTTGTGAGCGGCGTTGACCAGAGTAGCCAAGTCACGCGCATTCGACTGGTTGCTGCTGGACAGGCCCGTGGGTTCGACGTACTTGGTACTCGTCATGCCCAACTCGACGGTCTTGCGGTTCATCGCAGCCACGAAGGCACTCAACCCGCCCGGGTAGTGCCGGCCCAGCGCATGCGCTGCACGATTCTCGGAAGACATCAGCGCCAGATGAAGCATCTCGGCGCGGGTGAGCTGCGTGCCCACCGTCAGGCGCGAGCGGCTGCCTTTTTCGGTGTCCACATCATCCTGGCTGATCGTCAGCACTTCGTCGAGCGGCAGCTTGGCTTCGGTGACGACCAATGCCGTCATGAGCTTGGTCAGCGACGCGATTGGCAACACGGCCTGGGAATTCTTGCTGAACAGCACCTCGTTGGTCTGCTGGTCCATCACCAGCGCCACGCTGGACTTCAGATCGAGCGGATCGGCAGTGCCATGCAGGCCGTAAACCTGGCCGAACGAAGGCCGCGCCGGCACAAAGGCCACCGTGCGTGCGCGCAAGCTGGTGCGCTTGACGCCACGAACCACGACCACCTTGGACTTGGCGCCCGGCGCCTTCGACACCACGGCCACGCGCTTCTTGGCCGGCTTGGCAGCCGCCCCAGCCGACAAGGGCAGGCAGACAGCAATCACCAGCGTGAGCAGACCACGCAGGACATAAGACGCTGACTTTTGAGAAAACCGTACCACAACAACCCCTTGACGCTCGGCAACGCGAGTGTAGGCCAAAGAAAAAAACCCCACAAGATCAAAAACTTGCGCGGTTTTCCTCAAGTTGGCCGGAGGAGTTGTCAGCTATGTGACAAATATCACCCCTGGGCAGCGACCCGCTCGTTCTTGCTGTGCAGCTTGTTCAACGCTGCAAGGTAGGCCTTGGCCGACGCGACCACGATGTCCGGGTCGGCTCCAACACCATTGACGACACGCCCACCAAGCTGCAAACGCACCGTCACCTCGCCCTGAGATTCTGTGCTGCCGGAGGTGATGGCATTCACCGAATAGAGGAGCATTTCGGCGCCAGTACTCAGCTTGGATTCGATGGCCTTGAGGCTCGCATCGACCGGGCCGTTGCCGTCGCTCTCGGCATGGTGCTCGTCTGCACCCGCGGCGAAGACCACCTTGGCATGCGGGCGCTCGCCCGTTTCAGAGCGCTGAGACAGGGCCAGCAGGCGGTAGTGCTCGTTGTCCATGGTCACCGAGTCGTCCATCACCAGGGCGAGGATGTCTTCGTCGAAGATGTCGCTCTTGCGGTCGGCCAGTTCCTTGAACTTGGCAAATGCCGCATTGATCTCGGCTTCGGATTCCATCTCGATGCCGAGTTCATGCAAGCGCTGCTTGAACGCATTGCGGCCCGAAAGCTTGCCGAGGACGATCTTGTTGGCAGCCCAACCCACGTCTTCGGCTCGCATGATTTCGTAGGTGTCGCGCGCCTTGAGCACGCCGTCTTGGTGAATGCCTGACGCATGTGCAAACGCGTTGGCGCCGACCACGGCTTTGTTGGGCTGCACCACGAAGCCGGTGGTCTGCGACACCAGCCGCGAGATCGGCACGATCTGCGACGCATCGATGCCCAGCACAAGGCCGAAGTAGTCCTTGCGTGTACGCACGGCCATCACGACTTCTTCGAGTGCGCAGTTGCCCGCACGCTCGCCCAGGCCGTTGATCGTGCATTCGATCTGCCGCGCGCCGCCGATCTTCACACCGGCGAGCGAGTTGGCCACCGCCATGCCCAGGTCGTTGTGGCAATGCACCGACCACACGGCCTTGTCTGCATTCGGAATGCGATTGCGCAGATCGAGAATGAAGTTGCCGTACAGCTCGGGGATCGCATAGCCCACCGTGTCGGGAATGTTGATGGTGGTGGCGCCTTCGGCGATCACGGCCTCCAGCACACGGCACAGGAAGTCCGGGTCGGAACGATAGCCATCCTCCGGCGAAAACTCGACGTCGCTCGACAGGTTGCGGGCAAAGCGCGTCGACAGACGTGCCTGCTCGTAGACCTGGTCGGGCGTCATGCGCAGCTTCTTTTCCATGTGCAAGGCGCTGGTCGCCAGGAACAGGTGGATGCGGGTCGAGTTGCCGCCCTGCAGCGCTTCGGCCGCGCGCGAAATGTCGCGGTCGTTGGCACGTGCCAGCGAGCAGACCGTGCTGTCCTTGATGGCTTGGGCGATGGCCTTCACCGCCTCGAAGTCCCCGTTCGAAGAAGCGGCAAAGCCTGCCTCGATCACGTCGACCTTCAACCGCTCGAGCTGGCGTGCGATGCGCAGCTTCTCGTCCTTGGTCATGGATGCGCCGGGAGACTGTTCGCCATCGCGCAAGGTGGTGTCAAAGATGATGAGTTTGTCGGTCATGGCTGTCTCCTGTGATCTTCGGTATGTTAGGCGAGCACGGCAGGTGTGTAGTGCAGCTGCCCTTGACGCACGGCCCGGTGCAAGCCCGAGCTGATGGCCTTCAGCGACGCCGAGACGATGTTGGAGTCGATGCCGACACCGAACAGCGTGACGTTGTCGCCAAGGCGCAATTCGAGGTAGGCCACGGCCTTGGCATCGGCACCGCTACCGATCGCGTGCTCGTGGTAGTCGAGCACGCGAAGCCTGGTCGACAGGTGCTTGTTTACACCTTCGACAAAGGCTTCGATCGGGCCAGCGCCCTGCCCTTCGACGCTCAGCTCTCGGCCTGCCACGTCGAGCACGGTCGAGAGATTTACCTGGCCCTCGCGTGCTTCAGAGATCGTGGCCTGGATCGTCTGCGCAGCCCACGCACCGGCAACGCTGTACTCGCGCTGGAAGATGTTCCACAACTCGGCGGCCGTCAGCTCCTTGCCCGTGTCGTCCATCACCGCCTGAACCACCTGGCTGAACTCGATCTGCAGGCGACGCGGCAGCTCCAAGCCGTACTCGTTCTCGAGCAGGTAGGCGATGCCGCCCTTGCCCGACTGGCTGTTGACGCGGATCACCGCGTCATAGCTGCGCCCGAGGTCCTTGGGGTCGATGGGTAAGTACGGCATCTTCCAGACGTCGCCTTCCTTGCGGGAGGCGAATGCCTTCTTGATGGCATCCTGGTGCGAGCCCGAAAACGAGGTGTAGACCAGGTCGCCCACATACGGATGGCGCGGGTGCACCGGCAACTGGTTGCAGTGCTCGACGCAACGCCGCACTTCATCGATGTCGGAGAAGTCGAGTTCGGGTGAGACGCCTTGCGTGTAGAGATTGAGTGCAATGTTGACGAGGTCGACATTGCCAGTGCGCTCGCCGTTGCCGAACAGGCAGCCTTCGATGCGATCGGCTCCTGCCATGAGCGCGAGTTCACCAGCGGCCGTGCCGGTGCCGCGGTCGTTGTGCGGGTGGACCGAGATGACGATCGAATCGCGACGGGCCATGTGCCGGTGCATCCACTCCACCATGTCGGCGAACACATTGGGTGTGGAACTCTCGACCGTCGTCGGCAGATTGATGATGCATTTGCGATCCGGCGTCGGCTGCCAGACCTCGGTCACCGCATCGACGACACGCTTGGCAAAGTCGAGCTCGGTCTCGGAGAACAGCTCGGGCGAATACTCGAAACGCCATGATGTTTCGGGTTGCGCATCGGCCAGCTGCTTCATCAAGCGGGCATGCTCGACGGCCAGAGCAACGACACCGTCCTGGTCGAGGCCGAGCACCACTTCGCGCATCATCGGAGAGGTCGCGTTGTAGAGGTGAACGATGACCTTCTTCGCGCCTTTGAGCGACTCGAAAGTGCGGTGGATCAGGGGCTCACGAGCCTGCGTCAGCACCTGGATGGTCACGTCGTCGGGGATGAGATCTCGCTCGATCAGCATGCGGATGAAATCGAACTCCGTCTGCGATGCCGAGGGGAATCCCACCTCGATCTCCTTGAAGCCGATGCGCAACAGCATGTGGAACATGCGCAGCTTGCGCTCGGCATCCATCGGCTCGATCAGCGCCTGATTGCCGTCGCGCAGATCGGTACTGAGCCAGATCGGAGCGCGTGTCAGCACGGCATCGGGCCAGGTGCGGTCGCGCAAGGCAACAGGTGCGAAAGGTCGGTACTTCAAGTGCGGTTGTTTCAACATCATGGCGAACTCCCAGTGAGTGGAATCACAACCAGCACGCTCAAAAAGCAAAACGGCCCGATGCTGGTTGCATACGGGCCGTTGAGAGCGAAAACGAGTAGACGTGAACGATCAGCGAGCCCGTGGCACCTCTAGTAGGGCTAGCGCGAAGGTGGTCAAAAACGTCATGGGCGCGAATATAGCACGCAACTTTTCAGCGGTGCAGGCCTTCTTCGTCGGGCTCGTCCATCGAGGTCGCGATCACGCTGACGGGGCGGCCTTTCATGCGCCTCCACGCATACACGCAGTAGCCCGAAAGGCCATAGATCACGAACAATCCGAACAGCACCAACGGCGGATGCAAGGTGATGAAGGCGATCCCCAGAGCGATGGCGACGATCGCGATGAACGGCACCGAGCGCTTGAAGCTCACGTCCTTGAAGCTGTAGAACGGCACGTTGGTCACCATCGTGAGTCCGGCGTACAGGGTGAAGCCGAAGGTCGTCCACGCCAGCCACGGACCTTCTTCCCCACCCTTGAAGCCGAGGGTGTCCATCAGCCAGATGAAGCCGACAACGAGCGCCGCAGCCGCGGGGCTGGGCAGGCCCTGGAAGAAACGCTTGTCGACCACCGCGAGGTTGGTATTGAAGCGCGCCAGGCGCAGGGCCGCGCATGAACAGTAGACAAAGGCCGCCAACCAACCCAGCTTGCCCAGCCCGGTAAGCGCCCAGATGTAGACGATCAACGCCGGTGCGGCGCCGAACGACACCATGTCGGACAAGCTGTCCATCTGCTCGCCGAAGGTGCTCTGCGTGTTGGTCATGCGCGCCACGCGGCCGTCCAGGCTGTCGAGCACCATCGCGCAGAAGATGCCGATGGCCGATTGCTCGAAGCGGCCGCCCATGGCCATCACGATGCCGTAGAAACCGCCGAACAGCGCAGCCAGCGTGAACAGGTTCGGCAGGATGTAGATGCCCTTGCGGCGCGGACGCGGCGGTGCGTCGTCCGGTTCTGCCAGCGCTTGGTCGCCGTCGTGCATCTCGTTCATGACCCTGTGGGATTGGAATGGGACTGGGGAGGATACCGCAGCAGGCGACAAAAAAGCCGCAAGGTCTCCCTTGCGGCTTTGTGCGCCTTGAAGCGTCGGGTGGTCAGTTCTTCGACTGATCGACCAGGCGGTTCTTCTTGATCCACGGCATCATCGCGCGCAGTTGCTCGCCCACTTGCTCGATGGGGTGCTCGGCCGTCAGGCGGCGGCGCGACAGCAGCGTCGGCGCACCGGCGCGGTTCTCGAGAATGAAGCTCTTCGCGTATTCGCCGGTCTGGATGTCCTTCAGCGCCTGGCGCATCGCCTGTTTGGTTTCGTCGGTGACGATCTTCGGGCCGGTGACGTACTCGCCATACTCGGCATTGTTCGAGATCGAGTAGTTCATGTTGGCGATGCCGCCTTCATAGATCAGGTCGACGATCAGCTTCAGCTCGTGCAGGCACTCGAAGTAGGCCATCTCGGGCGCGTAACCGGCTTCGGTCAGCGTCTCGAAGCCTGCCTTGATCAGCTCGACGGCACCGCCGCACAGCACGGCCTGCTCGCCGAACAGGTCGGTCTCGGTTTCTTCGCGGAAGTTGGTTTCGATGACGCCGGCCTTGCCGCCGCCGTTGGCCGCTGCATAGCTCAACGCCAGGTCACGCGCCTTGCCGCTCTTGTCGGCATGCACGGCGATGAGGTGGGGCACGCCGCCGCCTTGGGTGTAGGTCGAGCGCACGGTGTGACCAGGCGCCTTCGGGGCGACCATCCAGACGTCGAGGTCGGCACGCGGAACGACTTGCCCGTAGTGCACGTTGAAGCCGTGCGCGAAAGCCAGCGACGCACCTTGTTTGATGTGCGGCTCGACGTCATTCTTGTAGACCGAGGCGATCTGCTCGTCGGGCAGCAGCAGCATCACGATGTCGGCCGACTTCACGGCGTCGGCAATCTCGGCGACCTTCAGGCCAGCCTTCTCGACCTTGGACCACGAAGCACCGCCCTTGCGCAAGCCGACGGTGACCTTGACGCCGCTGTCGTTCAGGTTTTGCGCATGCGCATGGCCTTGCGAACCGTAGCCGATGATCGTGACGTTCTTGCCCTTCACCAGGCTCAGGTCAGCGTCCTTGTCGTAATAAACCTTCATAGCTATCTCCTTCAGATATCAGTTCAATGCGGGGTTTCGGTAGTGATGATTCAGTGATGAATCAGGCGCGCAGGATGCGCTCGCCGCGACCGATCCCGCTGGTGCCGGTGCGCACGGTTTCCAGAATGGCGGTGCGGTCGATGGCCTCGATGAAGGCATCGAGCTTGGACGCATCGCCCGTCAACTCCATGGTGTAGCTCTTTTCCGTCACGTCGATGATGTGGCCGCGAAAAATATCGGCCATGCGCTTCATCTCTTCGCGCTCCTTGCCGACGGCGCGCACCTTGATGAGCATCAGCTCGCGCTCGGTGAAGCTGCCCTCGGTCAGGTCGACAACTTTCACGACCTCGATCAGACGATTCAAGTGCTTGGTGATCTGCTCGATCACGTCATCGGACCCGGTGGTCACGATGGTCATGCGCGACAAGGACGCGTCCTCCGTCGGCGCGACGGTCAGGCTTTCTATGTTGTATCCGCGGGCCGAGAACAAAGCGACGACACGCGACAGCGCGCCGGGTTCGTTCTCCAGCAATAGGGCAATGATGTGTTTCATGGTCGTTTTGAAGCGCGCTCTTCACGCCATTGGCGGTAACCAATGGCCCTTGGCCACGCTGTCCACAGTGATTGAATGAGAAATCGCCGAAGCCGATCCGCGCTTTCCCCAGGCTTTCAAGTGCGTGCGGTAACGCGCACCTTTGGCCAGGGTTCAACGGTTCACAGGTCTTCGGACCCCAGCAGCATTTCGCTGATGCCCTTGCCGGCCTGCACCATCGGCCAGACGTTTTCCGTCGGATCGGTGCGAATGTCGAGGAAGACGGTCCGGTCCTTCAGCTTGATGGCTTCGCGCAGCGCCGGTTCGACGTCGGATGGCTTTTCCACCAGCAGCCCGACGTGGCCATAAGCCTCGGCCAACTTGACGAAATCAGGCAGCGCATCCATGTAGCTGTGCGAGTAGCGACCGCCGTAGTCGAGTTCTTGCCACTGCCGCACCATGCCCAGGTAGCGGTTGTTCAGCGACACGATCTTCACCGGCGTCTTGTACTGCAGGCAGGTCGACAGTTCCTGGATGCACATCTGGATCGAGCCTTCGCCGGTCACGCAGAACACGTCCGAGTCAGGCTTGGCCAGCTTGATGCCCATGGCATAGGGCAAGCCCACACCCATCGTGCCCAAGCCACCGGAGTTGATCCAGCGACGCGGTTCTTCGAAGCGATAGAACTGCGCAGCCCACATCTGGTGTTGGCCGACGTCGGACGTGATGTAGGTGTCGCGGCCACGGGTCAGCTCGCACAGCGTTTCGACCACGTACTGCGGCTTGATCACCTCGGTGCTGTTCTTGTACTTCAGGCACTCGCGCTTGCGCCACTCGTTGATCTGGCCCCACCACTCCGACAACGCGCGGACGTCGGGCTTGGTCTGGGCTTCCTTGATCTGCGAGATGAGTTCGTGCAGCACATCCTTCACGTCGCCGACGATCGGAATGTCGACCTTCACGCGCTTGGAAATCGACGAGGGGTCGATGTCGATGTGGACGATCTTGCGTTCGACCGACGCGAAGTGCTTCGGGTTGCCGATCACGCGATCGTCGAACCGGGCGCCGACAGCCAGCAGGACGTCGCAGTTCTGCATCGTCATGTTGGCTTCATAGGTACCGTGCATGCCCAGCATGCCCAGGAACTTCGGGTCGCTGGCCGGCATGGAGCCCAAGCCCATCAAGGTGTTGGTGCAGGGGTAACCAAGCAAATTGACCAGTTCGCGCAGCTCCGCCGCCGCGTTGCCCAGCACCACGCCACCACCGGTGTAGATGTAGGGGCGCTTCGCCGCCAGCAGCAACTGGACCGCCTTGCGAATCTGCCCGCCATGGCCCTTGCGCGCCGGGTTGTACGAGCGCATCTCAATGGTGGCCGGGTAGTGGAAAGGCGCCGTTCGTTGCGACACATCCTTGGGGATGTCGACGACCACCGGGCCGGGCCGGCCGGTGCGGGCGATGTGGAACGCCTTCTTCAGAGTCACCGCCAGATCGCGCACGTCCTTGACGAGGAAGTTGTGCTTCACGATCGGGCGGGTGATGCCCACGGTGTCGCATTCCTGGAACGCATCGAGCCCGATCGCGGGCGTGGGAACCTGGCCGGTAATGATCACCATCGGGATTGAGTCCATGTACGCCGTGGCGATACCGGTGACCGCGTTGGTGACGCCCGGACCCGAAGTGACCAGTGCGACGCCGACATCGCCGGTCGCGCGTGCATAGCCGTCGGCCGCGTGTACGGCAGCCTGCTCATGGCGCACCAGCACGTGCTCGATACTGTCTTGCTTGTAAAGCGCGTCGTAGATGTAGAGGACCGCACCGCCTGGGTAGCCCCAGAGGAATTTGACGCCTTCAGCCTGAAGGCAGCGGACCAGGATTTCAGAGCCGTTCGGCTCCGCGTGGGAGGTTTGCGGTTGCGCCGAAGCGGCGCGTTTGATTTCCGCGGCAGACATGTCCATGTTGAACCTTTGTGAATTTCTCTAACGAAAATCCATCGGTGCACCTCTCCTCGCCCTCATGAGGCGGGTGTGGTACCTGCTCGGTCAAGAATCATGGTGCCCAGGTCGGGCAACCAAATTGAGACCAGATGTTGTGCAAAAGCGGATTATAGAACCGGTTTTGCCCTGAGGCCGTAGCGTGTGGATGCGATGCGATAATCGCGCCCGTTTCGGCTGGCCTTCCCTGCCTGAGGCGCATCTCCCTTGGCATCTGACAAAGAACTTTCGGACTTCCTGAAAAGCGTCGAGAAACGCGCCTTCAAGCGTGTGGCGTATGCCGTGCGGGACGACGATGCCGCGCTCGACATCGTTCAGGATTCGATGATCCGGCTCGCCGAGAAGTACATCGATCGGCCGGCTGCCGAGCTTCCCCTCGTCTTCCAGCGAATCGTCTCGAACGCGACCATGGACTGGTTTCGCCGCCAGAAGGTCCGGAACGCCGTGGTCCGCAATTTTTCGGAGTACGAATCCTCAAGCGACGACGGAGATTTCGACCTGCTTGAAACTTTGGCCTCGCAGGATGAGTCTTCGGCCACGGAGAGTGCCTCGGAATCGGTTTCTCGGGCTCAGATCCTGCTAGCCATCGATGGCGAAGTATCGAAGTTGCCAGCGCGTCAACGAGAAGCCTTTCTGCTGCGTTACTGGGAGGAACTCGATGTCGCCGAGACCGCTTCCGTGATGGGCTGTTCGGAGGGAAGCGTCAAGACACACTGCTCTCGTGCGGTCCATGCCTTGGCAGACGCTCTGAAGGCAAAGGGAATTGAGCTATGAACCACACCCATCTTCGAACCTACGCCCCCGCCGAACTGGACGCCCTGGAAGCCAGGTTCGCCCTGCGCATGACCGCGCGCCTGACCGAGCATGCCGCCGATCTTCCTCAAGACGTGAGCGAGCGTCTGCGCTTTGCCCGTGAACAGGCCTTGACGCGCGCGCGCGCCGCCCGCAAGACCGTGGCGGCAGAATCCACAACCGTGGTTGGTTCAGGCTCCACGCTGTCGCTGGGCCGCGGCGAAGGTGGTTCGGGCTGGTGGGTTCAGGTGGCCTCGGTTCTGCCCCTGATCGCTCTCATAGCGGGCCTGGTGTTCATCCAGCGCCTGCACAACGACAGCCAGATCTCTGCTGCGGCGGAGATCGATGCCTCGTTGCTGGCCGACGACCTGCCACCTTCTGCCTACAGCGACCCGGGTTTCGTGGAGTTCCTGAAGGCTCCTCGCGATTGACGGATGCTTTCGTGCCTGCCGCCCGCTTGATCCCACCTGCCCGGCGCGAATCAGCGCAGCGCAAGCTTTCCTGGGTAAGTCACGCCGTTTTGGCAACCGTGCTGGCGCTGCCATTTGCTGGGCATGCGCAGCCGAGTTCCGGTACGGCAGCTCCGAAAGTCGCGGCTCCTGTATCAGACGGTGCACCCTGGGCGTCGCTCAGCCCTAGCCAGAAGAGTGCGCTCCGACCGTTGGAACGCGAATGGGGAAACATCGATTCCACGCGCAAGGTCAAGTGGCTGGAGATCGCCAACAAGTTTTCGACCATGCCACCCGCCGAGCAGACACGCGTCCAGAACCGCATGGAAGACTGGGCCAAGATGAGCCCGAAGGAGCGTGGGCAGGTTCGCCTGAACTACAAGGAAGCCCAGCAGGTTCCCGCCCAGGAGCGCAAGAACCGGTGGGAAGCCTACAAGGCGCTGCCGCCCGACGAGCAGAAGCAGCTGGCAGCTCGCGCTGCCCCGCCCGCCCGCAAGGCCACCGCCGGGGATTCGTCGCCTGATAACTCCGGAGCCAAGTCGAATGTGGTGCCGAACTCGTCCTACGCTCCCCGCCCAAAGGCCGTGGCGCCGACGGTGGCCCAGGCCCAGCCCGGCGCAACCACCAACCTGATCACCAAGCGCCCCAGCCCACCGGCGCACCAGCAAGCCGGGCTGCCCAAGATTGCATCGACTTCCGGCTTCGTCGATCAGTCGACCCTGCTGCCCAAGCGCGGCCCCCAGGGTGCGGCCACACGATCCGCTGCCGCTTCGGCACCGACTGTTCATCAACCATGAGCGACGTCGTGGCCAGCCCGGCCTCACCGGCCGTGGCTCCCAGCCTGTCGCGGCGCATGGCGAGCTTTGTCTATGAAGGCCTGATCCTGTTCGGCATCTTGCTGATCCCCGGTGCCGTGGGCGCCATCATCGTTGCCGTCACCGGCCAGCAGCATTCGGCTGCGAGCGATGTTGCCCTTCAAGTCGTCAGCTTTGCCATCTACGCCGCCTACTTCACCTGGTTCTGGACCCAGCGTGGCCAGACCTTGCCGATGCAGACATGGCACATCAAGGTGGTCACCGCCGACGGTCAGCCACTCAGTTGGGGCCGGGCCTTCGTTCGCTACCTCGCCAGCTGGCTGTGGGTTGCGCCGGCCGCCCTCATCGCGGCGCTGAATCACTGGAGCTTCCGCGAGGATCCGCGCGCCATGGTCGCTTGCGCCAGCGTGGGCGTGCTCGGCTATGCGCTGCTCGCACTGGCCCTGCCGCAAAGGCAGTTCCTGCACGACCTCATCTGCGGCACGCAGCTCGTCACCGAGGCGCGGCGAGCGCCTTGAACGTCGCATGGGCAAGGCACAATCGCCGCCCATGACCAATCCATTCAAAGGGCGCACCGGGCTGGACCGGGTGATTCGCGCCACAGGCTATTCATTCGAAGGGCTGAAGACGGCCTACCAAGGCGAAAGCGC
>Ga0307508_10000271_pt1 | contig 63576 bp, 72 predicted proteins | sample 9_EM_MG_FD_203089 | JGI IMG/M metagenome (GOLD analysis project Ga0307508, IMG submission 203089) | Populus trichocarpa ectomycorrhiza microbial communities from riparian zone in the Pacific Northwest, United States - 9_EM | ecosystem: Host-associated > Plants > Roots > Unclassified | place... | reverse complement strand
CGACGAGTCAAGATCACAGGCCCGCAGTTCGACTTGGTTGCGAACCGCGCTTTGCACGCGTGGCGCGCCTTTGGGCTTGCTGCGCTTCTGGACAATCGCGCTGTCCGCAGGAACGCACAGCCCCTCAAACAGTGCGCCTGTGTGCCCATTCGGCCCCGCTTCGCTCGTGATGCTGGTCATGCCAAAGAACACGCAGCATTCGTGCCGGTAAATGTTCACAGACTCTGAGTCATCGTCCAAAACCTTTTCCGCCGGGGCCATGTGCCGCAGGAATAAAATCGCTCGCATGTCCGGGACCCCCATCAACCTCACCAATCAATTCCTCATCGCCATGCCGGGCATGGCCGACAACACGTTTGCGGGGGCCGTGATCTACATGTGTGAGCACACCGACAAGGGTGCGCTGGGGCTGGTGATCAACAAGCCGATCGACATCAAGCTGAAAAACCTGTTCGAGAAGGTCGAACTCACCCTCGATCGCGAAGACCTGGCCGAGGCGCCGGTCTACTTCGGCGGGCCGGTGCAGACCGAGCGGGGCTTCGTGCTGCATGAGCGGCTGGATGGCGATGCGGGCGAGGGCGGCCACTACAACTCGTCGCTGCAGATCCCGGGCGGGCTGGAGATGACCACCAGCAAGGACGTGCTGGAGGCGCTTTCCAGCGGGGCCGGCCCGAAGAAAATCCTGGTGACGCTGGGCTACAGCGGCTGGAGCGCCGGCCAGCTTGAGGAAGAGATCGGCCGCAACGGCTGGATCAACGTGAGCGCCGAGCCGGGCATCATCTTCGACACCCCCGTGGAGCAGCGCTACGACAAGGCGTTGTCGCTGCTGGGCATCGACCCGCGCATGCTGTCGCAAGAGGCGGGGCACGCATGACGGGTGCGGCGATGTCCGGCCTGCTTGCTCCTCCCCGTTCTTTTCTAGCTTTCGATTTCGGTACCAAACGCGTCGGCGTTGCGAGCGGCAACTCCGTCACACGCACTGCCACGCCGCTGCGCACCGTGGCCGCCGAAGGCGACGCGCGCTTCGCGGCATTGGGCGCCTTGATCACTGAGTGGAAGCCCGACGCCCTGGTCGTCGGCGTGCCTTTCCACCCGGACGGCGCGCCGCATGACAATACCGCCCGCGCGCAACGCTTCGCCCGCCAATTGCACGGCCGCTTCAAGCTGCCGGTGCACGAGGTGGACGAGCGCTACACCACGACCGAGGCGCATTCCTATGGCGCAGCCGATGTCGATGCAGCCTCGGCCGCGATCATCCTGGAGCAGTTCTTGAGAGACCTGACATGAGCACCTTGCATCTGAATGCCGAGGCCCTGTACCTCGACTTGTTATCAGGAGTCCGCGGCCTGCTGCAACCTGGAGCCGCGTTGGTCGGCATCTGGTCAGGCGGCTCCTGGCTCGCCGAACGTCTGCAACACGACCTGAAGCTCGATGGCGAAGCCGGCGTGATCTCGAGCGCGTTGCACCGCGACGACTTTGCCTCGAAGGGTCTGGCAAGTGCCGACCCGACCAAGCTGCCCTTCGAGATCGAAGGCAAGCCGATCGTGCTGATCGACGACGTGCTCTACACCGGGCGCACCACGCGCGCAGTGATCAACGAACTGTTCGACTTCGGCCGTCCGGCGAGCGTGACGCTGGCAGTACTGGTCGATCGCGGCGGACGCGAACTGCCGATCCACCCGGCTTACTCGGCCGCCCGAATCACCTTGCCCCGCGAGCAGAAGCTGTCGCTCGCGCGAGATGAATCCGGCCGCTTCAGCTTCGACGTCAAGGAAGAAAAATGATGCCCCCACGTTTGCGGCTTTGCCGCTGCACTGCCCCCCGAGGGGGCGCAGACCTTTCTTGGGGCGGCCCGGCGAAAGGTCTGGCATGACGCGCAACCCGCAACTCAACAAACACGGCGAGCTGATCCACCTGCTCTCCATCGAAGGCCTGCCGCGCGCCGTGCTGCACAGCATCCTCGATACGGCCGGCACCTTCCTGAGCGTGAACGACCGCGAGGTGAAGAAGGTGCCGCTGCTACGTGGCAAGAGCGTGTTCAACCTCTTCTTCGAGAACAGCACGCGCACGCGCACCACCTTCGAGATCGCGGCCAAGCGCCTGAGTGCCGACGTGATCAACCTCGACATCGCCAAGTCGAGCGCCGCCAAGGGCGAGAGCCTGCTTGACACCATCGCCAACCTCAGCGCGATGCATGCCGACATGTTCGTCGTGCGGCACAGCGAAAGCGGCGCGCCCTACCTGATCGCTCAGCATTGCGCCCCGCACGTGCACGTGGTGAATGCCGGCGATGGCCGCCATGCGCACCCGACGCAGGGCCTGCTCGACATGTACACCATCCGACACTACAAGCAGGACTTCACCAAACTGACCGTGGCCATCGTCGGCGACATCGTGCACTCGCGCGTCGCGCGCTCCGACATCAATGCGCTCACGACGCTGGGCGTGCCCGAGATCCGCGCGGTCGGCCCCAAGACGCTGGTGCCCGGCGACCTGAAGGAGATGGGCGTGCGCGTGTGCCACGACATGGTCGAAGGCATCAAGGGCGCCGACGTGATCATCATGCTGCGCCTGCAGAACGAGCGCATGAGCGGTGCCATGCTGCCCAGCGCCGGCGAGTTCTTCAAGAACTACGGCCTCACGCAGGAGAAGCTCGCGCACGCCAAGCCCGATGCGATCGTGATGCACCCCGGCCCGATCAACCGCGGTGTGGAGATCGACTCGTCGGTGGCCGATGGCAAGCAGAGCGTGATCCTGCCGCAGGTCACCTTCGGCATCGCGGTGCGCATGGCGGTGATGTCGACGATTGCAGGCAACAACGCTTGAAGGGGCACACAACAAGATGAAACTCCTGATCAAGAACGGCCGCTTGGTCGACCCGGCCAGCGGCCGCGACGAGCCCGGTGACGTGGCCATTGCCGCGGGCCGCATCGTCTCTCTCGGCAAGGTCAACCCCGACTTCCGACCCACGCGCACCATCGACGCCTGCGGCCTGGTCGTGGCACCCGGGCTGGTCGACCTCGCAGCGCGCCTGCGCGAGCCGGGCCACGAGCACGAAGGCATGCTCGAGTCGGAGATGGCTGCGGCCGTGGCCGGCGGCGTCACGAGCCTGGTGTGCCCGCCCGATACCGATCCGCCGCTCGACGAGCCGGGCTTGGTGGAGATGCTCAAGTTCCGCGCGCGCAACCTGAACCAGTCGCACCTTTACCCGTTGGGCGCCTTGACGCGCGGCCTGGCCGGCGAGGTGCTGACCGAGATGGCCGAGCTCACCGAAGCCGGTTGCGTCGGGTTCTCGCAGGCCGACGTGGCGCTGGCCGACACCATGGTGCTGCAGCGCGCGCTGCAGTACGCCTCGACCTTCGGCTACACCGTCTGGCTGCGTCCGCAAGACGCTCACCTCGGCAAAGGCGTGGCCGCGAGCGGTGCATTGGCCACGCGCTTGGGCCTCTCCGGCGTGCCGGTGATCGCCGAGACGATCGCGCTGCACACCATCTTCGAGCTGATGCGCGTGACTGGCGCCCGTGTGCACCTGTGCCGCCTCAGCAGCGCCGCCGGCATCGCGCTCGTGCGCGCGGCCAAAGGCGAAGGCTTGCCCGTCACCTGCGACGTGAGCGTGAACCAGCTGCACCTGACCGACATGGACATCGGCTACTTCAACGCCGCGATGCGCCTCACGCCGCCGCTGCGGCAGCAGCGCGACCGCGATGCGATCCGCGCTGCGCTGGCCGATGGCACGGTGGACGCGCTCGTCAGCGACCACACGCCCGTCGACGAAGACATGAAGAACCTACCGTTCGCCGAAGCGGAGCCGGGCGCCACCGGGCTCGAACTGCTGCTCAGCCTGGCGCTCAAGTGGGGCGAAGAGCAGGGCATCGGCCTGGTCAAGACGCTGGCCGCCGTCACGTCGGAGCCCGTGCGGGCGCTCGGCTCGCTCTCTTCCAGCGCGGGCCGCCTGGTTGAAGGCGGTGTGGCCGATGTCTGCCTGTTCGACGAGAACGAGCGCTGGACGGTGCAGCCCGCTGCGCTCAAGAGCCAGGGCAAGCATTCGCCCTTTGCGGGCTACGAGTTGCCGGGCCGGGTGAAGTACACGCTGGTGGCCGGCCACGTGGCCTACGAGGCCGCTTGAGCGCGCCGCTGCGTACCCTGCGCGGGCTGTGGCGGCTGGCTCTGTGCTGCGTGCATCTGGTTGCCGGGGTGCTGCGTTGCGCTTTTATCTTCCCGTTCGTTGGGCCGGCGAAGCGCATGCAGCAGACCGGCGCATGGTGCGCCAAGATGGCCCGCGTGCTCGGCATGCACATCGAAGCCACGGGCGTCTCGCACGACGGGCCGGTGCTGCTGGTGGCCAACCACATGTCGTGGCTCGACATCCTCGCCATCAACGCGGTGCACCCGGCGCGCTTCGTCTCGAAGGCTGATGTGCGCGCGTGGCCGATGCTGGGCTGGCTGGTTGCGAGCGGCGGCACCTTGTTCATCGAACGCGAACGCAAGCGCGACGCCTTGCGTGTGGTGCACCAGATCGCCGAGTCGCTCAAGCAAGGCGACACGATCGCGATGTTTCCCGAAGGCACCACGGGCGACGGCACGACGCTGCTGCCCTTCCATGCCAACCTGCTGCAAGCCGCGGTGTCGACCGGCACGCCGCTGCAACCGATCGCGCTGCGCTACGTCGACGCCGATTCGCAGCCCAGCCGCGCCGTGGTGTGGATCGGCGACACGACACTCGTCACCTCGCTGTGGCAGGTCGCCATGGCGCACCGCATGCGCGCCTTCGTGACGCAGCTGCCGGCCCTGTCGACGCACGAACGCGAGCGGCGCGAGCTGGCCGAGGCCGTGCGTGGCCAGATCGCCGGCGCCCTGGGGTTCGACGCGTCTTCGTTGGCCGGGCACTGATCGATTAGAGGCACCGGCCCGGCAGGTAGGTGCTGGGCACGTCGGTCCTGTCCGTCCCCATCGCCGTCATCTTGTCGGGCGGCTTGGCATGGCCGCAGACCCACGTCACGGGCACCACCGGCGCGTCTGTCACGACGGCAGGGCGCAGCGTCAAGGTCTTGCCCTTGAGGGCACCGTTGGCGCGATTGCCGAACACGATGTGGATCGCGCCGGCTTCCACGGTGACCGACTTCACCACGTTGTTGACGATCTTGTCGGGCACCGGCAGGCCGATCGCGGCGTTGTCGTCCGGCATGCTCTTCATCACCGGCCAGGCCGCCTCGATCGGCTTCTTGGCGATGTCGGCCAGCGGCAAGGCTTCGGCGATCTGCTCGCGGATGAACTTGCCTTGCATGCTCGGCACGGCCATCAGCGCCAGGATGGCGATGATGGCCACGACGACCATGACCTCGATGAGGGTGAAACCGCGGGTGCGCCGGTGCGACATGTTCACGCTGGGGGGCGGCGGTGGGCCGCTTTGCCTGGGATGGGGCATTCTGCGGCATCAACCCAGGGTCTCGGCCAGCGCGGCCTCGAGGCCCGACAGAAAGCCGGGGCCCCAGGCGCGGTGATCGGGCCCTGACCAGTCGTCGACGATCCACTGCAAGGTGGTGAGCATGCCTTCGGCCATCAGCGGTTCGAGCTGCGCGAGCAAGCTGTCGGGCACGGGGCGCAGCCTTGCGTAGCCTTCGAGCAGCGCGTCGCGCAGTCGTGGGTAGTTGCTGCGGAGGTGTGCGTCACGGGGCGTCAAAGGGTGCTTGATGAAGCGCAGAACGCCGGCAAGGTCTTGCGCCGCCCAGCCCCAGCCGCAATCGGTGAAGTCGATCGCGCCGGCAGCACCGCCGTGGAAGACCATGTTCCATGGGTGCAGGTCGCCATGCAAGAAGCCCCAATGCGCGGCATCTCGCGGCCAGGCCTGCTTCAGCGCCAGCAGTTGTTTGGCGCTGCGCTGAACGGCAGCCTCCAGGCCCCGTGGGTAGCCTGCCGGCAAGCGCCGTTGCCCATCGGCCCAGCTCGCCAGGCCTGGCGTGTGTGCTTGTCTTGAGCTGGCCTGCTGCCGAGCGCTGTTGTGCAGGTGCGCAGCCAGTTCACCGGTGCGCCGCAGGTGCACCGGGCGCAAGCTGGCGTAGAGCGTGCGGCCTGGCAACCAGTTCAAGAGCACGGCATGCCGCGGCGCGGTGCCGGGTTCGGCGTGCCATGAAACACGGTAGCGTCCGCGCCGATCCGCCAGCGGGCGCGGCACGTGCAAGCCTGCTCGCGACAAGGCACGCAGCCACGCGATCTCGGTGTCGATGGGAGCCGGATCGTTGCGTTCTTCCGCATAGATGCGCAGCGCCATGTCGGCCTGCGCAGACCGCACGCGCCACACCGTGCAGTCGAGATCGGCGACCCGGCGCGCAAGGCAGTTGCGAAGCCCGTGCTGCGCCAGCAGGCGTTCGATCGAAGGCGGAGGAGGGCGCCACATCGCGGGCCAGTGTGTCACAGTCACCTCGAAGCCCGCACCATGAAAACAATCGACACCCTCGCCACCCGGAACGCTCTCGGTTTCGACCGCCTCGTACCCGCGCTGGCGCAGATGTTCGCCGGCGGCTGCGAGGTGCCGACGCGCCATGTGCACAGCCTGCCGCTCGAAGGCGGCAGCGGCGTGACGGTGCTGATCATGCCGGCCTGGCTGGCGGGTCGCTACTTCGGCATCAAGACGGTGATGATCGCGCCCGACAACTCGCAGCACGGGCTGCCGGGCCTGCATTCCACCTACCTGCTGTACGACGCACGCACCGGCGTGCCGTTGGCGCAGATGGATGGCAACGAGATCACCTCGCGGCGTACGGTGGCGGCGTCTGCGCTGGCGGCTTCGTACCTGGCGCGACGCGAATCACGCCACCTGCTGATCGTGGGTGCCGGCCGTGTCGCCGGTCTGCTCGCCGAGGCGTACCGCAGCGTGCTGCCGATCGAGAAGGTCAGCGTCTGGAGCCGAAAGCTGCCCACGGCGGCGCAGCTCGCTGCAAACCTGTGCGAGCGTGGCTTCGATGCCGCACCGCGTGGCGATCTGGCAGAGGCCGTCGCCCAGGCCGACATTGTCAGCTGCGCCACCTTGTCCACCGAGCCGCTGATCCGTGGCGAATGGCTGCGCGAGGGCTCGCACCTCGACCTGATCGGCAGCTTCACCCCGGCGATGCGGGAGGCCGATGACGCCTGCTTTCGCGGTGCCAACATTTACGTCGACACCGAAGAGGCCTGGCACAAGAGCGGCGAGCTGCTCGGCCCGATGTCGCGCGGCGTGTTCGCGGCCAGCGACGTGCGCGGCACGCTGGCGCAGCTGTGCGGCGGCAGCAAGCCGGGGCGAACGTCGGCCGCAAAGCGCACGCTCTTCAAGTCGGTGGGGACGGCCCTCGAAGACCTGGCTGCTGCCGTGCTGGTGTACGAATCGTTGCTCTGAAGAGGTTCACTCCAGCAGCGGCGCGCCGGTGCTCAACACCGTGTGGACGATCTCGGCCAGCTGCTCCAGCGTGTACTCCTTTTGGATCAGCCCGCGCACGCCGGCGCGCTTTGCCTTCTCCCGCATGTCGTCGGACACATAGCCCGAGCTGATCACCAGCGGCAGGTTCGGCCGGATGCGCGTGACGGCCAGCACGAGGTCCATGCCGGTGAGTTCGGGCATGTTGTAGTCGGTGACGACGAGATCGAAGGCCTCGGGCTGCGCACGAATGCGTTCGATGGCCTCTCGCGGCCGTTCGATCGCCGTGACGCGGTAGCCCGCGCGCTGCAGCAGGCTTTCCACCAGCAGGAGCATGGCGGGGTCGTCGTCGACGTACAGCACGTGCTGCCCCGCGCCTTGCGCTGTGCGAAGCGCGGCCTTCGGCGCTTCGGCCACGTTGGCCGGGGCCAGCACCAGCGGAAAGTACAGGTGGAAGATGCTGCCGCGGCCGGGTGTGCTGTCGACGGTGATGGCCCCCTGGTGGGCGCTCACGATGCCATGCACCACCGACAGCCCGAGGCCCGTTCCCTGGCCCACCGGCTTGGTGGTGAAGAAGGGTTCGAACAAGCGCGTGCGCGTGACTTCGCTCATGCCGCACCCTGTGTCGCTGACCCACAAGTGCGCGTAGCGCCCGGGCTCCACCTCGCCCAGGCCGCGCGCGGGGTCGGCGCGCAGATCGGTGGCGTCGAGCCCGATGGTGATGCGCCCTGCGCTGCCCTCCAGCGCGTGCCAGGCGTTGGTGCACAGGTTGGTGAGAACCTGTTGGACCTGGGTGGCGTCCGCACCCACCAGCAAGGGTTCGTCGCTGAGCTTGAGCGACAGCTCCACCGAGGCCGGCAGCGTGGCGCGCAGCAAGGCGACCGATTGCTCGACCAGCGGCCGCATCGGCTGGCTCACCAGCATGTGCGGCTGCATGCGGCTGAACGCGAGGATCTTCTGCACCAGGCTGCGGCCCCGCACGCCGGCCCGTTCGATCTGCTCGAGGCTGCTCTGCGCGGCCGAGCCTGGCGCCACTTCTTGCCGCGCGAGTGCGGCATTGCCGAGAATGGCCGCGAGGATGTTGTTGAAGTCGTGCGCAATGCCGCCGGCCAGCGTGCCGATGGCTTCCATCTTCTGCGACTCGCGCAGTTGCGATTCGAGCAGGCCGCGCTTGGCCTCGGCCTGCTTGCGTTCGGTGATGTCGGTGACCATGCCGAGTGCACCGGCCGGCTGGCCGCTCGCATCGACGATGGTCGCCACCGACATGGCGGCCCAGAGGTCGGAGCCATCGGGCCGGCGAAAGCGCAGGTCGCGCGGCTCGCGGGGGGCCGTCTCCTGCCGCTCGATGTCGGCCAGTGCGATCGGCCGGTCGTGCTCGTGGATGAAATCGAGCAAGGGTCGGTTCTGCATGTCGCTCATGGCGCAGCCCAGCATCTGCAGCATCTTCGGGTTGACGAAGGCAATGCGCTGCTGCGCGTCGACCAGCCAGATGCCTTCGTTCGCGGTCTCGACGATGCGCCGGTAGCGCTCTTCGCTGTCGCGCAACTCGCGCGTCATGGCATGGGCCACGCCGTAGGCCCGCGCCCGGCCCGTCGTCAGCAGGTAGGTGAGCAGCGCCAGCAAGAGGCTGAGCCCGGCGCCGGCCATGAGGATGATGTGGGTCGAATCCCGGTGATGGCGCTGCTCGAAGGCCGCCAGCGTGCGCACCGACACGGTCCAGGTGTGGCCGGCGACGCCGACGTACTCCTGCGTCTCGAAGCGCGGCGGCGCGGCTTCGTCAACGTCGATCGAGCGGAACATGGCGGTGTCGTTGCCGGGGCGGGAGGTGTCGTCGATGCGCACCATCAGGCCGGGCGCGCTTTCGCCGTAGAGGTTGGACATCAGGTCGCCCATGCGCACGCCCGCCCAGACCCAGCCTTCGAGGTTCTTGCGCCGGTCTTCGATGCTGTCGAGTGCCTGCCCCTTGGCGTACAGCGGCAGCACCATCAGAAAGCCGTATTGCGGCTCCCGGTCGGGCTCGGTCACGAGGCGGATCCGGCCGGTGATGGCCGCGCTGCCCGAGTCGCGCGACTTCAGCAAGGCCGCGCGCCGAATCGGGTCTGAGTAGATGTCGTAGCCCAGTGCCTTGAGGTTGTATCCCATGCCCGGGCCGATGTAGGTGACCGGCACGTAGGTGTCGCGTTGACCCGGCGGGTTGATGGCGTAGGTGGTGATGCCGCTTGCGCGCTGCATGGCCACGTGGGCCGGCGCCTGCTCGCCGGGCAACAGGGGGCCATAGGCGAAGGCCTGCAGGCCGGCGACGTCGTTACCGGCCAGCAGCGTGTTCACATAGGTTTCGAAACCGGCGCGATCGACGTGCCCGTTCGCCATGAACAGGCCTTGCAGGCCGCGCAGGATCTGCTCGTAGCTGCTGGTGCGCTGCTCGATGCGGTCGGCGGTCTGGCGCACGGCGGTGTCGAAGCTCGCGCGCAGGCTGCGTGCGTCGGTTTCCTTCTGGAGCTGCCACAGCCAGGCCGTGATGCAGAGCGCGCCGATACCGACGGCCAAGGCCAGCAGGAGCGGGAGCGCACGTTTCAAGCGGAGTTCTCGCTTATTGCGTCAGGGTGCGCGCGAGGTCGGCGGGGAAGTACTTCTGGAAGATCCGCTGCACCGTGCCGTCGGCGCGCATGTCCTGGACCAGCGCGCGCCAGGCCTCTTGCTGCGCTGCCGGCAAACTCTTCTTCGACATGATCAGGCCGTGCGGCACCGGTGGGTCGTCGAACTCGAGGATCGAGGTCTGCGCGCGGATGGCTGCGCGCTGCACCGTCGGGTAATCGAAGGGCTCGATGATCATCCCCTGGACGCGTTTGTCGAGCAGTATTTCGTAGAGCGGCTCGAGGCTGTTGGCGAAGCTCACGCGCTGCTCTGCGTCGAGCTTGTCGACGAGCCGGTTCGCGCTCGGGTTGTAGCGGAAGCTGCGGATCGCGCCCAGCCGGAGCGACGGGTTGCGCTCGAAATCGCCCAGTGTTTTCACCCCCGCATCCTGGCGCACCAGCAGGTAGTACTTGTTGGCGAAGTACCAGGCGAAAGCGGCGAACTTGTCGCGCGACTCGTTGGTGATGCCCGAGAGGCTGAAATCGAGCCCGCCGGATTCGATGAGCTGCCAGATGCGTGCGCGCGGCATCACCGTGATGGTGAGCTTGCAGCCGCTGCGCCGCGCGAGCTCGTCGGCGATGTCCTTGTCGATGCCTTCGTTGGTCTGCGTGGAGTACAGCAGGCCATGGTCGTGAAGCGCCAGGCTGAGCGGGCGCGAGCAATCGGGTTTGCCGTCTGCGAAGGCTGCGTGCGAACCCAGCGCAAGTGTCCACATCAGCAGGAGGCAGCGGAGCAATCGCATAGGGTGTTCTCTTGAGGCGATGGAAGAGCATAGTGGGCCATCGCGCCCTGCTGCGCAACCCGCAGAGCCTCTATGAAGCCGGACGGTGTTGTCATGCAAAACATCAACCCGGTTGTGCGCTGTTATGTGCATCGAGAGCGGCACGTTGCCGCAGGTGGCGGCCTGCATTCGGAGGCTGCGCTATGGTCGAGGCTTCCTCTGGCCTGACTTGCTTTGACTCCCGCCCCTTTCTTTTCCGCCCGCCTGCGCTGGGTTCGTTTTCAGCTTCGCAAGCATTTCGCCCGCCCGCGCGGCGTGTGGGGCCTGGCGGGGCCGGTGCTGGTGCAGGAGCTGGCCCTGGTGCTCACCGGCACGGTGGTGATGGTGCTGGCCAGCCACTTGGGAGCGGCTTCGGTGGCCGCCATCGGCATGATCGATGCGCTGGGCTATCTGCTCAACGCCGTGTACGGCGGCTTGGCGATGGGCGCGACCGTGACGGCGGCGCATTGCCTCGGCGCAGGCCGCCGCAGCGACCTGCGTGCCGTGGGCTTCAGCGCACTGCTGCTCGCGCTGTGCGGCGGGGCGCTGGCCGCCGCGCTGCTGTGGTTCACGCGAAGCACCTGGCTCGCGTTGCTGCTGCCGGGTGCCGAAGCCTCTGTGGTGATACAGGCGGACCGCTATTTCCGCTGGCTCATCGTTGCCGGCCTGCCCACGTCGCTGGTGATGGTGGCCTGCGGCGTGCTGCGCGGCATGACGCGCACCGACACGGCGATGCGCGTGCAGGTCTCGATGAACCTGCTGCAGATCGTGCTGGCAGCCTTGTTCATGCGGGGCGTCGACGGCAGTGTGGGTGGCGCCGGTGCAGCCTTGCTGACTGCGCGCGGCACCGGCGTGGCGCTGGCCTTGCTCGCGCTGTGGCCCACGCTGCAGCGCGCCGCAGTGCATGCGGCGGGCTGGCCCGTACGCCGCGACTTCGTCCGCACCATCCTGCGCGTGGGCTGGCCTGCGGCGCTCGAATCCTCGTTCTTCCACGTGGGCAAGCTCATCACGCAGACCATGGTGGTCGGCCTCGGCACGGCGGCGATGGCGTCGAACTTCGTGGCCGGCTCGGTCAGCGCCTTGCTGAACGTGCCTGGTATCGCGCTGGGCGTCGCCGCGACCACGTTGGTCGGCATGCGGCTCGGTGCAGGTCAGGTGCATGCGGCACAACGCCTGCTGCGCCGGCTGGTGCGCAGCGCGGGCTGGTCGCTCACGGCGCTGGCCGTCGTGGTGCTGCCCTTGGCGTGGCCGCTGGCCGGGCTGTTCGGCAACGATGCAGAAGTCACGCGGCAAGCCGGCTGGCTCATCACGCTGAGCTGCCTGTTCACACCGGTGTGGGCCGCATCTTTCGTGCTGCCAGCCGGCCTGCGAGGTGCAGGCGACACGCGCTATGCGCTTGCTGTGGGCACCGCCACGATGTGGGGCCTGCGCATCCTGGCCGGCTACGGCCTGGGCATCGTGCTCGGCCTCGGCGTCATCGGCGTGTGGCTGGGGATGTTCGGCGACTGGGTGGTGCGCGGCTGGCTGTTCAGGAGGCGGCTGCGCGGCTCGGCCTGGACGCGCCACCGCCTGCTGGGCTGACGGCGCCGATCAGGCCTTCTTGCCCTGGTTGGCCACCGCGGCTGCGGCTTTCGCCGCGGCTTCGGCATCGCCCAGGTAGTAGCTCTTGATGGGCTTCAGCTGCGCGTCGAGTTCGTAGACCAGCGGAATGCCGTTGGGGATGTTCACGCCGACGATGGCGTCGTCGGCAATGTTGTCCAGGTACTTCACCAGCGCGCGGATGCTGTTGCCGTGCGCGGCGATCACGATGCGCTTGCCGGCCTTGATGGCTGGCGCGATGCTGTCGTTCCACACCGGCATCACGCGGGCCACGGTGTCCTTCAGGCATTCGGTGAGCGGAATGTCTTCGGGCGTGAGCTTGGCGTAGCGGATGTCCTGGCGTTGGCTCATGGGCGCATCGGCGGCCAGCGGCGGCGGCGGCGTGTCGTAGCTGCGGCGCCACACGAGCACTTGTTCGTCGCCGTATTGCTTGGCGGTCTCGGCCTTGTTCAGGCCCTGCAGCCCGCCGTAGTGGCGCTCGTTGAGGCGCCAGTGGTGCACCACCGGCAGCCAGGTGCGGTCCATCTGGTCGAGCGTGTGCCACAGCGTCCAGATGGCGCGCTTGAGCACCGAGGTGTAGGCCACGTCGAAGTCGTAGCCCTCGGCCTTGAGCAGGCGACCTGCTTCCTTGGCCTGCGCCACGCCGGTGGGCGTGAGCTCCACGTCGACCCAGCCGGTGAAGCGGTTTTCGAGATTCCAGGTCGACTCGCCGTGGCGAATGAGCACAAGTTTGTACATGGCGGGGTTGGGAGAGGGATTGAAATCAGGCGGGAGAGGCCCGAATTCTATAATTCGCGTTTGCTTCCAACACCCTGGGCCTCTTCGTGAAATTCTTAGTCGACAACTGGTATCTGATCGCGGTGGCCCTGGTTTCGGGTGGTTTGCTGCTGTGGCCGCGCTTGCGTGCGGGTGCGCAAGGTGGCGGGGTCTCCGCCGCCGAAGCGGTGCAACTCATCAACCGCGAGCGTGCCGTGCTCATCGATGTGAGCGAACCCGCCGAGTACGCCGCGGCCCATGCCGGCGGCTCGAAGAACGTGCCTTTGGCCAAGCTGGAATCGACCAGCGACCTGCCCAAGAACAAGGCCTTGCCGCTGGTGGTGGTGTGCGCGACCGGCGCACGCGCTTCGCGCGCCGTGGGTACGCTGCACAAGCTCGGTTTCGCGAATGCGCGTGCGCTGGCCGGGGGCCTGAAGGCGTGGCGCGAGGCCAATCTGCCGGTCGAGAAGTCGGCTTGAATCGCGGCCGGACCACAGGAGAGAGTGAATGCAGGCGGTGAAGATGTACACCACTCAGGTGTGCCCGTTTTGTCAGCGCGCCAAGATGCTGCTCAAGCAGCGCGGCGTTGACCAGATCGACGAAGTGCGTGTGGACCTGGACCCGTCGCAGCGCGACACCATGATCCAGATCACCGGCCGCCGCACCGTGCCGCAGATTTTCATCGGCAGCACCCACGTCGGTGGCTGCGACGACCTGTTTGCGCTCGACCAGCGCGGCGGCTTGATGCCATTGCTGGACGGCACCGCCAATTAGGGCCGCCCCGATCCCCTCACGGATCGGCTGTCTGGCAGGGCCGAAGGGCCGTCATTCACGTCGGCCATAATTCAAGACTCGGTTCGCAGCCCACGGGTGCGGGCTTTTTTGCTTCTACCCCTTCATTCCCGCGAGACCACCATGGCCGACGAAACCACCTCCACCCCCGTGTTCCAGATCCAGCGCGTCTACCTGAAGGACCTGTCGCTCGAACAGCCCAATTCGCCGCAAATCTTGCTGGAGCAGGCGCAGCCCCAGGTCGACATCAACCTCAACCTGGCCGCGAGCCCGGTGGCCGACGGCATCTATGAAGTGACCGTGACCGCCACCGTCACCACCACCGTGTCCGACAAGACGCTGTTCCTGGTGGAAGCCAAGCAGGCCGGCATCTTCGAGATCCGCAACGTTCCCGAAGACCAGCTGCAGCCCATCATCGGCATCGCCTGCCCGCAGATCATCTACCCGTACCTGCGCGCCATCGTCTCCGACGTGTGCACGCGCGCCGGCTTCCCGCCGGTGGTGCTGGCCGAGGTGAACTTCCAGGCCATGTTCGAAGCGCAGCAGCAACAGGCGACGGCAGCCAACGGCGCGCCCGCCACCCTGAACTGAACGCTGCCGGGCACCGATGAACCTGACGGTGCTGGGCGCCGGCGCCTGGGGAACGGCGCTGGCGGTGAACACGGCGGCGCGCCATGACACGCGTCTGTGGGCGCGTGACGCGCAGCAGGGCCAGCAGATGCAGGCCTTGCGCGAGAACCGGCGTTATCTTCCCGGTGTGGCCTTGCCCGAGGCCTTGCAGATCGACACCGATTTCGACCAGGCGGTCGCGCACGCACGCGAGAGCCTGATCGTCATCGCAACGCCCATGGCCGGCCTGCACGAGATGCTGCAGCGCCTGCCCGACACCTCCGCCGGTGTGCTGTGGCTTTGCAAGGGATTCCAGGAAGGCACCGGTCTGCTGGGCCATGAAGTGGCGCGGATCGCGAAGCCGGGTGCCACGAACGTCGGTGTCCTGTCGGGGCCGAGCTTTGCGCTCGAGGTGGCTCGTGGCCAGCCCGCTGCGCTGGTGGCTGCGAGTGCCGATGAAGCGCTGTGCCAACTGGCTGTCGAGGCGTTCCACAGTGACAGCCTGCGCATCTACGCTTCCAGCGACCCGGTGGGTGTGGAAGTGGGTGGTGCGGTGAAGAACGTGATGGCCATTGCCACCGGTATTGCCGACGGCATGCAACTCGGGCTCAATGCTCGCGCCGCCCTCATCACCCGTGGCCTGGCCGAGATGACGCGCCTGGGCGTGACGCTGGGCGCACGTGCCGAGACCTTCATGGGTTTGAGCGGCCTCGGCGATCTGGTGTTGACGGCCACGGGCGACTTGTCTCGCAATCGCAAGGTCGGGCTGCTGCTGGCACAAGGTCTGCCGCTCGAGCAGATATTGCAGGAACTCGGCCACGTGGCCGAAGGTGTGGCCTGTGCTGCGGTGGTGTTGCGGCGCGCGCAGCAGAGCGGCGTCGACATGCCGATCACCGAAGCCGTGGTGCGTGTGCTCGACGGCCGCATCAGCCCGGCGCGTGCGATCCAGGAGCTGATGTCGCGCGATGCGCGGCGCGAAAGTTAGGCTCCGCCGCGGTAGCCGTTCTGCCGCCAGGCTTCGAACACTGCTACCGCTACCGCATTGCTGAGGTTGAGGCTGCGCTGCTCCGCTCGCATGGGCAGGCGCACGCGTTGCGGGCTCGCGATGGTCTCGCGCAAATCGACCGGCAAGCCAGCGGTCTCCGACCCGAAGACCAGCCAGTCACCCGGCTGCCACGCGACCTGCGAGAACGGTTGGCTGCCACGTGTGGTGAAAGCGAAGAGCCGCGCCATGTCGGGTTGCGCGCTGGCCAGGAATGCAGGCCACGAGGCGTGGCGCTGCACGCTCGCGTACTCGTGATAGTCCAGCCCCGCGCGGCGCAGCAGCTTGTCGTCCATCGAGAACCCGAGCGGTTCGATCAGGTGGAGCGCACAACCAGTGTTGGCCGCAAGGCGGATCACGTTGCCGGTGTTGGGCGGAATCTCGGGATGGACCAGGACGATGTTGAACATGAGGGCGCGATTGTCGGCTCAGCCCAGGCCCGGCCGCGGTGTGCGCGCCAACGCCCACGCTTCGACCCGCGACGCACCGGCCTGCTTGAGCACGCGGGCGATCTCGGCGAAGGTGGCGCCGGTGGTCAGCACGTCGTCGATCACGGCCACCGAGCGGCCGCTGAGTTCGGCACGCCGCAGCGGTTCCACGGCGAACACGCCGCGCACGTTGGCAGCGCGCTGCTCGGGCGGCAGGGCGAGTTGATGCGGCGTGTCTTTCACGCGCAGCAGCAAGCGGGCGTCGGCCTCGACGTGCAATGCTCGGGCCACCCGGCGTGTCAGCTCCCAGGCCTGGTTGAAGCCGCGCTCGCGCAGCCGCTGCCCACTCAGCGGCACGGGGAGCAAGAGCTGCGGCAGAGGCGAGGCTGCGCGCTCTTGGGCCGATTGCAGCAGCGACGAAAGCGCCTCGCCCAGATCGAGCATCGCGTGAAACTTGAACTGCGTGATCAGCGCCGACCAAGGGTGTGCGTAGTCCACGCCGGCCAGTGCGCCGTCGAACGCGGGCGGGTCGACGAGGCATGCGCCGCAGACGCGCACACCCTGCGGTACCTGTAAGGCACAACGCTCGCAGCGCGGCACCGGTGACGCGAACCGTTCGACGCAGGCCGTGCAGAGGGCTTGCGAGCCCCAACCCCGGCATACCGCGCACAGGCTGGGGACTTGCCGGAGCAGGCGCGTGAAAAGCATCGGGTCAATATACTGCCGCTCTCCATGAGCGAGCCCTCTGCCTCCACGACACGACACCTCGATGTGATGGCGGTGCGGGCCTGCCTCAGGCGGCTGGCCCGCGCCACTGAAGCGCCGTGGCTGCACACCGAAGTGGCTCGCCGCATGGCCGAGCGCCTCGACATCATTCGCGCCAAGCCGCAGGCCGTGCTCGATTGGTGGGGCTTTGCGGGGGCCGGCGATGCGCTGCTGACGAAGGCCTATCCGGCGGCGCAGCGCTTCGTCGTCGAACCCACCGATGCGTTGCGTGAGCGCAGCCGGGCAGCGAGCAAGTCGCCCTGGTGGTCGGCGCGACATTGGCGTGGGCCGGCACCGCAGGTGCTGGCCCCCGACGACGTGGCACCCGCCAGCGTGCAGCTGGTGTGGGCCAATATGATGCTGCACGCGTCGGTCGACCCTGCTGCACTGATCGCACGCTGGCACCGCGCCCTGGGCGTGGACGGCTTCGTGATGTTCTCCTGTCTCGGCCCCGGCAGCTTGCGTGGCTTGAGCGATCTCTATCAACGCATGGGCTGGCCTCCGGCCATGGCCGATTTTGTCGACATGCACGACCTGGGCGACATGCTCGTTCAGGCCGGCTTTGCCGACCCGGTGATGGACCAGGAGGTGCTCACGCTCACGTGGGACGATCCCGAGGCCCTGCTGCGCGAGTTGCATGGCATGGGCGCCAATGCTTCACCCGATCGCTTCACCGGTTTGCGCACGCCGCGCTGGCATGCGCGCTTGCTGGCCGGGCTGCGCGACATGGCTGGCCCCGACGGCCGCATCCACCTGCAATTCGAAGTGGCCTATGGCCATGCCTTCAAGGCCGCACCACGTGTTCCGCTGAGCGCCGAGACCACAGTTTCGCTCGACGACATGCGTGCCATGGTCCGCACCAAATCACAGCGTGGCTAGGCCCATTGGAGGAGCGGGAAAGCCTGCGTTAAACTTGTGGGCTTGAAAAATGCACGTTCACCCGGGGGTCTTGTGCGCGCTGACCAGCGTTTGTGGGGTACTTCTGGTGAATCTGCCAGCTTGAAGCTGTTGGAGTCCTGACTGCATGCCCGCAACCGGTTCGATGGCGGCGTGGCATTCGGGTTCGGCCCGTGCACCCATCCGTTTGGGGCGCGAGTCGAGAGTCGGTGCCGAATGGGCCATCGACCGGATGCTCCAGCGCAACAACTCATTGGTACCCGGGCTGCTGCTGGCCTTCTACGCGTCGCTGAGCGTGTTGTCGCTCGGTATCGCAGCGGGGTCTGGGTTCAGGGGTGCGCGCATGGTGATGCCTTTCGCAGGCTTCGGAATTGCGCTGGGCCGGTGGCGTCAGGGTGGAATGCTGATCGCTTCGATGTGAATTTTGAAAACTGAAACGACCATGATGAAGATGACGAAATCTCTTTGCCAGTCTCTCTGCAGGACAGTGGGGCAGTTCAGCCTGGCAATGGGCGCTGCACTCGCCACCTCGGCTGCCATGGCCGTCAACAACCTGCCGGGCGGCCCGGCGGTGAACCAGCTCGACCTGCACCCGCCGGTGACCAAGATCGCTGCCGAGCAGCAGTACCTGCACAACTTCATGATGATCTTGTGCCTGGTGATCTTCTTCGCCGTGTTCGGCGTGATGTTCTATTCGATCTTCAAGCACCGCAAATCCAAGGGGCACAAGGCCTCGAATTTTCATGAGAGCGTGAAGGTCGAGATCGCGTGGACGATCGTGCCCTTCATCATCGTGATCTTCATGGCACTGCCGGCGACCAAGGCCGTGGTCGCGATGAAAGACACCAGCTCCGCCGACCTCACCATCAAGGCCACCGGCATTCAATGGAAGTGGGGCTACGACTACCTTAAGGGCGAAGGCGAAGGCATCGGGTTCGTCTCGACGCTCGACGTGAGCCAGCGCGAGATGTCCGACTCCGGCAAGCCCTCGGGCGACGACTACCTGCTGAAGGTCGACAACCCGCTGGTGGTGCCGGTCAACAAGAAGGTCCGCATCATCACCACGGCCTCCGATGTGATCCATGCCTTCATGGTGCCGTCGTTCGGCATCAAGCAGGATGCGATCCCGGGCTTCGTGCGCGACACCTGGTTTCGCGCTGAGAAGACGGGCGACTTCTATGGCCAGTGCGCCGAGCTGTGCGGCAAGGAACACGCCTACATGCCGATCCACGTGAAGGTGGTCTCGGCCGAGGACTACAGCAAGTGGGTCGATGGCAAGAAGAAGGAAGCTGCGGCCAAGGCCGACGATCCCAACAAGGTGTGGGTGCTGGCCGATCTGGTCGCCCGCGGCGAGAAGGTCTATTCCGGCAACTGCGCGGCCTGCCACCAGGCCAACGGCAAGGGCGGCGGCCCGATCAAGGCGCTCGACGGCGACCCGGTCGTGCTCGACGCCGACAAGACCAAGCAGATCCACGTCGTGCTGAACGGCCAGAACAACGGCGCCATGCCGTCGTGGAAACAGCTGAGCGACACCGAGATCGCCGCCGTGATCACCTACACCAAGAACAACTGGTCCAACAAGACCGGACAGATCGTGCAGCCCGCCGAAGTGGCCGCCGCTCGCAAGTAAAAACCGCGCCCCAAAGGAAGACTCATGAGTGCAGTACTCCCCCCCCACGGCCACGCGGCCGGCGATCACGCCCACGACGACCACGCGCACGACGACCATCACCCGCACGGCTGGCGCCGCTGGGTGTACGCGACCAATCACAAGGACATCGGTACGCTGTACCTGCTGTTCTCGTTCACGATGTTCCTGTTCGGCGGTGTATTGGCGCTGTTGATCCGCGCCGAGCTGTTCCAGCCCGGCCTGCAGATCGTGAACCCGCAGCTGTTCAACCAGCTCACCACGATGCACGGCCTGATCATGGTGTTCGGCGCGATCATGCCGGCCTTCGTCGGCTTCGCGAACTGGATGGTGCCGTTGCAGATCGGCGCGGCCGACATGGCCTTCGCCCGCATGAATAACCTGAGCTTCTGGCTGCTCATCCCGGCCGGCCTGATGCTCGTGGGTTCATTCTTCATGCCTGGGGGCGCCCCCGCAGCCGGCTGGACGCTCTATGCGCCGCTGACGCTGCAGATGGGCCCGTCGATGGACGCCGGCATCTTCGCGATGCACATCCTCGGCGCCTCGTCGATCATGGGCTCGATCAACATCATCGTGACCATCTTGAACATGCGCGCGCCCGGCATGACGCTGATGAAGATGCCGATGTTCTGCTGGACCTGGCTGATCACCGCCTACCTGCTGATCGCGGTGATGCCGGTGCTCGCCGGTGCCATCACGATGACGCTCACCGACCGCCACTTCGGCACCAGCTTCTTCAACCCCGCCGGCGGCGGCGACCCGGTGATGTACCAGCACATCTTCTGGTTCTTCGGCCACCCCGAGGTGTACATCATGATCTTGCCGGCCTTCGGCATCGTGAGCCACATCGTGCCGGCCTTCGCACGCAAGCGCCTGTTCGGCTACACCTCGATGGTCTACGCCACCTCGTCGATCGCCATCCTGTCGTTCATCGTGTGGGCGCACCACATGTTCACGACCGGCATGCCCGTCACCGGCCAGCTGTTCTTCATGTACGCGACCATGCTGATCGCGGTGCCCACCGGCGTGAAGGTGTTCAACTGGATCGCGACCATGTGGCGCGGCTCGATGACCTTCGAGACGCCGATGCTCTTCGCCGTCGGCTTCATCTTCGTGTTCACGATGGGTGGCTTCACCGGCCTGATCCTGTCGGTGGCGCCGGTCGACATCCAACTGCAAGACACCTACTACGTCGTGGCCCACTTCCACTACGTGCTGGTGGCCGGCTCGCTGTATGCCATGTTCGCCGGCTTCTACTACTGGTCGCCCAAGTGGACGGGCGTGATGTACAACGAAACGCGCGGCAAGATCCACTTCTGGGGCTCGCTGATCGCTTTCAACGTCACTTTCTTCCCGATGCACTTCCTGGGCTTGGCGGGCATGCCGCGTCGTTATGCCGACTACCCGATGCAGTTCGCCGACTTCAACATGCTGGCGTCGATCGGCGCCTTCTGGTTCGGGTTGATGCAGGTCTACTTCCTCCTGTTCATCGTGTTCCCGGTGATGCGCGGCAAGGGTGAGAAGGCCCCGCAACGGCCGTGGGAAGCTGCCGAAGGCCTGGAATGGGAAGTGCCGTCGCCGGCGCCGTTCCACACCTTCGAGACACCGCCCAAGCTCAACGCGTCGGCGACCAAGATCATTGCCTGAGCACCGAGCGAACTGCCATGACGCCTGAGCAAAAGAAGAACAACCGCCGGCTGGGTCTGATCCTGGCGTCGGTGGCCATCATCTTCTTCGTCGGGTTCATGGCGCGTGCCGCCTTGTTCGGGTTGTAAGCGAAGCGACATGACCGACCCTCGTCTGAAGAGCGACAACTGGCGCATGGCGGGCAAGCTCGCCGTCGTCGCGCTCGTGATGGTCGGCTTCGGCTACGCGATGGTGCCGATGTACAAGTCCATCTGCGAGGCCCTGGGCATCAACGTGCTGTCGCTCTCGGAGCGGGACGTGCCCGGCAACTCCAACGCGACGCCGGCCAACACGCAGATCGACACGTCGCGCACGATCACGGTCGAGTTCGATGCGAATGCCAGCGGGCCGTGGGATTTCAAGCCCGCCAAGCGCTATGTCGACGTGCACCCCGGTGAATTGACGACCGTGATGTACGAGTTCCGCAACGCGCAGAACCGCACGATGGCGGCCCAGGCGATCCCGAGTTATGCGCCCAAACAGGCAACGCCGTATTTCAACAAGCTCGAGTGCTTCTGCTTCAACCAGTACACGCTCGCGGCGGGTGAATCCAAGCAGTGGCCGGTGGTGTTCGTGATCGACCCCAAGCTTCCCAAAGACGTGAAGACCATCACCTTGTCATACACCTTCTTCGAGGTGGTCGGCGGTGTGGCGGCGGCTCCGCGCAAGGAGCCCAAGTCATGAGCGGCGGCCTGAAGGACGCGGTGCAACGCAAGGGTTCGTTCGGCCAAACGCTGCGCGCGGTGGGTTGGTCGTTCTTCGGTGTGCGCAAGTCGGCCGAGCACGAGAAAGACGTGGCGCAACTCAACCCGGTGCACGTGGTCATCGCGGCCTTGATCGGCGTGGCCTTGTTCATCACGGTGTTGATACTGCTCGTGCGCTGGGTGCTTTCCAGCGGCGTAGCAGGCTGAAATCATTTCAAAGATTCAAGAGATCGATTCGTAGGAATTAGGAGAAATAGAGCATGTCCGCAGCGACGCACACGGGGCAGACCCCTTACTACTTCGTCCCCGCACCTTCGCGGCACCCTGTCATGGCCTCGATCGGGCTGTTCATGGTGATCTTCGGCGCGGGCCAGTGGGTCAACGGCCATGGCTGGGCCGCCTACCTGGTCTTGTTCGGCCTGTTGTGGTGGGCCTTCATCCTCAAGCAGTGGTTCGGCGATGCCATCAAAGAAAGCGAAGGCGGCCTGTACAGCGACCGCATCGACATCTCCTACCGCTGGAGCATGAGTTGGTTCATCTTCTCGGAAGTGATGTTCTTCGGCGCATTCTTCGGGGCCTTGTACTGGGCGCGGCTGCACGCTGTGCCCAACCTGGGCAGCCTCGACAACGCCGTGCTGTGGCCCGACTTCAAGGCCTTCTGGCCCAGCTCGGTGGCGGGTGTCACCGGCGCGCCGGCCGGCACCGTGGAGCCCTTCGCCACCATGGGGCCGTGGCCCATCCCGACCATCAACACCGCCTTGCTGCTCACCTCGGGCGTGACGCTGACGATCGCGCACCACGCGCTGATCGCCGGCAACCGCACCAAGACCATCGCGTGGATGTGGATCACGGTGCTGCTGGGCATCACCTTCCTGGGCTTCCAGGCCTATGAGTATCACCACGCCTACACCGAGCTCAACCTGAAGCTGTCGTCCGGCGTCTACGGCTCGACCTTCTTCATGCTGACAGGCTTCCACGGCTTCCACGTGTTCGTCGGCATGCTGATGCTGCTGTTCATCACGCTGCGCTTGATGAAGGGCCACTTCACACCGCAGCGCCACTTCGGCTTCGAAGGTGCGGCTTGGTACTGGCACTTCGTGGACGTGGTCTGGCTCGGCTTGTACATCGTCGTGTACTGGTTGTAGCCGACCCCTCGGCCAACGAAAAGAGCGCCGACCAGGCGCTCTTTTATTTTGGTGCGGCGATGAACTTCACTGGCCGATGGGAATCCCCGTCGGGCGAATCCAGCCCATCCAGTAGCTGAGCAGAATGCAGATGAACAGCAGCACCGACAAGCCCACACGCACGGCCAGCGCACGCATCATGTTGCTGGTCTTGGGTTTGCCGTCGCGGCCGTCGCGCATCATGAAGACACCCGCCGAAGCGAGTGCTGCGACGATGAGAACGAGGGCGACGCCGATGAGGTACTTCATGGATGCGGATTATTCCACCCGGCAGACACCGCATGGCCGCGTGGCTCGCTGACCCGCGGCGCCGCGCGGTCATCGTGCTGGTGGCCACGCTGGTGAGCATGGGCATCACGGCTCGTCTGGGTGTGTGGCAGCTCAGCCGCGCTGCGCAGAAAGAGGCGCTGCAGTCCGCACTGGATTCGCGCAGCAGCCAGCCCGAGCTTCGTATGGACTCGCTGCCGGCCACCGAGGTGGCGGCTGACGCGCAGCACTATCGCCCTGTGCGCCTGCAAGGTGAATGGAAGCAGGGTGCGACGGTGTTCCTCGACAACCGGCAGATGAATGGCCACCCGGGCTTCTTTGCCCTCACGCCTCTGCTACTGGGGCCGAACGACGCCGTGCTCGTGCAACGCGGCTGGTCGCCGCGCGACATGCAGGATCGAACCCACGTGCCGAGCGCGCCCACGCCGGCCGGTCGCATCGAGGTGCTGGGCCAAGTGGCCCCGACACCCGGCAGGCTGTTCGACTTCGCGGGCGGGGCGGCGTCGGGAGTGATCCGGCAAAATCTGGTTCTCGCCGATTACTCCCGCGAACTGGGTGTGACCCTGCGACCCTGGACGGTGATGCAGGCCGATTCTTCCGCCACCGCCGGTGACGGGTTGCTGCGCCAATGGCCTCGCCCCGCGACCGATATCCACAAGCACTACGGCTACGCTTTTCAATGGTTTGCGTTGTGCGCCCTCATGGCAGGTTTGTATGTCTGGTTCCAACTCCTCCGCCCCCGGCTCCAACGCGGCGCCTGATGGCGCGCCGGGTCTGAGCTTCACGGTGCACACGATGCCGCCGGCGTTGCTCGACGAGCGCCGCACGAAGCACGGCCGCCTGAAGATGCTGCTGGTGCTGCTGATTTGCGCGGCGCCGGTGATTGCGTCGTACCTCACTTACTTCGTGATCCGCCCGCAGGGGCGCACCAACTACAGCGAACTGATCCAGCCGCAGCAGGCCTTGCCTGCTGACTTGCCGTTGACCGATCTGCAGGGCCAGACCGTCAAGCCCGAAACCTTGAAGAACCAATGGCTGCTCGTGGTGGTTTCGGGCGGGGCCTGCGATATCGGGTGCGAGAAGAACCTGTGGCTGCAACGCCAGCTGCGCGAATCGCTCGGCCGCGAGAAAGAGCGGCTCGACAAGGTCTGGCTGATCGACGACGGCGTGTCACCGCGTTCGCAGACCGTGCAAGCCGTTGACATCACCGGCGCCCCGACCACCGTGCTGCACGTGCGGCGCGAGGCCTTGGCGGCCTGGCTGCAGCCTGCAGCTGGTCATGCGCTCGAAGAGCACCTGTACATCGTCGACCCGATGGGCAACTGGATGATGCGCGTGCCGCCGCAGCCGGACGCCGCCAAGCTGAAGCGCGACATCGAGAAGCTGATGCGCGGCTCCGCCGGCTGGGACAAGCCGGGGCGCTGAAGCAGTGGCTGCCCCCGAGCTCTACAACTTCAACCCGCTGTTGCTGCTGGCCGCGTTGTGCCTGCTGCTCGGCGCGGTGCCGCTGGGTTGGATCTGGTTTCGCCACCGGCACGCCTCGCCGGCGGTACGCCTGCGTGCGCTGACGTTCTTTACGCTGTTTCTCACCTTCGATCTGGTCGTCTTCGGTGCCTTCACGCGGCTCACCGATTCGGGCCTGGGCTGCCCCGACTGGCCTGGTTGTTATGGCAGCGCTAGCCCGTTGGGTGCGCATGCCGACATTCACGCTGCCCAGACCGCCATGCCCACCGGGCCGGTGACGCACGGCAAGGCTTGGGTCGAAATGATCCATCGCTACTTGGCGGCGGTGGTCGGCCTCTTGATCACAGTGGTGTTTGTCGCCGCGTGGTTCATCACATTTAAGGCGATCATCATTGGTTGGTGGACAAAATGCCACCAGTCCCCAAGCGTTTTGCCCTGGTGGCCCACAGTCACCTTGGTGTGGGTATGCCTGCAGGGCGCCTTCGGTGCGCTCACGGTCACGATGAAGCTGTACCCCGCCATCGTCACCGCGCATCTGTTGGGCGGGCTGGGTTTGCTGGTGCTGCTGGCGATACAGAGTCAAGCGTACGAGCGAGCACCGCTGCGCTTGTCGCGTGGCGTGCAATTGGGAGTCTGGGCGGTGTTTGTGTTGAGCGTGCTCCAGATCACCCTGGGGGGATGGGTCAGCACGAACTATGCGGTGCTGGCTTGCACAGACTTCCCGACCTGCCAAGGCCATTGGTGGCCTGAGATGGACTTCGACCACGGTTTCACGGTGCTGCGGGAGCTCGGTGCCGGCAAGGACGGCGGCTTTTTGCCCTTCGCGGCCCTCACGGCCATTCACTACACGCACCGCATCGGCGCTGCGGTTGTATTTGCGGCCATGCTTTTGTTGGCTTGGCGCCTCTGCGCGAGCCATGAGACGGCGCAGCGGCGCTGGGGGGCTGCGCTCGTCGCCGTTGCAGTGTGGCAATTCGCCAGCGGTTTGAGCAATGTGGTGTTGGGCTGGCCGCTGGTGGCTGCACTCGCACACACGGCCGGGGCAGCCGCGCTGATTACCTTGCTGGCGGTGATGCTGGCTCGCGTGAGACAGGCAACTTCAGCCTCGTAAAATGCCCCATACGTTTGCCGCCATGTCCGAAACCCTCCGCACTCCCATTTCCGCTGCGCCGCGCATGTCGCCGGTGCGGCAGTTCTATGCGCTGACCAAGCCGCGCGTGGTGCAGCTGATCGTGTTCTGCGCGGTCATCGGCATGCTGCTGGCCGTGCCAGGCGTGCCCGACTGGCAACTGGTGCTGCCGGCCACCGCAGGCATCTGGCTCGTGGCTGCGGCTGCGGCTGCCTTCAACTGCGTGGTCGAGCAGCGCATCGACGCCAAGATGGCGCGCACCGCCTGGCGTCCCACCGCCAAGGGCGAGCTGACCAACACGCAGACCCTGGCGTTCTCGGCCGCGCTGTGCGCCGCCGGCAGTGCATTGCTGTACTTCTTCGTGAATCCGCTGACCATGTGGCTCACCTTCGCCACCTTCGTCGGCTATGCCGTGATCTACACCGTGGTGCTGAAGCCAATGACGCCGCAGAACATCGTCATTGGCGGCGCGTCGGGCGCGATGCCGCCGGTATTGGGCTGGGCCGCGATGCGTGGCGATGTCGGGCCCGAAGCGTTGATGCTGTGCCTGATCATCTTCCTGTGGACGCCGCCGCACTTCTGGGCGCTGGCCCTGTATCGCGTGGAAGACTATCGCCGTGCCGGCCTGCCAATGCTGCCCGTCACGCACGGCGCCGAGTTCACGCGGCTGCAGGTCTTGCTCTACACCTTCGTGCTGTTTGCGGCGACCTTGCTGCCTTTCATCTTCGGCATGAGTGGGGTGATCTACCTCGCGGCCGCGGTGCTGCTGGGTGCGGGCTTCATCGGCTACGCCTGGAAGCTGTGGCGGAACTATTCGGACGCGCTGGCTCGAACCACCTTCCGATTCTCGATTCTTCACCTCTCGCTGCTGTTTGCGGCGCTGCTGGTGGACCACTACCTGGGCCCTCTGCTGTGATCAACCAACGTCGACTTCTGCTCCTGGGTGCGGCTGCCTTGCTGGCGGGTTGCGACAACAAGCCCAAGGCGGCGAGCAAACCTTTCCTTTCGGCCGTCGACATCACTGGCGCCGACTATGGCAGCAAGCTGTCCTTGCCCGACCAGAACGGCAAGATCCGGACGATGGCCGATTTCAAGGGCAAGTTCACCGTCGTGTTCTTCGGCTACACGCAATGCCCTGATGTCTGCCCGACCACCATGGCCGAGCTGGCCCAAGTGAAGAAATCGCTGGGCAAGGACGGTGACCGCCTGCAAGGCGTCTTCATCACCATCGACCCCGAGCGCGACACACCCGAGCTGCTGAAAGCCTACCTCACGGCCTTCGACCCGAGCTTCATCGCGCTGCGCGGCACGCTCGAGCAAACGGCTGCGGCCGCGAAGGACTTCAAGGTCTACTACGCCAAGGTGCCGAGCAAAAGTGCCGACACTTACACGATGGACCACACCGCCGGCTCGTACGTCTTCGACGAAGCGGGCAGGCTGCGGCTCTTCACGAAGTACGGCAGTGGGGCCGAAGCCTTGGCGGCCGACCTGAAGAATCTGATCGCATCTGCCGGCTGACAAAGCGGCGGGATAAAAGAAAACGGCCCCGAAGGGCCGTTTTTGTTTCAGCGCTTGCGACGCGTTCAGGCTGCGTCTTCGGCCAGGGCCTTGCGCATCTTCTTCATCGCAGCCACCTCGATCTGGCGAATGCGTTCGGCGCTGACGCCATATTCGCCGGCCAAGTCGTGCAGCGTCATGCCGCCCGAGCTGTCGTCGTTGACCTTCAACCAGCGCTCTTCGACGATGCGGCGGCTGCGGTCGTCAAGCGCATCGAGCGCCTTGGCGATGCCGTCGCCGGCCAGCCAGTCGCGGCGGTGCGCTTCGATCACGCGTGTCGGCTCGGTGCTGTCGTCAGCCAGGTAGGCGATCGGGGCGTAGCTCTCTTCGCCGTCGTCGGTTTGCGGCTCCAGCGCCACGTCGCCGCCCGACATGCGGGTTTCCATCTCCAGCACCTCTTCGCGCTTGACGTTCAGCGTGCGCGCCACGGTGTCGACTTCGCCCTGTGTGAGCGTTGCACGGTGGGTGTTCGCGTCGAGCGAGTCTTCCTTCAAGCTTTGCTTCATCGAGCGCAGGTTGAAGAACAGCTTGCGCTGCGCCTTGGTCGTGGCCACTTTCACCATGCGCCAGTTGCGCAGGATGTACTCATGGATTTCGGCCTTGATCCAGTGCATCGCGTAGCTGACCAAACGGACGCCCTGGTCCGGGTCGAAGCGCTTCACGGCCTTCATCAGGCCGATATTGCCTTCCTGGATCAAGTCGCCATGGGGCAGGCCGTAGCCGAGGTACTGGCGCGAAATCGACACCACAAGCCGCAGGTGCGACAGCACCAGCTTCCCGGCAGATTCGACATCGCCCTGCTCGCGCAGGCGCCTGGCGAACGACAGCTCTTCCTCGTGCGTGAGCAGCGGAATGCGGTTCACGGCCGAGATGTAAGCGTCGAGGTTGCCCAGTGAAGGCAGCAAGCTCCAGGGGTCACGGACGGTCAGGGCAGAAGCAGATGACGTGTTCATAGTGACATCAGACATCGATAACTCCTTTCGAGTTCCGCATATATTAGCACTCACGATGTGAGAGTGCTGATGATGCCCAGATCACATGCGAAAGTGTGCATGCGCTATCAATTTTGACCAGAGTTTACTGGCAATCGGATTCGAGAACTTGCCGTGGTATCCCGAAAGTTGAGAGCGACGGCCCCCCAAGAGGGGGATGCTAATGTGGTTCGTTCGCGCCTTTTTGATTGGGATTCATTCGGTAGACTCTTCCTTCATAGACCCGCCAAACTGAATTCTAGAAATACCTACCTGAGGTAGGGGTTGTGGGTCGTGATTGATGGCGAAGGCCCGGATACGAGGGAGGGGGAAATAAAAATGCACGCGGATCTTGCGTTGCACATGCTTGCCGATCTGTTTTGGACGGGTCTGGTGGTGTGTGCGCCTGTGCTCGGACTTACGATGCTTGTGGGGCTGCTTATCAGCGTCCTCCAGGTTGTCACGCAGGTACAGGAGATGTCCCTTACGTTCGTGCCCAAGCTGATCACGGCAGCAATTAGTTTGATCGTGTTCGGCCCTTGGATCTTGCGCAAGCTCGCTTCATTCTCCACACGTCTTTGGTCAAGCATTCCATCCATGTTCTGAGTTGGTATCGAATGTCCTTGCTTGACATCTCTTTGCAGACCTGGGTCGTGGCAGTACTTCTACTAGCCGCGCGTTTGGCCGGCCTGCTTCTCTTGGCTCCGCCGCTTTCTGCGGCGTTCATTCCGCTCAGTGTCCGTACAGCAGTTGTAGTTGCATTGGCCACTTGCTTGGCCGTCGTACCTACTGGGGCGACCTCCATTTCGCTCTCCGTTGGATTCCTCTTGGTTGCCTTCCTCAAAGAGGTTGCTCTGGGCGCAACAATGGCTCTCGGAGTGAGTCTTGCATTTGGAGCTTTCGCTGTCGGCGGCCGTCTATTAGACGTTCAGATCGGCTTTGGGATCGGCCAAGTGTTCGATCCATTGACTCGCCAACAACTGCCGATACTTTCAGCTGTCTTTAACCTGCTCGCGCTGGTCACTTTTTTTTCGGCTGACGTGCATCAGACGCTCTTGCGCGGCTTTGTACTCAGTATTGACGCCTTTCCGGTGGGCGGAACTTGGCCTATTGATCGCGGAGTCACCCCGTTGATCCAGCAAAGCGCGGCCTCTTTCAGTCTGGGGTTCGCTATGGTCGCGCCAGTCGTACTCTGTCTGTTGCTCGTCGAAGTCAGTTTGGGCGTTCTCGCCCGAAACATGCCTCAGATGAACATGTTTGCGCTGGCCATTCCGGTAAAGGTCATTGTTGGCTTGGGGGCGCTGTCGATCTCGATTGTTGGCATTGCCAGCATCCTCTCCCGTGTGAACAGCACAATCTTCAAAGCGTGGGAGGCAATGTTCCGCTAATGGCTGACGAAGAACTCGATCGCAATGATGCTGCGACCCCTCACAAACTGAATGAAGCGCGCAAGCGCGGCCAAGTCCCGAAGAGTGCTGACATGGTGGCAGCTATTGTTTTCGCCGCCGCTGCAGCTTATCTATCCGCCTGCGGATGGGAGATGCTGCGAACGCAGTTCAGCTTTGATCACGGCATGTTCTTGAGCATCTCAGGTCGAGATGGAAGTACCTTGGCGATCTGGCGGTTGGTGGATCGTGCAGTGCATGAGAGCGTTGCATTGCTGCTCCCCCTTTTCGCAACCATCTTGATCGCAGCCATCATCGGTAATCTCGTTCAGATTGGCTTCGTCTTTAGCGGTCATCCTTTGTCGCCTGATTGGCAACGCATCAATCCTGCGACAGGTTTCAAGAAGTTGATGTCGATGCGAACCCTGTTTGATGCAGGTCGCGCTTGCTTCAAGTTGCTGATACTTTCGATCGTCGCGGTTGCGGCATTGAAAGCACTGCTGCCTCATCTTCATCAAGTGCCAAGCCATGCGGCACTGGCCTTTCTTGCGGCTTTGGTCGCAGCCATATCGGCACTCGGACTCAAGCTTGCAATGGCTCTCCTTGCGATCGCGCTCATGGACTTTGGTTACACCCGCCGCGAGTTCACGAAGAGGATGCGGATGAGTCGCCGCGAACTTAAAGATGAAGTCAAGCACCGAGAAGGCGATCCGCGCATACGGGCTCGCTTGCGGGAGTTGCGTCGAGAGATGCTGAAACGTAGCTTGTCTTTGCAGAAGACCCGAGATGCCGATCTCCTAATCACGAACCCGACGCACTTCGCCGTGGCGCTACGGTATCGACATGGAGAGATGGAGGCTCCACGCCTCGTAGGTAAAGGTTCGGGACTTATGGCTGCTGCGATGCGGGGCATCGCGGCGAGGCATCGCGTCCCTGTTGTGCAGAACAGGAGGCTTGCTCGTGCTTTGTATTCCGGAGTGGAGATCGACCGTCAGGTTCCTGTTGAGTTCTACGCAGACGTAGCTCGCCTGATGGTTTGGATTTTGACGATGCGAGAAGCGAAAACGGAAGCTATTGCACCCAGGAAGGCTTCGTCGTGAGTGCATTGCAGCGGCTATTCGGAAGGCACAGCGACATAGCGATGGTTGTCTCAGTGCTGGGCATTCTGGTGGTGCTTTTCACCCCAATCCCTGCCGGATTGTTGGATTTCCTGCTTCTGACCAACTTCAGTTTCGCATTCCTGATCCTGCTGTTGACCTTTTACATGGCCAGGCCGGTGGAGTTTTCAACCTTCCCCGCACTTCTTCTGATCGCGACGCTCTTCCGGCTTTCCTTGAACGTCGCGGCCACACGTTTAATCCTGTCAGAGGCTGGCGCAGGTAAGGTCATCGGAGCTATTGGATCGTATGTGGTTGGCGGCAACTATGTGATCGGTCTGATCGTCTTCTTGATCCTGATCGTTGTTCAATATGTCGTGGTGACAAATGGGGCGCAACGCGTTTCAGAAGTCGCTGCACGATTCACGCTCGACAGCATGCCGGGGCAACAGATGAGCATCGATGCTGATCTGAACATGGGCTTCATAGATCAGGTGGAGGCCCAGCGGAGGCGCAAGAACCTGGAGAAGGAGGCCGCGTTCTACGGCGCGATGGACGGCGCGAGCAAGTTCGTAAAGGGTGATGCCATCGCGGGGATTCTGATACTGCTCATCAACATCGTAGGCGGTATTGTCATTGGGGTGATGCAGCTCGGCATGCATTGGGACCAGGCGCTGCAGACGTACACCTTGTTGACCATAGGGGATGGCATCGTGACGCAGGTCCCAGCTCTGGTCATAGCCGTTGGTACTGGCATCATCGTTACGAGGTCTGCGTCCGATACTAATCTGAGCCGCGAAGTGCTCAGGCAGATCACTTCCTTCCCAAAGACATTGCTCCTTGTCGCAGCCACGCTTTCTGGCTTGTTGTTGTTGCCTGGTATTCCTGCGCTACCTACCTTGTTCCTGTTAGTGTGTGTATTGCTGGTCGCTTGGCTTGCCTACCGTAGCGCAAAAAAACAAGGGCTTGCTGCCGATGCGCTGTCACCAAACGATGCCAAAGAGGAAAAGGGGGGAGCAGATGACCCATATCTGCATCTCCCTGTCGAACCTATCGAGGTATTGGTGGGGAGTGGTTGGGTTGAACTGGTCAGTCAAACAGACGGACTCTTCGTTGAGCGGGTCGCGAGCTTTCGCAAGCAGCATGCTCAAGAACTGGGCTTGGTCCTGCCGCGCGTTCGATTCAAAGATGCCATGCGACTCGGGGCCGAGCGTTATGAGATTTGCATTGATGGTGTAGTGGTAGGCCGAGGCGAGGCTCGTGGTGATCGACTGCTTGCTATTCATCCAGCCGGCGATGTGAAGTCGATCCGCGGCGAGTTGACTCGTGACCCCACCTATGGTTTGCCGGCCCTCTGGATCGAGCACTCCCAGCGGGAAGAGGCTGTGTCAGCCCGCTATACGCTCGTCGACGCGCAGACGGTTCTCATGACTCATCTGACGGAAATACTCCGCAGGGAATCAGCAATGCTTCTGACTCGTTCCGGCACGGAGCGATTGCTGGGCCGAGTAAGAGAATCACAGCCGACCTTGGTGGAAGAGCTGATTCCGACAGTTTTGTCTGTCACTGATGTTCAACGAGTTTTGCAGAACTTGCTGCGAGAGAAGGTCAGCATCAGACACATTGAGGCCATCCTGGAGACGCTTGCCGATGCCGGGCGTGGGAGCAAAGACACGGGATACCTCACAGAACGTGTGCGTCAACGGCTGGGTCACGCGATTTGCCAGGGCTTGCTCGGTGAGTCGAACGCGCTGCACGTCCTCACGCTGGACCCAAGCATGGAAAGTCAGTTCATGCAAAGCATGCGTCTTGCCGACTCGGGGCAGCAGCCTCTCATGCTTGATCCAAAAGTGGCCGAACAGTTCATGTCTCGCCTCGTGTCTCATGCAGAGCGCATGATGAAAAGCAACTTGCTGCCCGTCTTGCTCTGCTCGCCAGACTTGCGACGTCATCTTCGAGCCATGTCTGAGCGGGTGTTGCCCCATCTGCGCATCCTGTCAATGACGGAAGTGCCAGCTGCGGTCGAGTTGAAATCGTATGCCGTGGTGAGTGTGTAGACAAACCCAATGAATCATCGGAGCGTGTGAGATGCAAGAAGTGATGGCTGTTGCTTTAAGGGCAATGCAACAAGATGGGTCTCGACTTGAGCGAGTGAGCGCGAATCTGGCCAACGCTCTAACTCCGAGCTACAAGCGCGAAATGATCGTGCAGCGGCTCGCGTCGGTGTCGGCCCCATCTTTCACTCAGGCTTTTGAACAGGTGGCCCAGCAGAATGACCTTGCCATGTCGAGCCCACTGACATCGGTTGACGTTGTGCGAGACGTCCGAACAGGAACGCTGAGAGCCACTCATCAGAACTTGGATCTTGCGTTGGCCGGGCCCGGTTTTTTTGAGATCAGCACGGAGCACGGCCCAGCTTACACAAGAGATGGACAGTTCCAACTCGATGCGCGCGGCAGGCTGGTAACGGCTCGGGGAATGCCTGTCATGGGAGTCTCGGGGGAGATCGTCCTCACCAACGGGCAACCCACGATCGATGCCGGCGGAGTCGTTTCAGACAACGGACGTATGGTGGATCGAATCAAGATCATCGGCTTCGACGACGGCGCAGAACTCAAGATCCTCGAAGGTGGGGTGTTCGAGGCTGGCAAGGGCGCGAAGTTGCTATCGGAGCAAGACGTACAGCTGCGTCAAGGGTTTCTGGAAAATTCGAATGTCAATTCCTCTAGCGAGATGGTTCAAATGATCCAGGCGATGCGTCACTTCGAATCAATGCAGAAGGTCGTGCAAGGCTATGACGACATGGTCGGTTCAGCCATTCGCAAACTGGGAGATCTTTGATCATGTGCAAGCCTGCAGAGGATCAATGTTGTCGCCTGCCGTACGCTCGATAACCAAGGACCTTACACAATGTTCGACGCACTTTTCATAGCTGCCACCGGAATGCAGGCGCAACAGCAAAATGTAGATACCGTCGCCAATAATCTGGCAAACGTGAATACCGTGGGATTCAAGAAGTCGCGCATCAGCTTCTTTGATCTTGTCACCCGAGGCACAAGTAGTTCCCCATCGATGTCCGCCGACACGCAACTCGACGGGCTGGACGTGACACAGAAGATCGGTGTGGGCGTTGGCATTGGATCGATCAGCAGACTCTTTGATGCCGGTGATGCGAAGAAAACTGAATCACCCTACGATCTGGCAATTGCGGGGGATGGATTCCTCGAAGTTACGATGCCGGACGGGAGCCGTGCTTATACGCGCGGTGGGACGGTCAAAGTCAATGGTGAGGGCTTGCTCGCCGCGCTCTCTGGTTATGCATTCAAGCCCGGTATCGCTGTCCCCGAAAACGTTAAGGGCTTCGATATCGGTACCGATGGCAAAGTGTTTGCCACCGTACCCAATCAATCGTCACCCGTTGAGCTTGGGCAACTGGAGATGGTTCGTTTCACGAATCCCGCTGGACTTAGCGCTGAGGGCGATAACCTGTATCGATCGACCGCCGCCTCAGGAGAGCCCATTTCGGGGCGTCCGGGCGAAGACGGGGTTGGAACATTGCGACAAGGTTTCCTTGAGGGCTCCAACGTCAAAATGGTCGAAGAGATGGTGAACCTGATGGTGGCGCAGCGTGCATACGAAGCCAGTGTCAAAGTCATCCAGGCATCCGATGAAATGCTAGGCATGGTCAACAGCCTTCGCAAGTGAATCTTGGAATGATGACTCGGCGGCGGGCCACCCTCTCCCTGCATCTACGCACTAGTGCGGCATTTGCCGTGGCAATCGTTGCTGGCGCGGCGCAGGCAGGAAATTGCGCCGAGGCAGTCGTTCGGGTCGAGTTGCGTTCGCATGCCGATATTGAGGGATCGACCGTCAAACTCCGCGATATCGCAACGGTCCAGGGAGGCTGTGGAATGGAGAGCCATGAGTTGCTGGCGCTGGATATCGGGCCGGCCCCGCACCCGGGTGAGATCATGAAACTTGACCGTATGCGCGTTGTTGCTTGGTTGCAAACCAACCGCCAGTCCCTTCACGTTGCCTGGCGCCTGTCTGGCTCTGCAACCGTTGAGATACGGCGCCGCGAGCAATGGGTTGATGTCGAGCAATTGTTGAGCATTGCCCGGCAATCGCTGGAGACTTGGCTGCGCTCTCGTTCGGAGCATTTTGAGATCGCGCAGCCGCTAAGGCTTGATCGAGTCGCGGTGCCTGTTGGCGAACTTACATTCCGCCCTCGTGAGTTTCTACATAACTTGCGTCCTACGAAGCGTATGCAAGTGTGGATTGATGTATTTGCGGACGGTAGATTCGTGCGAACGATTGCGACATCTTTTGACGTTCACGCCTACGGATGGGGTTGGGTCGCAAGAGACGATGTTCACACTGGGCAGATTCTTCTCGAATCAGCTTTGGAGAAGAAAGAGGTTGATCTCGCACTTTTGAAATCTGAGCCGTTGATCGACATCACTGCCAATCGGCGTCTCAAGCGAACAGTACCTGCTGGGCAGGTACTGGCGGTCTCCGATGTTGAAGCCATTCCTGCAATTCAGCGGGGAGAGCGGGTCGCTGTGAGAAGCCGGGTAGGCGTTATTCATCTGGTGACCTCTGGCAGCGCACTGCAAGAGGGAAGGGTTGGGCAACGTGTCTTAGTCTCGCCAACAGAATCGAGTCGGCCGGTCGCAGCGGTTGTAGTCGATCATGGTCTTGTAGAGGTGCTTCAATGAATATCAAGTATGTGTCGCGACAGCTCCTCCTATGGTGTGTTGGATCGACCGTTGTGCTCTTGACAAACATCCAGGGGGCAGAAGCGCAAAGCCTCTATGAAGCTGGCACATATCGCCCGCTGACTGCAGACAACAAGGCCTTTCGAGTCGGCGACGTGCTGACTGTGCAAGTGCTCGAGAACTCTGCAGCCGCCGCGAATGCAGATACCGGGACACGTAGAAGCAATGAAATTTCAGCTGGGCTGACGCGGGCTCACGTGCCAGCAGTCAGCGTGGGGCTCGGGACTTCCGGTGAATTCGATGGTGGTGGTCGCACAGTACGTGCAGGCAAGCTCTTGGCGCAGCTGACCGTTTCGGTCAAACAAGTGCTGCCGAACGGAGATCTGCAGATTGCGGGCGAGCAGTTGTTGCTCATCAACGAGGAGCAACAACGCATCAACGTTGAGGGGCGGGTTCGACCGCAAGATATCTCCGATGGCAACGTTGTCCAATCCACTCGACTGGCTGACGCGAAGATTACCTATGTCGGAGAAGGTGATCTGGCGGAGCGTCAGAAACCTGCCTGGTGGCGCAAGGCTTTGGACTGGGTGGGGTTTTGAGCATGATCCGTCAATTGCTGAAACAGATGGTGCGTGGCTCGGTGCTATGTCTGACCGGCTTAAGCGCTTTGGCGTCGTTTGAAGCATGGGCTCAGGGCGATGTGAGGAGCGTCGACGTCATTCGCGTTAAAGATCTCGGGAAGATTCAGGGCTGGCGAGACAACGCACTAATCGGCTATGGCATTGTCACTGGCCTTGCGGGCACTGGCGATTCATCTACGAATCGCACAACGCGCCAGGCATTGGCGAACGTGTTCTCGCAGTTCAACCTCACCATCTCCGCAGACCAGGTGCAAAGTCGCAACGTTGCTGTCGTCATGGTCACGGCTGCGCTGCCGCCTTTCGCGCGCGAAGGGGACACTCTGGACATCAACGTCACTTCTGCCGGTGATGCACGCAGTCTGGTTGGAGGAGCGCTGTTGCTGACGCCCCTGAAGGCGGCCAACGGCCATGTCTATGCCCTGGCACAGGGTCCGCTTTCTGTCGGCGGCTATCGCTACGATGCCAATGGCAATGTCGTTCAAAAGAATCATCCGACCGTTGGCGCGGTACCTGGAGGAGCTACCGTCGAAGTCGGGATTCAAACCGCAACGCACGACGCCAAGCCAAACATCACGTTCATTCTTCAGGATCCAGACTACACCACGGCCAATCGTGTAGCGGCCGCTATCAACGGACAAGTGGGGGCGGGGCTGGCCGAAGCGCGGGACGCGTCGGGTATCGACATTCAGATCCCTGTAGAACACCGTGCCCATCCCGTTGCGTTCTTGTCGCGCCTTGAGAATGTCTTGGTCGAACCCGATCGGCGTGCCAAGGTTGTTATCAATGAACGCACAGGGACGATCGTGTCTGGTGGCGACGTTCGAATTTCGAAAGTGGCGGTGTCGCACGGCGATCTGCGTGTGTCGATCGACGCTGAAACGAGCGTGTCTCAGCCCACGTTTCTGAGCCGCCCAGGTGCGAATGTTCGTACTGCCGTCGTGACCAACAGTCGCCTAGACGTTAGCGAGAGTGTTGCTCCGGGCTATGTTGTCTCGAACAACACGGTGGCAGATCTGGTGCAGTCGCTTGCGCGTATCAAAACCAACACGCGCGACATCATCTCAATACTCCGCGCTGTCAAGGCGGCGGGCGCCTTGCACGCCGAACTGGTCGTCCAGTAGCAAAAATTTTTCCAAAAGAGAGGAAGCTTCACATGAATAGTGGCATAGAAGCCTTGACCACAACTTCGCTGTCGTTGGCATTGGATGCGGCCAGTCTGCGTCACCAGGTCATTGCAGCAAACATCGCGAATGCTGGCAGCCGGGACTTTGTCCCTCAACGCCTGAGCTTTGAAGCGCAACTCGACAACGCAATGCGAGGTACGACGACCGTCCACCGCGAATCTAACTCGGATCAGGTGGCGGTACAGCTGAACGTGCGCATTGAACCCGATGTCGGGCCCGATGGTCGCCCGCGTCAGGTTGGGCTTGACACGGAGGTTGCGGCAATGAGCCAAAACAGTCTGCACTATCAAGCTCTTCTCAAGGGGCTGAACAGACACTTGTCAGTTCTCGCAACCGCAGTGAGTGAGGGCAAGCGGTGAACGCATATCTTGAACTTTTGGGGAGGACAGCTCAATGAGCTATCAGCAGGCCTTTTCAATCAGCGCGGCAGGCATGGATGTCGAGCGCACTCGCGTCGAGGTGGCGGCGTTGAATCTCGCGAACGCTCACACCGTGGCGACGGTTGACGGACAGGCATTTCAACCCCTGCGAGTGGTTGCGCATGCGGCGCTCGCTACCAGCGCAATGGGTGGGGGCACGTTTGCGGCTTTGATGGGGCAGGGGGTGGCTGGGCCGACTGCGGCGGTCGAAGCCAGCGGCGCACCCGCAAGGCAAGTGCTGGAGCCAGGCCACCCGTATGCCGATGCAAAGGGGTTTGTGTCCTACCCTGGTGTGGATACGGCAACCGAGATGATGAGCATGATGAGTGCCTCGCGCGCTTATGAGGCCAACGTGGTGGCGATGAACATAGCTCGCAACATGGCCTTGAAAGCGCTCGACATTGGGGGGGGCACATGAGCATTGATTTCTTGCCGCCGGTGACACCAATCCTGATGCCATCGCCAGTCGCCTTAGATATTCTGGAGCCGAGACCAGCGGCAACGCAGATGGGTGCTTCTTCGTTTAGCAGTCTTGTCGCAAGTGGCTTGCAGCAGGTAACAGATCAGCTGCAGGCAAGCCAGGTTGATTTGCAGCAACTTGCGGCCGGCGAAGTGCAAAACCTGCACCAAGTGATGATTCGGATGGAAGAGAGTCGGCTTTCTTTTCAGCTGATGGTGCAGGTCCGCAATCGCCTTCTCGAGTCCTATCAGGAAATCATGCGCATGCAGGTGTGAGATCGAGCCTGGATGATGACTTACTTGGCTGACATGGTTTGGAGCGATTGGCAGTGAAAGACTTCTGGCAAACATTGGGTGGAGTGGCGAAAGCGGGACTCATCGGCGGAGCGCTTCTGATCGTTGGAATGACCCTCGCTCTCGCGATCTGGGTGTTCCGTACGGACTATGAGACTTTGTTCGGGAGTCTCTCTGCGCAAGATGCGGCGGCCATGACTGCAGAGCTCGACAGGATGAAGCTGCCCTACAAGTTGGGTGCGGACGGTACTTCCATCCTGGTAGACAAGAGCACGCTTCATCAGACGCGTCTCAAGCTCATGAGCAAAGACATTCCTTTGCATGGAGCGGTCGGCTTCGAGTTGTTCAACAACAGCGATTTCGGCATGACCGAGTTCGCGCAGAAGGTCAACTTTCAACGCGCATTGCAAGGCGAACTCACGCGAACCATTCTGTCGCTGTCCGAAGTTGAATCTGTTCGCGTGCATCTTGCGTTTCCGGAGGAGACGCTGTTCAAGCGCGAACAAAACAAAGCCAAGGCATCGATCTCGCTAGCGCTGAAGCACGGGCAGATGCTGCGGGCGGAGCAGGTCGTCGGAATCCAGCGGTTGGTAGCTGCTGCAGTGCCTGGTGTGGTTGCGCAGGATGTCACCATCGTCAATCAGCAAGGCGTGGCGCTCACCCGGACTGCGGCAGCCGACGGGCAAACGGAGATTCCAATACAGCTTGAGTTTAAGCGAGACATCGAACAGCATCTGGCGCACAAGGTCTCGCAAGTTCTCGATCGTGCTTTTGGTGTTGGGCAAGCGCTGGCCAGCGTGGATGTCACTCTGGACATGAACCAGATGCGGGTCACCACTGAAGACGTCACCACGCCTGTTGCAAAAGGCGGTGAAGTACGCACGGGTGTGGTTGTGAGAGAGCGAGAGACTGTCAAGGAAGACGTCGGTGCGTCCACGGGCCGTGATGTAGTGAGTAGCGGTGGTACGACGCACCGCGAAACCGACTATCAGGTTGGTCGCCGGGTCGAACAAGTGGTTTCGCAACCTGGTTCCGTCCTGCAAATTCAGGTCGTCGCTATCATCAAGTCTGCGCTGGACGCAACCCAGGTCGAGCGAATCAAAGCGCTCATTGGTGCAGCTGTCGGAGCTTCATACGACCGCGGCGACACCGTGGTCGTTCAATCGCTGGACGGTCTCGGTATGACGGCGCGAGGCAACACTGCTGCTGTTTCTGAGCAAACCCCCCAGGCCCAGCAGTCGCAGCCTGAAACAGAACCAGCTCCCAAGGCAGGTAAAGCATCAATTGCCTCCGTGTTGCCTGTCACGACGACCACTGCCCTGATCGTGATGATCGCCTTGCTGGTGCTTCCGCTGTTGGGTTGGAGCCTGCGCTCGTGGCTTGTCCCCCGTATATCCCAGTCTGTGCCGGCACAGCTCACAGCAGAGCAGCGTCAGGCCGCACTCGCTCAGCTACGTCAATGGATGGCCGAAGCTGGCAACAGCGGCGATGACATGGCGCGAGGGACTGGTCGATGAATATCTCAGATGCTGGCGTTGTTCGGCCGGCTAGGCGCAGCCTGCGTCATGCTGCGTTGTTGCTCCACTCGCTCGCCAAGGGTGATCGCCAATGGATGCTGGCCCAGCTTGCGTCCGGTGAGCGTGCCGAAGTGGCATCGCTTCTTGATGAGCTGGCAGATCTGGGTCTGCCAGCTGACGGAACTCTGCTGACCGAAATCCTCAAGGCAAGTGAAACGACACCGATTCAGGCAGGGCAGCCTCAGGCGGACGACGGCGCTCTGGAGTCCCGGGTGAGGCGGTTGCCCCTTGGGTCCATCGTTCGAGCGTTGCGAGATGAACCGGATGAGTTGATCGCCATGGTTTTGAAACTTGGCATCTGGCCGTGGCAAGGCGAGTTTCTTGCGCAATTGAGCGCTGTGCGCCGACGTGACGTGCTGGATCTGTTGCGGGGCGATCAGACAGTCACTGCACCAAAGAAGGTTTTGGCGGATGTGCTGCTTGTCGCCTTGTGCACAAGAGCCGATGGCCAAGTTGAAGTCTTTCATCGGGCGTCGCAAACTCTTTTCAGTACGCGCATGTCTTGGCAGAAAGCAATCCGTCGCTTTGTCAGCCGAATGCGCGGATCGGGGATTTCTGTCGGAGCTGTGCGATGACATCGTCTCGCGATTCCTCGGTACTGCGTGATGTCAGCACGCCTGTCCAGCCGCTGATATTGGCTCGACCGCGGCGTGCGCTCATCGAGCCACAACGCGCCCATCCGCACAAGACGACTGAACAGTCGTCGGCAGGCGCAGTGTCAACGACCACGACCGCAACGAAGCCGGAGGCCTATGCCCAAGGCTTTTCTCGCGGGCAAGAAGAAGGGCGCCAGGCAGGCATGAGCGAGGCACAAGCTCGGGTCGAAGATGCCATTCAGGCGACAACTCGTAAGTTGGAGGCCCAGGCTGCTGCCGATGCGCAACAAAGAGCGGCGGATTACGCCGCACGCATGGAACGCCTCGATCGTCTCTTGGGTGATTTTGAAGTTGCTGCCTCCAGTCGACTGGATCGGCTGGAGACTGATGCTGTCGCACTGGCTTTCGAGGCCGTTTGCAAGGTGGTTGGCAACACCCTGGCCCAGCCGCAAGTGGTGTCTGAGACGGTGAAGCACGCGATCAAGCAATTGCGAGGAGGTACGTTGTTGCGTGTCCGGCTGCATCCCGTTGATCTGGATGCGCTCGATACTGATGAGGCCTTGGCACTCAAGGCCCGACACCCAGCTGCGCAATGGACAGCCGACCCGCACATGACTCGGGGCGGCTGCTTGTTGGACACGGATCAGGGCAGCCTGGATGCAACACTGTTGACACAACTCACACGTTTGCGGGAAGTCTGGTTGAACGAGCCGCATCAGGTTACCGCGCCGGGCACAACGGAGAGCTGAGTGTCGCTATTGCAGAACCTCCGATCAGCAACGCGGTCTGCCGAACTTGGGCAGCGCATGGGTGTTGTTCGGCAACTGTCGGGCCTGGTCATTGACGCGACGGGACCGCACGCCGTGTTGGGCGAGGTGTGTCGAATTCGCGCGCGTGGGCAAAGCGAACCGGTGCTCGCTGAAGTGGTTGGTATTCGTCCAGGCAGTGTCTCGCTGATGACCTATGGTTCATCTCAAGGGCTGGCAGCAGGTTGCGAAGTCTTTGCCACTGGAGAGGTGGCGAGCATAGGCACAGGGGCTTCATTGTTGGGGCGCGTAATCGATGGTTTCGGACGTGCCCTCGACGGCAGGCCAGACCCCGTGACATTCGAGAGGCGGCCCCTCAAGGCCAGCCCGATCAATCCAATGCAACGCCCCCGTATTGCGTCTGTACTCGAAACGGGCGTTCGAAGCATCGACACGCTGTTAACACTTGGTCAGGGTCAACGCGTTGGCATCTTCGCTGGCAGCGGGGTAGGCAAGAGCACCTTGCTTGGCATGGTTGCCAAGCATGTTCGTGCAGATGTCAATGTCATTGCCTTGATCGGTGAGCGCGGCCGCGAGGTGCGAGAGTTCATTGAGAAGCAACTTGGGACCGACGGGCTGGCGCGATCTGTCGTGGTGGTTGCTACGGCTGATCAGCCGGCATTGGCTCGCTTGCGTGCTACCTATGCCGCTGTCACCATCGCCGAGAGCTTTCGCGATGCCGGCCAGCAGGTTGTGCTGACCATGGACTCAGTGACGCGTTTTGCCATGGCCCGGCGAGAGGTTGGCCTGTCGGCTGGCGAGCCCCCCACCGCGCGCGGATACACCCCGTCCGTCTTTGCCGAACTGCCTGAACTGTGCGAGCGATGCGGCACTTCTGCATCGGGCGGGGCCATCACGGCTCTGCTGACCGTGCTGGTGGAGGGCGATGATCTCAATGAACCTATCACGGACTGCATGCGTGCTGTGCTGGACGGACACATCGTGCTCTCCAGAGACCTCGCCAACCAGGGCCAGTACCCGGCGATCGATCCATTGAAAAGCACAAGCCGCTTGATGCTCGACCTCATTGACAAAGAGAGTCAGGCACTCGCGGTGTTGGCCTCCAAATATCTTGCATTGCTTGAGCGCAATCGCCAGTTGGTTGACATCGGTGCCTACGCGCGTGGGTCCAACCCTGAGCTGGACAGTGCCTTGGTGATCGAGCCTCAACTGCGTGCTTTCCTGCGACAGGATCAAGGTGGCGCAGACCGATTCACCTCTCTCGAGAGTCTGTCCAAGTTGCTGAAGGATGCCCCGTGATCACGGACAAACGAGGATTCGACTATCAGTTGGAACCGCTTCGCCAGCAGGCGACGTGGCGGCTGGAAGCCATGCAGCTGCAGCTGGGTGCGGTTGCGCGACAGCTCGGAGCCTTGACTGAAGAGATGCAAAGTCTTCAACGGCACAACGCGGCTTTGGCGAGCTGGGCAAAGCCTGCCGCGATGAAGCTGCTGGATCCCACGCTTGCGCACCGAAACCTTGCTTACCTGATGGATGCCGCTCACCGTACTGGGGTACTTCAAGAACAGATCACCAGCAGCGAGCAAGAGCAAGTACGATTGCGAGACGCATGTCGCGCCCAGCAACTCAAGCTGGACGCCATTGAACGACATCACGACGAATGCCTGCGTGCTCATGGCCTTCAGGAGGATCGGCGATCCGCTGTGGCTGCTGATGCAGACTGGCTTGCGAGGCTGCAGTGGCGCCGTCTGAGCCAGCCCACCGGTGACTTGGCAGGCGTGGAGATCAGTGAATGGCGCTGAGCATCTCGACATTGTTTCTGTCAGCATCAGAGCTGAGTCTCCCCGGTTCATCTGACCCGCAAGGCGGCGGGGCGCGTGTGGACTCGCACCGGCTTGCATGGCAACGCGAGATGGAGCGCGCACAAACTGAGAGCTGGTTCAAGAAGCCTCAAACGGATACACCAGATCGCCAACCGGACCAGCCGCGGCGCGGCGCCACGCGTGTGCAGCCGTCAAAGAACGAGTCTTCCGGTTCGGAGCAGAGAACACACACACCTACCTACTTGGCAACCATGGCGGCCATCTCGAAGCCACCTGTCTCCGACTTGCACGAGGCTCGCCAAGTGGTCGCGGGAGACCCGATCCGACGCTCCTTCGCCCCACTGATTGCTGAAGATGGAAGCGCTGTTTTCCATGAGCAGGGGCTCCCCGCCCAACGAGTCTCTGCCCGGCTGCTTTGTGCGGCAGACCTTCAGATCGCGTTGAGGGCAGCAAGACCTGTTAATGACACTGCCGGCGTCGACGAACAACGTGACGAAGCGATGACTGAACCACAGAACCTGCGCTCCGATCGCGCATGGATCACCTCGGCCACACTCCCTGGCTCTCACGAGCCGGTGCGCCTGCATGTCCAGTACGAAGGCGAGACTGCGAAGGTCTGGATGGGCCTTGACGGCAGCCATGAGGCTCATTTGCCACAGCTGGCCAGTCTCGTGTCTGAATGCCTGCAAGGGCAGGGCCTCCGCGTCATCAGCGTGGTGTGCAATGGGCAAACTTTTTCGGAAATGGCAGTTGATGAGCAGCGTGAAGCGCGTATCCGCAGCCACGGAATATTGAGTACGGAACCAAGCAATTCTTCATCGCCAGTCGGCACCCACATCGAAATCATTGCAAAAGGGGAGATCTGAATGTCAAGTATCGGAGCCATCGGAACCACGTCGACCAGTCTTCAGGCCGACGGCATGGGAATGCAGGATTTTCTGAAAATCCTGCTCACTCAACTGACCTATCAAGATCCACTCAAGCCAATGGACAACCAGGAGTTCATGGCGCAAATGGCGCAGTTCTCCGCGCTTGGGCAGACGCAAGAACTCAATAGCAAGATTGACGCTCTGCTGTCGACGCAGGCCTCCTTGCAGTCGGTCGGGCTCATCGGTCGCACGGTAGACATCACCACCGAAAGCGGCAGTCTGACTGGCAAAGTGACTGCACTGTCGCTTGCTGGAGAAACGCCCTCGCTCTCGATACTCACAACGGCGGGCGCCACGATCACGGATGTCAGCCTGGCGCAGATCGTTGCCGTGCGCTGACTGCGCGCAATACCTACAGCATTTGGGAGGTTCGCATGCTTGAATCGATCTTCGTTGGAATGAGTGGCTTGATGGGCTATTCGCACGGGCTTCGTGTGATCGCCAACAACACGGCCAATCTCAATACACCCGGCTTCAAAGGCTCTTCGCTGCAGTTTGCCGACATGTTCTATTCGAACAGCAGCCTGTCCGGAAACGGAGCCGGCTCCAACCGCACGCAGCTGGGGTATGGGCTCAACACCTATTCGACCTCGCTCAACTTCAAGCAGGGTGAGTTGCGCCAGACCGGCAATGACCTCGACGTGGCCGTCGACGGGCAGGGACTATTCATCCTCAAGGACAAAGAGGGTGGAATTCACTACACCCGGGCTGGGCAGTTCGAGTTCGATTCCAATGGGGTGCTGGTCAATCGAACCGATGGATCCAAGGTTGTCGGAGTCGACGCAGACAACAACCCGGTCGATATCACACTGATGGGGTTGCGAACCAACCCCGCCAAAGCCACGACCGCCGTCACGTTCAACGGCAATTTGTCGAGTACCGAAACGAGCAAAACGCTGGCCGATGTGAAAGTGATCGACGCGTCGGGCGGCGAGCATTCGCTGACGCTGAAGTTCACGAAAACCACCGCTGCGCTGACTGCGTGGACGCTGACCGTGACCGATGGCACAACGACAGTTGGTACTGGCACGATCGCATTCACCGACGGCAAACCCCAAGCCGACAGTGCCAAGGTCAGCATGACCTATTCGCCCACAGGACAAGCGGCCATGCCGCTGGTGTTTGACTTCAGCACCGAAGTTACGTCGTTTGCGGCCGGCACGACATCCACGCTTGCGCTCACCAAGCAAGATGGGGTTTCCGCCGGTTCGATGAGCAAACTTGCTTTCGACGACAAAGGCTTCTTGGTGGTGACCTACTCAAACGGTGAAACCGCAAAAGGAGCGCGGTTCGCGCTTGCACGCTTCGACTCCGTCGATGCAGTGGGTTCCACAGGCGACAACCAGTTCGAAGCGCTCGACAGCCAAGATTGGCATACAGGGGTGGCCGGCACAGACGCGTTCGGTTCGGTTCGCTCAGGGGTAATTGAGATTTCCAATGTTGACCTGTCACAAGAGTTCAGTGACCTGGTCATCATGCAGCGCGGCTACCAAGCTTCTTCGCAGATCATCTCAACGGCGAACGACATGCTGCAGGAGCTTTTCTCCATGAAGGGAAAGTAGCATGTCGCGCGACAGGATGGTGGCTCCGCCACCGTTGTCTCGGCCTTTGCGCTGGTGGTCCGCAACTGCACTCGATGTGCTTGCGAGGCGATTCGCGCCCGCTTGGCAGAGTTGGGGGCAAGACTGGGGCATCGATGTGGGCGACCTTCGTGCGTTCAACGCCAATGAGGCCGCGACGCAGGCTTTCCAATGGATGCCTCTGAACGCCTCGGGCGCTCAGATTCCGGGAGCATGGGCGAGCGTGAAAGACTCGTCACCAAGCGATCTGCTGGGCAACCTGTTGTTCGGCACCAATCCTGGCCGGCCGACCTCTCCGATGGCCGCCGATGTCTCCGCGAAGGCCTGGGTCGCGCTCGAAGCTCAGATCGCGCTCGTGCTGCAGCCGGCCAGCTCAGGCATCGAGCTGTCGGTGACGGAGCAGATTCCCACCACTGAAACGAAGCCCTGGTCGGGAGCTGTGCGGCTGCAATGTCAGTTCGCAGGTGTTGCGGGCGCTTCTCTCTGGCTGCACCTCGGGGTTTCACAAGCGGCCAAGTTAAGCTCGGCCGGCCAAACACCCAAGCGGCTCGACTCACTCGGCAAGCCCAGATTCGTTTCTGTCGTCGAGGCTGTTTCGCACCTGCCTGTACGTTTTAGTGCCGAGTTCAATGCCGCCGAACTCAGTCTCGGCACCCTGCAGTCGCTCCGCGTAGGCGACGTGCTGACCTTGCCGCATCGACTTGATGCGCCGTTGACCGTGTTGTCTCAACCCACGTCATCGTCTGACTCCACCTCGCCCGCACACAAGGTGTGCTTTGCCTATCTAGGTGCCCGAGATGGGCACCGTGCCATTGAACTCGTTCGCTCGGCTGGCGAACTTGCCTGAACTGTTTCCGGAAGTGCTTGAATGAATACCATGGTCGATCCCAACCTGTCCCTGCGCGCAGACACCACCGCAGGCACGCCAACGTTTGGCCCAGGCGCCACACCCGCCAGCACTGCGCATTTGCTTGCCCTGAGTGAGTTGCCCGATGAGCCCGCGCACGGCGGCCCATCCGTCATTTCTGACGTCGTCAACCCGCTTCACCAGATCAAGACTCGATTGCAGGTGTGCGTCGGCGAAGCTGCGGTAACCGTAGGCGAGCTGCTCTCTGCCAAAGAGCATCAGGTTTTTGTCTTGAACCGCTCTGTCGAGCAGCCCGTGGATATCTTGCTCGAGGGCAAGGTGATTGCACGTGGGCACCTGGTTGCGGTCGAAGACCAGTTTGCCGTGCGCATCACCGACGTTCCCGTTCCCCTCAAGCCGTGAAACCTGAGGCGTCGATTCAAGTGGCCGAGGCCACGGCTGAGCCGTCGGCTTCCGGTTCAACCGAACGGGCTTCATCGTCTGCTGTGCCGCAGGAACTTCCATTCCGTCGCGATGCCGAAGATCTCGGCTTCCCCGTGGGCGGTGCAATGCTGCTGATCGGTTTGATGATCATGGCCTTGTGGCTCGTCTGGCAGGGCAAGCGGCGTGGTGTGAGCTCGCAGGGTGGGCGGAGTTGGGCCAGCTTGTTCGGTGTGATGCCATCGCCTTCCGCCCAAGAGGTGCGCGTTGTCGCAAGCACCCGGCTCGACGCCAGCACGCGCATTCACGTGGTGGAGTGGCACGGCCGTCAGCTTCTGGTAGCAGTGAATGGCAGTGCGCCACCTGTGGTGTTGGACCGGTTCGACGCCCCGGCTCTACGCGAGGGCGGTGAGTCGTGAACCAAAGATCGTTGTCGAACGCGTGGCGATCACTTGCGAAGTGCATGTGCCTGTGGGCTGTGTGCCTGGCTGGCGTGGTGGGCCACGCCAGCGCCGCTGCGCAAGATCGGGATCCCGCGGTGTCTGCCGCACCCACGGCAGACGTTCAGCCGGCAGAGAGTTCGTTGCCATCCGAGCGCGAAGCCGCGCCAGCCTTGGGCATGCGGCGCAGTGCTGATGCGGCGCCCGGCGCGGCGTCGGCGCCAGCGTCAGGCGCCAGCGTCATCGAAGGCGGCACGCGCAGTGCCGGTATGCCACGCACTGCGGGCAAGGTGTCCTCGAACAATCTGGGCATCGACATCCGCCTTCCATCCGGCGACGGCAAATCGACAGACAGCTCGCTCGCCGTGCGCATCGTGCTCGGCCTCACCTTGCTGGCCGTGCTGCCCTCATTGCTGGTTTGTCTGACGGCGTTTCTGCGCGTCATCATCGTGCTGTCGATGTTGCGGCATGCGATGGGCATGCCCGAGACGCCGCCCAACACCGTGCTCATCGGCTTGGCGCTGTTCATGACCCTGTTCACCATGTCGCCCGTGCTGCAAGCTGTCAATCAAGACGCATTGCAACCCTTCATGGACGGCAGGCTGGGCGTCGAGCCTGCCTACCAGAAAGCCAGCGTGCCCTTGCGCGAGTTCATGGTGCGCCAGACTCGGCAACAAGACATCGCCTTGATGGTCGAGCTTTCCAAAGCCAAGCGCCCGCAGTCGATGGACGACATCAGCAACGTTCAGTTGATCCCCGCGTTCATGTTGTCGGAGTTGCGTGCTGCGTTCCAGATCGGCTTCGTGGTCTTTTTGCCTTTCTTGCTGATCGACTTGATCGTCTCCAGCATCTTGATGGCGCTGGGCATGATGATGATGCCGCCCGTCACCATCGCACTGCCGCTCAAGGTACTGATGTTCATTCTGGTCGACGGCTGGAGCCTGCTGCTCAAGGCGCTGGTGGGCAGCTTCCACTGAGTCGCCTGGTTGCCATGTCTTCCGTGCCGGTTGCCCAGCCTCAAGCTTCCTCCGAGACCGAGCTGTGGCGCCGCTGGCGAAGCGAACGCGACGTATCTGCCCGCGAGCAGCTGATCACTCAGTTTCAAGACTACGCACGCATCGTGGCCGCTACCTACTACGCGCGCCGCATCAGTGAGGAGATCGAGTTTGGCGACTACCTGCAGCTTGCGCGCATAGGCCTTATCGAGTCGGTCGATCGCTACGACCCGGCCGTGGGCGCCCAGTTCAAGACCTTTGCAGCGCGGCGCATGCACGGCTCCATCCTCAGCGGACTGGAGCGCCTGACGGAGAAGCAGCAGCAGATCGCCGTTCGCCAGCGTTTGCGCCAGGAGCGCCTGCAGGCTGTCAAGGCAGAAGCCGCTGACGCTGCAGGCTTTACTTCTTCACCCAAGGGCAAAGCGTACAAGCCCGCCTCACCGGACAGCTTGTTCCGCTATCTCGCCGAAGTGGGTATCGGCCTGGCCATCGCCCACCTGCTCGAAGGCACCGGCATGGTCGACCCCGGCAACGCACCGGCCCAAGAGCCGCAAGGCCACTACCAACACATCGAACTCAAGCAATTGCAGCAGCGCATTCGCGAGCTGGTGGGGCGGCTTTCGGAGCAAGAGAAAACGGTGATCCGCTATCACTACCTGCAGGAGCACAGCTTCGACGAAATTGCCTCCACGCTCAAGCTCACCAGGGGCCGCATCTCGCAAATTCACCACAAGGCGCTCAGTACATTGCGCAATCAACTAGGCGCACAGCGGCGCTGCGACGTGGCCCTCTGAGAGGCCCCGTGCCAGCCGCCGTACCTCTTTCAAGGAACCGACATGACAGACCAACCACCGACCCAGCGCCTCGACAGGCTCGAGACCTATCTACGCCAAGACCCGGAGAATCTGGCGCTCCTGGGCGATACCTTCGATGCTGCATTGCAAGCCGGTGAGTGGGCGCGCGCCGAGTTCCATCTGCGGCATGCCAAGGCATTGGGCGCCGAGCCAAGGCTCTGGCAGCTGCGCGAGGCCCACTGGCTGATCGCACAGCACCGTTGGGACGAAGCCGAACCCTGCCTTCGCCAACTCATGTCCGCCGAAGGTGCGCCTGCCGCAGAGCGCTTTGTGTTGGCGCACGATCTGGCCTACGTGGCTTTGCGCCGCGGCAGTTTCGAGACCGGGTTTGCGGAACTGGCACCCTGGGTGGAAAACGTGGCTGCCTCAGAGGCGCTCGACCCCGCACACCAAACCTTGTGGCTGCGCCTGCTGCACCACCTGCGTCGATTCGAGCCGGCTTTTGAGTGGGCTACTGCTCGGTGGCAGCTCCAGCAGCTGGCGCCCTCGGCCGCGGGCGTGGCCAGCCTCATCGCGCTGGATGCCGACCAGGCACCCAGCGCCATGGAATGGGCCGAGTACGCATTGCAGCACGACGGCCAGCAACCCGAGGCCCTGGTGGCCCGTGCCACGCTTGCGCTCGGGCAAAACGACGCGGTACTCGCCAGGCGCCTGGTGACGCAGGCGCTGCAACGCAACCCCAGTGATGGCCGCACCTTGTCTGCCTTGGGCTTCACCGACTTGCTCGAGCTGAAACTCGACGCCGCACGCGCAAGCTTCCAGCAGGCGGTGCAGGGCATGCCCGGCCACGTCGGCACGTGGCACGGGCTGGGCTGGACACTGTTGCTGCAAGGCGACTTACAGGCGGCCCGGCAGGCGTTCGACACCGCCCTGGCACTCGACCGCAACTTCGGCGAGAGCCATGGTGGCCTGGCCGTGGTGCAGGCCATGTCGAATCAACGGGCCGAGGCCGAGCAGTCCATTGAACGCGCATTGCGGCTCGACCGAGCCGGTGTGTCGGCCCACTACGCGCAAGCCGTGCTTCGCGGTGAAGCGCGCGACGCGCAGGCCATTCGGCGGCTGGCCAAGCGCCTGCTCGGCGGCCGGGCCGCATTGATGGGCAGTGACATGCTCGACGTCTTGCAGCGGGCCTTGCCCATCATGAAAGATCAAGGAGCGGAGGGTTCGTCCAAACCCTGAGGCCGATGCTTGTGCTCAGCGCCGCAACGCAACGCGAAAGCCCGGGTCACTGAACAACTGGCCCACCAGCTTCTGGTAGACCTCGCTCTGCTCCTTGGCCGCCCAGCGGGCACCCACGGTGCCCAGAGCAGGGACCCAGGTTGAGCTGGCGCGCAGCTCCCGCTCATACAGCACCCGGCCGCCTTGCTGCGTCACGATGAACCGCGCGGCCACAGTGGCATAGCCCTTGTCCATCTGGGTGTGGACGAGTTGGCCGGTGATTACCGAGGTGGAAGCCGGGTCGAGCAAGCTCGCGCCTTGCAGGTCGACGAGCAAGGTGTCTCGCAGGTAGGTGGTTTCGGCCACAGCATCGTCCTTGCCCTCGATGGGAGTGAAGTCACCCACGGCCAACGGCCGCATGCGGCCTTCCTTTGCTTGTTGAACGACAAGGCTGTTGGCCATGGGCGAGTCCAGCGGTACCGGCGTCGTCAGGGAAGCGGCCAGGGCGCACGCGCTCAGCAAAGCGGCACAGGTCGCCAACACACAAAATGAGCGGAGGTGCGTCGAAATTGGAGCAAGCATGGGGGAAGAGGAAGTTGGTGCGAATGAAGTAAATTATTGACTGATCTGGCAAAGTTTGTGCGTCTCTTGGGGTGACATAGCGATCCTGCGTCGGCGACCGGCGACGTCATCAGGTTGAGCTGCGTGGAGCCGCTCAAGGTACCGCATTGGCCTGCATGAAACTTGCGTCGAACAGCGTGCGTACGCCTGATCAGTGCAGCGCCACATTCTGAATAGAGGCCGTAGCGGCCGAATCACATAACAACGATCTGTGAGGGAGTTCCCGGTGAGCAATCGAATCACGTTTCTGGACGGTCACCGTGGGCTGGCCATTATGTTGGTACTGCTGTTCCATGCCTTCGCACGATGGCCAGAGATCCTTCCCTACGGGGAACGCTTCTCCGGTTTTCCTCCATTCAAGTATGGGTGGCTGGGCGTCAACCTGTTCTTCTTGATCTCGGGCTTCGTCATCCTGATGTCACTGGAAAAATGCAGCAGCGTCAGGGAGTTCTTGACCCGCCGCTGGCTGCGTCTGTTTCCGGCAATGTTGATCTGCTCAGCCATCATTTATGCAACGGCGGGTCTCTTTCCGGAGCGGCCTGGCGGTTCACCCACGCCATGGAGTCTGCTTCCTGGTCTCACCTTCGTCGAGCCGTCATGGTGGTCCACCCTGAGCGGGTACCGCGTCACGCCACTGGAGGGGGCTTTCTGGTCGCTGTTCGTGGAGTTCAAGTTTTATGTATTCGCCGCTCTGATTTACTACTGGAAAGGGCGGAATGCTTTGTTCGGGTTCCTGCTGGCTGCCTTTTTGCTGTATGTGCTATCCGATGTTGCGCGAAAACATGGCGGCGGCTCAGCTGTCGTGGCATTGAATGACTTGTTCAATACGCTGTCCTTCGAGACTTTCAGCTGGTTCGCATCCGGTGCTGCCTTCTATGTCTTCTTCAAGACCAAAGAGCTCAGGTGGTGGATATTCGCGCTATGCCTTGCGATCGCCGGCCCCCTGGGCTTTCATCAACAAACGGCAGGGGGATTTGTCGCCGCAACGGCCGTGTCCTTGATGTTTGCGTTGACCCTGTATGTCCCCGCGATACGAATCCCTTTGGACACCCGGGTGCTCCAGTTCTTCGGCTACATCAGCTACCCGTTGTACTTGGTTCACGAGAACATGATGGTTGCCGCCATCATCAAGCTAGGACGCGAGTTCGCCTTCATTCCCCGCTTTGTGCTGCCTTCCATCCCGATCGCCATGCTCGTTGCCCTGGCCTACCTCATCACACGGTACGTAGAGCCACGCGTACATGCATTGATCTTGAGGGTGCTTGCAAGCCGGGTTGCACCGGCGGCAAGCTGAAGTGAAGCATCGTCTATCTTCATGGTTGTATGGGGAATTTCCGATTGGTCGCTGGGTTCGCCATCAAGGATCGGTAAATACGCCAAGCCGCGCTCCGGCAAGCTCAGACAACGCTTTCACACCGTCTCGCAAGTCCTTATTTTTGAAGTAGTTTTTCATGCAACCAGCTGTTTCAAGAACAGCTGCTAAGTGCTTGATTCCATTGATTTTTCTTTACACCTTCCGTTGACCCGCCCTCATCCCATGAGCTACAGTGCAAATAAGTGCACTTCAGTGGGTTTTTGTGGCGAATATTGTGTTTCAGGGGCCTGCGGGGCTGACGCTGGACGGCAAGGGGCGTATTGCCATGCCGTCGCGTCACCGCGAACTCCTGTCCGCGATGGGCGTCACACAGCTCACCGTGACCAAGAACCCCGCCGGCGCCCTGATGATCTTTCCGCGTCCCACCTGGGAGGCGTTTCGCGATCAGTTGGCCAAGTTGCCGATGCAGGCCGACGGCTGGAAGCGGGTGTTCCTTGGCAATGCAATGGACGTGGAGATCGATGCGTCGTCCCGCGTGCTGATCGCGCCCGAACTGCGCGTTGCCGCAGGCCTCACGCGTGACGTGATGCTGCTCGGCATGGGCAGCTACTTCGAACTGTGGGACGCTGCTCGCTACGCCGAGCACGAGGCCGAGGTGATGAAGTCGCCGATGCCCGACGCGTTGCTGAACTTCAGCTTCTGAGCGTGGCCACTGCGATGTTTGAACACACCACGGTCTTGCTGAACGAGGCGGTCGACGCACTCGTCACCACGCCCGACGGCACCTACCTCGACGGCACCTTCGGCCGCGGCGGGCATTCGCGCCTGCTGCTGTCGCGCCTGTCTCCTGCGGGAAGGCTGGTGGCCATCGACCGGGATCTACAAGCCGTTGCGGCTGCGACAACAGGTGCAACGCGGGTCGATGACCCGCGTTTTTCCATCCATCACACAAGCTTCGCGAACATGGTGCCCACCCTGGCCGCGCTGGGCGTGAACAAGGTGCACGGGCTGTTGCTCGATCTGGGCGTGTCTTCCCCGCAGATCGACGACCCCGAACGTGGTTTCAGCTTCCGTTTCGACGGGCCGCTGGACATGCGCATGGACACGACCCGGGGCGAAAGCGCCGCGGATTTTTTGGCCCGCGCCGAAGAGCGCCATATCGCGGAGGTGATAAAGAATTATGGGGAAGAACGGTTTGCTTTATCGGTTGCAAAGGCGCTTGTTGCTCGGCGCGAAAGCGGGAATCCTGTTCGAACCACCCGTGAGCTTTCCGAAGTCGTGGCTGGCGCGGTCAAGACCCGCGAAGCGGGCCAGAACCCTGCAACGCGCACATTTCAAGCTCTTCGGATTTTCGTCAACGCCGAGCTTGAGGAGCTCGAACAAGGCCTGAGCGCGGCACTCGACCTGCTGCTGCCCGGCGGGCGCCTGGTGGTGATCAGCTTCCACTCGCTGGAAGACCGCATCGTCAAGACCTTCATCGCCCGCGAAAGCAAGAGCGTGTTCGACCGGCGTGCGCCCTTCGCCGAGCCCAAGCCGAACCGGCTGGTGGCGTTGGGCCGGGTGAAGCCGAGCGATGCGGAGGTCGACGCGAATCCGCGTTCACGCTCGGCGGTGATGCGGGTGGCAGAGCGTACGGGGGTGGCGGTATGACGCCTTCAGTGATCACAGCCATGCCGGCTTTCCTTTGGACGCAAAGGTCGCGAAGAGAAGACGCAAAGGTCGCAAAGAAAGAAGGAGTCTTGAATCCCTTTGCGTTCTTTGCGTCTTTCTTGGCGACCTTTGCGTCCAAAAAGACGCTGCCAGGGCACGCCCGCCGCCCCGGCAACAGGAAGGCAGCATGACGCGCATCAACCTGCTGATCTTGTTGGCGCTGGTGGGCAGCAGCATCTATCTTGTTCGTGTGTCGTACGAGTCGCGCCGCCTGTTCGCCGAGCTGGACCGCGCGCAAAGCGAGGCGCGGCAGCTCGACATCGAGCATGAGCGGCTGAAGGCCGAGAAGCAGTCGCAGGCCACGCCGCTGCACGTGGAGCGCGTGGCGCGCGATCGTCTGGCGATGCGCAATGCCACGCCGGCGGTCACGCAGTACGTGACCTACACGCCGGTTGCTGCCGCGTCGGGAGCCGCGCGATGAACATGGCCAAGAAAACTCCAAAGAGCGGCGCGGTCAACGTGCGTGCGGTGATGTATTCGACCAGCCCGCTGCTGGCCTCGAAGACGCCACCGTGGCGCTCCAAGTTTCTGGTCGGCTTGGTCGGGCTGGGCTTTTGCGTGCTCGCCGGCCGCGCGGTCTACGTGCAGATCATCGGCAACGACTTCTTCCTGAAGCAGGGCGAGATCCGCTACGCCCGCACGCTCGACCTCGCCGCGAGCCGTGGCCGCATCACCGACCGCAACGGGTTGATCCTCGCGGCCAGCGTGCCGGCGCCTTCGCTGTGGGTCATCCCGAAAGAGTTCGAGGCCGACAAGAAGCAGCGCGCCCAACTCGCACGCTTGCTGGGCATGACGAACGGCGAACTCGCCGGCAAGCTCGACGACAACCCCAACTTCGTGTGGCTGCGCCGCCAGGTCGATGAGCCAATCGCCAAGGAAGCCTTGTCGCTCGGCATCAAGGGTCTGTTCCAGCTGCGCGAGTTCAAGCGCCGCTACCCCGAGGGCGAGGCGGCGGCGCACGTGGTCGGTTTCACCAACGTGGAAGAGCACGGCCAGGAAGGCATCGAACTCGCGTTCCAGCGCGAGCTGCAAGGCCGCAACGGCACGCGCCGGGTGGTGAAGGACCGGCTCGGCCAGGTGGTCGAAGACATCGGCGAAAGCGTGCAGCCGGTCGACGGGCGCGACATCGAGCTCGCCATCGATTCCAAGGTGCAGTTCTATGCCTACCAGCGCATCCGCGATGCGGTGGCGCAGCACAAGGCCAAGGCCGGCAGCGTGGTGGTGCTCGACGCGCAGACCGGCGAGGTGCTGGCGCTCTCCAACTTCCCGAGCTACCTGCCGGGCGACCGCCGCAACCTGACCGGCGGCCAGCTGCGCAACCGCGCACTCACCGACACCTTCGAACCCGGCTCGACGATGAAGCCTTTCATCGCCGCCTGGGCGATGGAGACCGGCCGCGTCACGCCGAACACCGTGATTCCGACGGCACCGGGCCGCATCACCATCACCGGCTCGACCATCACCGACTCGCACCCGCATGGCGACTTGACGGTGGCGCAGGTGATCCAGAAATCGAGCAACGTCGGCACCGTCAAGATGGCGATGACCATGCAGCCGCGCGAGATGTGGGAGCTGTTCACCCAGGTGGGCTTCGGCCAGAAGCCGCAGATCGCGTTCCCCGGCGCGGTGACCGGCCGCCTGCGCCCCTACAAGACCTGGCGCCCCATCGAGCAGGCGACCATGAGCTACGGCTACGGCCTGTCGGCCAGCCTGTTCCAGATCGCGCGGGCCTACACGGTGTTCGCGCACGACGGCGAGGTGATCCCCGCCACGCTGGTGAAGGGTGCCGATGGTGTGCCGGTGCAACCGGTCGGCATGCGCGTGATCTCGGCCAAGACGGCGCAGTCGGTGCGCGACATGCTTCACCTCGTCACGCTCGAAGGCGGCACCGCTCCGAAGGCGCAGGCCATGGGCTACTCGGTGGGCGGCAAGTCGGGCACGGCCTACAAGCAAGAGGGCAAAGGCTACGCCGAGAAGAAGTACCGCTCGTGGTTCGTCGGCATGGCGCCGATCGACAAGCCGCGCATCATCGTCGCGGTGATGGTCGACGAGCCGAGCAACGGGCAGTACTTCGGCGGCGACGTGGCCGCGCCGGTGTTCAGCGAGGTGGTGCAGCAGACGCTGCGCTCGATGGGCGTGCAGCCCGACCTCGACGTGAAGCAGCAGATCGTCACGCAGAAGCTGCGTGCCGAGGAAGAGAGCTTCTGATGACGCCGGCCTCTCTGACGCTTCTGCATGACGTGGGCAGCGCCGTGGCTTGGCTGCACAGCCGCGGCGTGCGCCACCTGAGCACCGACAGCCGCCGCGTGCAGCCGGGTGATGCATTCATCGCCTGGCCGGGTTACGGCAACGACGGCAGGCAGTTCGTGCCCGCCGCACTCGCGGCCGGTGCCGCGGCCTGCCTGGTCGAAGCCAAAGGTGCCGAGGCCTTCGGCTTCGACGGCACGCGCGTGGCCGCGGTGCTGGGCTTGAAGGCCGCGACCGGCGAGCTGGCCGATGCCTACCTCAACTACCCGAGCCAGCGCCTGAAGGTGGTGGCTGTGACGGGCACCAACGGCAAGACCTCGGTGGCCTGGTGGATGGCCCAGGCGCTGAGCCTGCTCGGCCAGCGCTGCGGCGTGGTCGGCACGCTGGGTGTGGGGGAGCCGCCGTCGTCGGCCTCGCCGCACGCCGCAGTGCACCCGACCGGCCTCACCACGCCCGACCCGGTGACCTTGCAGGACGCGTTCCGCCGCTTCGCCGATGACGACTTCGCGGCCTGTGCCATCGAGGCCTCGTCGATCGGCATCGTCGAGCAGCGCCTCGCGGGAACGCGCATTGCCGTGGCCTTGTTCACCAACTTCACGCGCGACCACATCGATTACCACGGCAGCATGGACGCTTACTGGGACGCCAAGGCCCAGCTGTTCGCGTGGCCGGGCCTGCGTTCAGCGGTGATCAACGTCGACGACGAGCGCGGCGCCGCGCTCGCCTTGACGACCAATCTCAAGGGACTCGACGTCTGGACCTACAGCACCCGCGGCCCCGCGCGGCTGCAGGCCAGCGACATCGCCTACATCGACGGCGGCCTCGCGTTCGCGCTGCACGAAGGCACCGAGTCGGCCGTGGTGCGCAGCGGCCTGATCGGCGAGTACAACGTCTCCAATCTGCTGGCGGTGATCGGCGGCTTGCGCTCGCTGGGCATTGCGCTGGCCGACGCCGCGCGCGTTTGTGCGCTGTTGAGCGCCGTGCCGGGCCGCATGGAAAGCGTGCCGTCGGGCGAGGGCCCGGCCGTGGTAGTCGACTACGCCCACACCCCCGATGCGCTCGAGAAGGCGCTGCAGGCGCTGCGCCCCTTCGCGCAGAAGCGCGGTGCCGCGCTGTGGAGCGTATTCGGCTGCGGCGGCAACCGCGACGCGACCAAGCGGCCGCTGATGGGCGCCATTGCCGAGCGCGAGGCCGACCACGTGGTCGTGACCAGCGACAACCCGCGCAACGAATCGCCGGCGGTCATCCTGGCGCACATCACGGCCGGCATGGCGCGCCCCGACCGTGCCACGGTGATCGAAGACCGCCGCGCCGCCATCGTGCACGCGGTGAGCCAGGCGCAGGCGCAAGACGTGATCCTCATCGCCGGCAAGGGCCATGAGGCTGACCAAGACATCGCCGGCGTCAAGCACCCGTTCTCCGACGTGCTTGAAGCGCAGCTCGCCATCGCAGGGAGGCCACAGCCATGATGACGCTGGCCCAGGCCCACGCGCTGCTGCCGGGTTCGACGCTGATCGGCGACGGTGCCGTGAACATCGCTCGCGTGCACTCCGACACGCGCAGCCTGCAGCCTGGCGACCTGTTCGTCGCGCTGCGCGGCGAGCGCTTCGATGCGCATGACTTCTTACCGCAGGCGCACGCCGCTGGCGCGGTGGCGGCGCTGGCCGAGCGCGGCCTCATCGAAGCCGGCCTGCCGGGCCTGCAGGTGGCTGACAGCAAGCAAGCGCTGGGCGCGCTGGCTGCCGCCTGGCGCGCGCGCTTTCACCTGCCGCTGATAGCAGTCACCGGAAGCAACGGCAAGACCACCGTCACGCAGATGCTGGCCTCCGTGCTGAAGGCTTGGTGGAGTGAAGGCGCGTTCTCGACGCAAGGCAACTTCAACAACGACATCGGCGTGCCGCTGACCCTGCTGCGCCTTCGCGACGAGCACCGGGCCGGCGTGGTCGAGCTCGGCATGAACCACCCGGGCGAGATCGCCTCGCTGGCCGCGATGGCGGCACCCAGCGTCGCGCTGGTCAACAACGCGCAGCGCGAGCACCAGGAGTTCATGGCCACGGTCGAAGCGGTGGCGCGCGAGAACGGCACCGTGATCGAAGCGCTCGGCCCGGCCGGCGTGGCAGTGTTCCCGGCCGACGACGCATTCGCCCCGCTATGGCACCAGCTCGCCGGCCAGCGCCCGACGCTGACCTTCGCGTTGCGCGGTGCGGCCGACGTGACTGCTGACGCCGAGTGGGCGCACGACCACTGGTCGCTGATGCTGCACACACCGGCCGGCTTTGCGGCCGTGCAGCTGCGCATCGCCGGCTGGCACAACGTGAAGAACGCGCTGGCTGTCACCGCCTGTGCGCTGGCGGCGGGCTGCCCGCTCGAAGCCATCGTGCGCGGGCTCGAGGCCTTCGAGCCGGTGAAGGGCCGTTCGCAACTGAAGAAGGGCCGCGTGCAAGGCGTGCCGGTCACGCTGGTCGACGACACCTACAACGCCAACCCCGATTCGGCCCGCGCGGCGATCGAGGTGCTGGCTTCGCTCACCGGCCCGCGCTGGCTGGTACTGGGCGACATGGGCGAAGTCGGCAATCTGGGCCCGGCCTTCCACCGCGAGGTGGGCGCCTATGCGCGCACGCACGGCATCGACGCGCTGTGGACCGCAGGCAACCTGAGCCGCTACGTGGCCGACGCCTTCGGTGGCGAGCACAACGGCAGCGCGCGCCACTTCAACAGCGTGGCCGATCTGCTGAAAGCGCTGAATGCCGCGCCGGCCTGCGCCTCGGTGCTGGTGAAGGGTTCGCGCTTCATGAAGATGGAACAGGTGGTGGCTGCGTTGATCGACACGAGAGTCGACACAACAGCGCAGGCCCGCACCGACGCACAACAACAAGGAACGACACCCCATGCTGCTTAGCCTCGCCCAGTGGCTGCAGAGCCATTACCCGGAGCAACTGGGCTTTCTGCGCGTGTTCCAGTACCTCACCTTCCGTGCGGTGCTGGCCGCCATGACCTCGCTGCTCATCGGCCTGGCCTTCGGGCCGTGGGTGATCCGCCGCCTCACCGAGCTGAAGATCGGCCAGCCGATCCGCGAATACGGCGTGAAGGAACACATCGCCAAGAGCGGCACGCCGACCATGGGCGGTGTGCTGATCCTGATCGGCATCGGCGTCTCCACCTTGCTGTGGTTCGACTGGAGCAACCGTTTCGTCTGGATCGTGATGCTGGTGACGCTGGGCTTCGGCGCCATCGGCTGGTCGGACGATTGGCGCAAGGTCGTACACAAGAACCCCGAGGGCATGCCGTCGAAAGAGAAGTACCTGTGGCAGTCGCTGATCGGCCTGGTGGCCGCGCTGTACCTTGCGTTCAGCGTGTCTGAAACATCCAACCTGCGCGTGCTCGAGCTCTTCTTGCGCTGGGTGCAGAGCGGCTTCTCGAACGACCTGCCGCCCAAGGCCGACCTGCTGATCCCGTTCGTCAAGACGGTGAGCTACCCGCTGGGCGTGTTCGGTTTCATCATCCTCACCTACCTCGTGATCGTAGGGGCGAGCAACGCGGTCAACCTGACCGACGGGCTCGACGGCCTGGCGATCATGCCGGTGGTGATGGTGGGCTCGGCGCTGGGCGTGTTCGCCTACGTGACGGGCAGCTCCATCTACTCGAAGTACCTGCTGTTTCCGTACATCCCCGGCGCCGGCGAGCTGCTGATCTTCTGCGCCGCGATGGCGGGTGCGGGCCTCGCGTTCCTCTGGTTCAACACCCACCCGGCGCAGGTGTTCATGGGCGACGTGGGCGCGCTGTCTTTGGGTGGAGCTCTGGGCACCATCGCCGTCATCACGCGGCAGGAGATCGTGCTCTCGATCATGGGCGGCATCTTCGTCGCCGAGGCGCTGTCGGTGATGGTGCAGGTGAGCTGGTTCAAGTACACGAAGAAGAAGTTCGGCACCGGCCGGCGCATTCTGAAGATGGCGCCGCTGCACCACCACTTCGAGAAATCGGGGTGGAAGGAAACGCAGGTCGTCGTGCGGTTCTGGATCGTCACCATGCTCTTGTGCCTGGTGGGGTTGGCGAGTTTGAAGTTGCGATGATTTACAACCCCCACGTCGCGTCGTTCCTGCCCCCCGAGGGGGCGCTCGGCCGCCTTGAGGCGGCTCGGCGGAGGCCGAGATGAATCACCTGAAAGACATCAACGTTCTGGTGCTCGGGCTCGGTGAGTCCGGCTTGGCCATGGCGCGCTGGTGCGCGAGCCATGGCGCGAACGTGTGTGTGTGGGATTCTCGCGAGCAGGCGCCGCACGACGCTGCATTGAGCGAGCATGTGCCGTCGGCGCAGCGGCTGAGCGGTGCATTGGGTGGTGACGCCTTGCAAGGGGTGCAGCTGGTGCTGAAGAGCCCCGGTCTTTCGCCGACCGATGAACGCATCGTCTCGTTGATCAACCAGGCGCGCCAGACCGGCGTGCCGGTGCAGGGCGAACTCGACCTGTTTGCGCGCGCACTCGCCGACCTGAAGGCCGAGCGCGGTTATGCGCCCAAGGTGATCGCCATCACCGGCACCAACGGCAAGACCACCACGACTTCGATGACGGCGCAGCTGATCGAACGGGCAGACAAGCGCGTGGCGGTGGCCGGCAACATCGGCCCGACCATGCTGCAGACGCTGGCCGAGGTACTGGCCATGGAGCCCGTGCCGGTGGTCGAACCCGAGCCGGTAGAGCCGGCGGCAGCTGAACCCGAAGTCACGGAAGCCGTGGTCGACGATGCAGTGCCTTCGATGGTCAGCAATCTTCCACCCGAGATCGCGGCGGCGATCGAAGCCGATGCGAGCCTGGCTCAGGACGGCGCGGACGCACCGCCTGAAGTGGTGACCAGCGCGCCGGACCCCGTGGTCACCGTCGACGACGACGCACCCACCGGTGGCGGCCCGCCGCCGCATCTGATCCCGCCGCCCCCACCCGGGCCGGTGTTCGAGCACTTGCCCGAGGTGTGGATGCTGGAGCTGTCGAGCTTCCAGCTCGACGGCGTGCAAGGCTTCGAGCCCAGCGCAGCCACCGTGCTCAACGTGACGCAGGATCACCTGGATTGGCACGGCAGCATGGAAGCCTATGTGGCCGCCAAGGAACGCATCTTCGGCCAGCAGGCTGTGATGGTGATCAATCGTGATGACGCGGCCACCGAGAAGATGGTGCCTGCACCCATTCCAGGCAAGGGGCGTTTCGCCAAGCCGGTCGAGCGCCGTGTCGTGCGCTTCGGGCTCGACGCGCCGAAGAACCCGGGTGATTTCGGACTGATCGTCGAGAACGGCATCGCCTGGCTGGTGCGCGCGATGGAAGCCGACGAAACCATCAAGAAGCCACGCAAGGGCGCGGTCGTCGAGCCCGAAGACCTGCACATCCAGCGCCTGATGCCGGCCGACGCGTTGCGTGTGCGCGGCCGCCACAACGCCGCGAATGCACTCGCCGCATTGGCGCTGGCGACGGCCGTTGGCTGCCCGTTGGCGCCCATGCTGCACGGCCTGCGCGAATACGCCGGCGAGCCGCACCGCGTGGAGTTCATCGCGCTGGTCAACGGCGTGGAAGCCTACGACGACAGCAAGGGCACGAACGTCGGTGCCACCGTGGCGGCGCTGAACGGCCTGGGCGACGACAAGGCACCGAGCAAGCTGGTCGTCATCCTCGGTGGTGACGGCAAGGGCCAGGACTTCACGCCGCTCGCCACGCCGGTACAGCGCCATGCGCGTGCCATTGCCACACTCGGCCGCGATGCCGAGGCCATCGAACAGGTGCTGCGCTGCACCGGCGTGCCGGTGCAGCGGCATGAGACGCTGGAGGCCGCCACGCGCTGGTGCTTCGAGCGCGCGCATGCGGGTGACGCGGTGCTGTTGAGCCCGGCCTGCGCCAGCCTCGACATGTTCCGCAACTACGCGCACCGCGCCGAAGTCTTCGTCAACGAAGTGCGTGCGCTGGCCGCCGCGAGTGGGGAGGTGGTGTGATGGCACGGATCGAGCGCCGGGCCGTTCCCAAGCCGATCCGTATCCCCACGGGGGATCGGGCGATGTATTCATCGGCCGAGGGGCAGTCATGATCGCTGCACGCTTCGGTTTGGCTGCGCTGAAAGAGCGCGTTGCCTCGCTGTTCAAGCGCGAGGGCGGCACCGCGGTGCCCATCCGCAACTGGAACGGTGCCACGGCACAGCCCACCAAGCTACAAGGCTTCGACCAACCGCTGGTGTGGATGGTGGTGTTCCTGCTCGCGCTCGGCCTGGTGATGGTGTATTCGGCTTCCGTCGCGATGCCCGACAACCCGAAGTTCACGCGCTACTCGCCGACGCACTTCCTCACCCGTCACGCCTTGTCGATCGTGGTCGCCTTCGTGGCGGCCATCGTGGTGGTGCAGATCCCCGTCAGCGTGTGGGAGAAGTTCGCGCCGTGGCTGTTCGCCGGTGCGCTGCTCGCGCTGGTGATGGTGCTGATCCCGCACGTCGGCAAGGGCGTGAACGGCGCGCGCCGCTGGATCCCGCTGGGCTTCACCAACTTCCAGCCGTCGGAATGGGCCAAGCTCGCCATCGCGCTCTATGCCGCCAACTACATGGTGCGCAAGATGGAGGTGAAGGAGAACTTCTTTCGCGCCGTGATGCCGATGGCGGTGAGCGTGGCCGTGGTCGGCCTGCTGCTGCTGGCCGAACCCGATATGGGCGCCTTCATGGTCATCGCCGCCATCGCGATGGGCATCCTCTTCCTGGGCGGCGTGAACGGCCGCATGTTCCTGCTGATCACCGCGGTGCTGGTCGGCGCGTTCACGCTGATGATCACCTTGAGCGAATGGCGGCGCGAGCGGATCTTCGCTTACCTGAACCCGTGGGACGAGAAGTACACCTTGGGCAAGGCCTACCAGCTGTCGCACTCGCTGATCGCCTTCGGCCGCGGCGAGATCTTCGGACAGGGCCTGGGCTCGAGCGTCGAGAAGCTGCACTACCTGCCGGAAGCGCACACCGACTTCCTGCTCGCTGTGATTGGAGAAGAGCTCGGATTTGTTGGTGTGGCCTGCGTGATCTTTGCGTTCTTCTGGCTGTCGCGGAGGATCTTTCACATTGGGCGGCAGGCGGTGGCCTTGGATCGTGTTTTTGCTGGGTTGTTTGCGCAGGGGATTGGCATCTGGATGGGGGGGCAGGCGTTCATCAACATGGGGGTGAATTTGGGGGTCTTGCCGACCAAGGGGCTGAC
>Ga0307508_10000270_pt1 | contig 63638 bp, 73 predicted proteins | sample 9_EM_MG_FD_203089 | JGI IMG/M metagenome (GOLD analysis project Ga0307508, IMG submission 203089) | Populus trichocarpa ectomycorrhiza microbial communities from riparian zone in the Pacific Northwest, United States - 9_EM | ecosystem: Host-associated > Plants > Roots > Unclassified | place... | reverse complement strand
TCATGATGTATGCCAACTACTGAGACTTTCTAAATTGTGGTTGTGGGGATCGAGAAGGTTGAGTGAGGGCATCATGGGCAGTTGTACCTGGGTGTACGGAAACTTTTGGCCTAGTACTTTATGTACCATGCTTCCATATTAGAAGACGCTCATTTTAAACTAAATAAGCTTGGTATTTCACTAACGCTATCAATTCTGGGTAGCTCAAATCTTCGGCATAGTTGGCAAAAAAATGGATACTCAGGTTATCAAATAAGTAGCGAGAATTAATTTGGGCGATTCAAGCAAAACACCAACGCCTAAGGGTCTATTTACTGTAGGTGATGTAGGTTTGTTCATGAATAATTATACAGCGAATTATAAAGGTGGAAGAAATGAATCCTTTATGATAGGAAAAGATGACGGAAATACCTGATACGATTATGACTTAACAGCAGCTTATACGACAGTAATGAGTATGATGGGATACCCAAATTATGATTTAGCTCGTCGTATAAGTGCGGATGAAATAAGATACCCGAGTTATCCCGAATTATTGTATAGCTATACAACTATAGAAGTAAAATCGTTTGAATTCCCCGACTCAGTCCAATACCCCAGTATACCATGTTATCCAGACGAATTAACACTTGCTATCCAAGACGTGGTAAAGCTGTATTAAGCGGGTCAGAGTACATAACTGCCATAAATCAGGGTTGTGAAATGGAAATAACAGGTGGTAGTTTAATACCGTTTAAAATAAAGGGTAAGTCTAAGTGCGAGTCTACGGATGATAATGATTTAGCTACAGTGGATAAAAGCGACTGAGAATTATATAAGTCTAAAGCGTTTGGTGATCCTGGTTTTTCTATGTACTGGTTTGGAGAAAGAACCGATGATATCTTTGTCAATATGCCGTTTAGAGATGTAATTAGAGATCTACAGGAAAAAAGAGGAGAACAACTTCCAGGTTCAATATCAAACTTATTATATAAAGAAATGGGAAATTCTATATACGGAGCTGTATGTAGGGGTGTATCCCATAAAGTACGTTATGATATAAAGACTGACCGTATGGTTAGAATGGAATCTAGCGAGATCTCAAATCCTATATTAGGTAGTTGAATAACAGCCTTTGTAAGATCTCTATTGGGTGAGTTAATGCATGCGATCTCAAATAAGGGTGGTAAGATAGTGAGTTGTACAACCGATTGGTTTATAACAGATCAAAGTGACTTAGAATCAAATTTATTGAAGTCTTCAAGTTCTCTGCCTCTGTTAAATGTCTATCGAAAAACAAGAAAAGAATTGAGCGGTAAATCCAAATCATTAGAGTTAAAGCACTATGGTATAGGTATAATGTCGTGAACCACAAGAGGACAATTAAGTACAGATATGAATCTAAAAGCTATAACTGGTCTTCAAACGAAAGATCAAAGTTTGGGTGAAATAAGTAATTTAATATCTTCAGAGGGTCCGCTAGGTAATACAGTGAATTTTATAAGTGAAAGTCTTAGAAGTGGAAAAGATTTGATCAAGCTTGGAGGTCATGTTACAATGGGGTATAGAGACCAAAATTACCGTGTCCATTATGATAATAAAAGACGAGTAACTAATAAAAATGTCGGAGGATTGCTGTGAACTGAACCGTGAGATTCCGTGGAAGACTTATTAACCGCCCGTGCAATCAGTACGGTAGCCCGTGGTGATACACTTTATCAACGAATCGTTGCCCCGGGCCAGGTTCGTCCGACGCCATCCGTCTGATGGCTGCCTGTGCAACCGAGAAGATGGTGACCCGCTCGGGGGCCGCGTTCCGTTGCGCTGCCTCCTCCAGCGCGTGGGCGATGGCCACCATCACGCCGTGAGGTAATACGACGTTATCTTTAGGGCCGGAACGTCAATCCAAACCTTCTGGTATCTTTATTGGTAAACGCGCAGTGATGGCGAAGATACTCCTGGATGGTCAGGTGTATGTTAAAATGTTGGAAGTCTGGAGATGATGGTAGGCGGCTTAATCTAGCCCCCACTCGGAATACTGCTTAACCGAGCTCCCGTCTCGGATCGAGTCCTTGCGTAGCTTCTGAAGCCTTTGTATATAGACAACCAGCTGTCCGTGGCGTTGTATCTGCATCGAATTCATCGTTTCGCGTCTATCTATCAATAATATTCTGACAGTGTACGATCTCACTGCCCATGGAGAGTGATGCATGTTGCGATATAGGGATTTGTAGATATAAACATAGTGAACTGATTTATTGATACATAGTCGAAGGCAGAACAACGAGCCTGAGGGTCTCGACAGCGAAAAAGGAAGGAAGAGTCAATCGAGCCGGTGCTCGGAAACTCGGGCAGCTGTCATCTCCGGATGCCCGTCATTCTGGCAATGCGGCTCTAAGGAGGTGCTCGAAACCAGCTGCGTGGCTAGCAAGGAATGCGCCGAAGGGCGATAGGCATGGAAGAGTCAGCTCCGCTCGCGAGTTAGCGTTGCTGCCTAGCCACGATACTAACTGGACCTGGGGCCCAAGACGTCGATACTACAAGCCTGTACTGCAGATTTAGGTGGTAACCCTCCACGGTCTTCCAGAGGGCGCCCTCAATATCTCGATCACCGGTGGTCGCTGCAGCGGAGGGAGTTGACGCGGTCAAAATGTGCGATAGCCTCGCTCCCACAGTGCAGTCCTGAGTCCCCTGTTCCGCCGCTTTGTCGACGGTTACTAGCGTTCACAAGCGGCCCCACACGTTAAAGTTGTGCGGGTCCTGCTTCGTCCGGGTGGCGCGTGCGATCGTGGCGGTGCTGGTTCGGGGCCAACTGGCAACCGCGCCCCTTCGTCCCGGGACGCCGAGGGGGAAAGGAGGGAAGTTCTAGCAGCAAGGTTCGTCAGGAGAGGGGAGAGACAGCAGATAGGTTTGGGTGACGTACTGTGAGGGTCTGTCTTTGATGGTACGTAGCAAGAGGGGAAGTATCATGAGATGTGGCTTGGGTGGGAACAGGGCATATTCTCGGAGATGAGACTAATAGCGTTGGCGTATTCTCCGGTGGACTAGCCACCATGACCGATAGTGTCGGCACATCAGCCTCCAGTGGAATAGCCACGGAGACCAATATAATGGGGCGTCCTGCACTGGGACGTTCGCGCTACACTGAATATACTGCATACCAATACATATATCTTGATAGCCACGCCATAAAAATTGCTATTTAGACTTTGGAAATTAATGACTGCTGCCCCCCCCGCAACATTGAATGGTTATGGCGTGTTTTCAATATCTAGCTTGTAAAGCTGCAGAAGCCCCTAGGAGAAGTGAGGAGGTTCAGCCGTTCCTTCCAATGTTATCATCGTCACAGACTGCTCTCTAGTAAGTGTTAAAATAGCACTGTCATACCTATGTATTTCCTATGTCATTGTATTTCTTATGTGTTGACTTAGATATGTTGTGGTGGTGGCGCAGCGTGGGTGCTGATGGTGCAGAGTGGAGGAACTGCTGCCGATGGCACTGTGTTGAGAGTGTCATTACAACAGTGGGACGTAACACCAGAGGGAGTCTTTGCGCAGTGTGACGCAACAGTGGAGCAAAAATTGCATCGTCTTTCTCCTTTGCACTGTTATGTCATTCTCTCTCAGACAGCTATATATGTAGTGTTCTTTCTATACGGAGTAGAGATAAGTTCTTTTTTCTTCAAGCTCTTCAAAGCAATTATAAGCTCTCTCTCTCTTGTGTCAAATCCCCATATCAAATCTTCTGGTCCTCAAATGACCCGACTTCTGCATTACGCTTAACTACAGTAAGTATTCCTGAATGCGTAAACCGATGTTCTAGCCATCAAGGTAGCCTCGTATCATCCCATGATGGGACCATATCCAACATTAGCAACAAGTAGCACTTGTCGGTAGCTGAGTGAACTATCCTGGATGTGCCGTAGTCACTGAGATGTGATTTTGGAACCATCTACTGCTTGATAGTCCAATCTTGGAATTGTCGTGGTTCGGAATTTCATGCATACCAGGAACTCAGAAATATCTGGAGGCAAAATGTCGACTTCAGACATACCCAGCTCTGCCCCATCGTCCGCCCTCCAGGGTAGTTTCCCACTGCTGACTTCTGCATTGGTTAAGTTTGGCTGCTTGACCGCTGGCATGGAGAGTACCAATGATCGTACGTAAAATGGCAGCTGTTTCGCCCTAGTCTGATAACTGGAGTTTCTACTATGGGATGCAGCTAGAGGATGGGGAGGTCTGGTCTTCTGTATCTCTTTATGTTAACCAGTACACGGATGTATACTTAGTTGAACAGGTATGATTCATCATAATCGAACGGTTGACTGGCACTTGAGGGTGACTTATAGACGAAGACGGACTGGTAAATGTCGGAGTTGGATAGCATCCATAAGTCAAGTCTTCACAAATGTATTCTGGGTGGCGTAGTCATGGGGTCTCGGCGTGTTAGTACAGTGAGAAATCCTCCTTGATGTTCAATGTTGGAATAAAGGGATCGATAGAGACGAAGAGAGTGAATTAATTCATTGACACGTTAAAGGAGGAACATTCTATCTATATTCAATGGGCCTGAGGGACTCACTAGTGGGAAAGGAGGCAAGACTGTCTTCCAAGCCGGTGCATAGAGACCCGGACAGCTGTCATCACCTGAGGTGTCTCCTCCGGATGCCGTGTCCACTCCGTCATCTCGGACACCCATTATTCTGACATCCGATTACCAGAAAGAGATGAGAAAAGAACAGAATAAAGATGGACGAGAAGAATAATCTCGTGAATATCGATGGGTAGCGGATTGACAGAGCGTTCAATCCGGGCTCATAACCTGTTGGAATATATCGATAGATAACAGTGAAGATTGTCCCTCTTACATTATGCGGGCGCAAGATCTCTCTATATACAGGAAGGCCGTCAGGACAAAGGACGGAAGACTGCCTCCTGAGCCGGTGCTCGGGGACTCAGTCATGTTCGGACGCCACCTCCGGTCCGTCATGTCAGGACGTCACCTCCGGTCCGTCATGTCCGGACGCCACCTCCGGTCCGTCAGCTCCGGACGCCCATTATTCTGGCATTGGACACTGTCGACTCTGATTTCTCCCGTACCACTCTGAGGTCTTCTCGAAGGAATGCGTGTTCTCGGTGGCAGTTCTCTCGTTTTGCTGGGCGGCTAGTTGGCTAATCCTCAGTGGCGTTCGCTAGTCGATGTCGGAGTTTCTCCTGCTACTTATCCTCTCGAGCCATCACGGTATGGCAACTGGTTAGCCGCTTGACCGGGCACGAGGCGCACTGACTCTGGTGGTTAAGTTACAATACTCTTCGTTGATTGCTATTCTCTCATCGGCTACGAAGGAAAACTGGGCAAAATGTTCGCCGCCATGATCTACATAGGTCCCATGCGAGTACGAATAAACCAAAAAAAAATCTCATCGGCTAAGAGTCGTCGCAATCTCGTTCTCTTGCTCGCCCTCCTCCCCCGAACCGTCAGCGAGTGATACGACTGGACAATATGCCGACGGCCTTCATACCGCGTAGTCGCTTAAACAGCACATAATATCCAAAGTAGGTGAAACAAAAACAACCACCCTCCTGACAGCGCCCCAGACTACTCCTCGTTATATGTTAGACCTAGCACCAAGAATTCCAGAATGCGCTTCACACACTGACAAAGAAGACGAAGACTTCACCCAATATCAAAGAAAACAGACTTTCATGCGGGAAATGGGCAATGGGGGTGGGTAAGGAGTACATCGGTTGAGAATACATGACCACGAGGTGTGAGGGAACAGAAATCAAACGAGAAAAACAAGAAAATACAAAACAAAAATCTTTTGGAGGGCAATGGGCAAGGGAGCGGTGTAGGGAGATAGACATCGTTTGAGAGTACAGGAGCGTGAGGCGATGGGAAAACTTTAGGAAAAAAAAGAGGAAATGACGGCGGACCGTTCCTAGCTGATAGCATTAGGACAAGAATCAGGAGCATATGTCAGGGAAGGGGAAGACACACATTCCCGGTGGCCCGTAGCCGCACCTACTCATCGTCCCCCCAGTCGACGGCCGAGATCATATCGGCTAGCTTCTGGTTGATCTCCCGATCTCTCAGGTCCGACGCTGTGGGCTCCGCGGTCTCCGCCGGGCTTGAATATCCGCTATCGATCGCTCCGGGAGGCGTCACTTCGTGGCAACCGACCACTTCGTCGGGGAGATCGTGGGCCTCCCGCTGGTCGGGGAGATCGTGGGCCTCCCGCTGGTCGCCGAATGAGGGCGTGTCGCCGTCCTCAGCCGCCTCCGGCTCCACGGTCATGCGTCTAGGCCTCCACTCAGTGGAGAGCAACCAGTACGCGAGGTCATCGGCCTCGGCGTCACCGTGGTCGATATCGTCATGCAAGGTGACGACAATCTTGGGGGGGGCGATGAGGCTGGTCGGCGGCTCGTCGGCTGTAGCGCAGTAGCTCCAGCCCAGAAACGTCGCCCAGACGCTCCTGGAGCTGTGCTCCGCATCCCACAGTGGGAGGAGGTTGTGAGTGCGGCACGCGACAAATCTGAGGAATCCCTCGGGGGCATCGAGGCTGAGCCAGTGGCCCGCGCCTTCGAGCCACACCGATTTGTGCCGGCCGAAGCGAAGCGGCAGCGTCTGGCACTGGCAGTCCGTGACTGCGCAGGCTCGCGGGTGGTCGAGGTTGGAGTGGGAGAGGCTCCAACCGTGCAGTGTCAATTCGTAGCGGACCGTGGCGTCCGGAGTGTCTGCGGGGACGAAAGCGGGAGGGAAAAGGCGGGCGGTGCTGGTGAGGCCGCTGAGGCCGACGAAAGAAGTCATCGTGGAGACGGTCGACTGAAGAGGGAAGTCTACTGCAGCGTGTGAGTTGGGACGGATAGTGAGATGGTGGAAAGGAGTGGGTCAAAAAGACGTACGACGAGATTTTTCGGTTGCGAGGAAAGAGTAGATCGGAAACTGCTGTGCGATGAAACTCTGGAAGAAGCGGTGCTGAGTTGGTGAAGCGGTGGTGCGCTAGTGGGCTCGACCTAACCGCCCTAACGGACCCTAGATTCCCCAAACCCTGGTGATTAAACGGGTTAGATGGTGGCGCCTGACGCACCCCCAACATTCAATATTTACGCGTGGGCATGTTGCATACCCAGACCAACACGGATAGAGATGAATTCACATTTGAGTTCACTTCCCGGCAATGGCAAACCTGCCCGTCTGGTACTGCGAGGGCTAGCAGATAGCCATGGTCGGGGCGGGTGTTGGACGGGATCGGACTGTATAGAGCTGTTGGCCCCTACCGCAACAACAGACACAAAATTGTACATGCTAGGACAAGGACGCGAAAGATAAGGCGAATAAGATTATTTAAAAATTCTGCTAATCAGAGAAGAGATGGTGTAGCTGCAAGTGAAATCTGGTCGCCATTTTTTTGGTTGCGGGTGGGTTTCCAGGTATTGGGGCTACATGTACCCTGTTATTAGGAGCTTTCGGCCACCAGCACATCAACAGACAGGAAATGTTAGCGACCGGAAAAGCACCAAGAAGATAAAGCGCAGGCCCCCCTTTATCCTTCTCCCAGGCTGAGGCCCTTGGTATATAGACAGAAGGAACCGCCTACGACCATGTATGTTTAATCGAATCAACCAACTCTACCTCTATGGGTCCCTACATTCTCATTCCGCTGTCCACCTCAACGCTCTGCAGGCGGTTGACTTGTGGTTCCCCGCGGCGACACTTGACGATATTTTCCCCTAACCACTGCTACTCGATGGCGGCGGGGAAACGGACTGTACATACCCCTCGTCATGATCTATCAAGGTCGCACACGAGTAATGAAAGAACAAAAAAAAAAAAAGAACTGCTACTCGATGGCAAGCAGGAGCCCGACGGCCGGTTCGCGTCAAGGCAGCCCGGCCACGGGGCCTACACAGCCGGACTGGGCCATCAGAAAGCCCGGCCCGGACTGAACAGTCCCAAAAGCCCGCGGGCTGCCCGCTGGCTGACTGGACAGTAGAGGCCCTGTACGAGATGGTGACACGCAACTGTTAACCCAACGATATATAGTCCATTCGAAGTGATAAGGGCTGTATCCATTGGTGTCTCGGTCCCCTACTGAGAGGAGAGAGTATCGAAAAGTCGGAAGGTGTAGGGTATTGACCCAGTGGTTCTGGACTTGAACAAGTACCTTATGGGTAGCTGACAATGGTGTCATCTCCCAGCCTTATGTCGTTGGTGTGTTATAATCAGGAGTAGGTCCAAAACCAGCTCCGAGGGATATTGTACATGTAGTGGGAGGCTCCGGAGTCGATTATCCATATTGAGGGTGCTCTCTTGGTGGCTAAGGCAAAGTGGCTGGTCTTGTAGGTATTCTCTGAGTAGGGTTCACGGCCGTACTCACATGCCCCTGTGTACTCACACGCCCATGCGTAGTCACATGTCCCGTACTCATACGCTCTGCCGTACTCACGTGTTCCGTACTCACGCACCCTGTACTCACGAGTTCTGTACTCACACATGCAGCGCCTTAGTCGTTTTCCTGTTCACCGAGCACCAAGGTGGCAACCATTTTTGTGAGCGTTTCACTGTCGTGGAGGAACTCATCGTCAGGTATTGCCTTGTGGCCGGATGTGAGTAGGGCTCGGTCAATGGGTGGAGGGGGGCTCAGTCGGGTGGTGTGAGTAGGGTTTGGTTGGGTGCAAGTACAGCTTGGCCTGATGTGAGTAGGGCTCAGCCCGTAACAGTATTGGTTAGTCAATCTAGATCCGCCCGGAGAACGAGGGATTGTTTGTTATTATCACCATTCACCTCCATGCCACTTCCTTTTTTGCCAAAATGCTTCTGATTCTGGGTGGCTTTGAGCTCATCCGATCTTTTCTTAAGAGTGCAGTCCTTTGTTCAGCTGTTTTTGAAGCACGTGGGTGGCCTTGCTGAATCGGATTCCTGTGCAGTTGAGTAGATAATGGATCGTAGTATTGTCGGAGAGCTCTTCCTTGGTTCCTTCGACAGAATTGCGATACTGTTGCAGACATTCACAGAAGGATCTTTTTTTCCACCTAGGTGAGACCTAACTGTGTGGAGGTTGCTTGCGTGGAAGGAGCGTTGTGTCTGTCAGTACCTTTTGTTGAACTGGTTGCTCAGTATCGTCTACATCTTGGCTGGATCATGGAGATGAAAGAGTTGCCTTTGGATTGTTGTATTGACGGTGTAGCGAATGAGGGCGACAGCTAACTTTCTTCGTTCGTTGAAGGAATCAATGGTGCATTGAAGGTTGGAGGCATCCGTTTCACCGCTTTTCGCTCTCGTCGAGTGTGCCGCAGAGATTTTGGTTGGTATCATTCTTCTCCCGTGACAATTTCCCACACATTCATCTTATTGAGCATGGTCTTCGCATTGATCCTCCATTCGATGTAGTTCATGATACTCAAGCGTTCGAAGGATTCCAAGCCGGTGACGTGATAATCGTGCTTTGAGGTGGAATCGGTGGAGATTGTTGGTGATGTTTGATCGGGAACGCTTGGCGATGCGGCCGAAAATAAGGGGAATGGTTTCAGGTATAGATTTTATGATTGATAAAGCGATCAATCCGGGCTCATAACCTATCAAGGTATGTGTACTCTTGCGCACATCAAGCGTGAGATCTCGACGAAGAAATGGGACGAGGCCCGCCAGTGGGCCGGGAAACGAATCTCCGCTAAGAAATACAGAATGCTGCGCACGCAGTAGCCTGACAAGACAGTGGCCGGAAGCAACAAGAGGGTCGCCGCAAGGTTTTACCAGATCAAGACCGGGCACTGCCTTACTGGGCAGTACTTAGAATGGACGGAGAACCGAACTTCAGCGCAGTGCTGGTGGTGCAGGTGCAAGGAGCAGACAAGGGAGCACGTCTTCAAAAACTGCGGACAATGGAAGGAACAGCAGAAAGTGCTGTGGAAGGAGGTGTGGAAGGAGACGGGGAGAGGGAGGAGCCGGTTTCCGATCCGGGACCTCCTTGCCGACGACAGGTGCAGCAGGTCGGTGCTGGACTTCCTATCCACCACGGATGTAGGGAGGCTGGCTCCAGCCCCGGTTGAGGAGGACGCGCAGAGTGAGGCGTCAGAGTGGGAATTTCGGGAGAAAAGAGAACGAGAGGAGGAGTGAGAATGCAGTGTGTTTCCTTCCTGTCTCTCTTTTGTCATTTCTTTGGGGCGCCTTCTATCTTCTTGGGACAGGCCTGGGCGGATGGCAAAGGAAAGCTTGCAACGTGCCGCCATCGCGCGGACAGCGGCGGGGAAACGGTCAAAAATGTACGCCGCCATAGTCTAGATAGGCTTCATGCGAGTATGATAAAACAAAAAAAAAAATCAAGGTATGTGTATCGGTATACAGTATATTCAGTGTAGAGCAAACGTCCCAGCGCGGGACGTCCCATTATATCGGTTTCCGTGGCTATTCCACCGGAGGCCGGTGTGCCAACGCTATTGGTCTCGGTGGCTAGTCCACCGGACAATACGCCGACGATATCAGTCTCATCTCCGAGAATGTACCCGGTCCCCGCCCGAGCCACATCTCATGACAGTGGCATCCCGCTTTCTGTAAGTGATAGTTTAGGATTCGACTGGTCGCAATTCCACAACCAATCAAGTTTTTTAATGGAGCTCAATCATGATAGATAACATCTTGGAGAATCAACTCCGTTTGTCTATTTCTCTGTTGGAGCATCGGCTCTTGAGTTATTCAGAAACCTCCGACGGCAGTAGTAGCGTGCTTCGCGAAGCCAACCGGAATGAATCGTGTTAGGTCTTCGAAATTCAACGACTGGAGTCATTCAATTTATTGAATCGAGCCTCCCTATCTTCTGTCTCGATTAATTCATTTTGAGTGGAGTCCTGTTGTTTATTGACACGAGCCATTCAATTTTACTGACTTGAGTAAATTCTATCAATTAGGCTGATTTGTTCTCTTTATTGACTCGAGCCACTTTATTTCTGATGATGATGATGATTCATTAATCGTGTGCGACCCTATTGGATCATGGCGATATTATATACAGTCCTTTCCTGTTCACCGTCCGCTGCGACCTCGAGCAGTCCGCCAGCAGCTCGCGGCAACTCCCCCCGCCCCCGCCCGGCCCGTCCCACGAAAAGAGAAAGATCAAGAAAGAAGGAAAGAAAGAGAAAGACTCGGCCGATGACATAGATTCAAAAGGCATGACATAGGAGAAAAAGGAAAAGTTCACGCCCGCCCGCCCGCCTCCGTTTCGTCTCCTTCTTCCCGCGCTACTCCTCCCTCTTCACCCGGCTTTGGTGGTACTGCGCGCGGTCCTACCCTGCTTCCCACCTTCGTGGTGCGTAAGAAGCCTAGGACTGCTCTGGTGCATCGCTCGTCTGCCATCAGGTCCGGGACCGTGAAGCGGTCCTTGCCCCTTCCCGTTGCCTTTCGAACTTCTGCCCACAGCGTCTTCTGCTGCATCTTCCACTTCTTGCAATGCTTGAGCAGGTGTTCCCGGGTCTGTGTCTTGTACTGGCACCACCCGCAGGCCGCCGTATCCGAGTTCTTCGTCCACTCCAGGTATTGCTCTGTGCGGCAGTGCCCCGTCCTTAGCTGGTGGAACCGCTCTGCCAGTCTTTTGGGGGCTCGCGCCACCACTGCCTGCTGCCTCATCTTTCCCCGCATCTTCTGCTTCCTTCTCTTTATCCGCCTCTCCGACCAGCTCCGTGCCTCGGCCCACTTCCTTTCCGCCACCCCTCGTCTAATGTTGGCTATGGACCCCGGGAGCGGCATGCCTCTTCTTCCATAGCGGTCCGTGTGGCCCAACCACTCGACATCCCACCCTTCTGGCTCTTCTGCTGCCAACTTCGCCTCCTTGTCTGCCCTCTCGTTTCCTTCCACCCCTTCGTGCGCAGGACACCGCAGTTCGATACTGCTACCCGGTCTCTTCTTTCTGAGCTGCGCCACCCATTTTCTCGCCTTCAGGGCGTACTGTTGTCCTGGGCCTGGCTCGTCCGATGCAATTCTTGCGAACGCTGCTTACGCGTCCGAGAAGATGGTGACCCTTTCCGGGGGGTGGCTTCTTCTTGCCGCTACCTCCAGCGCTCTCTCCAGTGCTGCGCACTCTGCGTCGAAGGCCCCCTATTGAAGCGCATGTGGGCCTTGATGCTCGCCCACCCTTCCCCTTTCTTTTACCAAACAACTGCGTACCCCACCGCCTCCGACTCCCCTTGCGATCCGTCCACAAAGATGGTCAGACCCTCTCTCTCCTGCTCTGCTACTCTTTTGGCTGCCTTTCTCTCTTTCACGAGTCACTCCATTTATTCACGCGCGTCATTTGTTGTACTGTCACAACTCGAGTGAGAAAGCATGCCGGGTGACCGTTACGACCAGTTCTTACCCCACCACCACATCGTAGGAACCAGCCAAGGGGTGTTAATCGACTTCTTGTAGCTTTAAACCGATACAAGGTCGCTTGTATGTTGAGCTTTGTGGTCGCTGGACCGTTCAAACTAAGAATCCTTCAACGTCAAGCAGTCATCGTGAACTAAAATCCGACCTATCGCGCTCATACTTAAAACGCTCCATTAACACACCGAGGATTGGCTCCTCCACGAATTTGGGCTGTATCTGCGCTGTAGTGGTATCGTAAGAAATTACCAGAGCACATCTTCTCACTCGGTTGCCCGAATTACAAGTCGAATAAGTTGATTCAATAAAAATCGCGACTCGAGTCAATAAACCCAAAGATTCACAATAAACAGAAAGACTCGAGTCAACAAATAGAATGGCTCGAGGCAATAAATCGAATGATTCGAGTCGCTAAATAGCAAATGCGCTCCGATCGCCTCAGCCGCCAATTGCCACCACCTCCATCAGTGTTTTGTGAATAACTCATCAACCAATGCTCCAATAGAGAAGTAGACAAAAGGAGGTATTCTCCAAGGTGTTCTCTATCATCTTTGAGCTCCATTAAAAAATTTGATTGGCTTTACATCGCAGGTTGCGGAAATGTCAGAGGACCGCAAACAATCACTCGCAGATTTCGGGATGCCTCCTTTTTCTGGCACCGAGCGTGTCCGCTTCCCCTTGGGACATGGTCGGCAGTCATTATGTACGGCAGTTCGAACAGAAAAACTGGTGTGGCAACAAGGTCGTAAACAGCCCAAGGACTCCCGGCGGCCTCGCCAACTATTTTCCGTTCCTCACCATCCCCTCATACCACAACCACATGATTGACAAATTGCTCCGACGCGTGGAACGTTATATAACTACACTGGTAAAAAAAAAGAGGGGGGGGGGTTTAAACATGTGGTGTCTGTTGAGTAACCATCGCACGACAATTTCTTTGGTCAAGCGTCTTCGCTGCATTTTCCGACAAGAAAGTCACGATCTGCAGGTTTATATCTTAAATAATCCCGACAATAAAAACATCACTATGCAAAAGTACCTTTTAATGATGTTGTTCGTACTTGGTCTGCACCTAGTGTCGCTGGGTGCATCGTTTTTGGCGTGGTGCTGCATCATCCAAGTAGTTTGAAGCATGTGTATGTTGCGTCTGCTTTCAACGACGAAGATGTGTGAACCGTTTTCTTGGCGTTTTACGACCACTTCTAGCAGTTGGTCGTAAAGGTCGCAAGTATACTATTATTTGACGGTTGAAACTTCCTATGCGTAGAACACATTGAACCATACAGGCACCGTTTTGTGGTTGACGTCTGAATGTATTCTTTCGCCACCAACTATAATTTTAAAACAAGGGCAGAATCCCAACTCTCTGAATATTGGGTTTCAGCATCAGCGCTTGTCGGTTTCACGAAATAGAATTGTCGGTTTCGAGGGAAATATGCCCTCACTGGGGTCGTGGATAGCGAGTTGTGGTCGACGTGTGGAAACACTTCTTTCCGACCTCATTATTCTCACCGTGAATGGTAAGGATGAAGTATTGCTACTCGTTACAGTCTACCTACTCTACCCATCACGGCCGCGCTCGCGATGTTTCAGATTTACAGTATCGAGCCTCGAACGTATCTTCGATGAATACGGTATTCACGCTCTCTCCAATGGTCAAAAAACACCATAAAGATGGTATAGCAACGTCGAGAATACATGTGATTTCCCCAGGAGACCTGGGTATTCTTTGCGTTTGTTTTGAGACTTGCTTGTGATTGGGGGAGCGGGTGGGCTTCTTCGCATTCCCATATCAAAAGGTCTGCATAGACTACACCCCGGGCGGCGTGCGCACAGTTTTTACGCCGGGAAAGGTGTCACTTTTCCACCCCCTTACGAAATTCTGAATCCTCTCGATGTGGTATTTACTTTTCCTACGTTTTGCAGTGCGAAATAATACGACTACTGCCCCCTTTTTACCAGTGTATTTGGAATATTGATTTCTGGCATCGGATTAAGTAAAAAAAACCGTTTTACGTCGGGTGGTGAGCTAGAAGGGAGCGCGAAGCGGTTTTCACCGCATTTTTCAGAAGTCTGCCAGTTCGGTTTCTCGTAATACGTCACCATTGGAACCGCTGGGAATGATTTTATTGAGAGAAGCATTGTTAGCCAAGGACGCCCGGTGGGTCGGTGTATTAGCGACTCGACTCATTCCGTTTCAGAACTCGAAACGATCTATTTATTGACTCAAGTCATTCCAATTATTAGTTGCTATATATTGGCTGGAGTCATTCAATATTTTGATACCAGTCATTTCTTTTTTTAATAAGGGCAACCCGAGTGAGAAAGTGTGCTGAATGACCACAATGATCATTTCTTACTCCACCGGCACATGGGTTTATATAGCCCAAATTCGCAGACGCGCCAATCCTCGGCGTGTTGATAGAGGATTTTAAGTGTACGCGTGATAAGACGAGATTTCAGTTGAAGATAGCTGTTTGACGATGAAGGTGTTCTCATTATAGCCTACTTTACAGCATCGTGGGACAACAAGATCAAGTTGCAACAAAAACTTCTTGCATAGGTTCAAAGTTAACAGAGATTGATCAAAATCTTTTGCTTGCCTCCTCTGTCTAGTTGGAATTAAAAGGTATGGTGGTAGAGTAAGCCAAGATCATGAATGTGGCCCAACATATATTCTTACTCGGGCTTCACTGACGATAAGAAGAATGACTATCAATATATGTATAAATTGACTGGATTAACGAAATAGAATGACAGGAGTCAATTAATAGAAGGCTCGAGTGATAAACAGAATTACTCGAGTCGATGAATAAAATCACTCGACACCAGCGCTCCGGTCGCCCTAGCTAGGCCACCAACTCCTATCAATAACATCACTCCCCCGAGCCACGCATGGAGGCATATTATGAGGAAATTTAACTGTCAGACCTTTAGGAAGTGAGGTGAAAAACGCCTTCGCCTGCCCTTCCAGTTCGGCACCAACGTACAACACTCTTTTTTCTTAATCCGACTCCAGAAATAGAAATTCAAGATCCATGATATCGAGTGTTTCTTATGTCTGAGCGATTTATCAACCATGCGGCTGGAGGACTGGTAGGCAGTTTGCAAGGCCGCCGGGCGCGCTCGGGCAATTTACGACCTGGTTGCCACACCACTTCTTCTACTTTGACTTTGGTAGTTTGTGACTGCCGCCACCAGGGTGTGGGAGGACTGGTGTTTGTTGTTGAAGCCCACTAGCGCGCTGCAGATTCACCTACTCGGCAGACCTTTCTCTGAGACACACAACACCAGCTGTTCCTGGGTTCCCCATTCCTTGCGACCTGACCTTCAAATTTCTTCACGTACGTCCTTCCGACCCACTTCATTGCGACTTCTCACCACTCGCCGCCACTCATACACAGCAGCACATTTTTCCCCTCAACTTCCCTCATCTCCGTGATGATTTCCTTCCTCGGCCTGAGTGGCCTCACCTGCTCGACCCGCATTTTAGCCCCCTCTTCTATTCCCGCCGAGCCGCCGAATGCTGAGGTCCGGAGCGAACTTGCGCCGCAGGGTTGCAGCCGCTCGTGGTCCAGCCTCGACTACCCACGAGTCTACGCAGCCACAGAGTGCCGGTGCCCGACGCAGCCGCCCCGCTTCGGATGGCACAAGACGGAGTGTCTCGAAGTCGCGGGCCATTGGCTCGGCCTCGACGCCCCCGAGTGGCTCCGCAGATTATTTGAGTACAGCATGCACAACCATCTCCCGCTGTGGGATATGGAGCACAGCTCGAGGAACATCTGGGCGACGTTCCTGGACTGGAGCTACTGCGTTACCGCCGACGAGCCGCCGACCACCCTCATCACCACCCCCGAGATTGTCGTCACCCTGCACGACTATATCGACCACGAAGACACCGCGGCCGACGACCTCGCGAACTGGTTGCTCTCCACTGAGTGGAGGCCCAGACCCAAGACCCTGTCGCTGGATGCGGATGAGGACAGTGACGCCGTCTCCCATAACGACCAGCGAGACGGACGACCTCCCCGCAGACGGGGTCAGTATCCACCTAGTGCCACCACTGAGTCGAATGACAACGGTTGCTCGAGCTCTTCGGAGATGGCAGAGCGCTCGGCGGCTGCCCTGACGGATCGGAAGCTCAACCCGAAGAACGCAGATATCATATCGGCCGTCGACTGGGAGGACGACAAGTAGGTGTGGCCAAGAGCCGCAAGGAATGTCAGTCTTCCGCACCCCAGCGTGTGCCACAAAAGGTTGTGCTAATAGGCATCACCTGCTAGGAACGGACCGCCGCCATTTCTACCTTTATTCTTAATGACTCCCCACCGCCTCACGCTCCTGTACTCTCCAGCGATGTTTATCCCCTACCGGACTCCCGTGTCCAATCCACATTACTAATTTCTTGAGTTCTAGTTTCTCTTTCTTCTCTTGTTTGGTTTAACTGTTCCATCACACCTCACGCTCATGTATTCTCAACCGATGTCCTCCCTGTCTACTCTCCATTTTCCACCAGAACAGTCTGTTTTCTTTCACATCGGGGGCAGTCTTCGTCTCGCTCAGTGTGTGAACCGCATGCCGGTTATTTTGGTACTAGATCCAGCAGGCCTGGAGGAGTAGTCTAGGGCGCTACTGCTGCGAGGGAGACTGCAAGGTGCACCTACTTATGGAAATTATGTCCTATTTTGGTTCCTGAACAGTATGAAATCCGTTTGCGCATTATCCAGTCACCAGTGAACCGTTCCTTCATGATACATCATGCCCTTTCAACTGTGTTCAAACACAGGACGTCCACTAGGAACCCATCTCCACATCCGTGTGCTGGTAAGCACAAAAAGACATATGTACAAGACCAGATCTCCCCAGACTTGAACTGCATCCCAGAACAAAACCTCTGGTCATCGGGCTGCGGTAAAACAGCTGCCATTCTCTGCTTAATCATAGATATTTTGCACGCCCTCGGTGAGGCAGCCAAACATAACCATGGAAACCTCAGCACAAATTGACCACCAACAGAAGTGGCTGCAATACGATGACCCTGACATGTGGGGAGAACAAAAAGGTCAACAATCGAGACAAGAGCAGTTTCGGGCAGCGGCGCATGCGGGCAACTCTTCCGCGAGACGGCCAATAATGCAGCGCCGAATGTGTTGGGGTCGACATTTTGCCTCCGATATTCGTGAGATATGCACCGGATCCCAAATCACATCGATCCGACGAATGGACTACGGGGCATTAGATGACCCCAAACCGATATCCTCAATGAGTACGGTGCTGCCAGGAAAGTTCATGTGGCTGCCAGCGGGTGCCACGTGCGGCGAACGTTCGACTCGGTTCCACTATGGGACAATAAGTGCTACCTTTCTGGTTGGAACGTAAATTCAGGCTTTCAGGTATTACTGTATTGCGGTATGCGACGACGACGATACCCTTGGAGGAATGGGTGGGTCATATCTCGCTTCCTGGAGGGTGCTGCGGTACTACGGGGTGCATGCCGCAATGCGGCTTCGGTGACTTCCACGCGGTTCCACCAGTGCCTTCTGAGTCCCGGCCGTCGAATGTCGAAGCCGACAGAGACGACATGCGGAGTAGTCGTCCTCTCCCAGATTCCAGTCCCTTGTTTTTTACCGCTTCGTCGCCGATCACGCAGCGTTCCCAGGCTGTAAGGTTGTGCGGCCTCCCGCAACCATCTGGGCGGCGTATATGGCCGCAGTGCTGGGGTGCTGAAGCTATTGTTCCGCGCCTGATGGCTAGCAGAGCATGAGATGACGTTTCCTGGGAATTCGGCTCGAGTGGGGAGTGGGCAGGCAGATGGATTGTGATGAGATACCGTGATTGTTTGAATCCGCTTAGTTCAATCTTCTCGCGAGGGTTCCGAGTAGAAGGAGTTGGGATGCTGTTCCTCTTCTGAAATCTGGGTGTTTAGGATCGATTTGCATGGCAGGAATACATTCGCCAATAATGCACCCTCCTCTGCATGAACTCGTTCGTCGCTCCCCGCTGTATCCTTTCTTCGCCAACACCGGCCGATGGCAACTTGGTTCGGCCGCGCGTTGGCGATTGTGGGTCGTGTAAGTAGCCCTTTTGTCATGGATGGACCGCTGGCTCGCGATAGCCGTAGCATGCCTACATCAGCTCGCAGTGAATATGGTTCTGTTCGCAGTGAATTTGGTTCTGCTCGCAGTTGTCCGGAAGTGTAGGCTTGGAGAGTTGTAGTTTTCGCTAGCCGTGTTGCGCTTGATAATCTGCAATATTGGTATGTATTCAAAACACGCCATAACTATATGCTTCCATGTTGGGGGCTTGACCCGGACCCCTGTCTAGCCTGGTTTGTTGTGCGGTGTGTGGAAACTCACGTGGGGTTTGTTTACTAGCGCGCTATTCCCAAACACAGCGTTCCCAGACCTCTGATTCTTCTCGACCCAGCTCCCCCCTCATCCGTCCTTTTGGCCCCACTCATCTTTGTCCTCACCAAGTCCGCCGCCGCCCACACACTCCTGTATTTTGCTCTCTTCCACTTGGCAATCTCCACAATGATTTCCTTCGTCGGCCACAGCGGCCTCACCGGCACCGCACGCCTATGCCCTCGCGCCTAAATTCCTGCCGACTCACCGAGCGGCGAGGTCCGCTACGAATATACGCCGCACATCCTGGGCTGTTAAATCTTCAAACTCGACTTCCCGCTAGCTTGCGCAGTCACGGACCACCCGTGCCAGACGTTGTTGGAAATGCGTCTCGCGGCGTTCTATGTATTGGGTGTCTTTGCCGAGACGGTTGTTTGGATTTGGCACTTGTGCCATAGAGTTTGTTGACATAATTGCCTAAGGAAAGCGGGGAAGCATGAGAGGAGGATCTCTTTTCTGTGAGTTTTTTCCTTTTCTCCTGTTCTATACTTATGGAATTCTTCAGCGAAGCTGTGAGCCACTCGAACAACCAGTATCCATACGTCTTGTGTTTCCGTATCTCATACAGCATTGAGACTGATCGAACTCCTATGGTTCATTTCTATCCTCATCGTTAATCGGTATTGTTTCAACAGACGCTGTTGTCGCTCTCTGGCAGGAACAAGTCGGTGCGGCTCGAAGGGGTGGGCCAGTGGCTCAGCCTCGACGCCCCCGAGTGACTCCGCCGACCCGTCGAGTGCGACACGGACAACCCCGTCCCACCATAGGATGCGGAGCACAGCTCCACAAACATCTGGGCGACAATCCTGGGCTGGGGCCACTGCGCTACCGCCGACGACCCGGTCACCACCCTCATCACCACCCCTGAGATTGCCGCCACCCTGCACGACGACATAGACATAGCGTCACCGAGGTCGACGACCTCGCCAACTGGTTTCACTCCACCGAATGCAGGCCCAGACACAAGACTCGGGCGCCGGACGCGACTGACGACAGCGACGCACCCTCCCACAGTGATCAGCGGGAGGTCAACGACTTCCCCGCCGAAGCGGTTGTTGGAAATGCTTCCCGGCGCTGGACGCACGGTGCTGGGAGTCAGCAACCAACTTAGTGCAGTCTGGGCGCCAAGTATGGCAGTAGTATAGTGGCGAGCAAGCAGCACGAGACTCCATAGAATACACAACCTTCTATACAGTGAGAAAAACGACCGTCCTCCCAACTCTCGCTCCGCACGAAGTCTCGCTCTACGGTGAAGAATCCTATTTCTCTTATCTCCTCTGAGGATCCCTATACTGTCTCCTCAACCAAGGCATACCCGAGAGGCCATAACCATTCAACAGCGGTCAAATCCTACCATTTGACGCCTGTGGGAGGGAGCGACAGCGGATAGGCGAATCCTGCCGAGACCGCGGAGCCCAGAGCGACGGACTTGAGTGATAGGGAGCTCAACCAAAGGCTCGCCGATAGTTACGACCACGGCCATCGTCTGGGAGGGCGATGGGTAGGTCTGGTCTGGGGCCACCAGGTGTATGTGTCTCCCCCTTCTCTGACGTGGGCTCCAGACTATTGTTCTAATTCTATCGGTTAGGCTCGGTCCGCCGTCATTCCCCCCCGCCCCCTCGTCGCCTCACGTTTCTGCACTCTCAAACGATGTCCGTACCCTCTCCCCACTCCCTTACGCTGTCTCGCACCAGCCGTTGGTCAACCGGCTCAACCCATATACCCTAATTCGCTTCACTGGCTGTGAAAATTTCGCTTCGGTACCAACGTCTGGGTTTAGTATTCTGTTGAGAGGGGGGGTTCTCTTTGTTGGAATATAGGGATCGATAGAGATGATGATGGCGAATTAATTGATTGATAAAACTTAGAAGGAGCAACACTCTCTCTATATACAACGGGCCTGAGGGGCTCGCCAGGGGGTAAAGACGGAAGACTGTCCCCCGAGCCGGTGCTCGGGAGACTCGGGCAGCTGTCATCTCCGGACGTGTCGGCTACGGTCCGTCATCTCCGGATGCCCATTATTCTGACACTCTTTGAGCACCAAAAGGGGCGAGGCCATAAATTTCCATCAATCCTACATTCTCGAAGACAGGTTGTGTGCTATAGTGGAAGGGGTAGATGTACGTACCGGTTTTTGTATACTCATACTGGCGTAGAGCCTACCCAGACAAACTAAGCGAACGATTTAGGTACTGGTGATGGTCTACGTACAGAAGTCCCACCACCGAAGTTGAATCCTTCACCATTGCTCGCTCTTTCCGACTCATTGACTTCGCTCTTGCCAGTCCCGGCACTCAAATTTCCATCCTTGGCAATCTGATCCCACTCTAGGAGGCGGGAGGAGGGCTTCATCAGACCACCAATTATAGCGCTGCAAATAGGGGTAATGAAAGTGAGTTGAAATGCTAGTGTGTTCAAATTCTCTGTTGTCCAAACCAGATTTCTGTTGGCTGTCTGGTTTTCAACTTTTGAGGAGCTTTCAACATGCCAAGGTAGAGCCTCTCGACGAAAGTTGGTTAGAATTTCGCCGCCAACAAGGTTTTAGTGTGGGCTCGGCAGAGGTGTGCATAAAAATTCTCTGTAGTGCTGTCACCATACCTTGCACGTCAGAAAGAGCACGGATGGCGAGGCAACCCCGTGTCACACTAAACAAACCTTGAGGCAAACCAGACAGCACAAGGAGGTCAGCTACGCGATCGCGACGGGAACAGCGGCGTGAATGACAACTGGTCGTGGATAAAAACAACTCTCACCGACGCTTCGGATGCACGATAGAAAGTTGTGCTGCGCAATGACAACCTTACCGGGGCAACCAGCGTGCTACCGGAGTAGCCTAATACACTCAATTCTCGCGCAGTTGGCGATGCTCTCGCTGGAGTTGACAGCACCATTCTGAAGATCGCACTTAGATCACTCTTAGTTAACAGGGGAATTCCATAAATGCGCCGTCTTGAATCGCGTCGCTAAGGGGATTGCCCGTCGTTCGCGTTCCGGCGCGAAGTACAGAGGCCTTACATTAGAACGTGTGAAGTGCATCGCTATTACTATTTCGTATTCCCCAATGGAGTCAAGAAGTGCCTCATCATCGCCGTTGTCGCCAGTTGAGAAGGGCGTCGTCATTGCCGTCGAGTTGTCCCGAATCACTTAGAGAAGGGCAACCCTATTCCTGTCGAGTTGCCCCGGATCGCGTCACGGAATGTAGCGAACTTACCGTAGAACCATGTCCGTAGAAGTGTCTGAAGTGCGCCGGTAGTGCCGCTGTGTCATCAGGGAGAGAATCGTCTCCCGTCAAGGAGCCAGTCATCACTGCCATCGAGTCGCATCGAGTCCATCGTCCTCGCCGTCGTCTCGGGTCAAGCCGTTGCGTCGCGAAGTACGTCATCATTGCTGCCGTCTCATGTTAAGAAGAGCATCGCAATAGGTAGCATCCTCAGGAAGGGGAATTAATGCAGTCACCATTGTGATGAATATGGTGGCGACTGTAAGTATATAGCCTCGTGATTCTTCTCGGCGATGACTCGGTTTTTGATGGCGGCATTGTCAAGTGTTCCTAATGGATGTTCAACTATTCCGTTCCACCACTAATATACGATGGTGTACTGGCATGTGCTTACATACCAACACTGAGCATTTAAAATCAGCATCTATTGTCTGTGCTCGGCTAGTGGCTGCAACGCAACCCCTGTCCCGTTTTTGTTTGTTTTGATTTCTGTTCCCCACACAGCACAATCATATATGGTCAACCGATGTACTCACCTCTCCCCTTTACCTGTTTCGCTTATGAAACTCGGTTTTCCTGGATATCGGGTGCTGTCTTTGTCCTCTTCATCCGTGTTTGAGGCGCATTCTTGAGATTTGGTTCTGGGTCCAGCTGGCCTGGCAGAGTAGGCGCAGGAGTTGCTAGGCGCTGCTACACTTAGCGTTATATTCTGTTAAAGATACGCGTGGTATGAAAGCCGCTGGCGCACAGTCCACCCACCAAACCCAAGTATCAGTGAACCATTCTACTACGTGTAGTACCAAAAAGTGGGTTGAAGTTGCTAACATAGCCATACCGTACTCGGCTGAATCGAGTGGCAGCACGGTATTCAATTCGAGTACCTATCAGGGCATATCTAGTATTGACTCTCAAGGTACCGAGATTGATTCGGGAGGCATCTCGAATTGAACATTGATACATATTTACGCTCAAATACGCGTCGAGAGCAATATTAGCATCAGTACCGTATGCCTTAGTAGTAGTCCCGCATCTGAAGAAAAAAACTGTACAATTAACGCATTCAATTATGTATGAAGGATTCCGAGAGGAATTGCACATGTGTGACAATGATACCCTTACGGTATCAACCTTGACACGGCAGTCAGTTTCATCTGTGTAGTATACAGTTTCAATACCAAATGAATACAGCTTTCATACACCATTGAGACGATAGAAAGTGAGTATCGATATGGTTATATGATTCCTATAATGAAAAACGAGATGAATGAACTTGGAGAGATATCACTACGGTATATTGAAGGGAGGTATAAAATAAATGATACTGCTATCATCTTGTAAGGAATATGATAGTGAGTGCGTCCTGTAAGGATATATGGTAGCACAATTGCATTTTAGGACGGTGAATATAAGTACTGCATCATATTTTATAAGATAAGGTGTTACAAAAACACTACTGTCACGGCGCCGGAATCACATGTCGGATCACACATGCGACGACGCGTCGCCGGACTACGGAAGTGGAGAAAGGAACGTAGCGCTACGGATTCGGGAAGTGAAGGAATGCCGGAGTGCTGGAATGTTGGAAACGTCGTCGGTATTTGCTCGCGGGGGTGCTGGACTCCTGTATAACAAGGGCTGTCGCCCGCCGTAGATCTGTACGCAACAAATTGTTTACGCTGCCTCCGTGTCCTTGTCTCCGTGTCCTTGTCTCCGTGTCCTTGTCTCCGTGTCCCTGCCTCCGTGTCCCCGTCCCCGTGTCCTCGCGCCAGCCCGCGTTCCCGCTTTTGTCCTCGGCTTCGCCCCCGCTCCTGTCCGCGCCGCCACGCCCGCCGCCGCCTGCACGTCGCCACACCCGCCGCTGCCTACATGCCGCCACACTTGCCGCAGCCCGCACGCCTGCCACGCTCGCCGTCCCTCGCCGCCGCCCGACGCCGCTACCTGGAGCCTAGCCAGCCTGTCCGTTACAACTACGTCCATGTGTTGTTACGGTCTGATCCAATTAGGCGTGTGTGGTGCGTAGCCTGGATCAATATAAATCCAATATGAGGCTTTGTTAAGCATGCTTTAGCACGCATGTCACAAATGATGTAGTTTCAATACGAAATCAAGTATGAGGGTTAGTTAGACGCGTCTCTAACACCCATCACAACTATCATAGTGTCAATACAAACCTAATACGAGGTTCCTACAGCATTAGCTGTCAACACCGTGTTGAATACTGTGTTCAATCTGTGCTCCAGATGAAATTATGCGTCACCAGTTGATACACGCGTTGATTTTATCTACATATTTGAAATGCAATCGTTACGCGTTTGGTGTATAATATCAAAAGGCAACATGTGTTACGTCACCGAAATATACGCACATTAGTATGTTTTAGTCAGACCCAGCCATATCCTAGTCGAGTTGATATCGAATTGGCAACGAGCCTGTATTGTTTTCCAGGATGGTACTACTATCATTTATTTTACACCCTTCCTTCACTATACAGTAGTGAAGATATCCTTCGTACCACAGCAGTTTTCTTCGCTTCTTCTGTACACTCATTCAATACGACAAGAAATGTCGCTCCGATCCTGCTGTTGTTCACACTTACTTAATGGCCATTCGTATTCACCTATCATCGCAATTCCTCACCGACCCAAATCTCCTCTATCCTCGTTTTTCCGCTTTGCCAATTGTACTATATTTGGGGCCCACTAGGTAGCTGCCGGTCGTCGTTTGGCAGTCAGGGGTTGATATCGTGAATGGGTTGGGGTGGTGAGATAGGTAGCAAACTTCATCACCACGTCAGTTTCCCACTCACATTGTCACATTGTCCACTGTCCACTGTCTGCCCGCTATCACATGTCATCCGGTTGTTATGTTACGCGAAAAACTAGTTCATTGCTCGAAGCTATGAAACAAAACGGATGACACGAGAACCTAGCAATTGGGGTCAAACAGAGAGAGACTACCAGGGACTAGCAATGCGGATTCACACTCTATGATGATGCAAAATGGAACTGGAGAAATATAGCGAAGACTTTAAACATCGATCGAAGCACATGTGAGAAAATCTACAAGCGCTGGAAGCACAATAACACGCCATCAAACCGAAGCAGAACTGGCCGATCCCTGATTTTTGATGCAGAAAAGAGAGCCTGCCTTGAAGCTTTGTTGAAGAAGACAATGCTCCAGGACACAAAGGGTATTCAGATCGCTATAGGGCATTGAATGGGGTGGAAACTCTGGATTGGCCAGCGCAGTCACCAGACTTGAACCTGATCGAATCGGTGTGGAGGGATATCGAGACAGAATTGGGGGAGATTTGGACACGGTCGGAGGATATTGAGGCATTGAAAACCATGATAGGGAATATCTGGCGGGACCATATCACCGAGGAAATTTTAGAGTTGATAGATGGTATGCCTGCGCGGTTGCAAGTAGTCATTGATGCTGGAGGAAATCCGACACGGTATTAATGTTTGGAGGCCGGGGGGCTGCACCCGACTTTTAGCAGCTCGTACGAGAGGATCATTATCACTCACTCACTTCACTGCATCTGTATTAGTGCGCTTCAAATGAGGCTTAACTAGTGCTGACTCGCGCTTATATTTCGTGATGGAGGTGTGCGCGACTTCATACTCCACGACTATACGTCGGCACCAAACTACAGCATTAATGCGCGTGCATCTTACGGTAGCAACACAGTCTGCCAGAAATTCAAACTTACGCTGTAACAGCCACCGCTGACAATGCTCGTTGCAACTGTCCTTGTGCTAACTTTCCAAATATTTACATTGGGGGATATACGATAGAGACGCAACGGATATGGTGTAGCATACCTACAGGTACCAAACTATGTATGGAGATGAAAGATGTGGATGGGACTGACAAGCGCCCGACATGAAAAATGGGCCTAGAACAAGCGATGAGGAATAATAGATGTGCCAATGAACCAACTGGCAAGAACACAACAATAATGTAGGATGAATTCTCGATGTAATACATAGGATGGCGTAGTTCTAGTGCTGGGTGGCAGGGTGCGAGCTTTATCTGGTATTGCACCTTCAGTGGTGAGGAACAAGTATTCTGGAATAGATTAGACATACCCTCAAATACTGTGGGCAGACAGTATTCAACCAGGTATTCGGTCTTATATTATTTCACTGAATACAAAGCCCTAGGAGAACTGATACCGCAGAACTTCAGTAGCATACGATACGGGGAACAATACAAAACCTACGTAACATGTATGATAGGGTAGTAGCATGCTGCTGCGTAGTTTTGGCACAACATGCGTAAAAGATCAGATGCCGTATGGCTAAAATATGCATTCTACATCGTATTATGTAGGTACAGAATCCAATTCAATAAGAACTGAAAAGCTAATACGTATTGACTGCAATTCGAAACTAGCCCCGCTACCGCGATATTACAGTATATAGTCAACCATTGTCGTGTATTAAGCCGCTGAGTAGGTGCGGTGCGGTATGAGTACGGTAGTCATTTTACCCCACTTCTTGTCGTTGAATAGTTGGTGGCACCCAAAGCCGGAGTGGATCAGCCACCCTAAGTTTGAGCAGCTTATTCTCCACCAAAAAAACTCTATTAAGAGTACTATTTCACTTGCTGCATCGTCTAATAGACTCAGATTTTTGATATTCCTTCTGGTGGCGAAGACAAGGGGGTTTTGGAAGGAAGGTCGCTTGTATGGACGAAATGGAGAAATCATGACGGTCACTCGGTTTTACAGGGTATTTCGTGTGTGTTACTAAGCAGAAATGATTGTCACTCCCTGCCCAACTAGGTGACCAGGTGTCGCTGACTCTACGTAGTCTGTGAATGTCCACAAGGAGGCTCCCTACACATCCGTGAGCTAGGCGCTCAATATAGGAACACATGAAAGAGTTGACCTCACAGCCTCCAACACCCCAGAACAAGAACATTAGTTCACCATATCCGAGTTTAAATGGAAAATCAAAAAGCTTTCAATTTAGGATAAACCATTCAATGTTTGGGGTGGTCTTGAGCCTCCATCAAACCCGATTGGTAATCAGAGCCTTGGGACACCAGGGTTTGTTCGGTCAAGCTCATCAGTACGCAGCTTCTCCAACCCTGCTGACATTCTCCGCCAAACGCAACACACAGCTATCCAGAGCCTCGAAATCTTCGCAACCTTACTTTCTTCTCGTATGTTCTTTTGATCCAACTCGCTTCCACCATCTCACCACGCGCCGCCGCTCACACACTCTAGCACATTTCTTACGTCCAGCTTACTATCTCCACCAGAACTACTTTCCTCAGCAAGAGCGGCGCCGGCTCTGCCCGTCTCTTCGCCCCTGCCTACGTGCCCGTGGACCTGGCGAGCGACGCGGTTCACCACGAACTTACGCTGCACGGTTGGAGCCGCTCGTGCGGCAACCTCTACCACCCACTCGCCTGCGCATCCATGGACTCCCGTACTATTCGCCACCGCAGCACTTGAAGCGCAGCGCTTCGGTAAGGACAAGTCGCCGTCAGTTTGGCACGAGGGCGCAGGCTAATGGATAAGCCTCGGGGTCCCCGAGGGACTCCGCTGTTTCTTCGATGTTTTGTTTTGTTTAATCATTACTCACATGTCACCGATCTAGATCTCTTTCCTGTCCGCTGTCCGCGCGGTGGCGGCACGTTGCAAGCCCACCTTTGCCCTCCGCCCATGCTCCGCCGTTTCTTCGAGTGGCACGCGCACAATTTTCTACCGATAACACGCCGATGATCCGGATCGCCATCCCCGAGATCGTCGTCACCCTACACGACGACATTGACAACAATGACACTAAGGTCGACGGCACCATGGTCGACAGCCTTGCTTGCTATCTACTTTCCACCGAGTGGAGGCCCAGACGCAGGACCTTGGCGTCAGACGGGCCAGAGCATCCGAGGTAGCCTACGCCACCTCCTGCGACGACCTCACCGCCGGAGATGTCGGTTCCTACCAAGGTGCGTCTGAGTCGTAGGCGACAGCGAATAAGCCAGCCCCGCTGAGGCTGTCGAGCACATGGCGAAGATACTGTGAGATTAGGAGCTCAACCAGAAGCTCACTGATATGATCTCTGCCGTCTACTGCGGAGACGATGAGTAGGTGAGGCCACGGGCCCCCCGGAATATACGTCTTTACCTTCCCTGGGGTTTGCTCCAGAAGGCTGTGTTAATACTGTCACCTAGTAACGGTTCGCCTCGTTTTCCTTTTTCTCTTTAATGGTTCCTTCCGTCTCACGATCCCGTACTTTCCAACGATGTCTCTCACTGTGGTCCCCCCCCCACAAAAAAAAAACTTTCTTGCTTTGTCCTGTTTTGTCCAATTTCTGCTCGCCTTCACCTCAAGCTCATGTATTCTCAATCGAGCAACTCCCCGTCCACCATCGCCCGTGGCCACATCCCTTACAAAATTCGGTTGCATGTTTACCGGCTGCGGTCTTTGTCTTCGTCAGTGTGTGAAGCGAATTCTCCCAATTTTGATAATGGGTCCAACTGGTTTGGAGAGGCAGTCAGTGGTGCTGTCGGGACGGAGATTGGTGCAGCTACTTTTGGATATTATGTACAATATTAGCTCGTCGTGTTGTCCTGTCACCAAATCCAAGTAGCAGTGAACCGTTCGATCTTGATGCATTGCCCCCAGTCAACTACGTAGGTTGATACACTATGCATGCTTTACGAACCCAACTACTTACCCATCCCGGGGCTTATTAAAATCAAGAAATACACAAGAGCAGAACTAGACAGCGTCGGGCTCGACCGTGGACCCAAAACCCTAGTTATCGGGCGGCCCAGTAACAGCTGCTATTCTCCGTTCAATAAGCGGTATTCACCGGATAAGATTGGCGGCGCACCCGCCGCTGCGTACCTGTTAGCTACGGCCCGGGGTGGCGATGAAAATTTCCCACTTAAGACAACAACCATTACGGCCACAAAGAAGCATATTCTATCCGTTCCGACCAATGGAAAGTGTTACGATTCAGGTGAAGATTCGAATGTAGGAGCCATGGATGTCTGAGAAAGGTGGCTGTTACCGGGATTGGAGCCGTCCCGGAAAATTGTGAGATATCAGGTTGAAGCGAGACGTCCGGGTAACACACCACTAACCCCACGATGTGAGCTTTTTTTTTTTCACGGCATACGCAATGCGCTACCTCTACAGCCATGGTGGAGCTCACAAGATATCGGCCTCTAATCGTAGAGCTATTGTAGACCGCACAGAGGGGTCAGAAATGGCCGGGAAGAATCACCGATGAGCACCCACGAACCTAGAATGCGGAACGGGAATGCGACACTCAGAGTCACCAGGAGTAGCAAAAAAAAACCTCTGGAAGGGTGCGTAGACAATAGAGTGTAGTGGTGTTATCATAGGAGGTACAGTAACTCGTCATTGAAGGTGAATGCTTATGGTTGTGTCCATTCAACTTACAGACCTTTCGTCATGCACCTGATTAAGGAGTCGGACATTGTGGACATCCTAACGCCGCTAGGACTTTATCAGTCCAAGACTGGACTGAAATTACTAAATCACAAATACTATTGCACCGCTGCAAGCTCGTGTTGATGACTGAGATGCATGTAATAAAGCAAAAATGACGGTGTTCCTTTTCCACATATTGGCAGTCCTACCCACCGATTTTCCATTGGGGAAAGGTCTACAATGTTAGAAGATAGGCCAAAAAAGTCGCTAATGCCATCACAGACCAGCTTTTGGTACATATAGCTACGGCGTGGTCGCGACCCCTGCCCACCGTCGCTATCCGTGGACACTGCCACTACAGCCGATGCCCTTCTTTCAGCCGTCAACAACTCCATCAATTTCTATTTATAGATATTACAGCTGGCTCTTAATGAAGCTGAAGGTGCGCTCGTTGCCGTTGTGCCATCGACAGTTGGCCATGACAAGAGCTCAAAATAATCGAAAGCACAAATCAGGAAACTTCAAAGTTCAAACATTCCCTTCAACAACCTTGCCGTCCGTATGGAGAATCACATACGTAGAAGAGGACTAAAAATCGGCTGTTTGAAGCACTACTTTTGCTGTTCTCATGGCTTATAGGAATATTCTTAGCACCTGGGATTATTTTGTAAGGGATTATTTTGTAAGGGATTATTTTGTAAGGGGTTATTTTGTAAGGGATTATTTTGTAAGGGTAATCATAGAGTGCGAGCGTTAGCGTGAAAGATTTGCAGGATCAAAACATCTGTTCGTCTACTCTGTACTATAATCCCCACTATCTACCCTTCGACTCATTTTTACCTTTCAAGTTCCGAAATCGAACCGACCGAGATGTACTTCAACCAAACCTGCAATTTTAGCGAAAAGACTTCACGACAGAACTGGAGCAATGGCGAAAGAAAGGAAATATGCGAATATGCAGCAGTTTACGAAAAGCATCGCAGTGTAAGACCGCAACCCTATGTCGATAACATCTGCAAAGAAATTCGGATTGACTTTCTCAGATAGCAGCGCTGCCACCTCCGCAGTATCGTGGCTGCAGTGGGCTGGCTACGGCAATCACTCTAGCATTTGCCCGTTGTAGTGAACTGGTTGAAATATTGCAAGAGATGAAGGGGTAATTGGCAGAGCATGTACAGGGAGGTTTTGTTCGCAAACATGGAGTTGGCGCCACCAGGACCAGGACTGGTAACGGAAAGGCAGTTGCAATGGTGGTTGAGTCCGAGGCAGCTTGCACCGGAGATTAGCATGGAGACATGAGTTATCACTCCATGCCTAGCCCCTTCTACATAAGAATAAGCGCTCTAGATATAAGAATGTCAGTTCCTGGTCCCTGTGCAAGTCTTATATACAGCTTCGACTGTACTTATTAGGGATAATCGAAGTGTGTTGAAACGCTAGCGTGTTGAAAAAATTCGCGCGCTGATACTGGCCAATGAGGATGAAGATCCTGTGATTCGTGCTGGTCACAGTCACCTGCCTCAAAGCGCCAGACTATATGTATAACTGCAAAAGAAATATTTGTGCTCAGCCAACAAAGAAAAAACAATCCGCCTCACCATCACCGCTTATGTCGGCGTTCGGTTCTAAATTATAGTACGCGTAGGCCATTCAACAGTACCCATTGCATGCACATGAAGAGGTTCGCTTTTTAATTTTTTATTTAACAATTAGTATGTCTGGCTGTGGCTCAACGGCCTGAAGGGGATATGTGGTTGCCTATGATACCACGGTGTGTATACGCTCCTGTTGAGCACCCTCGGTTCATTCCCACGCCATTCGCACAGCAGGTCCAGTCAAGTTGCGTACGGGCGCTGGCAAGGTACTTTGGATACTAGAGAAGCATGTCCTCTTTCCTCATTGTTTTGTACTTCAATGATCTGCTTCGGGGAAAGAAATTATAGTTGCCGATCCATCATATACATACGCTGATGGCTACGACCACCTCAAGTTTAACCCCATCCCGTTCACACAGTAGGACCAGCTGAGAGGCACACAGGTGCTAGCGAGGTACTTTGAATACCGAAGAAACAAGTTCTATCTGCACCATGCAGCGGCAACAATCTGTACCATGCGATGGCAACCGCCTATCCGCAGGCCGATCAAAAACCTTGGAGTACAATTGACGCTAACGACGAGCACCTCATGTTCAATCGGATATATGGTTGCCGGTCATACCATGCTATGTACACATAGCAGATGCGCCCCGCACAACGATCATGCCTCCCCACTTCGCGCTGTTGGAATATAGGGAAAGACAGAGATGAAGATAGTGATTTTGACTAGAGATACGCGGTCGTATTCAGAATATTCTTTCCATATACAGTACCTCCGCAAAAGTCTTCCTAATTCGTCAGTTCGTGTCTCAGTTCAGCCGCATTGAGCGGGGATAGTACCCCTCTTTCGCTTCCTCAGCCACCTTGACTTCTCTCCACCACTTCATCAAACATCATGATCCACGCACCGTACAGGTCCCGCGGAAATTTTAAGCCTCAGACGGTGTAAGCTCCGAAAACATATCAAAAATATTCGAACGGAAAACGAAGAAAGTTGCACAATGTCGCGAGGACCATGATCATTGCGCACTTCATCTATGGTGTCGTTTTGGCGGTATCCCTCCTTGTCGGGCGCCCCTGTTCGACTGTGAAGAATTTCCTCCATATAAACGTGCAACAGATAATCTCCCGCGATCCGGCCGGCCCAAGGTCCTTACCGATCGAGACAAGCGAACGATCCTACGTGCCGTACGTAAGCACCGGCAGTATACATGCGAGCAAATTCATCAGATCAACGCCCCCGATACTAGGACTTGGCTGCGGGAGACTTGACTGCGGGAGACTTCCAGTGGGTGGGTGCTCTACAGCGACGAGTGCAGCGTAGCAGCAGCAACAGGCCAGCAGAGGGGTCTCCAGCACGCCGGAACAGGGGAGGTGGCAGGTAGACCATGTCATTCCTGTCAAGCATCGCCAGGTGAAATTGAAGGGTTGGGGTTGCTTCCGGGGCAAGCAGCGCGGTCCACGAGTTCCGCTGAAGACTGGCACCGTCAACGCTCGGGTTTACCGAGACCTACTACGTCACTGGCTGCTTCCAGTCCATGCGAAAGTACGTTCAGTTGTCGGAAATCCGCTTTCCCAACAGTATAACGCCAAACCAGCCAACACTGACATTCTTAAAAGTTACGCTGTTCCGCTCGACTCCCAGCCTGCATACTCCTCTGAGCTTGATCCGACCGAGCTCGTTTGGACCTTGCTCAAGCGGCAACTCCGAGCGGATAATCCTGACCTTACCAACTACCCAGGAGGCCCCGAGAAGATGAAGGCGATGCTGGCAGAAGTTCTTCCGCTCTGCTGGGAGAAAATTCTGCAAGCAGTTTGCGGCGCTATGGAAGACTCAGTTCTATTCCTTCTCGGATCCTGGATCTCGTTACCCGCTGGTAGTCACCGTGCTGCTAGGATCATTCTTTTATCTTTCTCATATCCTCTTCACTGGTTCTGTTTAATGTTCTGTACCTAAGTAAGTGCTTGATTTATAGTGCCCCAGAGGTGAAGGAGGTGAGGGAACCCCCCAGTCAGTGCTAGTGAACTGAGACACGATCTGACTGACCACGGAGACTTTTGCAGAGGTACTGTACAACGGGCCTCAGGGTGAACAATATCACCCGAGCAAGTGCTCGGAGACTCGGGCAACCGCCATCTCCGGACACCCTTTCCGGTCCGCCATCTCCAGACGCCCATTATTCTAACACTTCCCCTCGCACGGAAGATGCCAAGGAAAGCAGGAGAGGAAGGGAAAAGGAAACGGCCAATATAACAAACAGCAGCAGGGGGAGAAATAAAAAAAACAGTGAAAGCCAGTATCCTCAGATGCCTCGATAATCGTCATAGCCGTGTAAAAATCCTCATGGAAAAACCACGGACATAGGAGAAAGAGTGCATCCTCCAACGAGAGAAAGGAAACCTGTTTAATCAACTGCCAGTGCTTCACCAGAAGCTCCCCCTGGATACTAGGCCGATTCACCGGCCGATTCCGGGGCCGATCCGTTGGATAATATGTTCATTTGTCAGCAGTGAGAGTAGATAGCAGGTACATCAAAATCAAGCGCGAACAGCAGCTTCGGTATGGTGCGCTACAGCAGCTCCAGCATCACCGGGAGCGTGCAGCAGCTCCACCAACATCGGGCCCGGACAGCAACTCAGTTATGGGACACCACAGCATCTCCAGTATCACCGAGCGCGCACAACGACTTCAAGTATCGATTCGACTAGATATCGTAAACGTAGAGTTATATTCCCGGCAAAGGAATTCGCAGGCGCGGGTGCAGAGGGGATTTAGTTCGCGAGAGGACTTCGTATGACGGTTCGAATCGTAGGTTCCTAAGATACGCAGAGTATCGAGGCTGCGCCTTCGGTGCACCGACTGTCGTCACGGCCCTGGGTAACAGTGTCAGCGTTCAGGGGAAATTTCGTTTCGGGTAACAATCTTGAAGGCGCCCTCTGCGGTAAGGAATGATTTCAGGTTGTCTCCACAAGTAGCAGTTTCGGGCGTTGAATATGTCGTCGACTTCGAGCGTGACAGATTTGATGGTAGAGGCCATGTTGGCGATGTTGTTACGACGCGACGCGGCTCAAGAGGCTTAAAAACGATTGTGCAGGGATGAGGTGAAGAAGCAAGGCCAAAACCTGAGGGTGCCTATCGACGGGGAGCGGACTAACAGAGAGTGCAAGCGGTCTCATAACCTGTTGGAATATAGGGATCGATAGAGATGAAGATAGTGATTTTGATTGAAGATCCATAGTCGTAGGACGAACATTCTCTCTATATACAACGGGCCTCATGGACTCGTCAGGGAAAGGTCGGGAAAACTGTTGTCATTAACAATGCATCATCACTGAACGCCTGCATATTATGCTTGCTGGGTTCCTTCAGGGGTCCCTCTTTCGGCAGCTACTATTCTGGCCACAGCAACACATATTAAAAAATAAATAAAATAATTTTATCTTGGTGTTTGTTGTGGAAAGGGGGTGTGTAACCGCGCAGTAATCTATGTACATATCACCAAGTAAAGAACTCCGGATACAACCCATTTTTCATTACTCCCTCCGCTCCCAACCCGTTAAACTCGCAACGCAAAAGTTTTATCAATTAAAAAAACATTTTGCTTATAATTCCCTCGGTCTACTATTCTTCTTTTTAATATGTTTCGGTAACAAATCAACCAGCGGCTCGTTAACAACCCCCATCTAATTCTCCACAATCTCTCGGTGTTGTACTTCTCACGCAGCCACCCTTTCCCCCCAAGGAGACGGGTCTCTTCATCATCATCCTGCCGAAAGGTGGTAGTCTTCAAACGTATACATTCGTCCGATCGGGGGAGGCCCCGTGCTCCATTTTGTACGCGTTTTTTAAACGAATGAAATGATATATTGATAAAAATACTCCCTGTTTTTCATGTTCTTACCGTGTCATGTGCGCTCCACGAATCGCAGTCAGGCGTTCGAAGCCCTGGGGTTTACTGACTCCTTCAACGTATTCATAACTTGCGCCGGTTGAATTGCGAAAGCAGAAGGTGCAATCTCCCTGCTTCTAGCCAGATCATGCTGGTGTTGCTCTGCATTTAAACGTTCGACCGTCACTGTGATCATTGGTTTGTTGACCGTACGCGTAACTTTGATTCGGACCTGACAAAGTCCAGGCTGTCGTGCTGCTGTTCTATATCGTCTCTTCACCCTATCTTTCGGTGGCGGAGGTTTAGCCCCCTGCTTTCTTGTTAACAATCGGCACTCGTATCTCCGTACTGTAACTTCGCCGTTTCGCTGTGATGTACAACCGCTGGGCCCCGCGTACACTGTACTTTTGAGTGGTCGCAGTACCTGTCAAATTCTTCCGCCGTCATATGTATCGATCGGAGTGTGGAGATAAAACAATTTGTTGCACCAAAATTTGGCGTTCTCGGGAAAGGGATCAAGGTGTAGGTCACAAAGTAGGCGCGAAATAGATGTAATCGAGGTTGTATGTATGTAGTATGGGTATTGGGATTCGCGTGTCTGGTAATAGTTTACCGCGTGCGGTGTGCATTCACTTGCCCCTTTTTCGCCACCAATGCCAACATCGAGGCAATTTTTATTTTTACTTTAATATGTGTGGCTGTGGCTGGAGTGGTTGCCAAATAGGGTAGAAATCGAGATCCCTACATGCACACAGAAACCGATCTTCGAACAGACACACATCCAGGCAACAGAACAACGGATGTTCGTTCCACACAAACAGGGCCTAAGGTGTACAGAAGTCATGGTGAGATACTTGCCATATCAAAGAAGCACATCCGCTAGTCTCATTGATTTCTACTCACTTGTTGTGTTTTGCCATAGCAACTGGTCTTCACTACTCAAACATAAGTTAACAACTATATACGTACGTACAGTCTTTACCCCGATTATGTTACAGAAAAGTCGGATTATGTGAGCGCCAGCGTCGGTTGGCGCGCGCCTCAAGAAGCAGTCTGGCGTGGCCATCACCGCTCGACGTAAGGCAGCTCTGCACCAGCAGCGGACACATATCATTGAGTGGCAACACATATTCTCTCGCCGAACAAAATTTCGGAGCTGAGCTGAAGGAGAAACGAGGTCGTTTTTGTTTAGTGCCCAAAGCACATACCTGACCAGCACCTGTGTGGCTCTTAACGGGACCTGCTGTGTGAACGGTATGGGGTTGACCATGAGGTACTCGCCACCATCAGCGGATACACTCCGTGGACGGGGTAGAAAAGGATGGGGAGAGAGGACATGCCTCTTTAGGATCCAGCGTACATCGGCAAGCCCCTTTGTGCATCTTTACTCGACCTGTTGTATGAACGGCATGGGGATAAAGGCTTCCTTCTTACTGGCAACAGTGGATGCACAGTAGCACATGAGCTGTGACAGAATTTTCCCACGCCAAAAGGGAACACCCGCACAAAAACGAGTGAGGGAAAAGCACATGTTTCTTTGGTACCAGTATACGTCGCCCGCACCTGTGTGCAGCGTCATCCGAGAGCTCCTGGCCGATTGCCGGTGCAGCCAGGCAGTATTGGACTTCCTCTCTGCTACAGATTGGGGAAGCCTGGTGCTAACCGAGGAAGACGCGCGGAGCGAGGTATCTGGGTGAGAGCTCCGGGAGCGCCGGGAGCTGGAAGAAGAGAGGAGGGCGGAGGCGGAGGAGACGAGTGCCACGGGGGAACTACTGCTGTTTCTACCCACGCCCTCTTTCATGGCATCCGGAGATGAGGGTTAGGGAAGCGAGGGGCCGCAATTCCCTTAGTTTCTTCTTTTTGTTCGGATAACCTGGACAAACTTCTCGCCGCCATAGCCTGGATAGGCTGTATGCGAGTGTGGATATACAAGAGAAACAGGTCGTTTCATTTCCGCTAAACAGTGTGTTAGTAATAGTCGTCCTTTTCCTCCTCTGCTTTGTCGCTCCTAAATTACCACCACCACAACCACTACTACACCTTTTCTTTTCATGCGTCGAACCGGGAGCTTTAACTGTCGTCGCCACAGGTGAAATCCTTGTTTTCCAACTGAACCTTGAGGTTTAAAAACGAGTGCGCAATGGTGGAGTGGGCGGACGCGTAGCGAAACGGCGGGTATATATCGACCGGTTGCGTGTCGGTAGAGTGTCCAAGCCGGGCTCATAACCTGTTGCGATATAGGGATCGACAGCGATGAAGATAGTGGTTTTGATGAATGATATGTACATAGTCGAAGGCAGAACATTCTCTCTACATACAACAGGACTGAGAGGCTCGTCAGGGAGAAGGACGGAAGAGTTTATCCTCATTGGCCAGTAGTATCTTCCGCACACCTTACCCGATGTTATCCCCGAATTCTCTGTGCTAAACTGACCGCGTGTGTCGTAGATGGTTGTCAGTATCCGCTCGGTCCCCGCCCCTTGGGCCGAGGCACGGAAGAAATCGCCCCACTTTGTCCCCTAATCGTCTCCCCTTGCCGGCGTAGAACCTCGTTATTTCCTTCAACTTTGTCCATACCTTCAAATTCTTTCCCCCTCCTTCAATCTCGACTTCTTTTCCTTCCTCTTTCAGTATCCCACCAGCTTTTCCTTCTCCTTACTCGGTCCCATCTTCATTTCCTTTTTCTTCGATCGTGTCACCTCTGCCTTCTCCTTCGCCTATACCGACTTTCTCTCCTCCTCTTTATCCAATCTTATCTGCTTTCCCACTTCTTCCTCAATGTTGTCTCCCTTCCTTCACCACCCTCGTTCCCACCTACTTCTCCTTCCCCCTCAATCGATTGATGACTTCCTTCTTCGCCTTCGACTCCGTCTCCTTTCCTTTCCCCCCTTTGGTATCGGGCTGCAGCAACTCCGCAAGACATTTGACATCCCGTTCAGCTACTTTCGTCATTCGAAAGGTGTGTGAATTTTCGTTAACTGACCTCCTTCTGAATGCAGCTCGGTACATTTTCGGACGATAGCTCACTTGGGCGTATGCTTCTCGTTGGTATCGAACGCTCGGCGTAGCGATGATTCCTTATTCTGGTTGTTGCTTAGCGTAGTGACGTGGGGGGGTGGGGGTCGCACTGATACTTCTCTTCCCGATTGGGCCCGTTTGACTTTCCTTCTCTCAGCCAATATTGATTTGCGAATAACTGCCTTCCTGTCCGCGGACAGAGGTTCGTTGGGGCAATAGTCCGCGATATGGCCAAGTTTTCGGCTCCCACAACAATGTACACTGCTGATGTCGAGATTCAGGTCTCGCTGCGATTGCCCCTGTTGAGCCGGGTGGATCGCGTCGGGATGGTAACGGGTCGGCGTTTTAAAATAATATTTTTCTCCGTATCTATTCGAGGATTCGGATAATGGGGTGAGTGTGGTTTCGGTTTCATTGGTTTGCCTGGGAATCAGTTGTTCGGACGCTGCGACAGAGACCCTATGCTGTGATGCGATCAAATATGGGCGATTAGCAATAGATCGAGCCACCATTGTTCCTTCGTCGAACGGGTTCTCCTTTCCAAGACTCCTGTGCGGTACAATTTCACGAACTCAGGGACCGTGTCAAACGTCACGGGGCCCTCCCCCCAAACCCATTGAGTATTCCACCCGGTCCTAGTGGAAGTCATCACACATCGCGTGGACAAACTTCAGCGCCAGTAGATTTCCGAGAGAGCCGTTGTCCCTCTTCGATATCATTTTTGCTTGGTCCGCGTATGATGAAATCGATTCGTTTCCGCCCTATTGTAGATTAATAATATTATTCTGCAGCCCAAAAGGTTTTTCATTAGCTGCAGTTCCAAAACCGAAGTTTGAAAGGAAAGTTCTTTAATCGTAGTCCCTTATGCCTCCTGCTGGTCCAGCACGTCAAGGCCACCGTTTGATCGTGAAGGCTTTGTTGGAATAGAGTTAACCTCGTCTCATCGGTCGTTTCGGCCGGTATTGCGAACGCTTTAGAGACGAATTCGACATCCGCGAGGTTAGCTTTCACATTCTCGTTAGCGCCCTTGAACAGTCACCTGAAGAGTTTGGTCGTGAAGGTAGCCATGGTGTTATTTCAGTTGTGATACGGTTCTATAATCGCTTCCTCAGCTAAACCCAGATTAACACGCGGAGGCGACTGAAGGGATTATTGGAGGAAGGGCCCGTATCCGGTGAGGGAAAATTCAGATACCAGTCTCGACGGTGCCCAACACCGATTGCTCCTTCGTTGCCCGAAACCGATCCTTCGAAAGAGAAATAATCGTCTAGTCCAGTTGACTTGTCTATTCCGTATATAACTGGTTCAGTAGGGAGGGTACGCTCGGCGATGGCGAATGGAGGGTGGAGTCTTCTGGGAGTGGAGCTGAACAGGTCCTTGGCCGCGGATGAAACGAGAGCTGTGATGCAGACGTCGTCTTAAACAAAATTGTAAGCAAAGGGTATTGGCCTCAACCACCCCGAGGTCATGGAGAATTGGTAAAATCTCGACTGCCTTTTTGTTTAGATGTAATAGCTCTCAAACAACTTGTAGGGGGTATAACACGCTCGCACATACGGGAAAGGTTTCTCCAAAAACACAAAAACTCCCCTCGGAACACACTCATTGATCTAGACACATGCGAGTCTCTGCTGAATTCAAACCCCGAGTCCGAGCACCACAAAAACTCCAAGTCACACCTCGTGCTGTTGGTGCTGTGCGTCTAGGTCGCAAAAGTGTCACGACTGATGATGAAGAGGGTCGAAAATACCGATGACGATGTTGTTGTTCTCGCGTTGGCTTACAAGATCTAAAGAAATCCCTGGAGAAAAACAACAAAACAAACAACCCCGGCCTCGTCAACGACGCTAAGACCGGCCACGTGACCGTGTGGCGTAGTACGATAAGTACGGTCAGGTGGCCAGCCTTTCCCCTCGCAATTCTGACCTCCACAACGTCAATTCAGGCTTTCGGGTAACCCTCCTATCCTGTGACGACGGATGGATGAATAATCTCTGCTCCTAGAGCCTGCTTTGACACTACGGCGGGCTCCAACCCAGTCCAGTGGCAGGATCGCCCATAAGGCGCTGGAGTCCGCCTCGCTTCCGAGTTGGAGTGGCTCACCAGTCCATGATAACCACTGGACGCCCGTGGAATACAACGCCAAAGCCACCAGCCTTTACTGAGGATTTCGGTGGCCTACCGTCGCGGTCTCCCTACATATGCGTTGCCTGGCCCCGACAGCAGGAGGTCGAATCGAATTGAGGCAACGCGGTCAAACGGCATGCGACTCCGCTCCGCGAAGGTAGTCCGCTGTTCCATCGCTCCGCCACTGGTTACTGCACGTTCTCGCCCGGCCCCACACGTTGAAGGTTGTGCACGTGCTGCGGCCGCCAAGACGACATGTGCAGCCTTAGTGCCGCGGTTTCGATGCGAGACGTTCATGAACGCCTGAAGCGCAAGGGGAGAAAGTTCTATCAGTGACGTTCGGAATGGCAGGGTGATGGGTTGGGGTGAGATACCGTGATGGCTATTAATCGGCAGCAGGTAATTCTTCTCACAGGAGTGCCAAGTGGGCGGAGTTGAAGTGCTCTTCTTCCTCCGAAATCAGGGTAAAACTTTCGCCATCAGTGCGCCCTCATCTGGATGAACCCATCCATCTTCTCCCGCTTCTCTGTTTCCCCGCCAATGCCTGAACGGCTAGATTGAGCCGCACGTTCACTTCCATGCCCCACGTCTGTTGCCTTCCGGAATGGATGCCCGGCCATAAGTCGTGGTAGCAGTTGGTGCCCAAAGATTGCGGTTCTGCTCCTAGTTGACTGGAAGCTTAGGCGTGGCGGACGGTGGTTGTTGGTGAGTGGCAGCAAATTGAATTCTCGTGTTGAACGGGATAATCAACTTGCCATTCAAAACGCTGCGTAAATCGTTTATCATTGGGGGTGCGTCCTCCGCCGCCATCTAACCCGATTGGTGGATAAAGAATTAGGGCACTCGGGTTTGTCAAACACACTAGCGCGCTGCTGCTTTACCTTCTCAGCAGACCTTCTCTCAGAAAAACACCACACAGCTGTTTCCGACTCTCTCACCCTACACGACCCGACTCTCATCTTGTACGTCCGTTTGACCCCACTCTCTTCCGCCATCTCACCATTCGCCGCTGCTCACACACTCCAGCACATCCCTCACGTCCAGCTCCCATCTCCAGGATGACTTCTTTCCTCGGCCTGACCGGCCTCGCCGGCTCCTCCCGCCTCTTCGCCCCCGCCTACATCCCCGCCGAACCGCCGAACGACGTGGTCCGCTACGATCTCACACCGCACGGTTGGAGCCGCTCGGGCTCCAACCTCGACCACCCGCTCGTCTGCGCAGTCACGGACTGCCCGTGCAGGACGATGGTGCCGCGCTTTGGGAGGCATACCTCGGTGTGGCTGGAGGGCGAGGGCCAATGGCTCAGCCTCGACGCCCCCGAGGGACTCCGCAGATTCATCGCGTGCCGTACGCAGAACGCCCTGCCGCTGTGGGACGACGAGCACAGCTCTGGGAGTCTCTGGGCGAAGCTCCTAGGCTGGAGCTACTGCGCTACCGCCAGTGACCCGCCGACGACCAGTATCACCACCCCCGAGATCGTCGTGACTCTGCACGACGACGTGGACCACGACGATACCGAGGTCGACGACCCCGCCTACTGGTTGCTCTCCACCGAGTGGGGGCCCAGACTCAAGACACTCGTGCCGGACGCGGCCGAGGTCGGCGACTTTCCCTCCCACGACGGCCAGCAGGAGGTCGATGACCGCCCCGCCGAAGGGGCCGACTGCTTGGCGCCTGCGGGTGCAAGCGATAGTGGATACTCCAGCCCCGCGGAGGCTGCGGAGCCCACGGCGAATGCCTTGAGGGATCGGCAGCTTAACCAGAAGCTCGCCGACATGATCTCGGCCATTGACTGGGACGACGACGAGTAGGTGTTGCCACGGCCACCCAGAATGTTCGTCTCCCCCTCCCTCGACCTGCACTCCGGAAGGCAGCGCTAATATTAGCATCTAGGAGCGGTCCGCCGGCATTTCTTTTTTCTTCCCTTAATGTTCCCCCATCGCCTCACGCTCCTGTATTCTCAAACGATGTCTATCCCCCTGCCCTTCTCTCCTGCCCATTACCCACCAAAAGTTTTTTCGTTTTGTTTGCTTTATTTTCGTTTTCTGTTCCCCCTCGCCTCACATTCATGTATTCTCAACCGATGTACTCACTTCCCTAGTTGCCCATATCCCTTTTAAAAGCCAGTTTTCGTTGGATATCGGTGCGGTCTTCGTCTCCACGGTTAGTTTGTGAAGTGATTCGTGAAATTTGCTGCTACGTCCTTTTAGTCGGGAAGTGTAGTCGGGGTGATATCGGCAGGGAGTTTCTAGGTGCGGCCACGTTGGATATAACGTACTGCTTAGAGAAGGGGGGGTAACTGAGTGGGAGTGATATCGTCCTGTGAGGGTATGCGATAACATTACCATGCAAGCGTATCGGCGTGAAACCAGCAACGCACCGCCGCTACTGTATCTCGGTGATGAAGCGCTTTGGTTTACGGGGCTCTATGACTATCATTTGTTTTTGCCCCTACTTCGCTGCCGGGAACATTTTAAGCTGTGCACATTATGAAGATCGTCGGCACATTGTCCAGTCACCGAGCGCTAGTTGCAAGTGAACCGGTCGGTCATGATGCATCGTGCCCATCCAACAACGTACTTACACCGTGGATGCCCACTGCGAACCTATCTACACATCCGCCAAAAGTGACACACAAGAGCAGACTCTATCTCCCCCCCTCCCCAGAACCAACTCAAGTCATCAGACCGTGGCAACGCAGCTGCCATTCTTCGTACAATCGCCGATATCCTCCACACCAGCGGTGAAGCAGCCAAACAATAACCATCACAGAAACTCAAGTACATATAGACCAGCATCAGCAGCAGTAAACTGGCGAGACAACCACTCCAGTAGTAAATATCAGCCAGATTCCGTAGTAGTGGGCAAAGATGGCATCGGGTCAATCGGCGTTAACGTTCCTCAGCTGACCAAATTCGGGATCCAAAAACTCGTCGTAGTTTTTGTACCGCGGGTCGCGGATGAACACCACGGCGAAGCTCTCGTCCGCGCGGTCGACCTGGACGTCGAGGAGGTTGGCCTTCCGCAGTCGCCAGCGGTGGGCGATCTCGCAGATGCAGCCGTCGCCGCGACCCTGGATGCTGAGGACGGGTGCGGCGGGGTCGGCGAGCGGCTGGCCAGGGATCTGCGCCGCGGTGACCGGTACTACCCCGCTCCCGTCTGCGTCAGCACACTTTCATCCCCACTCGCGCGGGAGGGGACAACAAACGCATGGCAGACACGACGGCCGCGAGCTTGTCCTGTGTGTCGATGGCGGACGCGCGCGAGCGGTGGATGCGCGTGACGATCCGGACCTCGTCGCCGTCGAGGCCGTCCGGCGACCCCACCGTGCGGATATGCGCCCTGAGAACGACCCGACGGTCGTGCGAGCGCACCGGGAACACCACGTGTAGCACCGCCTCGCCGGCGCAGTACAGGGGATTTGTAAGCCGCAGCAGGACACGGACGATAATCGAACGGAACCGGAAATATTCGTAGGCGATGCACGGCATCATCGACACGGCGACCGGAGTAGGCGGATAAGAGGTACGGCGGAGGTAGCGGTGGAGGTGGGCGTGCCGGGGGGAGTAAGGATGGTGAGGAAGAATGGTGGGAGTTGGTGAAGGGAGGGAAGGAGAGAGGGAGGGAAGAGCAGCAGCAGCGGAGGAGGGCAGAGTTGGTGTGGGCGCACAAGCGTGACTTGTCGCCGTCCAGTGCGTGCTAGCCCCGCTGCAGCGGCATAGCCCGCCGGAGAGCGCGCCCCGCCCCGCTCGGCCGTGCCGGAATGTAAACGAACGTCCCGGAAAGAAGGAACAGCTAGACTGCGTGAGACGGTTCTGCGATCAAGTCGGGAGCGGCTTCACTCACTCCCATCGGGGGATGCTACGCACGGCTCTCATACATTCAGTTCGCTGTCTCTCGTGGCTTTCGCAACGCGCAGAATGCGGCGTCAGATAGTGTCACTCGGTTGGTTTCGTCATGCGACTGCGCACCTGGCGCTGCCCTTCTTTTGGATATCGTCGTGGCGTCGGCGGTAGGTTCTAGACGTATGCTGGTCGGTCTTGAGTACTCCATTCCTCTCTCGATCACCGGTACGAACAAGGCCTGTGGTACAATGGCAGAGTGATAACGAATGATCATCATGATCAAGCACTGCGTAGAATTGCGCTAAAAAAATCAAAGTGAACGCTAACTCGGTGTAGTTAGCCCACTAGTCGGCAGCCGTACTTGCGACAAGGATAATCGCAGTGATACTTTTCTCGGTTGGAAGACGGAGAAACACGCAGCGCGACGACCTCCACCCGCACCGCCGTCGCCGCTGTTTCTCGGTGGTCTCGGTCCACAGCCAACGGGAGGTTTCGGCATCCTCGCGCATGCCGCTGCATCCGTGGTCTGATCACCAAGCGCAATCCAGCTTATCCCCCATCACCGTCTCGCAGGAAAGTACACTCCACGTTCCGTTGTCGGACCTAACCCGACACCCGGTTCGCCTCTGGTGACGATATAGCCACCGCGGCCCGAGGCGCCATTAACCTCGGTCTGCCTGGAGCGGTAGTCGACAGCAGTTCGCTCTCTCCAGTGGGTGCTTGGTAGTTGAATCTGGGGCATCTCTCCGCTTGATGCAGCCTTGGTCATCCTTCCCTTCTGTCACGAATATCTTAGACTCGTGAGGTCTATGGCACTCGGGCGTAAGGATCTGCCTCTACACCTGCCAGCTCTTTGGCTGGAGTCTAACCTCCACCCGATGTAGAGGGTCCATACGATGTCTAGGGCTTTGTACTTGCCGTCAACCGGACATGGTAGAGTTTGGGTCTCCTGATTCGTCATTTCTTTTTTATTCGGCAATTGACTCCTGTGCCACCCGTTTTTGTGGAATTGGCTCCGACACCACCCATAATTTAAGGGGTCCGATACCACCCTTTTTGCCGAGTGATTGAAAATGTAATCGTCGTGACGACGTCGCCTTCTGCTTCTCTACACCATACCACCAGCTGCCCCCCCTCCCTCTAGCATCACCTCCTCCATACTACCAACAGCCCCCGCCCACCCCCCAGTATCGCCACCTCCTTACCACCAACAACCCCCCCTCTCCCTCCCATGTCACCACCTTCATACCAACCCATGCCACCAACCATAGGCCCTCGCGATCTCATCAGCGAACAGGCAGAAGAGGCAGAAGAGGATCAGAGTGCACTCCATTTAGGACAGCAATTTACAGATTTTGCTGCGTTCCAAGCTGCCATGTTGTGCTGGCGTGCCGCAGCCCCAGTTTGATGTCCGTATCAGATATCTGACCGCAATGTGAACTTTGTGATATGTTTGTCAGGAGAAGTACCACTTATCCTCTATGGTAGGCACAAGCGGAAGGGAGAGCGTCGCAGTGGAACTCACGGTTCAAGCCCTGAAGGTACAGCGAAGCCGTGTTGCCCAACATGTAAAATGCCCGGCCACTATGCTCCCAAGTGCATTCAGAGGCACACTTAGAGTAGAACCAATAGCGCTACCAAATCTGTCTTGCCTACCACTCTGTGTTTCACCTACTACTGCGTTTTTTATTCGTGCCGTCGCGACTATAATGAGCAGTTGCTAAGCCGAAATTCTATCACTCGACAAAAAGGGTGGCATCGGAGCCACTTGCCGTTTTGTTATTTCATTGCTTATTGCTTCGCTTCTCACATGCAGGCAGAAGGGGAGCTTGCAACCCACCGCCACTGCGCGGACAGCAGACGGGAAAAACGGACAAAATGTACGCCACCGTAGTCTAGATAGACTGCATGCAAGTATGATTAAACAAAAAAAAAAAAAAAAAAAAAAACTAGCACACGGCGAGCCCAGGACTGTAGACCCCTGGATTGAGGGAGAGAGGGGGATTTGCACTCCCTGAAGGGGCCTGTGAAGCCACAAAACTCAGCGAAGCACTGCTCCTTAGCCACACGTAAGGTCAAATGGCAGCTGCGAGAATTCGGTCACCTGAGGGGTTCCACCAGGTTGAGAGCAGGAGACCCAAACTCCACCATGTCCTTTCAATGTCCAAGCCTAGACCAGGGCTACTACTGTAGGTTGAGGGCAAATACAACGATATGCATGCCGGTAGCTTGCCAGATATCTCACCACGGCGCGAGTGCGACGGCACCACTCTGAGACACCTCGGCTGCTTGCCTGCAGGAATTCGCGAGCATCACGGATACTCACCCGCCTTGGCGCCGCGGCTCAAGTTGAACAACTTTCGGTCCTTCCGCGCGAACGCTGAGAGGAAATCCTGTGGACGCGGAGGAGGCGGTAATGACCTGTTCGCCGCCGAGCGCTGCAGCCGGCCAATACCTCCACTGGACAAAGAATCGGCCGACCGCTCAGTATTGGTGCTGCCGGTACCGAACGCGGACCCGTGACCACCTGTTCAAGGAGTGTAGAGGCGGAGGAGCTGCGTGCCGCTGGAGAGCCGTGTGCCGTGGAGGGCCCTCTTTCGTGACATCCGCAGACGAGGAGCACTAGGGGACCGGGCCGCGCTTTCTGATGTAGCTTGCGTTTGTCGCTCGCTGTCGTTCGGTCATTCTTTCTTTCTTTTCCTTTGTGATTTCATTCATCTTCTCGGGACAGGCCCTGGGCGGAGGGCAAAGGACGGCTTGCTAACGTGCCGCCAACGCGCGGACTGCGGACGGGGGAAAAATGGATGCAAGGTGCGCCGCCATAGTCTGGATACATAGGCAGCATGCGAGTATTGACAAACCAAAAAAAAAAAAAAAAGAAAAAAAAAGCGCTGCAGCTGGTCGCTGAGGGAAAGTAATGTGCACACTCTCCTGCGTATGCCGCAGTGTTCCGATAACCGCGAATCAAGTCCAGAGTGCGTGGTATCGGCGCGCGCAAAGTCAAGTGTTCTTGCGAGAATCTCTAACTGTTTCCGGGCATCGTACACCAGCTGCAGCATGAGTCCAGCTAGTCTCACGTCCTACAAAATGAGTTGCAGTAGCATGCATATGTAAGTACGCACTATGGACAAAACAGCTGCAACGTTCGACATACATAAAGGCGCCAAAAACGCGCCGTAAACCCCCCGCTTCGGAGGGGGTAAATGCAGAATGAAGCCACGCTTCAGGCGTACATAACTACATATCTAGAAAAAAAACATTACAAGGTCGTGCAGACGCTCGCTGCAGGTCCCCCACATGCAAATGGTCGGACCCACTCAACCCTGTGGCACCATCAGTATTTTGTCCTCGACGCACCAGACATAACTACGTTATACGTTGCAATAAAATATCGGGCGGCGACCAGCGGCGGGCTCGTGTTCAACGTTCGGTGCACGTCACAGCGTGGGTTCGCGGGTGACTTGGGGACTTCATAAATTCCCTCGCGGCGCAGGCTGCAACAGGAGATAGAGTCTCTCTTCCGTCCCCTTCCCGGCTGGATCCAAGACAGCGCACCGCATTTCCGAGCCATCTCGGTCGCCAATGCCTCGTTGGGCTTCCGACTGGGGCTTTTTGATGTAGAGTACGTCGCATAGATAGCGGGGGTTGCACGTGGGCGGGAAGGGGGGGGGGGGGACTTTGGGTGCGGGGGTGTGCAGCCAATTGTGGCGTCTGCGGCAGCGCGGGAACGCGGGAACTCCGGCAAACTGGCAGTGCGCGCAACGCAGCTGCAACGAGGCGCGGCTAGCGAGGCTCCAGGTCGCGAGGGGATCGTGACGATTCGTGAGTTGAGCGAGCGGGCACGCACGTGACCGACGAGCGAGTGGAGTCGGTGCATCACACGGGCGCGCCGCGTGTTCGCGTACGCAGATGGGTGAGTGGCAGAGGACGCGACCGGTCGTCCGGGGACACGAGCTGGCGGGAGAGGTCACGGGCGGACAGGAGAGAACGGGGCGCAGACAGTGGCCCGAGAGTGCGATGGGATCTGGCTTTATTTGCTGGACGGCCGACGCTCGTACCACATAGTTAAGATGCCCAGAGTCACAGCCAGCGATGCAAAACCAACCAAGATTTTCAACGCGGCTCAGAGAAGGCAGACAACACCTTCGGGGGAAAAAAAACATCCCCTTTTGCCTGCTTCTCGTTTGGAGCCGTGGGGTTGTTGAGGTGATCCCAGATCCGTGGTGGCGGTTCTGGTGGCGGGGTTGGGTTGCAATCAAACTTCCCTGGCAGTGCGGCCCTCCACAAAAAATCCCGGTTCTGAAAAAGGCCATTTCCAGCTGTGTATCGTTGCACTCGCTCGTACGGTTTTTTAAGATCGCGGCGAGGAACACAGAAAGTCCGTTTCCTGTCCGCAGTACATATACATATACGTTGGAACGCGGCAAGATGTCTGCACACGGAGGGTTTGGATGACGACGACCGCACAGCGGAATTTTCGCGTCGTGTAACGTCGCACACCATTGTTTTGGTCGATATATTGATGGATACAATTGGTTGGGTTCGCGTAAATTGGCCGCGAATGGGTCCGGCACGTATCGCAGCACTGCAGCATAGATAACATGAAACACCAAATCGGAGAGCGAAAATTCAGTTTGCCGAAATGCGTGCGCAAGTAGTAACTATGTCGGGCGCAAATCGTAATGCGTGTCTGGCACGCCCGCCCTCCGTCGGGGGGGGGGGGGGGGCGTTTGCTTTTGGGCTTGTCGGCGGCGAGCAAGGGGCGGGGGCCGGCCGGGTGGACCGCAGGCGCCCCGGCGTGCCGAAGTATCCTTCGGTGGCCCGCCGGGCTGGCATGCGATCGACTTTTCCGGAATGCGCGGCCCGACCGGAGCGCCGTCCTCCGTCGCAGTTCCGACGCGGGGCGACATCGCGCCGCCTCGCCGCGCCCGAACGGCTCCGAGCTGGGCACGCAACCCGGCAACCGCCCCGGGTCACGTCATACCCGTCCAGGGGTAACGGCACTAGGCTGCTTGCGGATCGCGCGGTGCGCACAGCGCTGCTCCCTACGGATTCCAGTTTATTAATAGCCGCCCGACTCGGCTGCGATTGTCTAGTCTACATACACACATAGCATACATACATAACTTGGCTTCGTTGCGCACTCGCTGTTCGCGCGTTGCGCAGTCGGCTACCCGTGAATCTCCGCGATACGAGGACAGCAGTCTCCCTTGTGCAGTTTTGGGCCCTCAGCGGAGGGTTGAGGCCATGTCCGCGCAGGCGGTGCAAACACGTCGCGATGCGGGGCGGTCGTTGGAAAATCGTCGTCTAGATTGTCGCCGATGAAGCTGAGCACAAGAAGAGGAAAGAGGCTGCGTCGACTCATCCCCCCAGTCTATTTACAACACCGTCATGGTACATACGCAGCTAACGCAGGGAAGCCTGACGAAATCCATCCCCTTGCAAAAAAGCAACCGCTGTAAAACTCCAGTGTCCCGCCAGCACCTGCAAGGTATCTATCTATATTGTACATTGAAGAGAAAAAGGAAATCACTCCGGCCGAATCGAAGGCGCGGAGCCGAACGACGGTGGACGAAAAGAAAAAAAATAGAAAAAGGGTCGCTTCGTGGGCGAGATCGAGTAGAGAGTCGGGGTCGGGGACGAGCCGGCATCGCCGGCGGTGAGGTCGTTCATCACTTCCGCGACGGAGGATTCAACGGCGGAAACATTCCTGGCGGCGGGTCATCGAGGTCGGGCGTTGGCAAGCGCTCGAATGCCGGCGTCCGAGGTGTCGGCGGTAATGTGGGTTCCGTCAGGCGGTAGTAGCTGGGCTCGTCGTAGGCGCGCCGAGGATACGATTGTGGTGACGGCGGAGGGGTTGCGGGCAGTGTGTGCGGCATTGCGTCCGTTCGGTCTGTGGGGGACGCTGAGGATTAGCCACGATAGTTGCGACGAGCGGGATTCGGAAGCACGCACCTTGGCGACGGGTCGAGACTGGATGCGAAGTAGAAAGAACCGAGTTCTGCGATCGAAAGACGAGACGAACGGAGCGAACAGATGCTTGCTTCTGCGGACGGACGGCGTGGGGGATGGCGAGGTGAGCTGCTGGGAACGGATTTCTCGGAACCGGAGCGCGGGCGTGGATCCTTTTTAACGGCGGGCAGCAGTCAGCACCGAGAGCTGTCAGCATCCCTACAGAACCCCGCCGAAACATTATCGCTAAGGCCCAGCTCAAGTCACGAGCGCCTGGCTCCCCGAATCCACGCGTCCAACAGCGTGTCCGCAGCCTCCGTAAGCTGTAGCCAGTGCAACCTGACTTGGCGGTGGAAGACGCACCGAAAACTGCTTTGCAGATCAGGGAAACACAGTGCTGACGGATATGTTCTGGTTGCTTCTCGTGCCAGGTCGTGCCGACTGCTGGCGCGTCCAATCACCCGCCTTCCAGCAGTCCGCACGCCAGGTCCGCCGTCGAGCGCCGCATTGCGTCGCCAGGCCTGCAGGGCTTCGGAAGACGCCGACGACTGTGCCGTCCGCGAGAATGTGGTTAAGCGTCTCTTGAGCGCAGGAGCAGCCCCGATAACGCGCGCCGCACAGTGCACAGTCGCGGGTCGGTGACTCACTCGAACAGCTCGCCCACGCGTCGCACATCGAGTAGCGCATTAGTCAGCGCTTTGAAGGCGGCAGCCCGTCGTGGGATTAATCGGCAGCCAGGGTTGTAGGGAGTCTGCGTTGGGAACGGCAGGTAGCAATGTAGGGAGCTGAACTTCGTGCGACTGTGGAGTGTGCGCGGTGTCGGTGTCCGGAGATCCGCTGCCAGGCGTCGGCGCGCATCTGATAAGATAGGCGAAAATACCTTCCGATGGTTGGCGGGTCTGCCGTCCACCCACATCGCGGCAATGCAGATGACGCATGCCCACCTTCGGACAGCATCTCCACACGTTTATATTTCGGCCTCTGTGGGGGTTGCTTGGCGAGCGGGGAGCCAGTGCTGTCGTCACCTCGGATACACATGGGGCGCACACGACTGGATGTGCGAATGCGCGTACGCGCGCAATCGTAAACGGGAGCACCTGGTCTCAACAAAATCTCGGTGGCAGGGCACACGTATGAACGGCACTGGCGGAGCCTCATCGACTTCGTAGTGGAACTTTGCGCAGTGCAGATGCCAGTGCAACGAGCCGAGCAAATAAGCTCACGAACATACCTGGCTCCGCGACAGTAACCCAACCGAGAATTCGGAGTGTGCACCGGTGATTGGCTGCGAGCGGTACCGGCAGCGTTGACGAATTTCCCGTAGTGGGAACTGTGCTGGAGTGTACCACGTTCTCGAGTAGACTAACAGGAGTCGCGTGTACTCGGCGTCGCGTACGCCAGGCGAGTGTGAGATGTTCCTCATCAGGGCGTCCATGCAAGGTACGTACGCGCTCATCGGTCGCCGCCAATGGTGACGAGGATCCACGAGTGCATATCAGCGGTATGCGTCGTCACCCGTCGTACGTGTCGCTGTTGACTCTCTCCAGCTGTCGTAGGTACTCGCCACGTCCGCAAACACGACCGTAGGTATCTCGAATATTCCGCACCGACAACCCTGGAGGGAGGCAGAGCGGGCCGTAGCTCAGGGCTGCAGACGTAAACGCAACCGTAATTCTCCTCGTCGCAGTCGTGTTCGACATGTCGGAGGGCTCCATGCGACCGGTGTCCACCGCCGAGGCCAGCCATGCCGGCGCCATAACCATCGCCGGTTCTCCAGGGCCAATTCCCGGGAGAGAAATCCACGCTGCGCTTCACTCCTCCGTCGCAAGCTTAGTTTCTGAATTGCATCCTCGATTGTCCGGCCCGTTTTGCCGGTGCCACATCGAAAGTCCCCAGACACCTCCTTCCTCGATGGCCACTTTCTCCATCCAGTCATTCTACTCCTTTCCCATCTACTCGGTGCCTTTTAGATTCCATGTGCCGGTGGCTACGCGATGACCCCACATCTACCTGTCCCCGCGTCAGCGGTGGAACCCTGGTGGAGGATTCCGGCACCATACCTTGCGGACAGACCGCCCGGACTCCTGCCCAACACCGTGAATGCGTTCGGACTCTTGCCGTCGAGGCCCACCGTAGGTTTTGCTCTTCCGTACCTACAAGGCCGGAGCATGTCACTTACGCCGCTCGCCATCCTGCTTGGATCCGTCCGACGGTGGCTGATCTCGACAGCCTGCAGGTTCCTCCAGAGGCGGTTGTGCGGATCTTCCCCACCGTGTCCTATCGAGTTAGGGGCTTGGCTGCAGCACAAACCTCCCGCAACGACGACATCTGAAGGATGTAGTTCACCCGTGCTTCGGAGGACTTTCAAAGGTCCTCGAGATAGACGACGGTACCGGGCGCAACAGGCAATGGTAGCAATGCAGCTCGCTCGGGCCTTCCACACGACGCTTGTGCCCAGATCCAGACAACGGGATTCCTGACGACAGGCCGATTCCCGTCCGCCAGCGACAGCCTCCCGAGAAGCCGCGAACAAAGTCGCGATGCCCTCCCTGTCCGCCGACACCGTTAGGCAGTCGCCCGCTGCTGCTGAATATCCTCTGTCCTGGATCCCACGGATGGAGCTGAGGATTGGGGACGCCCACACCGACGCCGGAAGACCGTCGAGTAGTTGCTCGTGGTGGTGCGGACCGGGTTCGAACGTCGGCGCAGACCTGTGCGAAGTGGCGACAGTCCAACTCGGCGAGCATCTGTGGGAGGTGTCGAACCGCATTCCTCAGCAAAGAGGATATATGCCCCTCCGTCAGAGGGTGCGCTCCTACCCCTCGTAAGCAGCGATGGACTGGTAGTCGACGCTCCATGTATGTGGCGGCGTCTTGGTGATGAGGAGTAGTTAGTCTCCAGGTGCCGCGCATCGTCGGGCTGGTCGCTCGCGGTTGTTCCGTGATTGTTGCTGGAGGAGGGGTGCCCAACGCGCTGCGGGAAGGGTAGTTCGGGAGGCTGGCCACCGATCTTTGTTCTGCGTCATGGGTCGGCGCGCCGAGCCAGCGACACGGCTGCGTCCGAACAACTGTTCCGTCTTCACCGCCGAGAGCGCGAACTTGCCAGCACGCAGCAGGCCCAGCGCCCTCTGCCTGCTCTCTCCTCTGCTTTTTTGTCGCCACCGCTTCGATATTCCTGACCGTGGTGCAATCGTGTGTGATGCCCCGTGATTCGCCGAGATGCTGCAGGTACGTATTAGCGCACTGGTAACGAGACGACTTCTGACCGCTGATTTGTCGAGGATATCAAGCTCCGAACCGCATCTGGGACAACGGGACCCAACCACCTATGGACATTCCGCCGCGGCACCACGTCCCCGGTCACTGCCCCACGGCCGCCAGCACGAACGCGGCGATCGCCACATGCGGCTCCAACTCCGGTTCCTGCAGCAAGAGGTGAGATACTGACATACATAAGGCTGCGGTTTGATCCAGACTTCCAGCTTCGTCAGTCTTCGTTTTTTTTTTTTCGTCCGCCGTGCCTCGGAAGTCTTCACGGGCTCCGCTTCGGGTTTCCCCAGCCCCGCGAGTCGGTCCCGCGCACGGCTTCCGGTTAGACACGGGCCCGTTTCCTTCCCGCGAGGACAAGTTGCTGAATTCGTGCCGCGACAGCGCCTCTCGACGCCGACCCGACTCCACCCTCAGCGGCGCGGGAGACACCGGACACGCGCCCGCCGGACAAAAGGTTGTCGCGCTGCTCTTGTGCAGCCCCGCGTGCGCTGCGCCACAGTCAGCACGCCGCCACGCGAGCTGCTCGCTTCTCGCATCGCACGGCTGCGGCGTCCCCGCCCAACGGAGTGCCCTACCGCCCGCGCTGGCCCGTCCGTCGATGCGCACTGTCTTGCGTGGTTTCATCCCTTGCAAGGCTACGCAGCTGAAGCACTGCAGTGCCTGTCGCACGCGCTGATTGGCCGGCGGTGGCGCAGTGGGCTGGGGTTTCGGCTGGTCCAGATCGCCACCGCTACACAAACAAAATTGCGGCAATGTTGCCGCACTGCTGCTGGCATTGCAGCCGTTCCAGATGTTTTCAATCTAGCAGAGCACATTGTCTCCAAGATTGCGTCTCCGACTCCGGTCGATGGCGGCCAGTGGCGGAACCGCAGCCGAGCGAGACAGCCCCGGAATGTGCCGGCCGCTCCACGCTGGCGGGCGACCAGCCACCACGACTCCACGGCCGACGCTGGCCCAAAGCAGCTTCGGTCGTCGTTCGCAGCCCTTCCAGCTGACACCTTCCAAAAACAATATGTGCAGCGGCTGCGCCCTCCGATCTCTACAAAAAGCCATCCACCCCCGCTCGCCTTCTGTTCTGCCTCGCCCCCAGTTTCCGATCGCCAGCAACCCTCCTTGTCCGTGTTGATCCATCACTTCTGAGAAGCGACAGAAGCCAGTCTTCTTTTCCCCACACAGTCCCTCCCCCCACGAAACCGATCGACGATCCTAAACTGCGCACCCACTCGCTTGGCTCCCCCTCCCCCGGCGAACGATATCGACGCATTGACTGAGCGCTGCTACGCCGCAGCCGAACCTGACACGCCTCTCCCCGCACCGTCGTCGATAGACACTCCGCCTCTCCCTTCCGCCGTCACGTTGCGATGTACTTCACGCTCCCCGTCCTCGTCGCGCTCGGCCTCGCGGCCTTCGCCCCCAGCGCGCTGGCTGCCACGTTCGGCTCCTGCCGGCCCGCGAATCAGTGCGGCTACATGTGCTGCACTGGCGACGAGGTCTGCGTGGACTCGTCGATGTGCGTCGGGCCGTCGTACGTCTCGAGCGTGCTCGCGTCGCACCCGTCGCTCGCATCGAAGCCGAGCCGCGTCTCGTCGCTGCTGTGCGAGCTCGACAACCCGACCAGCCTCAGCAGCGTCTTCGACGAGTACCGCCACATCATGACCGACGCCCCGGCGCCCAGCGACCTCAGTCCCACCGTCCCCTCCGGCTTCTCCGTGCCCGCCACCCTCGACCCCGAGACCATGGGCCCGATCCCGACCACAGCGCCGACGAAGCCGGCCGCCACCAAGGCGCGCTCGTCTGAGCCGGTCGTGGCGACTACTCGCGCGCCGGTCGCGACCACGCCCGCAGGTGGCAGCGCGAACGCTACCGTCACCAGCGTCCCCGCCGTCGAAACCGCCAACGCCGCCGTGGGACCCGCGTCGGCGTACGGCGTCGCGGCGTTCCTCGCGGCGGCTGCTGCCGCGGTGGCGGTGCTGTGAGTGCGGGAACTCGAGCTGTGCTTCTTCTATCGCGTGGACTCTGTACTGCCTATTCTCTTTCGGAGTGCGTGCGTTGTACTGTACTATTCTCTTTTCGGCGGGCTTTGTTTTCTCGGGCGGGAGTCTTGGGGGGGCGTGGTGTTATTTTAATGCGGATTTTTTTTAACTATTCTTTTCTTTTCTGTTTTCTATGTTTTCGGTTCCCGGCGGTTCGATTCGGACGGGTAAGCGCTGTGGTTCGCAGGGACCAACTGCCGTCCGCACTCGCGCGTTTGTAGCACATGAACCGGATGCAAATGGAACAAGCCTGCGATAATCTACCCTCCACGTTCCGGCGCCAAGTGACGGCGTTGATGTCGTTCCTCCTCCTCCCCCCGCGGCACCGCGGCATCTTGCTCCATTCCGCATCGCCACCGCACTCGCACATCCGAGTTCACTCTCCCCTGCCCCTTCCGTCCGCTTGCTATGTATCGTCACGAATCGCATTCCGCGCTGCTGACGTCCGGCCGCCGTCCATGTGTCCATCCATTCATCCATCCGTCCATCCGTCCAGCCAACTCAGACGCCATCCAGCGGTGCTGGCTGGCAGGTAGGAAGGTAGCCATGCCTGCGGACGTCCGCCGCACGCGCTCCGTCACGTCGCCACCAGACATATCGCCATCGTCTGGCGAAAAAAGAATCGTAGAAAGCCAGCCAGCGGCCCCAACAAAACCCTCCGCCACTGGGCATCACTCGTCCCCGCCATGGTGATAGCCACCGTGTATCGCCCGGGCGGGCGGTGAGCAACGGAAGCGCAGACCAGGCGGGGCCTGTTTGTCGTGCTCGTCCTTCCCCCCGCTCCCCTCCGTGGGGAGGAGCAGCAGCTTTCGCCTTTGCTCTTTTCTGTTGACTCCCCCCCCCCCCCCCGGTGTGGGTTCCTCGTTGCGCCACACACCGCCACGGGGCGCAGGCGATGTTTTGCGGTACAAAATCCGTAAACTGAGAAGGACCGTCGCCACGGTCTAGCCAGGTCGCAATGCCGATAGTGAATTATTATTATTACGTTGTTTTTTTTTTTAATTGAAAATAAAAGGCTGGCCGACAGCGTAGTTACACGCGCGCCCCGTAAATCGAGGATTTTTACTCGAAGGTAGGAAACCTATCTACGTATCACGCACATAGATAGCCAGAAGGGGGGGGGGGCAGGTACGTCGAAGTGAATTCCGTGTGGCCGCGCCGATGTCAACAGCAGTTCTGGGCCCGCCGGATGAAAACTCGCTCGGCTCAAACGGGTTTGGTGAGTGTGCACGCTATGGTAGTTATTTTGTTAATCCTCTCGATGATGAACAAAAAATTGGTCGCATAATAAACCTTGGATGGGAACGATGTTGAGGCGATTATTGAATTCACCTAAAAAAAAAAAAAAAAGGAAAAAAAAAAAAAGAATGAATGAATGAAAGAATGAAAGAATGAATGAATGAATGAAGGCATCGTGCGGGCCGGTCTGGCGGCTTCCCCCCCGACAAAAGAAATCGCCGTCACAGCATCGCGACACTGTGCTACCGCCATCCACATCTCGCGGCCCGCAACCTCATCCACCGCCGACGGTCTGGAACTTCAGAAAACTCGTTATGCAACGGACTCCACATCTGAACTCTCCCCCCGCTCCCGCCTCCCATCACAGCCAACCTCCCTCCCTCACCGCCCCCTCCCGCTGCAATCGCCTCTCCGTCGTCTCCCTCCTACTCCCTAAACTCCCCCTCTTGCATGCGTGATGGTCACAAATGACAGAAAAAAAGCCCTAAACCCCGACTGAACGAAAAACGTGCAACCATCGCAGACGTGGAGAGAAAAAACAAGAAAAACCAAAAGGTTAAAAGGGCAAAAAACAACAACAACCGGTAACAACAGAGATCTGACAATCGACGGAATACCAACAGTTGAAACGACCGGCATCGAACACCCAAATCGTCTGCTGCCCCCAAAAGATACCACGCACTTCGGAGCGGACACAGACCAGACCACAAGTACTCCCTCCCCCCTCCCCTCCATCTTCGGACTTCGTTCACCCATCCACCGCGACGACGAAAGACAGTCGCCGCCTACCACCCTTGCACCGGTGAGACGCCAGATGCCACCATAAATCCCTGGAGAAAAGTGTTCATGTTGTCGACGCGCCAGTCGTTGCGGATATGGAACCACAGTTCGTCCAACCGTTCGACCGCCAGTTCGTCGAGCCCTAGCTGCAGCAACTGCGCCAGTAGCCTTAGCTGCTGGACGAAAGCGGCTATGCTATGGTGTGTGTTTGTTTGCACGACTACGGGGGCGGCATAGGTTCCCGCAGCGTTTGAAGGCGCGGTAGTAGCTAAAACTAAGGCCGATGACGTGAAGGATGCTGCAGTGGGCGCAGGGGCAGTGGAAGCGAACCCAGTGGTTGAAGGCACGGTCGTTGGTGGGCACGCAGGGATTGCAGTCGGTTGCTGTACAGGGCCGGAGTGCGCGGCTGTGGGGCTGGAACGGTTGGCGGTGGATATCAAGGGCCCGGCTGCAGCGCTCGTTGGCCCGGCGGCGGAGGTCGAGGTGCTCGGAGACGAGCGAGACGGCTCCGCTTGAGTCGAGCCGCAAAGGCTGGAAGTGGCTGTAGGCTCACGCAGGATAGGCTCTTCCGCCTTGCGTTTCTTTGATAGGGACGCTGTACGCAAAGCTTCGGCCGTGGGAGAAGCATTCGCAGCGGGCTTGCGTGCTGGTACCGTTTGCGGGCTCTCCTCTCCGCTGTCCGGCGGATCCAAATTGACAACTTCCCTCCCGGGAGGGCGGCGCGGGGCTGGGCGGCCCTTCGGGCTGTGTGATGATGTCACAGCATGCTTAGCCGCTGGCCCTGCGCATTTGGTTTGCTCATTGTCGTCGTCACGCGAGAGAATATGGTACCCTGGCGGCAGAATAGGCGTTTTGGTTGGAGGTTTGGCCGGGATTTTGAACGGCGGTGGAGACTCTCTGACAATGCGTTTCGGCAGGTTGCCATTAACGTTGCGAGGGTTTATACCGACACGGCGCCGCTTTTCCGGGGGTGAGGGCGGCCCGTCTGCCAGCTCCTGCACGGACTCGTGCTGGGGTACGAGCTTGCTGCCAGCGTCCGTGTCATGGATGGCGACAGTATCCTTGCCCTTCCGCGTGGCAGTCCTTTCGGCGGACGGCGCGGATGATCCCATGAATTTGGACTGCACAGTTTCGCGTGGTGGCTCGGGTTCCGGCGAGCCTTCACCGTTACGAGCACGGGCGACTGCGCGGCGCAAACGATGTCTCTTGAGCAGTATTCAGTGACGATGTCCATCGGAGTAGCCAGCCAACAGGGGTGAGCACTTACGCTGGCAGTGGCGGCCGCCTCCGGGATCGCCGACACCGCGGGAGCGGTTTCCTCGCTGAGCAACGCACTGCGCCTGCTACGGCAATCGTTGCAAGTGCGCATCATATCAGGCGCCTGGTTTTTGTCCTCTGTGGCATGGCCCTTCCTGCGGTCGTAACCGATGAAGAGCGACAACGGCCGGTGGTGGTGGCACTTGTTGCAGAACTTGAAATCCGTCGGGGGCATGTCTGTGCCTTGCTCCGGGATGCACGGATTGCTGAGGATGCGCGTTGTGCGCGATGGTTGGACGGCTGGCTGGGTTAGGGTTGGGGCTGGAGCACCCAGTCACAACGGATCGCGAGAACGCGACGACGTTGGTAGAGCAGTGACAGAATGCGAAAGGAATGAGAGAGGGGGGTAGCGACGACCAGGACGGAGAATCGGAGGGGGGGGGGGGGAGTGGGTGGAGACGGAGGCCTGTTGCACAGCGAGCCAACAGTGGTGGACGAGGGAAGGAAGAAGGAAAGAGCTGGGGGGCGAAAGGCGAGATTAAATGGGGATCTGCTGGCCGGGTAAGTTGCCTGACAGCGCACACCGCGCGGTGGAACTGTCGCATTGATCAGCGGAACAATGGATCAATGGAAAAAAGAAAGTCGGTGGCAAATTGCGCAGAGCGTCACATGTCTGCCACCAGCGCCGAGCACCGCGCTGGGAAGTTGGAACGGCGATCTGGGGGCCCCTTGCCTGCTGGCGTTGGGTTTGGCGTGCGGCCGAACCGACGACATGCGTTTCGGGCAAGTGGGCCGATCAGCACGCGCTCGTGCAAACCACACCGCTACGGATCTCCGTTTGCGACCAACACCGCCCTCCTAGCGCACGCCCGAAGGGAGGAACGCGGGCGCTGCCGGGTGCTGCACCAGGACGTGTTTCCCTAGGAAACCCTAGCCCTAACACCGCGAGAAATTGGTTGCTGGCGTCGGGCACCTGGTCAGCAGGCAGAACGGCCGCCAGATAGGAGCAAACCACGATTGGCACCGTCAGGACGAGCGGCTTCAACAGAGACCAAAGAATTCCGAGACTGCGCGAATTGTCTCGCACTGCCCGCAGTGCTCGCTGCTGGGTCTTGCAGCGATGCCTGCCAGCGCCGTCGCCTGGACCGACGAGGAGGCCAGCCAACCCAACCGTCCTCGCACCGTGCGCACACACCACCGCCCGAGCGGGGCAATTGCAGTTTGTCTCCTGGAGGCAACGCTTGGCGCCGGCTCGCTGCTCCGCCCCAGCACGAATGCGGTTAGCCGCTGCCCCCGTTCGTATCGCATCCAGCCAATGATTCGCTCCGAACGACAGTCCGCCTCTGCTGCTTTCTGCTTAACATTGTTCTTGAGATTGCACTTGTCCTGGCAGACGGATCTGCTTTCACCTGTTGCTCCCATTGTTGTCCAAATCAGGCCGTGAATCTCTGGACCGAGGCAGGAGTTCTCTCTAGTCTCTTTGTCGCACGCTCACTCCGCCCCCTTGTCCTCACCTCCCCCACCCACTTTCTCTCTCGGTCTGCAAGATGTGCGACCGCGAGCGGGTGACTGTGCATCACTGAGCGAATTAGCCCCATGGCCGAGAACCGCAACAGTGACGCACACTCCCGCGACAAGATAATGTGATCGCTCTCATTCATCGCGAGCTGGTTTTTGTGCGCCCCGTGCATGGCTGCCAGTCCACAACGCTCCCAACGCAGCAAAACCACCCTGACGTCCCTAATGCTGCCAATTCCAGATCTCCAACATTCGGCCGACGCAGCTCCGCCGTGAGCCCAATCGACTGTATCCGATGTTTGTCGATTCTGGTGGCCCGCTGTGAATCCCAGCGCGAGTGGGCGTTTGCTCGTGGTGCTCGGGCTGATGGCGCAAGGGATTGACAATATCCTGGGGGCAGCAGTCGACGATATGTGATCCCGCGCGAGCTGCTTTGCCGTGTGGCTGTCAACGTGTCGCGCATGACGTCCAGCGCCAAGAGTGTGAGAAGACGACTGCCTACCAGCTGACTGCCTTCTGACGGCTGACGGCCACTCCGCTGTCATCGGCTATCTAGCGACAACATGTGCTAACAAAACTCCATAGCAGTAGACCCGAAATCTGTAAACCTTCTGGCTGAATGGGAGCACAATCGAAGCCGTCTTTCTCCCCCCCCCATTCACAGCTCTAAGCAGCGATGAATCATGGATGGCAGCTGCAGTACCAAGACCTTCACATCCGGCTTTATCGCCAAATGCTGGGCTGGGCGTCGACCGATTTGGCAATCGTTGATTGGGGCGCTCGTTAGTGCAGTGGGCGAGGGGTCGAGATAAAAAATGAAAGCAAGGGGGTTTGCACTTTGATATGCGGGGTGAGGAGGGCGAGACCACTCATAGAACCTTTGGTGCGTTTTCTGCGTCGAAACTATCTGTGTTGATGACTTTTCCTCCCCTGTTGCAGTGAGAGCATCCGCCATCCACCATTCAGAACCCAGCGTATAAGATTGTTCAGGATGTCTTCGGGAGACGCCGAGTCGCAATCAAGTGCCGAAAATCATTCCCCGTTCCAGCAATCCCCCTGGAGCTTTGCACAATCCCTCTGTGGGCCTCGACTGGTATCGCCCCACATTGGAGCAGTCAAACACTCCACCTGTGCGATTAACGCGGGGCCACGATTGGCGTGTTCCAGTGGCCCGAAAATCCAGCCCTGCCCACTGGCGAAGCACTGTACCCGCCTTGACGGGCGCTGGATCGCTCTTGCAGGATGGTAGTCAGAGTGCTGCTGTCGAGCTGGTCGAGGCGCGGCACGAACTCGGGCGATAGATCGTGCTATTGCCCCGCAATGCGAAATACTGGGGGCATTTCTGGGGGCTTGAGCCGTCGCAGCGCGCTTTATGCTCTCGCGGACAATGTGGTTGCGTATCAAAGCAATCACCCACACGTTTGTCGGCTGCCCGTGGATGCGCCGAGCGGCATGTGTCTTCGCAACGCGGTGCCGTTGGACGAGGATGATCCTTAGGCACGGAAATCCGACAAATGCAGCTACAGGATGCCTACATATGTACTCCCACTTTTTGTTCACCTGCGAAAACTGCTTGTTCTGCGCGATCGACAGCCTTTCTTGCTGCAATCACTCAAATTTCTCCCCCATCACGCGGACATAACGGAGTTGCACACAGGAAGCGGTGAGCGCCGCCACTCACCCGAGGCACCCGCACCATTCAGAGGCGCCCAGCTAACCAGTCACTGTACCGCGTGCAGAGTTGCGGCGCCTTCGCTGATTGGTGTTTGGCATGCGCCCGAGAGTGCCAGTTTTGCGACGACGGTGGAGAGAAAGAATCCACGTCAAGCGAGTTACATTTACGGCGTTTCTCTCCTTTCGTGGCTTCAATGGCAGTGGGAAAGCGGGTTTGTTCCATTGGGCTTTTTTTCTTTTCGGCCGCGCTGCCGGAGCCGGGGTTTCTCCCAGTTCTCGGTTACTGCTTCACTTGTTGGCGGCGCTGCGATGTGGTTTCCCCTCTTCCCCCTATATTTTTGCTGGCTTTTTTTTTGCTGGCTTTTTTTTTTGTTGGATGCGCTTTGGTGGGATTGTTGTGTGTTTCGAATTTTGGTTTTGCTTGGCAGACTCAGTATTGAGAATTCGACCTTGTCAGTTTCTCGTTGCGGTGGGAAGTCCGTGCTCTTGGTGGTGCGAGTGGATGGTCGAGCAACTGTGATTCATTCCCCTTTCCCCGGAGCAAGCAAACAAGCCAGCAGCAGTAACCGAGCACATGCGAATCGCTGCTCCGGCCACCCGCGCTGGTGCAGCGGTGGGGGCTGCGCTGTGTGGCTGCTCCTCCCACTCGCCACGAGCGAGAAACGGCATCTGAGTGCGACGATGGTGGTCAGCACTGGCAGAAGGGCTGGTCTATGCAGACAGCCTCGCCAGAGATGCTGCCGCAGATCCGGCGGTAATCGCTGGGTGCCCAACTCACTCGCTAGCCCAGTACCGATACCGTCGTAATTTGCAGGTGTCGTCCACCCCTGGCACACAAATTATTGCCCCAACCTCGCAAAACAGAACGGAAGCAGGCGGCCAGCCATCCCCCACCCCCACTACAGCGACACGTCGGCTGTCGAGAAATCCATCCACCACTTGAATATCCGACTGTCTGCGATGGTTCTTTTTTCTGTCGAAGTGATTGTGGCACTGGACACTCTCCAGTACCTGCCCGTCGCCGACTGCGACCATCATGGGCTCGTCGTTGCTCCCTTCCTTCCGCCCTGGGCTGTCCCGCGGATACGGCGTGCACCAACGAAACAACTAGATGAAGCGACAAAAAAAAAGGTGGAAAGAAGGAAACCGCCCCCCCGCCATCGGACTCAGATTCACCAGAGTCAACCGAAGAGCGTGAGGAGAAGAACTGGAAAATTTCCTGGATATCCGCCCCCAGGCCCTCTGCCTCCCGTCTACCCTCTTACCACTTATGAGTTCACGCGCTGATTCCTCTTGATCCCGTCACCCTCAGCCGTGACTAGGAGGCGTCACCGCAGGTCCGTGGTGGCGGGTAATCCAAGTTCGCAGGCCTGCACCGTTCGTCCCACTTGAGATCTCGAATCTTCGGTCGATCCTCGTATCTCCCCATCTATCTTCGCTACTCCACCCGCCACAGCCGCTTCCATTGTGGGAAGTTCCCGAAGAAAGACTCCGCGTCGCAGCCGTGTCGTGGCACGGCCAGCGCTTCGCTACAGGCTGGTCTTTCCTCCACTGGAGGTACTGTCCGGCGAGGCGGTAACCTGACTTCAAGTTAGTAGCGCCCCGAGACAGGTAGTTTGCCCATCCCCTGCGATATCATGTTCAGCGTGGCTGATGGGGAGTTTAGTCCAAACTGGCGGTCGTGCGGCGCGACACTGAGTTTGTCGGGGTCAGGTGCCGACGGGCAACGCGGGTTGTGGGCTCCTAAGATGCGGACGGAAAAGATGGTGGGACTCGTGAGTTTGAGTGGCGCCAACTGGCGAAGGCCATCATCGGGAAGGAAGCCGCAGCGAAGCAGACTGCGGAGTGGGCCCTGCCTCCAGGGCTCTCTATCATCACGGACTGCTCGCGAGCGGATGGGATCAAGGTTGGCTATGCAGTGACAGCGCAGGCAGGCCTCGCAGCCGTCCGTCCCGTCCGTCTTGAGGCCTGCCCGGGACTGGACTACGGCCGCTAGTCCTGGCAGTCTAAAGACGGCCGTCCCGTAGACATTTTTCAGTAAGGACTGGACGGACTGCC